>Ga0335070_10001535_pt1 | contig 26710 bp, 28 predicted proteins | sample Lox_Sample_13_FD_206722 | JGI IMG/M metagenome (GOLD analysis project Ga0335070, IMG submission 206722) | Soil microbial communities from Loxahatchee National Wildlife Refuge, Florida, United States - Lox_Sample_1.3 | ecosystem: Environmental > Terrestrial > Soil > Wetlands | place: USA...
GCAGGTCCATCGAGTTCAGCGCCGAGAAGCCGAGGTCGAGCACCCTCGGGCCGAGCCGGTAGCGCTTCGAGTCGGCGTCCTGCTGCAGGTAGCCGAGCTTGGCGAGCGTGGCGACGTAGCGGTGGGCCGTGCTCCGGCTCAGGTCGAGCCCGCGCGAGAGCTCGCTGACGCCGAGCAGGGGCCGGTCGGAGTTGAACGAGGAGAGGATCGCCAGGCCGCGCTCGAGCGACTGCGACGTGCCCGTGCCTCCGTCCGACGGTCGCATGGGCGCATCCTATCGCCTCGTCCCATCAATCAGAACACCGTCTTGACAAACGGGCAGAGCCCTGAGAGTGTCAGACGCGATCGCCGGGCGCGGTCGTATTGGCGTGTCGACAGGAGGAGTTGCTCGCAGCTATGAGTTCGCAAAGCCTAGAGGGTCTGCTGCAGAAGGTCGGGAATCCGGTGACACTGGCCCGGAACTCGCAGATCGGGCCGTACGTGTACCCGAGGGTCCCCAGCGAGTTCTCGAACTGGCGAGACGAGCAGCACGCCTGGCGCGAGACCTCCTGCCTCTTCGACCAGTCGCACCACATGACGGACCTGTACATCAAGGGCCCCGACGCGCTCAGGCTGCTCTCCGCGCTCGGAGTCAACACCTTCGCGAACTTCCAGGTGAACAAGGCGAAGCAGTTCGTCGCGTGCAACCCCGACGGCTACGTGATCGGCGACGCGATCCTCTTCTACCTCGACGAGGATCTGCTCAGCCTCGTCGGGCGCCCGTCGGCCCACAACTGGGTCCAGTACCACGCGGAGACCGGCGACTACGACGTGACGCTGGAGCGTGACGAGCGCTCCGCGGTGAATCCGACTGGACGGAAGCTCTACCGCTTCCAGGTGCAGGGCCCCACCGCCAACGAGGTGCTGGCGAAGGTCAGCGGCGGCTCGCTGCCGGAGATCAAGTTCTTCAACATGGGCGAGCTCACGATCGCAGGCCACAAGGTGCGCGCGCTCCACCACGGCATGTCGGGCGTTCCCGGCCTCGAGCTGTTCGGTCCCGTCGCTGAAGGGGAAGACGTCCGGGCCGCGATCGTCGAGGCCGGCAAGGAGTTCGGGCTGCGGCAGGTCGGCTCGCGGGTCTACGCGACGAACACGCTCGAGTCCGGCTGGATTCCCTGCCCGCTGCCGGCGATCTTCACCGGCGACGAGCTGAAGGCGTACCGCGAGTGGCTGCCCGCGAACGGCTACGAGGGCACGGGCTCGCTCGGAGGGAGCTTCTACTCGGACGACATCTCGGACTACTACCTGACGCCGTGGGACCTCGGCTACGGCCCGTTCGTGAAGTTCGACCACGACTTCGTCGGCCGCGAAGCGCTCGAGAAGATGGCCGAGGCCGGTCCGAAGCGGAAGAAGGTCACGCTCGCCTGGAACGGCGACGACGTCGCCGCCGCGATCGGCACGATGTTCCACAAGAACGGCAAGGTGAAGTACATCGACCTGCCGCTCTCGAACTACTCGACCTGGCCGAACGACAGGATCATGAAGGACGGCAAGATGGTCGGCGTGTCGACGTTCTCCGGCTACAGCGCGAACGAGAGCTCGATGCTCTCGCTCGCGGTCATCGACGTCGAGCAGGGCGAGCCGGGCACCGAGGTGACGCTCGTCTGGGGCGAAGAGGGAGGCGGGTCGGCGAAACCGGTCGTCGAGCGGCACGTGCAGGCGGAGATCCGCGCGACGGTCGGGCCCGCCCCGTACGCCGAGGTCGTCCGAGCCTCGTACCGGCCGCACTGAGCCATGGGCGGCGTCGAGCTGCTCGGCCTCTACTGGACGGTGTCCGGGCCGGTCGAGGTCCACGTCGGGCGGGAGTGGAGCCTCTTCGACTGGGCCGACCGCTGCGCCGAGGCGCGCACGGTCGGCTTCGGCGGGCTCGGCATCTGGCACGCCGACCTCGAGCACGTGCTCGAGACGCGGAGCCTGGACGAGATGAAGCAGGTCTTCGACGACAACGGGCTGCGCCACCTCGAGCTGGAGTTCCTCATGGACTGGTTCCTCGACGAGGACGACGAGCGCCGTCAGGCGTCGGACGAGACGCGACGGCTGCTCTTCGAGGCTGCGGGCGTCTTCGGCGCGCACCACATCAAGGTCGGCAACATCCCCGGTACGCCGGCCGGCCTCCCGCAGCTCACCGAGCGCTTCGGCGAGCTCTGCGCCGACGCGGCCGAGCACACCGACGCGAAGATCGTCTACGAGTTCATGCCCTTCGACGTGAACGTTCACAGCCTCGACGCCGCGCTCGCTGTCGTCGAGGGCGCGGGCGCGCGCAACGGCGGCCTCGCGATCGACACGTGGCACATGGCGAAGCTCGGGATCGAGCCCGACGACCTGCGCCGTATCCCGCTCGAGTACCTGTCCTGGGTCGAGCTGAGCGACGGCCGGCTCGAGGACATGGACGACCTCATCGACGAGACCGTCAACCACCGCGAGCTGCCGGGCGAGGGCGAGTTCGACGTGCGCGGCTACGTCGACGTCTGCCTCGACCACGGGTATCCCGGCCCCTGGGGCGTCGAGGTGCTCTCCGAGGAGTTGCGCAACAATCCGATCGACGTGATCTTCCGGCGGGCCTACGAGGCGACCGCCGCCCAATTCGCACACGAGAGGAGCGCCACGTGAGCGTCAAGGAGCTCGATCGCGACCGCCTGATCTGGATGTACCGGCAGATGGTCCGGATCCGCGAGTTCGAGGAGCGCGTCAAGCGCACCTTCGAGGAGCATCCGGGCGTGATCCGCGGCCACACGCATCTCGCCGACGGCGCGGAGGCGTCGATCGTCGGCTCGATCGCCACGCTCGGGCCCGACGACCAGTTCTTCGCGACGTACCGCTGCCACGGCTACCCGCTCGCGCGCGGCACCGACCCCAAGGCGATGATGGCCGAGATCTACGGCCGCAAGGACGGCATCTGCAAGGGCATCGGCGGCTCGATGCACCTCACCGACGTCTCCCGGGGCTTCATGGGCACGTCGGGGATCGTCGCCGCCGGGATCCCGCACGCGACCGGCGCGGCGTGGGCGGCGCAGATCCGCAAGCGGGGCCAGGTCGTCCTCTGCTTCTTCGGCGACGGCGCCTCGAAGCAGGGAGCGTTCGCGGAGTCGCTGAACATCGCCTCGCTGTGGAAGCTCCCCATCGTCTACGTGATGGAGAACAACGGCTTCAACGTGCACACGCGCACCGAGCAGGAGGACGCGAACCGCGCCCACGGCGAGGACCTCTCCGTCAAGGCGAAGGCGTTCAGCATGCCCGGCGTCACGATCGACGGCCGTGACCCGGTCGCCGTCTACGAGACCGTCGGCGCCGCGGTCGCACGCGCTCGCGCAGGCGAGGGGCCGACGCTCGTCGAGTCCCAGATGTACCGGCTATCGGCGCACGGAAACATCATCGCCCCGCCCGGCGTGCCTCTCCACTTCCCCGAGCACGAGGCGATCGAGAAGTTCGGCGCCCCCGAGGAGTACGAGGCGGCCAAGCGGGGCGACCCGGTACCGGCGTTCCGCGGCCGGCTCGTCGCCGACGGCACGCTCTCGGCCGCCGAGGCGGACGCCATCGCCGAAGAGGCCCGCGAGGAGATACAGGCGGCGGTGAGCTTCGGCCTCGACAGCCCGTTCCCGGCCGTCGAGACGGCCCTCGAATACGTCTACGCGTAGGAGGCGATCGACCCATGGCACACGAACTGCCCTTCATCGCCGCCATCGACGAGGCGATCAGGCTCGAGATGGAGCGCGACGACACCGTCCTCTACTTCGGCCAGAACATGGCGACGACGGAGAACGAGCCGTACGTCGACGCGTTCGGCAAGGATCGCGTGCGCGTCACGCCGATCTCGGAGACGGCCGAGATCGGGATGGCGATCGGCGCGGCGCTCGCCGGCTTCCGGCCGGTCGTCGAGCTGTACATGGCCGAGTTCATGCTCGTTGCGATGGACCAGGTGATCAACGAGGCGCCGCGCTTCCGGGCGATGAGCGGCGGCCAGGTGAAGGTTCCGCTCGTGCTCAAGGCCGGCTTCGGCTTCACCGCCGGCTGGGCCGGCCAGCACACCGGCACGCTCGGTGCGCTCTTCATGGGCGTACCCGGCCTGAAGGTGGCGATGCCGTCGACCGCCGCCGACGCGAAGGGTTTGATGGCGACCGCGATCCGCGACGACAACCCGGTCGTCTACCTCCACCACTACCTGCTCACGCTCGAGCACGGCGAGGTTCCCGACGGCGAGTACCTCGTCCCGTTCGGCCAAGCTGCGGTCCGGCGCGAGGGGGGCGACGTGACGATCGTCGGCACGGGCTGGACGGTCGACCGCGCCCTCGGCGCCGCCGAGACGCTGGCCGCGGAGGGCATCGAGGCCGAGGTGATCGACCCGCGCACGCTCGCCCCGCTCGACACGCAGACGATCCTCGAGTCGGTCGAGAAGACGGGCCGGCTCGTGCTCGTCGACCAGGCGACGCGGCACGCGTCCGTCTCGACGGTGATCGCCGGCGAGGTCGCCGAGCAGGGGTTCTCGTCGCTGAAGGCCCCGATCGTGCAGGTAACCGCGCTCGACGCGACTGTCCCGTACAGCCAGCCGCTCGAGGCGTGGATCCTGCCCGACGAGGACAAGGTCGTCGCCGCGGTGCAGCAGGTGCTCGGCTCGGCGCCCGTCACGGCGTAGTGAAGGTTCCGCCCCTCGGTCGCGAGCAGGAGCTGCGCCTGCTCGCGACGATGTGGCGGATCCGGCTGTTCGAGGAGCGGGTCGGGGTGCTCGCGCGCGCGGGGGAGGTCGACGGCCTCGTCCACCTCAGCACGGGGCAGGAGGGCGTCGCGGCGGCGGTGTGCTCGCAGCTGCGCGACGACGACGCGGTGTACTCGGGGCACCGGGCCCACGGGCACGCGATCGCGAAGGGCGCGCCGCTCGACCGCCTGCTGGCGGAGCTGATGGGGCGCGACAGCGGGCTGTGCCGAGGGCTCGGCGGGTCGATGCACGTCGTCGACGTCGAGCACGGCTTCATGGGGGCGACAGGCGTCGTCGGCGGCAACATCCCGATCGCCCTGGGGAGCGCGCTCGCAGCGCGGCTGCGCGGGGACGATTCCGTCGCGGTCGTCTTCTTCGGCGACGGGGCGGTGCAGGCCGGCCACTTCAACGAGACCGTGAACCTGGCGACGCTCTGGCGGCTGCCGCTCATCCTCGTGTGCGAGAACAACGGCTTCGCGGAGTTCACGCCGCGCTCGGCGCACACGACGGTCGAGCGGGTGAGCGACGTCGTCGCGCCGTACGAGCTGGAGTGCGACACCGTGGACGGCAACGACGTCGTGGCCGTGTGGGAGGCGTTCGGCCGCTACCTCGCGGCGGCGCGCGGCGGCAGCGGCCCGTTCCTGCTCGAGTGCCTGACGCGTCGGCTCCGCGGCCACTACGAGGGCGACGCGACGAAGTACGAGCCCGCGTCCGCCGAGAACGATCCGATCGAGCGCTTCCGGTCGCGGTTCGACGCCGACGAGGCGGAGGCAGTCCGCGCCGAGGCCGAGGCGGAGGTCGAGCAGGCGGTGCGCTTCGCGCGTGAGAGCCCGTTCCCCACGGCCGGCCTGATCGCGGAGATGGTCTACGCGGATGCCTGAGACGACCTACATCAAGGCGATCACCTCGACGCTCGCCGCCGCGATGCGCGCGGACGAGCGCGTGTTCGTGCTCGGCGAGGACGTCGCCGAGGGCGGCCCCTACACGGCCACCGCGGGGCTCGCCGAGGAGTTCGGCACGGCGCGAGTGATCGACACGCCGATCAGCGAGGCCGCGATCACGGGTGTCGCAATCGGCGCGGCGCAGTCGGGCATGCGTCCCGTGCTCGAGATCATGTTCGTCGACTTCATCACGCTCGCGCTCGACCAGCTCGTGAACGGGGCAGCGAAGGCGCACTTCATGTCCGGCGGCCAGCTGACGGTGCCGCTGGTGCTGCGCACGCAGGGCGGCGCCGGCCAGCGCGGCGCGGCGCAGCACTCGCAGAGCCTCGAGAGCTGGCTCACGCACGTGCCCGGTCTCGAGGTCGTCATGCCGAGCCGTCCGGCCGACGCGGCGGGGCTGCTCCTCAGCGCCATCGCCGACCCGAACCCCGTCGTGTTCATCGAGAACAAGACGCTGTACTTCCGCAAGGGGGAGGTGCCCGAGCCGCCTGCGCCCGTGCCGATCGGAGAGGCGGCCACCCTCCGCGAGGGCGGCGACGTCACGATCGTCGCCCTCTCCCGCCTCGTCGGCGACGCGCTGTCGGCGGCCGGCCGCCTCGCCGCCGAGGACGGCATCGAGGCCGAGGTGATCGACCCGCGCACGCTCGTCCCGCTCGACCTCGAGGCGATCGTGAAGTCCGTCGAGAAGACGGGCCGGCTCGTCGTCGCGCACGAGGCGGTCGAGCACGGCGGCTTCGGCGCGGAGATCGCGGCCCAGGTGCAGGCGGCGGCGTTCGACTACCTCGACGCGCCCGTCACACGCGTGGGCGCGCCGTTCGCGCCGATCCCCTTCAGCGCACCGCTCGAGGATGCGTACCTGCCGGGCGCCGACGACGTCGTCGCGGCCGTGAGAGCGCTGTTGTCGTCGTCCGCCGAAATAACGTAATGTCAGGCAGCCTGACAGCGCCTCCGGCCCCCCGTAAGCTGCGACGATGACTGCCCAGACCGTCCGCGAAGCGACGTTCGACGTGTTCCGCGAGTACGGGCTCACGTCGCTCTTCGCGAACCCCGGCTCGACGGAGATCGACTTCCTCGCCGACCTCCCGGCCGACCTCCGCTTCGTGCTCGGCCTCCACGAGAGCTCCGTCGTCGGCATGGCGACCGGGTTCGCGATCGGGCGGGGCGAGCCGGCGCTCGCGATTCTGCACACGACCGCCGGGCTCGGGAACGCGGTCGGCGCGCTCGCGACCGCACGGGTGAATCGCGCCCCGCTCGTCGTCGTCGTCGGCCAGCAGGACCGACGGCATCTCGCGGCCGAGCCGTTTCTCGCCGGGAAGCTGCGCGGGCTCGCGGGAGAATATCCGGTGTGGGTGGACGAGCCCGTCCGCGCGCAGGACGTGCCCGGAGCCGTCGCCCGAGCCTGTCACGAGGCGGCCGCAGCTCGTGGGCCTGCGCTCGTGATCGTGCCGATGGACGACTGGTCGGGAGAAGCCGAGCCCGGGGGAGGGCGCGCGGCCCCCGGCCGGGTCGTGAGGGCCCGCGCCGCAGACGCGGACGCGGTCGACGCGCTCGCCGCGTTCCTCGCCGGCGCGGAGAGACCGGCGCTCGTCGTCGGGGCCGGTGCCGACGAGCCCGACACGTGGAGCGCGCTCGTGACGCTGGCCGAGCGTCTCGTCTGTCCGGTGTGGCAGGAGTCGTTCAGCGCCCGGGCCGGCTTCCCCCAGGACCATCCGCTCTTCGCCGGCCACCTGCCGGCCGACCGGCCGCGCCTGCGCGAGACCCTCGCACCGTACGACGCCGTGCTCGTCGTCGGCGGGCCGGCCTTCCGTCAGTATCCCTACCATCCGGGCCCGTTCGTCGAGGCGGGGACGCGGGTCGCGGTCGTGAGCGAGGATGCGGCCGAGGTGCACCGGAGCGCCGCCGACCTCGCGGTCGTCGCGCACCCGGGCCTCGTCTGCGCCGCGCTCGTGCGAGCCGTGCCGGCGAAGGAGGGAACACCCCCGGCGCGCCTCGCGCCGCCCGCGCCGCCCGCGCCGCCGGCTCCCGGCGAGCCGCTCCGCGCCGGTCACGTCTTCGCCGCCATGGCCGAGCGTCTCGCGCGCGATGCGATCGTGATCGAGGAGTCGCCGTCGAACCGGCCCGAGCTGCTCGTGCGGCTGCCCGCGCGCGTGCCCCTCGGCTCTCTCAGCCCGGCGATGGGCGGGCTCGGGTTCGCGCTGCCCGCCGCGACCGGCCTGCGTATGGCCCTTCCCGGCCGGCCGGTCGTCGCGATCGTCGGCGACGGGTCGTCGCTCTACGCGATCCAGGCGCTCTGGAGCGCCGCCCACTACCGGGCCGGTGCGCTCTTCGTCATCCTCTCGAACGGCGGCTACGCGATCATGGACCGGCTCGCGGAGCAGCACGGTGGTGCGGTGCCGTGGCCGGGGTTCGGCGTCGATGTCGCCGGCCTCGCCCGGGCGTTCGGCTGCCCCGCGCAGACGATCCGCGGGCACGACGAGCTGCTGCAGACGTTCGACGAGGTTCTCCCCGCTCTGGGCGGCCGCGAGGAGCCTCTCCTCCTCGAGATCGCCGTCGCCCCGGACGAGAGCTTCGCCCCATGAAGGCGGCTCTCATGCGCGCGTATCACCGGCCGCTCGAGCTCGTCGACCGGTCGACGCCGGAGGTGGTGCGCGCAACCGACGTGCTCGTGCGCATCGGCGGCGCCGGAGTCTGCGCGACCGACCTGCACGCGATCGAGGGGCTCATGGAGCCCGCGGGCGTCACCTTGCCACGCGTCCTCGGCCACGAGAACGCGGGCTGGGTGGAGGAGATCGGCGTGGGGGTGACGACGGTCGCAAAGGGCGATGCGGTGCTCGTGTATCCGCCGTACAGCTGCGGGCTCTGCGTCGCGTGCCGCCGCGGCAACGACATGCACTGCGTCCACCATCAGTTCACGGGCCTGTCCGTCGACGGCGGCTTCGCCGACTTCGTACTCGTCTCGGAGCGCTCGCTGCTGCCGCTGCCGGCCGGAGTCGAGCCCGCAGCGGTCGCGCCTCATGCAGATGCGGGTCTGACCGCGTACCACGCGGTCAGGCGCCTTGCACATCTCGCCGTCCCCGGCTCGACGGCCGTCGTCGTCGGTGTGGGGGGCGTCGGCCACATCGCGCTCCAGCTCGTCCGCGAGCTCGGCTCGAGCTCGGTGATCGCGGTCGACACCGACGAGCGCCGGCGGCGGCTCGCGACCGAGCTCGGTGCCGACGCGGTCATCGACGGCAAGGGTTCGGTCGACGCGGTGCGCGACCTGACCGGCGGGCGTGGCGCCGACCTCGTCTTCGACTTCGTCGGCACCGACCAGACTCACGCCGCGTCTGCGGAGATGCTCGCCCGTGGCGGCACGTACTCGGTGATCGGCTACGGCGGCACGATCTCGATCCCGTCGGGCGCCCTCGTCGTGAACGAGCATGCGGTGGTGGGCAACCTCGTCGGCACCTGGGTCGACCTCTACGAGCTGCTGCAGCTCCACTCGGCCGGCCGGGTCGTCCTGAGGACGGAGGTGCATCCGCTGGATTCCGTCAACGAGGTGCTCGAGATGCTCCGCGCCGGCGAGGTCACCGGCCGTGCGGTGCTCGTGCCGTGATGCCTGTCTGATCTGGCAACGGGCTCATCGCGCCTCGATGCTCGCGGGACGATCGCCGCCACGCGTCCACGACGTTCTGCCGCAGCGTCTCTGTCCGCTCCGGCACACTGAGTCGCATGAGCGCCATCTCGGCAGGCGGCACGCGGCTCCTCGGCGGCTCCGAGATCGCGGTCAGCGCGCTCGGCCTCGGCTGCTGGGCGATCGGCGGGCCGATGCGCGGCGCCGACGGGAAGGCGATCGGCTGGGGCGCTGTCGACGACGGCGAGTCGGTGCGGGCGATCCGGCGCGCGCTCGACCTCGGGGTGACCTTCTTCGACACCGCGGACGTGTACGGCGGCGGGCACAGCGAGCGGATCCTCGGCGAGGCGCTCGGAGCGGATCGCGACGGCGTCGTGATCGCGACGAAGTTCGGCAACACCTTCGCGGGCCGCGAGGCCACCGGCACGGATGTGACGCCCGCGTACGTTCGCCGTGCCTGCGAGGCGTCGCTCTCCCGGCTCGGAACCGATCGCATCGACCTCTACCAGCTACACGTCGGCGAGCTGCCAGAGGCCGAGTCGGACGCCGTCGCGGGCGTGCTCGAGGACCTCGTCGCCGAAGGCGCAATCCGCGCGTACGGCTGGAGCACCGACAATCCCGCATGGGCCGAGCGGTGGGCGAAGCGCGGCACGTGCTCGGCGATCCAGAACACGCTCAACGTGTTCCAGGACGCCCCGGCGATCGTCGCCGTCTGCGAGCGCTACGGGCTCGCTTGCATCAACCGCAGCCCGCTCGCCGCGGGGTTCCTCACCGGCAAGTACGCGCCCGGAGTCCGCGTCGGCGCCGGCGACTGGCGCGTCGACCAGCGCGAGTGGAGCGCGTTCTTCGACGCCGACGGCGAGCCCGAGCCGCAGTGGCTCGAACGGCTCGCCGCGATCCGCGAGATCCTGACGAGCGAAGGCCGGACGCTCGCGCAGGGTGCGATCGCCTGGCTCTGGGCGCGCAGCCCGGCGACGATCCCGATCCCGGGCTTCAAGACCGTCGCCCAGGCCGAGGAGAACGCCGGCGCCCTCGCACACGGCCCGCTGCGCCCCGAGCAGCTCGCCGAGATCGCGGCGCTTCTGGCCGTGTGAGGCTAGCCGGCGGCGGACTCGGCGAGAAGGTATGCCGAGTGGAGGAGCTCGGGCTCGTCCTTGAGCTTCTGCGCCGGGCCCTCGTAGCGGATCCGGCCGCGCTCGATCACGTATGCGTTCTCCGCGAGCCCGAGCGCGACGTGAGCGAACTGCTCGATCAGCAGCACGCCGACGCCGCCCGCCGCAGCAGCCTCCAGCGTCGGCACGAGACGCTTGACGACGACCGGCGCGAGGCCGAGCGAGAGCTCGTCGACGAGCAGGATCTTCGGATGCGAGACGAGCGCCTGGGCGAGCACGACCATCTGCTGCTCGCCGCCCGAGAGCAGCCGGGCCGTAGCGCCCCAGCGCCTCTCGAGCTCGGGGAAGAGCTCGAGCGCGTAGGCGATGCCCTGTTTCGCCTGCGCGCTCCCGAGCGAATACGTCGCGACGCGCAGGTTGTCCTCGACGGTCAGCCCGGGCAGGAGCCTCCGGCCCTCGGGGACGACCGCGACGCCGGCCGAGCGGATCTGCTCCGGGCGACGGTTCGTCAGGTCCAGATCGTCGAGCAGCACCCGTCCGCCGGTCGACCGCAGCAGACCGGCGACCGCGAGCACGAGGGACGACTTGCCGGCGCCGTTCGCTCCGAGGAGCGTCGTCACCTGTCCCGACGGGATCTCGAGCGAGACCTCGTGGACGACCGGTCGACCCACCCGAGCGACCGTGAAGTCCTGCAGACGCAGCGTGCTCAGAGCTCCTCCTCCGTGCCGAGGTACGCGCGCATCACGTGCTCGTTCCGCAGGACCTCGGCCGTCGGGCCCGACGCGATCAGCTTGCCGAAGTCGAGCACGGCCGTCGTCTCGCAGCAGTCGGAGACGAGCCCCATGTCGTGGTCGACGAGGATGACGAGCGCGCCGAACTTCTCCGGGATCTTCTGAATCACCGCGCCCATCTGCTCCGTCTCGGCTTGCGGCAGGCCGGCTGCAGGCTCGTCGAGGAGCACGACGCGCGGCTTGCCGACGACCGCACGGGCCAGCTCGACGAGGCGCCGCTCCCCGGCGCCGAGCCCGCCCACCTTCGCCTTGGGCGAGATGTCGAGCCCGACGAACTCGATCGCGTCGAGCACGTCGGCCTGCCGCGTGGCGCGCTTTGCAGCCGAGTGCTCGTGGATCATCGCGACGTTGTCGAAGACCGAGAGCTTCTCGATCGCCTGCTCGGTCTGGAACGTTCGGCGCAGGCCCCACCGCGCCCGCCGGAAATCGGCCATCGCGAGCAGGTCCTCGCCGAAGCCTCGGATCGCTCCCCTCGCAGGCCGGACGAAGCCGCTCAGGACATTGAAGAACGTCGTCTTGCCCGCGCCGTTCGGGCCGATGAGCCCGCACGTTCCGCCCGGGAAGGTGACGCTGACGTCGTCGAGCGGCGTGACGCCCGCGAAGCGCACCGTCAGGTCCTGTACCTCGATCACGGCGCCTTCTTCTCCGCCGCCGCCTGCTCGCGGAGACGGCTGACGACGAGGTTGAAGAAGAGCCGCCCGAGCCGGGTGAGATCCTTCGGCAGCTGGTCGGCGAGCCCGCCGGGCGCGGTCAGCAGCACCTGCAGGAGGCCGGCGCCGAAGATGATCAGGATGAAGTTCGGGTTGATCCCCCACTGCGCCTGGAAGAGGAACGGGATGCCCTGCTGGAAGATGCCGGCGACGATCGCGCCCCAGAGACTGTAGATGCCGCCGATCAGGGCGGTCGCGGCCAGCGTGAGCGAGTCCTGCGTCTGGAAGGTGATGGCGCGCGGGACTCCCACCTGCGCGGCCAGCAGGCAGCCCGCGACGCCGGTGACGAAGGACGCGAGCGCGAACGCCCAGAGCTTGTACAGCGTGATGTTGACGCCGGCGGCCAGCGCTGCCGGCTCGCTCTCGCGAATCGACGCCCAGGCGCGTCCGGGCTTGCCCGCGACGTGGAGCAGCGCGAGCAGGAACAGGATCGCGCAGACGATGACGGTGTAGCGGTAGTACGCGACGTCCGCTATCGCCCACGACGGCCGCCGCACCGGGGGCGTGCTCGTGGTGAGCGCCCCGGTCGCCGACCGGCCGGTGAAGCCGCCGCCGCCGTTCGGGAAGTCGTTCACAGACAGCACGATGGTCGTGGCGCCCGCGAACATCAGCGTGATCAACGCGAGGTACAACCCCGAGAGACGGAGCGCGGGGAGGCCGACGAGCACGCCGATCGCGCACGTGATGCCTCCGGAGGCGAGCAGGAGCAGCGGGAAGGGGAGCGACGTCGCATAGGAGAGCCGCGTGCCGACCCAGCAGCCGATCGTGAGCAGTGCTATCTGGCCGAGCGAGATCATCCCGACGCGGCCGTAGAGGATGCCGAAGCCGAGAGCGGCGACCGCGTAGATCGCGATGCTCGTGGAGGTGGTGATCCAGTCGGCCCCGGCGATCTGGGGCACGCCGAACAGAGCGGCGGCGACCAGTCCGACGATGACGACGCCGCGGACGACCGTCCCCTGCTCGACCCGCGGCACCGCGCGGAGCGACGCAGTGCGGCTGCTGTCTGCCGGCGCCGTCGTCAACGGCCTAGGCCCCCGCCCGCGAGATCGTGACGACGCGCCGCCGCGAGAGGTAGAGGAGCGCGGCGATCGCCAGCACGAACGGTGCCGCCGAGCGGTACGCGGAGACCGAGGTGTACGGGCTGAGCACCGACTGCGCGAGTCCGACCGCGATCCCGCCGAACATCGTCGCCCAGAGCGACTGGAGCCGGCCGATCAGCGCCGCTGCGAGGGACGCGATCACGAGGAACGTCAAAGCCGAGTAGTCGAGCGACGTGAGGAGGTCGGGGAGGATGAGCCCCGACGCGCCGCAGGCGATCCCCGAGCCGAACCAGGCTGCCGCCTCGACCCGGCGCACCGGCACTCCCAGCGTCGCGGTGATCTCACGGTCGTTCGCGAGTGCCCGCATTGCGGTGCCGAGCTTCGTCACGCGCAGGAAGACGCTGACAGCGGCCGTTATCGCGATTGCGAGCGCGATGGAGATGATCTGGGTCAGGCTCACGGTCGTCCCGAAGATCACGTAGTGGTGCTGCGTGCTGGGCAGCGGCAGGAAGCGCGCGAAGGCGCCGCCGACGGGGGCGCGCCACGCCATCAGGCCGAGCAGGATCAGGGCGAGGCCGAGCGTCCCCATCATCTTCACGAGCGGGTCGCGCCGCGCGAAGGCGGGGCCGAACACCATGCCGTAGGCAAGGTTGACGACCCCGCCGAACGCGACGCAGATCGAGAAGGCGAGCCACTCGGGACAGCCCGTGTGGTTGAGGAGGTAGTAGGCGATCAGGGCGCCGGCGGCCCCGATGGCGCCGAACGCGAGGTTCAGCACACCGGTGGCCCGGTACAGGACGACCAGCCCGACGCCGGAGAGCGCGTACACGCCCCCGAACGCGAGGCCGATCACGATGAACGGCTTGAGGAACTGCCACTCGACGCCGAACACGCTGAGCGCGAGCACGCTATTCATCGAAGCCTCCGGACGCCCTGATCGTCATCTGGTCGATTCTCTCGCTTCCGTTACTTGCCGGTGTTGAGGTTGTACTTCTTCTCCCAGACGCGGGTCTGCGTGATCGCCGGGTCGACCGCCTGCAGGTCGGTGCAACCCGTCTTCACGACGACGTTGCCCGCCTTGTAGTCGACGATGATGTTCGTGTTGTTGGGGATGTGGTACGGGAGGCCGCCCACGTAGTACGGCTTGCAGAGAATGTCCGTCGTCTGGTTCTTCAGGAGCTTGACCGCCGTGTTGTACGACTTCGCGGTGATCGGGCCCTTGATGCTCAGGAGCGCGTTCGTCGCGAACATCCCGTCGAGCATGCCCATCTGCGCGAACGCCTGCGGGGCGATCGCCGGATGCGTGTACTTCGCCAGGACCTGGAACATCAGCGCCGAGTCCGGGCCGACCTTGGGGTCGACGTTGCTGAACTCGTTGTCGATCCAGAGGTGACCGTCGAAGGCGGGCGAGAACTGGCTCGACATGAACGTGTTCGCGATCGGGGTGGACGAGCCCCACAGCACCTTGCCGACGATGCCCTGGGCTTCGGCGGCCTTCATGAACGCCGGGGCCGTGTCGGGAGTGAAGTCGAGCAGGATGCCGCCGCCGTCACCGGCGAACTGGTACATCTGGAGCAGCTGCGAGGTCGCGTCGGTGACCGGCAGGTGGGTCGGGTAGATCTTGTACGGGATGCCGGCCTTCTGCGCCACGAGCGCCGGGCCGCCGTCCGCGTACGCCGAGATCGTGTCCGGCGAGGCGATCGCGAGCTTCTTGGCACCGGCCTTGATGAGCGCCTGTGCCGCGCCGACGTTGCTGTAGCGCGGGCCCGCGTTGACCTCGGCGAACGACGGGGTGCTGTAGCACTCCGCCTGCACGCCGGCGCCGATGACGACGTAGCCCTTGCTCTTGTAGTACTTCCAGTTCGTCCCGCACTCGGCGAAGCTCGTGTTGCCGACCACGCCGACGACCTTGTCGCTCTCGATCAGCTTGCGCGCGAGCGAGGCCTCCTGCGCCGGGTTGAGCTGCTCGGTGTAGAGCGTGTACTTGATCGGGCGGCCGTTGATGCCGCCGTTGTCGTTGACACAGTCGAAGTACGCGGCGGCCGTCTTGCCGATCGTCGTGAAGTCGACGCCGGGGATGAGCATGTCGATGCCGCCGAGCTTGATCGGCGTGCCCGTCGCTTTCTTGCCCGTGCCCATTCCGCAGATGGAATGCGTCGCGGACTTGGTGCCCGAGCCGACCGGTGGTGCGTTCCCCGCGCCGGTCGCAACCGCCGTCAGCATCAGCGCGAGAAGGCTGGCGGCGGCGCACGCAACACCGATCTTGATCTTCGTCGATCTCATTGACTCTCTCCTCTGCTGTGTACTACGTCGGACTGAACCACGAGGCGCTCGGCGCGGCGTCGGCCGCCGCACCCTCCGATCAGGATCTCGTCAAGTGCGTCCTCCTCGCGTCGGATTCCTGCCGGAGGGGGGCTCGCTCGCCCTGTGATCGGGCGACCGTAAATGGGTCCGCAAGGACGAGTCAAGGCTCGCAGGAGGTCGCCCGCCGTGCCGTTGCGGCGTCGCTGCAGGCGCATGGCTCGAGGCGCACGCCGAGGTTCCGGCGCCCACCCGCCGTGTGCGGCTCCGCATCACGTCCCGGATACTAGACTACTGTCTTGACGAATGGAACACTCTGGCTACCAGGCGCCGGCGCGGGGGATGTCCCATTACACGGAACGATGTCTTGACAGGCAGGAAGACCTGATCCTACGCTGCCTTGACACGTGAGCGGCGCAAGGCGACGCTTGCGGGTCGAGCCGGCCCGACGAGAGGAGACGACGTGACGAGCGTCCAGTCCGAGGCACGCGAGGCGAAGCAGTTCATCGCAGGAGGATGGACCGACGCCTCGGGAGGTGCCACGTTCGAGGACCGCGACCCCTTCACCGGCGACGTCGTCGCGGTCGTGCCCGCCGGCGGGCGGGCGGATGCTGCGCTCGCGGTCGAGGCCGCCGCCGACGCGTTCCCCGCCTGGTCGCAGAGCCCTCCCGCGCAGCGTCAGGGCATCTTCCTCAAGGCCGCCGACATCCTCGAGTCGCGCCGGGACGAGATCGTCGGGCTGCTCGCGCGGGAGACGGGCGCGAGCTTCGGCTTCGGCATGTTCCAGATGGGCTTCGTGCCGGGCCTGCTGCGCCAGGCCGCTGCGGCGGCGTACGCGCCGCTCGGCCAGATCATCCCCTCGGACCACCCGGGGACGCTCGCGATGGGAATCCGGAGGCCGGTCGGCGTCGTCGGCGCGATCGCGCCCTGGAACGCCGCGCTCATCCTCTCGGCGCGCTCGATCGCGGCGCCGCTCGCACTCGGGAACACCGTCGTGCTGAAGCCGTCGGAGCTGTCGCCGGTCGTCGGCGGCCTGCTCTGGGGCGAGATCTTCAGCGAGGCGGGCCTGCCGGCGGGCGTCCTGAACGTCGTCACGCACGCGCCCGGCGAGGCCGGCCCGATCGGCGACGAGCTCGTCGAGAACCCCGCGGTGCGCCGGATCAACTTCACCGGCTCGACGGCGACCGGCCGCCGGCTCGCCGAGGCCGCCGGGCGGCATCTCAAGCGCGTGCTGCTCGAGCTCGGCGGCTTCAACCCGATGCTCGTCCTCGCTGACGCCGACCTGGACTACGCCGTCAACGCCTCGGCGTTCGGCGCGTTCCTCCACCAGGGGCAGATCTGCATGTCGGCGCGCAGGGTCATCGTCGAGCGCCCGATCGCGGAGGAGTTCAAGGCCCGGCTCGCGGAGAAGACGAAGACGCTCAAGGCCGGCGACCCGAACGAGCACGACACGGTCATCGGCCCCCTGATCAACGAGGCCGCGCTCCAGATGGTGAAGGAGCGGGTACAGGACGCCGTTGCGAAGGGCGCCAAGGTGCTCGCCGGCGGCGAGGCCGTGGGCCCCTGCTTCCAGGCGACGCTGATCTCGGACGTGCCGGAGGACTCCGATCTCGCGAAGCACGAGACCTTCGGCCCTGTGCTCGCGGTCGAGGTGGTCGACAGCGCCGAGGAGGGAGTCGCGCGCGCCAACGCGACGAGCTACGGCCTGAGCGCCGCCATCCTCACGGCGGACACCGATCGCGGCTTCGCGCTCGCCCAGCAGATCGAGTCCGGGATCGTGCACGTCAACGACCAGTCCGTCGGCGACGAGCCGCAGATGCCGTTCGGGGGCGTCAAGGACTCGGGCTGGGGGCGGTTCGGCGGGCAGGCGGTGGTCGACGAGTTCACCGAGCTCCGCTGGATCACCGTGCAGAGCGGGGCGGGCCACCCCTTCCCGTTCTGAGCCGATGGCTGACATCGTCACCCTGGCCGAAGCCGTGCAGGAGCTCGTGCACGACGGGGACACCGTTGCGCTCGAAGGCTTCACCCATCTGATCCCGAACGCCGCCGGGCACGAGCTGATCCGGCAGAGCCTGCACGACCTGACGCTCGTGCGGATGACGCCCGACGTGGTCTACGACCAGATGATCGGGATGGGCACGGCCCGCAAGCTCGTGTTCAGCTGGGGCGGCAACCCGGGAGTCGGCTCGCTGCACCGTCTGCGCGACGCGGTCGAGCACGACTGGCCGGCGCCGCTCGAGCTGGAGGAGCACTCGCACGCGGGGATGGCGGCCGCGTACGCGGCGGGTGCGGCCAACCTGCCATTCGGGTTGCTGCGCGGGTATGCGGGCAACGATCTCGCCGGGCGGACCCGCGTCGCCGCGATCACCTGCCCGTTCACCGGCGAGGAGCTCGCCGCGGTGCCTGCGCTTCGCCCCGACGTCGGGGTCATCCACGCGCAGCAGGCGGACCGGAACGGAAACGTCCAGCTGTGGGGGATCACGGGAGTGCAGAAGGAGACGGTGCTCGCCTCCTCCCGCTCGATCGTGACCGTCGAGGAGATCGTCGACCGGCTCGAGCCTCGCCCGGGAGCGGTGGTGCTGCCTTCCTGGGTGATCGACGCGGTGGCGGAGGTACCCGGGGGAGCGCGGCCGTCGTACGCGCACGGCTACTACGATCGCGACAACGAGTTCTATGCGGCGTGGGACGCGATCAGCCGGGATCGCGACACGTTCACCGGCTGGATGCAGGAGCACGTGCTCGAGGCCGTCGCGGCGTGACGTTCACCTCCGACGAGATGATGGCGGTCGCAGCCGCGCGACGGCTCACGAACGACAACGTCTGCTTCGTCGGGATCGGGCTCCCGAGCCTGGCCGCGAACCTCGCGCGGCGGACGCACGCGCCTCATTGCGTGCTCGTCTACGAGAGCGGAACGATCGGAGCGAAGCCCACGAAGCTCCCGCTCTCGATCGGAGACGGGGAGCTCGCCGAGACGGCCGACGCGGTGGTCTCGGTGCCGGAGATGTTCGCGTACTGGTTGCAGGCCGGCCGGATCGACGTCGGCTTTCTGGGTGCTGCGCAGATCGATCGTCACGGCAACCTCAACAGCACCGTCATCGGCGACTACGCCAAGCCGAAGGTTCGCCTGCCCGGCGGCGGCGGCGCGCCCGAGATCGCGACCTCTGTCACCGACGTGTTCGTGATGCTGCGCCAGACGCCTCGAGCATTCGTGGAACGGCTGGACTTCAAGACGAGCCGGGGAGACCGCGTCCGCGTGGTCGTCACCGACCTCGGGATTCTGGAGCCGCGCGACGGCGAGCTCACGCTCGTGCAAGTGCATCCGGGCGTGAGCGTCGACGACGTCCGCGCCGCCACCGGCTGGAAGCTGGCCGTCGCGGACGATGTCGGCGTCACCGAGCCGCCCACCGGGGCCGAGCTGGAGGCGCTCCGCACGCTCGAGACGCGTTAGCTGCGCGACCGGGACCGGGTCGGCACGAGGAGCGCTGGCTATGATGAGACGGCGCGTAGACCTAGCGCGGAAGCCGCCGAGGCTCCATGTGTTTCCTCTCCGACTTGCACACCGGGCCTGAGTGCACCCTGGAGTACTTGCGTTACGAGTCCTCCGCCGAGCGTCGATATCCGGTTGGCGCGCCGCCAACATCTTCAAGTAGCGGGAAGGCCACTCAATGCACTCGCGCTCGACGGCTCGGCCCTGGATTCCGCCGGGAGTGGCTGCTGAGCTCGATCTCGATCCAGTAACTGCGGCGGTCGTTTCCGCCGCGCCGATCGTGCTCGAGTCCCGATACCGCCTGCTGGTCGGAGCGTATGCGCGCCTTCGTCGTTCCCGCCGCGGACGTTGGGCCGTCGGCGCCGGTACAGGGGCGGTCACGGTCGCGCTCGCGGTGCTGGCTGCGCGCCATTTCGCGGCGATGTCGTGGCCGCTCTCCAGCCGGCACCCCGGCGTGCTGGTGGCGGCCGGGTTGCTGCTGGTTCTCGCCCAGGCGCTCAAAGCGTTCGGCTGGGGACGGTTGTTCGCCCCGTCCGAAAGGCCCACGCCGCTTGCGCTCGCTGCCGGCAACGGGGGCGCTGCGCTCGTCGGGGTTCTTCTTCCCGGCCGCTTCGACGACGCGATGCGGATCGCCGTCGTCCGCCGCTACCCCGGTTGTCCCGCCGGCGTGCGCGTGCTCTGTCTCTCCCTCGTCATGCTCGGCCTGATCGACAGTGCCGCTCTTGCCCCGCTCGCCCTCGCCGGCGCAGCCCTCCCGAACGCCGGGCTCGGCGTCCGGACCGGGCTCGCGATCGTCGCCGCCGCCGGCGTCGTAGCCGCAGTCTTGATCTCCGCCCTGCCACGCCTGGCCGCGAACCGGCGGGCGCTGCGCTTTCGGCTGGGCCGCTGGGTGAGCACCCGCACCACGTCACTGCGGCGCGCCTCAGAGGCTTGGGCGCTCGTGTCCGCCTGCTGGTTTGTGCGCGCGGTCGCGTTCTTTCTCCTCCTCGGCGCCCTTGGAGTTGGCTACTCGTTGCCGCTCGCGCTTCTCTTCCTCTGCGCCGGAGCAGCCGCGGCAGCGCTGCCGGTCGGTCTTGCGGGAGCTGCCACGCAGGTTGGTGCCGGTGGTGCGGCCCTCGTCGCCACCGGCGTCGGCGCGTCTGAAGCACTCCGCGTCGCCGTCTCGATCGGGGTGCTCGGGGTTCTCACCGGCACCGCCGTCCTTGTTACCGCCGTTGTCTGGAAGAGTGCGCTCTCGCTGCTGCCGTCAGTCACCGCAGCGCATCAATGACCGGCGAGCTTCGCGACCGCGTCCGCGAAGCGGGCGGCGGCTGCGCGGCTGAGGCGCCCCGCGGGCAGCTCATCGACGAACGCCGTGCCCTTGAACCTGTGGTCCTCCCAGGTGACGATGCTCCCCGGCTCTCGTTGCAGACGGGCGGCGCGCTGCCCGGCGAGCGCGGCGAAGCGCCGCTCGACGGCGGTGCTGCCTCTCGACTCGTCGACGAGGTTCAGGAGTCGAACACGCCGCCGGCCCGCTGCCAGCGCCAGGGAAAGTTCCGGTTGAGATCGACGCCGTCCGCGTTGCCGCGGGTACCGGCGGCGGCGCCGTCGGGGTTCAGTGTCGGGATGATCCACAGGTCGACTCCCGGCGGCGGGCGGCGCGCGGGGAGCAGGGTCGTGATCGCCATGCCGGAACACTCGTCACCGTGGACGCAGCCGACGACGACCACCTTCCGTGCGGCGGCGGGATCGCCCACCTCGACGGCGTAGATCGGCCGCCCGTCGACCGGGCGCCCGAGGAGCTGACGGTTCGGCGCCGGGCGCGCCTCCGCTGGACTGACAGTCAGGACACTGCAGGCCGCGGCGAGGGCGAGCAGCAGGTGCATGCCGGCATCTTCACGCGCGCTTCTGAATCCTGCCGGAGCGGTCGCGGCACCCGGCGACTGCTACCGTGAAGGGACACGAGCGAGTACCGGCTGCGCGTTCTGCGCTTCCTCTGCCCGTTCTTCCGTTGGCAGAGGAGGTGTTTTTATTCATGGCAACCGGAATCGTCAAGTGGTTCAACGACGCGAAGGGGTACGGCTTCATCACTCCTGACGCGGGTGGCAAGGACGTGTTCGTCCACCACAGCGCAATCGCCGGCGACGGCTACAAGTCGTTGCCCGAGGGCGCGAAGGTCGACTTCGAAGGTGCCGAGGGCGCCAAGGGCCCCGAGGCCCAGAACGTCCAGCTCGTCGCATAGCGGCGTGACGCTCGAGTGGGGGCGCACGCCGCGTCCCCACTCGGCTCTGCAAAGGAGGCGAGAGAAACGCGTGCCGGAGCACCCTCGGTGAGCGAGTTCTTCGGCGGCGACGAGCCGGCGGGCGCGATCGCCCTCGACTACGAGGCGACGCTCGCAGCGCTTCTCTCGCTGATCGGACGGCAGGTGCTCGTCCTGTTGGCGGGCGCGGTCGACGGTCCGTTCGTGGTCGGCGTGCTCTCGGGGCGGCTCGACCGCGGCGAGCTCGACGAGCGGCTGCAGGCGGTCGTGCTTCGCTCCGACGACGCGCTCGTCGAGACGCTGTTCTTCCACGTGGGCTCCAGGCTGAACGGGTTCGTGCTCCGCCCGGACGAGTTCGAGCGCGCCTTCTGGCGGACGCCGGAGCAGCTGACGATCCACCTCGGCAGCTGCACCGTCAGCGTCCTGACGCAGGGCGAGCTCGGGGAGGCACTGCGGCGCGAGCCGTGACAATTCGAGGAAAGGCAGGGGCGATGCAGGGCACGATCGTGTGGTTCAACCTCGACAAGGGCTACGGCTTCATTCGTACGGAGCAGGACGAGCGGCTCTACGTCGCGCACAGCGGCTTCGCCCCCGACCACGCGCCGACCGAGCGCGTCGCGGGCCGCGAGGTCAGCTTCGACCGCGAGGCCCAGGAAGGAGACGCGCGAGCCGTCAACGTCGTCTTCCCGGTCGCGGCCGAGCCGCGGCGCGCCCGTCTGCGCCACCAGCGTGGAGGATCGGCGCTCTAGGAGGGTCTAGGCCGCCGGGAGCGTGAAGGAGACGCACGCTCCGCCCTCCGGCCGGTTCTCGGCCCAGATCCTGCCCCCGTGCGCCTCGACGAGGCCGCGGGCGATGGCGAGGCCGAGCCCGGTGCCGCCGCCCGAGCGGGCGCGGTCGGCGCGCCAGAAGCGGTCGAACATGCGCTCCGGTGCTTCGGCGGTCAGCCCTTCGCCGGTGTCTTCCACCCGGACGAGGACCTCGTGGTCGCGCTGTTCCACGCGAACGGCCACCGAGCCGTCGGAGGGCGTGTGCCGCAGCGCGTTCGTCAGCAGGTTGAAGAGGACGCGCTCGATCTTCTCGGGCGCGATCGGAGCGGTCGCGTCGTCGTCGAGGTCGGCGCGCAGCCCGACCCCCCGGGCGGTCGCCTCGGGGCCGAGCTGGCGCAGCGCCGACTCGACGAGCCCGGAGACGGGCGTCTGGTGCAGCTCGAGCGTGAGCATGCCCGCGTCGATGCGGGCGAGCTCGAACAGGTCGTCGACGAGGATCGAGAGCATCCTGACCTCGTCGCGCAGCGTCGGCAGATAGTGCTCCGGCTCGACGAGGCCGTCCTCGATCGCCTCGAGCATCGCCTGCATCGACGCGAGCGGCGTGCGCAGATCGTGGCTCGCCCACGCGACGAGCTCGCGTCGCGCATCGAACAGCTGCTCGACGCTCGCGGCCATCGCGTTGAACGACGCCGCGAGCCGGGCGATCTCGGCGGCGCCTCCGGCGGGTGCCCGGGCGGAGAGATCTCCGGCTGCGAGCTGCTGCGACGAGTCGCTGACACGGCGGATGGAGCGGGCGATCGAGCGGGCGAGCACGAGCCCGGCGCCGGCGGCCGCGCTCGCCGAGCCGGCGGCGACGGCGAGGATCTTCACGTCGGCGCCCATATGGAACATCACCCAGCCGGAGAGGAGGACCGCCGCGAGCGGAACGCTCACGGAGAGAAACGCGAGCCCCGCCAGTTGCAGCCAGAGCGTGGGTGCCGCGCGCAGAGCGAACGCGGCCGCGAGCCCGACCGCGAGGCTCGCACCGGCGACCGCGAGCGCGAGGCCGATCACGGGTCGAACCGGTAGCCGACGCTCCACACGGTCTGCAGGTGCACGGGCCGCGCCGGGTCGGCCTCGATCTTCTCGCGCAACCTGCGAACGTGCACGGTGACCGTTCCGGTGTCGAGCGCGACCGTGTGACCCCAAACCCGGTCCATCAGCTGGTCGCGCGAGAAGACCTGGCGCGGGTGCGACGCCAGGAACCACAACAGGTCGAACTCGCGTGCCGTAAGCGTCACGGGCCGGCCCGCCTTCGTCACCACGCGGCTGGCTCCCTCGAGGACGACGTCGGCGAACTCGAGGCGCTCGGGTCGCGTCGCGCCTCCGCTCGAGCGCCGCAGCACCGTGCGTACGCGTGCCGTGAGCTCGCGCGGCGAGAACGGCTTCGTGACGTAGTCGTCCGCGCCCAGCTCGAGCCCGACGATCCGGTCGGACTCCTCGCCTCGGGCGGTCAGCAGGATCACCGGCAGGTCGGAGCGGCTGCGGATCCAGCGGCAGAGCTCGAGTCCGTCCGTCCCCGGCAGCATCACGTCGAGGACGACGAGATTCGGGTCGCCGGTCTCGATCAGCGTGCGCGCGAGGTCACCGTCTCCCGCCTCGAGCGTCGTGAAGCCCTCGCGGCGCAGATACCGCACCACGACGTCGCGCACGACCGGCTCGTCGTCAACGACGAGGACGGTCGTCATCGACATAGCCTGGCACCCACTTCGGGTGGTGGTAGCGCGCCCAGTCCTCGTCGACCGTGCCGAGCGTCATGCCGCGCAGGGCATGGCGGGTTGCCGGGTGGATGAGGGCGAGGTAGAGATGGCCGACCAGGAGCACGAGGGCGGCGTACATGAGGCCGTCGTGGAGGACGACCGTGCTGGCGAAGCGGAAGCGCGTGTCGCGCTCACCGAGCCAGAGCAGCAGCCCCGAGACGAGGAAGAGCACGGTGAACGCGGCGGTGAGCGAGGCGTTCACCTTCTGGCCGGCGTTGAAGCGGCCCTGCGGCGCGGGCCGGCGGCGTCGCAGCCAGCGGACGTCGTCGACGTCGAAGGCGTCGAGCTCGCGCGCCGTGCGCAACAGCCCGCGCCGGTCGCCGAGCAGTGCGATCAGGACGAGGGCGGCGATCCAGCCGACACCGGACCAGAAGTGCAGGTCCTTGATCAGGGGCCGTCGTGCGACGAGCACCGACAGGCTGGGGAGGTAGAGGATCAGCCCGGTCGCGAGGAGCATGAAGAAGCCGAGCGCGTTCGCCCAGTGCAGCGTGCGCTCGGTGCGCGAGAAGCGGCGCAGGTAACGGCTCATGAGGAGGAGCTGTAGCCGTTGGAACGGCCGACCCAGGCGTCCCGGTCGTAGCCGAGCTGCTCCCAGTACCCGGAGCCGGCGTCGCTGACGAGGTTGATCTCGCTCAGCCACTTCACGTTCTTGTACCCGTACATCTCGGGGATGATCAGCCGCAGCGGCGCGCCGTGGTCGCGCGGGAGCGGCTTGCCGTCCATCTCGTACGCGAGCATCACGTCGTGCAGCAGCGCCTGCGGCATCGTCAGGTAGTCGACGTACGGCTCCTCGGCCGACACGAACTGCAGCGCGCCCGCCTCGGGGAGCGGGTTGGCACGGTCGAACAGATCCGTCAGCCGCACGCCGCCCCAGTGCACGTTCTGCACCGTCCAGCCGGTCACGCAGTGGAAGGTCGAGATCTGGCTCGCCTTCGGCAGCGCGAGCAGCTCGTCGTAGCTGAGCGAGACCGGCCGCTGGACGAGACCGCCCACCTTCAGCCGCCACGTCGCCCGGTCGAAGGTCGGCATCGAGCCGGAGACGGTGTAGATCCGCCAGCCGCCGGTCGGCAGGAACGGCGCCAGCGAGGACGCCACCGGCGAGACCGCATTCGAGACGTGCCCCCAGACCGACTTGCCCCAGGCAAGCGAGGAGAGCCCGCCCGCCACCGTGAGCAGGAACACGCCGCGCCCGTAGCGTTTCGGCTCCGGCTTTCCGCCGGCGGGCTCTTCGACCGGATCGCTCATCACATGTGAGCCATGCCCGCGAACAGCTTGCCACGGAGCTCGCCGGGATGGCCCTTCGTGTCCACCCAGACCCAGTATGAGGCAGGCTTCGACTCGATCAGGTCGAGGGCTTTCTTCGCGACCGTGTCGCAGCTCTTGGCCGCATAGTGCATGCCGAGCTCCGCGACCTTCATCCCGTGCGCGTCGCGAATCGATGCTCCCGTGATCCCCTTCGTCGTCAGCTCGAAGGTCCAGCAGAGCTTTCCCTTCGCGGCGTTGGACTGCAGGTTCACGATCCCGTGCTGGCCCATGCCGGAGAGCTTCGCGCCGAGCTCGGGATGCATCGTGTTTGCGCGCGCGACGCCGGAGCCGAGCATCAGCGCCGCGCCTGCCGTGATTGCCGCCAGTCTGATCGAATGCATCGTTCCTCCTGTGAGATTCGGACGATCGGAGCTTGGCGGTTTGGGATTGCGGTCGTGTTACGGGGTGCTTGCGGAAGCCTTAAATCGCGATTCACAGCCTGCTCAAAGGAAACGCTGAGGCACCGGCTACGCCGCGACGCTCCCGCTCGTCACGACGGCGACGTTTCTCGCCAACCGCGCTTGGGTGTTCTCAGAACGGGGGAGGGCCCCGACGTGCGGGGCCCTCCGAGCGTGCGTTTCCCAAGCCGGCGCTACGTCGAGGCCGGCTCGTCACCCACGAGGAACGGCGACGGCTCGCTGAGGCTCGGGAGATCGGTCTCCATGCCCAGCTCGCTCACCGTGTCCGTCACGGGCGGGAGGGACGGCGCTTCGACGCCGACCGCTCCGGGAGCGATCACGCCGCCGGGAGTGGCGGCGGGTGTGCCTGTCCGGCTCGTGCCGGTGCGCGCGCGCGTGCTCGAGGTGCCTCCCGGGCGGGAGGCGGCCCCGGTGCGCCGACCGGTGCGTGCCGCAGTGCCCGTCTTAGGCCCGGCCGCGCCCGTGCGACGGGTTGTGGTGCGCTTGGTCGCGCGGGCGCCGGTACGGCCGGTCTTCCGCTTCGCGGCCGAGCGCTTCGCCGTGCTCTTGCGCTTGGCGGCCGTCTTGGTCTTGCGGGCCGGGCTGCGCTTGGCGGCCGTCTTGCGCTTGGCGGGGCTCCGCTTTGCGGCGGTCTTGCGCTTTGCCGTGCTGCGCTTGGCAGTGGTCTTGCGCTTGACAGCGGTCTTGCGCTTGGCGGTGCTGCGCTTGGCAGTGGTCTTGCGCTTGACAGCGGTCTTGCGCTTGGCGGTGCTCCGCTTCGCGGTGGTCTTGCGCTTCGCCGTGCTCCGCTTGGCGGTCGTGCGCTTGGCGGTCGTGCGCCTGGCGGTCGTGCGCTTCGCGGCCGTCTTGCGGGCCGTGGTGCGCTTGGCGGTCGAGCGCTTCGCGCCCCCGCTCTTGCGGGCCGAGGTACGGCTTGCTGCCTTACGCGAGCCTGCCCCCGTCCTCTTTCTTGGTGTCGCCATCTGCCTCCTCCTGGTCGGCGAGAGTTAGTGGCACCGACTCTGTTGCAGTATGAGCGCTGCATCGGCCGGATTCACCCACAACAGCGACGTTCCTTCGCTATTTCGACATGATTTCACTCGGATGGTGACCGTTCGAATGCATTGCGACGCGTGAAGACGCACCCGACGCCGTCGTTTGCGCACGCGATTCGCGAGCTCGCACTGTCGTTTCCCCAGACGTACGAGGATGCACCATGGGGTTTTCCCGTCTTCAAAGTTGGTGCGAACAAGTTGTTCGCGATGTTGATCGAGGACGGCGATCGTGTCGAGCTCACCGTCAAGCTCACCGCCGAGGAGCGGCAGATCGCGGAGCTGCTCCCCTGGGTCCGGAGTGCCAGCCACATCGGCCGCTACGGCTGGGTCACCGCGGCGGTGACCGACGAGGAAACCCTCGCGGCAGCGCTCGAGTGGCTCCGCGAGAGCTACTGGCTGAAGGCTCCGGCGGCCGTCCGCGAC
>Ga0335070_10001536_pt1 | contig 26708 bp, 25 predicted proteins | sample Lox_Sample_13_FD_206722 | JGI IMG/M metagenome (GOLD analysis project Ga0335070, IMG submission 206722) | Soil microbial communities from Loxahatchee National Wildlife Refuge, Florida, United States - Lox_Sample_1.3 | ecosystem: Environmental > Terrestrial > Soil > Wetlands | place: USA...
ATGCGACACATGGGACCAGCAGCTCCCGGTCGCTCTTCTCTGCGATGGCAAGATTCCGAGCGGCCAGATCGACGGCGAGCGCTTCGTCCGTACAGTGGGCAGAACTGGCGCCGCAGCAGGTCCAATCCTCAAGCTCACGCGCTTGGATATCGAGCAGGTTCAATACGCCTCGGATCGAATCGTCATATTCCCTGGCTGTCCCATGCAGAGAACACCCAGGATAGTAAGAGACCTCTTTCATTTTTATCTCCCTCAGCAATTCAAATCCCAATCTCCAAATTCCAAATCCCAAATAAATTTACATTGCGGGTTCGTCACCCACGAACTATGAAAATATGACTAAGTCCCCTCCCCCTCGATGGGGGAGGGTGAGGGTGGGGTGAACAATTGAGCTAATTTCCCCCTCACCTCAATCCTCTCCCACCAGGGGAGAGGAGGTATTTTCTACGTAATTACAATAACCAATGCCCAAATGACCCAAACCACGCATTTCGGTCGTTGGAACTTTGGTCAATGTTTTGGATTTGGTGTTTGGGACTTGGTGTTTCATTATCTCGCCCCTTTCTCAAAAGCGTTGAAAATCTCCTTGATCTCTTTCCCCCCGCCAAATTTCGACGGAAGCAGCTTAATCTTTCCCTTGCGGTACATCTTCAATCCCAAGGCGGCATCCTTAAAAAAATCTCTGGTTTTGGATTTAAACTGCAGGATGAGGCTGAGCTCGTGAATTCGGCCCTTCGATTTGATCGTATCCAGAAAAGCGGAGTGGAAAATGGGAATATCCTTTTCCCCGGGTTTGAATTCGGAGTGCATGGCCAGAGTCCTCAACGAATCCATGATCCTGGCGATATCGATGTTATTCGGGCATCGCACACTGCAGGAATAACAAGAGGCGCAGATCCAGATCGTTTTCGAGCAGAGAACCCTCTCCCGGTGGCCGTATTGAATATGACGGAGGAGCTGGTTGGGAAGGATGTCCATGGCGTAAGCGACCGGACAGCCTGCCGAGCACTTCTGGCATTGATAACAGGCCTGGATGGTCTCACCGCTGGCCTGAGCCACTTCAGACAAGAAAGGATTCCCCCTCTGGTTTGCCTGCACGTTTAGTTCCATCATTTATCCCTTGATCTTCTGTTGAGGGATCTTCCCGGATAGCCTGGGTTCCTTGCTGAACGGGAAGTTCGATCGTAAACGTTGTTCCTTGCCCCACCTGACTCTTTACGCCGATCTTCCCTCCGTGATCCTCGACGATTCCGTAGGAAGTGGCGAGGCCCAATCCGGTTCCTTTTCCCACCTCCTTTGTTGTGAAGAAAGGATCAAAGATTCGGGTGAGGTTCTCAGCGGGGATGCCCTCGCCGGTATCTGCAAAATCCACAAGGACCGCTTTGCGGTCAGGAGAAGGGAAGGTGCGAATGGTCAGTGTCCCACTGCCGTGCATTGCCTCCGCGGCATTCACAATGATATTCATGAAAACCTGCTTCAGTTGGCCGGCATTTGCCTGGACAAAGGGGAGAAAGGAATCGAGTTTCTTCACGATTTGGATGTTGTGGAATAGGGCCTGATTGACTAAGAAGAAGAGACCGTCATTGATAGCCCGGTTGATATCCGTGGGCTCCATCTTGGGTTCGCTCTGGCGGGCGAATTCAAGCAGGCTCTTCACAATCTCCTTGCAACGACCAGCTTCCTGAACGATTCGAACCAAATCTCCCCGACGCGGATCGTCCTGGGAAAAATCCTCCATCATCAGACTGGAGTAAATAAGAATTCCGCCCAAAGGATTGTTAATCTCATGGGCAATTCCCGCCGCCAGTTTTCCGAGAGAGGCCATCTTCTCAGAGCTGACGAGTTGAAGGTGAGTCTCTTGAAGCTTTTTCTCCATGTTCAGGCGAGGCCTTAAATCCGTAAAGATACCCACACTGGCGATCTCCTGGCCGCTCCCGTTATAGATGAGGGCGGCGGAGAGTTGGATGGGGATTTCTTCCCCAAACTTATTGACTGCGTCCATTTCTGTAGGAATAAATTTTCCGGCCCCCCCATATTCCTGGCTTCGGAGTTTCTTCATAATCTCCTTTGCCACGCCCTCGGGGTAGATTTTTGTGATGTGGAGTTTTCCAATCACCTCCTCTGCCTTGTATCCGGTCAGCGCCTCCGCCCCTTTGTTAAAGATGAAGATGTTGCCTTTCATGTCTGCCGCGATAATCCCGTCCACAGAACTTTCGATCAGGTTCATGAAGAATTCGTTTGCCTCGCGAAGTTGATTCTCGATCCGTTTCCTTTCGGAGATTTCTAAATTAATGCCTTGGTAGCCAACGACCTCTCCCTTTTCATTCTTAATGGGGTGGGAGGTCAGCAAGACAGTAATCTTGTCCCCGTTCTTCTTCCTGAATTCCACCTCCATGTCTTTGACATGGCCTTCTCTTTCGATCCTTTCCTGAAAGATTCTCCGATCATCGGGGTTTACATAGAGATCCTTGACGATATCCATTTTGAGAAATTCTTCTTTGGTGGGGTATCCCAACATATCGAGGAGGGCTTGGTTACAGTCTAAAAACTTACCCTCCTTTGAGCTAATGAAGAGGCCGTGCCTCACCCTTTCAAAGAGATTTCTAAGCTTTTCCTCAGAGTCCTTGATATCTCTTTCAAATTTTTTTCGTTCAGTGATGTCCCGGATATAGGCATAGGTCTTGATTTCTCCGGTATCTGACTTGGCCAAAGCGATACAAACCTCTGCATCTTTCATGAGGCCCTGAGGGGTCAGGATACTCATTTCCGTACAGAGCTTCTCGCCTATTCCTACGCCTCGGGTGACCGTTCCTTCAAGAAATTGTTTATCCTCTTTGCCAATGGCAGAGAAGAAATTACTTCCGATCAAGTTTTCCTTAGGAACCCCGGTGATTTCAGAGGCCATCTGATTGGCGAAAATGATTTTGAAGGCCTGGTCGGAGACCAGGATTCCATCGTCACCCATCTCTGCGATCTTCTCGAATTGCTGGTTGGCCTCCCGGATTCTTCGTTCCATTCTTTTCGACTCCGTAATATCACGGAGATAGGCGTAACCCTTCCGGGCTCCAAGAGGCGTGTTCGCCAAAGCGATACAGATTTCAGCCTCTTTGACTCCTCCGTTCAGGGCGGGCAGCTGGACCTCGACACATGTCTTTTCTCCATAGCGTTCAGGATGGATGAAGAGGTCTTCGACCAAGGACTCCTGGGGTTTGGCTATAAGGGAAAGGACCGACATTTTCAACAACTCTTTGTTCGAATAGCCGGTGATCTCGGAGGCCATTCGATTCGCAAATTCGATCTGATGACGTTCATCGAATACTAAGACCCCATCATTACCCAATTCGGCAATGGATTGAAACATTTCCGAGCCCACTTCCTCCCTTTTAACAAGGATAAGTGGTTCAACAATCTTTTTTCTCTTTGTTGGCGGAGTTGGTTTTTTTGCAGCCATATCCATCCCAAGGGACTCTATCTCCTTAGGGTTGACAAGAAAACCGAGCATCGCTTTGGTCCAATGAAAAGTGCAAAATGAAAGGTGCTGGGCGCAAAATGTTTTCCATCGCTGGTTATGCAATCCTCATTTTGCAATGTGCAATCTACAGTCCTACATAATCCAGGAGAGCGGGGACCTGCTTTTCCCATCCGATGGGAATGATCTGGACCCCTTGGCAAAGCGGCTTCAATGCCTTGATCAGACCCCCTGCGATTTCGATGCTTGCTTTCTGTTTGTCTGAAGCCTTCATTAATAGGTCGATCACTGAATCCGGAATGGAGGCTCCCTCGACATGCTTGTTTACATAGCGGGCCATGCCGACTGATTTGAGCAGGGTGATGCCCGCGATGATGGGGACCTTGAAGTGTGCTACTTTTTTGGCGAAAGGTTCAAAAAGGCTTACATCGTAGATCGAATTGGTGAAGAAGAAATCAACCCCCATCCGTATCTTCTTCTCCATGTCCATGATCTCCAAGTCGAGGACATGACCTTTGGCGGCCGCATTGACTTGGGTACCTACGCAAAACTGTGGTTTTCCTTGAAGGTCGTTTCCTGTGAGGTCGTAGCCTTCTTGGAGGCGCTTGGCGGCGCCGAGCAAACCGGCAACATCGAGGTCGAAAACCGCTTTGGCTTCGAAATGATCCCCCACGGAGGGTTGGTCGCCCTGAATGAGCAAGAGATTCTTTAGGCCCAAAGCCGAAGCGTTTAGGAGTTCGGATTGGAGTGCCAATCGGTTTCGGTCGCTACAGGAGAGATTGTAAATCACCTCCATCCCTCTTGCCTTCAGCAGGATGCATACCGAAAGGGACCCCAGCCTCATGATGGCATTCTGAAGGTCCGGCACATTGATCGTATCCACACGCCCCTTGAGGAGTTCCGCATATTCGTACAGCTCGGAGAGGTCGTTTCCCTTAGGGGGCTGGAGTTCAACGGCGACAACAAATTTTCCCGAATCCAATCGTTCCTTGAACGTCATGGGTTTTCTCCTCTCTCCCACCTTGAGGGAGGCGATTATCCATTCCTTTCGTGGGGCATGTGGCCATCGCGTTCTGACCGATGCCTCGTGCGAAAGAGCGGACAAGGTAGAATCCGAAGATCCTCCTGAGACGAAGGATAGTCGCCTCTACCGCGGATACTCTGATTTTATGAATCGATTGCCCAAGAGAACGGATATTTTTAAGGGCATAGGAATTGAAAACTATAAAAAGTATAAAACCTCGGGGAAAAATCTGTCAAGCTCCATAAAGAATTGACATGCGTTCCTGAAACACGGGAACTCTTTCAAGCAGGAAAGGGCTCCCCTTTTCAGTAACCGCTATCATTTTGCATATCTTTTCTTATAGGCTTCCTGAACCAGGGTTCCCTGAGTTTGATTTCGCCATTCCCGTGCGGGTTTCAGCCTCAGAATATTTTCCAGCCTGTTCTGTTCCTTCAGACGTTTATGGATCTCAAACCAGGCACAAGGCGTCTCTTTGCTCACCTCGCATTTGCCTTCTCGGGAAGTTCCCCCACAGGGGCCGTTGAAGAGACTTTTGGCACATCTTGTGACGGGACATATTCCCCCCGTTTCCCCCAAGACACACTCGCGACACGTCCTGCAATTCTCCTCAAACCACCCGATATCCCGGTCCACGCCGACGAAAACGGTATTCAAAGCGGGAAACACCGGCTTTTGAGGGTACCGGTCAGCAAGGAATTGAACCCCCGCTCCACAAGCCATGGACAACAAGGCATCATATTCTTTTGCGATCTCATCCAGTTCCGGGAAGAAATCGGCATTGCACTGTCGCTCAACGGTGAACCCATCCGCTCGAAATGAGGCTCCATCCCGCTTGGAGGCGTTTTGGAGCTCTTCATTTAAGAGTCCGACTTCCTTTTGACCGCCCGCCATGCAGATGGAGGTACAGCCCCCGCAACCCACATTCAGAACCTTCTTGAAACTCTTGACCATCTCCTTGATCTCGTCAAGAGGTTTTCTTTCCCCAACAATCATTTTTCTCCTCCGATTTCCAAGCGTTTACTGTTTTTTTACGTGGCATTTCCCGCAAAAACGGGGACCTGTCTTCTTATTTTCCTTCCATAACTTGCGATGGCAACCAATGCACTGGTTGTGAAAAGCCTGTTCCAAATTGAGCCGAGACTTGGGACCATGACAGGCAGAGCAGCGGATGCCCTCTTTTCCTTCCTCCAGTGTCCCCTCATCCAGGACGTTTTTTCCATCCTTAAAAAGATGATGGCAGTCCTTGCAAGAGGGGCCAGCTTCGACATGACGGTTATGAGGAAAGGTCACCGCAGGTCGGGTTTTCCCTCCCGGGATGTTTGAGAGATCCAGTATGACCTTGTCCGGCTGTGCGTAAAGGGATGGAGCCCAGGTTGAGATCAGAACGGCGGCAACCGTGATCAGCATCGCCTTACAGCCTGTCGTCTTCATACCCATTTTCCTTAAGGGACCCTCTTTCCGCGTCACAACCAGCTCTCCAACGACACCTCATCCAGCTGGGGATAGACGCCCTGGGACCTGAGGATGCTTCTGGCAAAAGCAATCATGCTGGGAATATGAATCCCAATCGGACAATAACAACGGCCACAAAGCACGCAGTTTCTCCACACAATGCCCTTCATTTCCGTCAGGAGCTTCCGGTCGACCTTACCCCTTCTTCTATATAATTTACCCAAGGAATTGATCGCCTTATAAGATGGCATGTATTGGGGATCTTTGTGATATTTCATATATAAAAAACAGCTTTCGGCACAAAGGCTGCAATGGGCGCAAAATGATAGATATCGTTTCATTTTGCCTTTTTTCCGACCGAGCATCTCACTGATCTGTTTTGTATCAACTGGTTTCAATCCCTGATCGGACATACTGTTCTCCATGCCGAAAGATTCCTTCCGCTACCAGGCTCTGGCTCCCCTTGCGTAACTGTATTCGCTTCCGATGAGGAAACGATAGAGGAAGAAATAGAGCATGTGGCCGAGTTTTGTAAAAGGAACGGTGAGGAGCATGATTTCTCCCGTCAGAACATGAAGTGTCATCACCGTATCGTAATCAAACCATTGGTGATAGGCGAAATACCCTGTTAGGAAAGGAGCGACGGCAATGAGCAAGACAAGATAATCGTAGAATGTTGAAATCGCCCGGACCCGAGCTAACAATAGGCGACGCATGAGAAAGAATGCAGTGCAGAGGATCACTATCAGGGTCAGCGTATCGGTAAAGGATTCTGGGAGGCTCCAGAGGCTCAGGCCCCAGGATTGATTTAGGAGGATGTTATGCCCGAGCAGAAACAAGGGAACGGCGATGAGTAAGACATGAAACGCGGATGTCACGACCGTCATCAGAGGATCTGTTTTCCACAAAGTTCCGTTGAGGGATGCGAGACAAGAGGCAACCCATTGCCCGGCCGTTTTCTTTTGCGACTTTATTTCCAGGGGAGGGTAAGCCCATTCTTTTTTTCTGGTCAGTTTGAAAAATTGAGTCAACTGAAATGCCAGTCCTAGAATAAATATGAGGAATACAATCCAGATGAGCTGTCCCTGGATGAAAATGTTCATGAGCCTCTCCTTTTTACTTCAGATCCCCTAATCTCCCCGTCATCGGTTCTGCCCGAGGCTATACTTGCGGTCTCGGGATCAATTTCGCCCGTTCCGCAATTTCGGGAACTTTATGTTCCCATTCAATGGCCATCAGGTGAACCCCACGAACCCCTTTTATCTCTTTCAACTCTTCAATTTGTTCAACGCAGATTTTGATCCCTTCTTCCCCAGCTTTTTTTGCATTTACAATCCGGTCAATGATTTCATCGGGGATGATGATGCCCGAGACATTCTTGGCCATATATCGAGCCATACCGCCTGATTTAAGAGGAGTGACTCCCGCCAGAATGGAGACCTTTTCGGTCAGACCCATATCGTCGGCCTGTTTCATCCACTCCCGAAACCGGTTCATGTCATAGATGCACTGGGTCTGGATGAAATCTGCACCTGCCTCAATCTTTTTCGCCAAACGATGTACCCGGAATTCAAAAGGCTCGGCAAATGGGTTGGCCGCAGCGCCGATGAATAACTGAGGGGCCTCATCAATGTCATCCCCGTTCAGAAATTTCTTGTTGTCTCGCATCCCCTTGACCATGCTGATCAGTTGGATGGAGTCGATGTCGAAGACCCCCTTGGTGAAAGGGTGATTCCCAAATTGCTGGTGGTCGCCCGACAAACAGAGCATATTTCGGATACCGTGAGCGTAGGCTCCGAGGATATCGCTCTGCATGGCAATGCGGTTACGATCGCGACAGACCATTTGATAGTTGGGTTCCAAACCTTCCTGAATGGCAACCAAGCCGGCCGCCCAACTTGCCATTCGCACGACAGCGGTCTGGTTATCGGTGATGTTGACCGCATCGACGATCCCCTTAAGGTGGCTTGCTTTTTTCTTGATCGCCTCCACATTGGCTCCCTGGGGTGGACCGAGCTCACCGGTGAAAGCAAAATGTCCAGCGGCAAGGACCCTCTCGAGACGGCTTCCTGATTTCATAGGCACTTCCTCATTTAAAAGAAATGGAATCTTGGAATTAAAGAAGTTGGGAATTCATGGAATCATTCAGGGAATCCGTTTCGCCATCCCCAAATTCCTCAAATCCGAAGTAACGGATGTAAAAAACCGGTGATTACAATTCCAGCCATGAGTCAGAGTAAAGCGTTTTGGCAATTAAGACCCTGGTGGTCTTTACATAATCGGCCTCTTCTTTACTCAGCTTCTTGAGATCGACTTCTTCTCCATCCATCACCCGGTAGACGAGTTTTCTGAGATCCGCCCGGCCTCCGGACGCAAATTTTTTGAGGTCTTCGTCAAAGGCATCGACAATGGCCGAGGCCATCCCATATCGTTCGAGCATCATCATATAGGTTTGATTGAGGATCGGTCTCAGGTGTTCCGGGGCCCCGTTGGAAACATTCGAAAGACCGCAGGTGGATTTCATCCCGGGGAGCACTTCCTGGAGATCCTTGAACATCTTCATAAACTCGATACAACTCGGGACCTGAACCTGGCTCTGGGGGCTGGTGACCGGAGTGACAATCGGATCCATCCAGACATCCTCACCCGGTATCCCGAATTCTAAGCATTTTTGCATTAATTCTGCAGCGAGCACTCCTCTTTCGTCTGCATCCCGGGGAAGGCCCGAGGGACCCCAGAGAAGAGCAACGACCCCTGCATTGTGTTTTTGTGCGATGGGAAATTTGGCGTCCATGCTTTCAGGACGGGCCATGATCGAATTGATCACAGCCTTTCCCTTCTTGTTTTTATAAGCCTTAAGCCCGGCCTCGATGGCTTCCGTGTTGATGGTGTCGAGGTAGAGAGGCGTATCCACGACCTCTTGGACAACCTTGACGATCCACTCCATCAGCTCCCCTCCGCCCTTTCGCGCAGGCCCGAGGTTGATATCGATGAAATCAACGCCCGCTTTGGCCTCAGCCATGGCCAACTCCTGGATGGGCTTCGCATCTCTATCCTTCATCGCGGTACCAATCTTCTTGACCATCACATTGAGATTCTCTCCGACGCGTAGCATAGATTTCCTCCTTATTTAGGAAAGACGTGACCGTGCCTCATGTCGGCAATCACGAAACCCACACGGACACGGAAAACGGACACGGACACGTGCATTTTATCCCATCTTAAGAAAGGCGGGTATGTGAGCAGCTTCCCTGGGTCCGATCTTGACTTCCCAGCCCTTTCCCAGTTCCTCTTCGAGATCCCCGCTTACGGCTGCAACGGCTCCGGGGATGACCACCCGGCGGTGCTTGACTTTCTCAGTGATGCCACTCTTCTTGACGAACGCGCCAATGGCATCGCCCACAAATTTTCCTGCAGCCCAGGCGGTCAGAACCGATAGCCCTTCGGTATCCATCACCAGAAGCCAGGTCGCGACCCGGCTCGATTCAACCTCGCCGGAGACGATAAAATACGTCAAGGAGAAGTTCGTGGTGATTAAGACCGGAGACTCTTCCGTTGGGGTACCGACGGGGTAGATTCCCTGCTGCATCATCATGGGCCGCTGGGGGTCCGTGTAAATATTCAACCGTTCCACAAGAAGGGGGAAGACGCCTTCGCCCTGAAAGTCCGAGAGGACGATGATGCCTGCATATTTCGATATAAAGGTTGCAGCAATCAAGGCCTCCTTCAGTGGATCTTTCGTCATTTCGCACGGGAAGACGATGGTTGGAAATCCGAGGGAGCGGTTTTTTTGGTTGAGGGCCGCCCGGCGGATGTAGATTTGGTCTTCAAAGGCTTTGCGGAGGGTTCTCGATCCAGAATCAATGACAAGGTCTTTTAACCCTGCGGCGGTCAGCTTATCGGAAAGTGCGATCAAGGCATCAAAATTTTCAGCTTTGACCGCCAACGGGCATTTATTTTCCTTGGCTAAGTTGGCTAAGGCATCGCTGTTGCCATCGGTTGCCGCATAGATCAACGGAACACGATCCGCGCAGGCTTTCACCCCTGCCGTCAAGGCGTCTACCTTATTGCTGATCAGGATGAGGGCGGCATCGGTTTCCGCTTTCACCTTTTTGATCAAGGTGTCAAATTTTCCGGGATCACCCGATTCGTTCTTGACCGCCACCAACTCGGGCCGCAAGGTGAGACCGACCCTTTCGTATTTCAATTCCTTGAATCGCTTCAAGCGGGCATTGACCTCCGCCTCGGGCATGGTATCGCCGATCAGAATAGCAATACCGGGTTTGTTCACAAAGGTCTTTTCATGGCGGAACAAAACCGTTTCGCCACCGACCTTGACCACATTTTCACCCGAGCCAATGGCAAGGGGGCGAATGGGCGGGGCCGCCGCCTCAGAGAGCATGGCCTTTGCCTCCTCCGACACATAGGGGCAAGAGGCCAATTCTGCTTTTCCGGCTGCCAGATTCATTGCAAAGGCGAGACAGGTTGGAACGCCGCACTCCTTACAGTTGGTTTTGGGTAATAGCTTAAAAATTTGGATTCCCGTCAGTCCCATGATATCCTCTCCTTTCGAACTTTACTTCGCAAAGGGGCAAAGAGCATGGAGCATAGTGAAAAATTCAAAATGGTTTAACCCTATGCGCTATGCCCTCTGCTCTTGGCGGTTATTGTTACCCGAGAATCGGGTCCATTGAGAGGGCCGGATGGTTCTTCTCTGTCAGAAAGGGAAGAATTTCCTCTTCCGTCACCCCGATAGTTTCATCTGCAATCATATCAAGCAGGTTCGGAATGCCGATTTCTGCAGCTCTTTTCTTTAACCGCTCTCCAATCTCCTCCTTGAGGATCTTGGGTATCCAGACCAGTCTTTTGAGCCCTCCGTCACCAACCAACCACTTTCTCTGAGTGACATTGTATTTGCTGTGGCCGACAAAGCCCGGTGTGACCGCACCGCCTCCGACAGAACCTGCTAAAGTAGTGAACTTCATCCCACAGGGGGTCATTCCCATAAAATCGCGATTGACAGTCATCACACCATTGCACATTGGAAGCACAGCCGCAATGCATTCACAGCAGCCGCAGGTGGTCATCGGATCGTAAACCAGACTATAAAAATTGTAGTGGTCGATCTTCTGACGGGAGGCCTTGAACACAAAATCATTCACGCCTTTCCATTGGCCAAGTTTTGTATCAATCATCTCTCCCTTCTGAACGGGTTGGTTCGGCCCAGTGGGGTTGATTTCAAACGAGGCCTTGCAGTCCATCCAGTTGTAGGCACCGCACAACCCGGTTCTTTCAGGGCTGATCACACAGACGTGATTGGGTGCAAAGGATTGGCAAAGGGTACAGGAATAGAAGATGTCCGTAGTCTCATCGGTCATTCCTTCAATACGAGCATCTCTTTTTCTATAAACATCCCTTGCTTTGGCAAGCATTTCGTCTACCTTTTCTTTTTCCGTATAAACTTTGACCTGGACTTTATCGAAGATGGCTCCAAAGTCCTGATGGAACTTTGCATGGAGGATCTTGCCAAGATGGGAGAGACGAAATCCTTTCTCCACAGCGGCCTTACCGACTCGCACCCAGGCAATATCCCGTTGACCAATATGCATGATCCCTTGGGCATAGTTGATGAGATGGTGGATCTGTCTTTCCAGGATCGGCTCGAAATCCTCCTGCATCTGCCGGCCTGCCACTTCCGCGACAATCGCAAGGGGGAGTTGACCGGGTGGCTGTATCTTATCCAAATCCGGACCGATGACGTCCACCTTTCCGTCCTCAACCTCATCCATGTTCCTCGAAGTCACCCATTCCACAGCGTGGGTTCGTCCTCCGCCGCACTCCAAGTAGATATCCTCTCCCCTGACTCGCTCGCCTTCAAAGGCAGGACCGTAAGAGACAGGGATCGGCACCGCGGCGACCTGTACCTTCAACCCTCTGACCTCAACAGCCCTCTGGACGATCTGATCATGGGGGATGTTGGAGACCACGTGCTCATAGGTACAGATGCCTGAAGGTAGAACCTCAGGAATGGGAGTATCTGCGATCGTCGGGAACCCCCAGTTGATGGCGCCGGCGGCATTGGCATACCATTCATCTGATACAAATCCTAAGGGCATGACAAAAGCGAAGGTTCGGTCTTTGTTGTAAATCAAATTTTTTCGAAAATCTCCAGGTTTGATACCGCCAAAAGCCATGGCGACCCGGCAGGCGAACCCCATAGCAAACACGGCAGCGGTGATCTCCGGCCCGAAGGAGACGAGACGGGTAGGCCATCCGATCTGAACACCTGCCTCGACCAACTGTTGGGAGAAACGCTTGCCTTCATTCTCCGCGCACATGAAGATATAGAGGTTCTTCTCCTGAAGTTCGATGGCAATCTTTTTTGCGACCTCCGGCGAGGGCGCGGCCCCTGCAATCGCGGCAAATCCAGGGGCTGTTCCGTCCACAAATTCAACGCCGCGTTTGCGGAAGATCACGTCGTCGGCGGCTCCCAGCCAGATATTCTCGGGCAGCGGGTCTTCCTGTTTTGTGTAAAAATTGGGGGCTTCCAGGTACCGGATGGACTCGATGATCTCCTCGGCAAAGAAAGTGGCCATTCCCGCGTCAAGGGCAGGTGCCAGATAGGGAAGGGCGACCTTTTCTTTCACGAGGGGCGGCAGCAAGGTCCGGCAACGATCTAAGACCGGCTTCATATCCGCTATCTTCTGAACGGGAATTCCGAGGATCGCGTAGATCACAGGGAGATAGTAAGCCGTGTTTGGAAAACCCACCTCCTGGTTCGGTCCCCATTTTGCGAGGGCCTCCTGGTATTTCTTTTCAGCCCTTTCCACAATCTTATGAGCGCCTCTGATGGCAGCAGATGCAATGATTTTTGACACGTTCTATTCCTCCTTCCGTTATTCGTGACCATGTCCGGCATTCGTGTCCGTTCTTCTTTCTCCCGGACACGCGACACGATGACACGAGACACGTTTTTTTATTTTTTAGGCCGCATCCAATTCACGGCGTTTGGCCATATCGAAGAGCACACGCTCTCTGGCTTTGTCAATGCCCAGGGCTTTCCTTTTCTTGTCGATATGCTCGATCATTAATTTTGCAGCCTTGATGGGGTCGGGCTCGAAACCCCATTTGCCCTTCACCGTATTCTCGAACTCTTCGAAGAGAAGCTTGGTCACCTCTTCACTGCCTGTGGTGGGCCACGTCGTGCCGAAAACGGTGAAGACCCCTGACGCGACGAAGTAATGGCCGATGGCAACGGCTTTTTCACTCATCCACTCCAAGGCCGCACCGGCGGCCGGAAGGTCGCTGATATCGTCTCCCAGCCCTCCGTCTTTAACCACTGCGGTGGCCGCCATCAGGATCCGGCTGTTGTCCACGCAAGCACCCATGTGAAGAACGGGTGGTATGCCGACGGCCTCGCAGACCGAAGTGAGACCGGCGCCCGCGTACTGCCGGGCAGCCTCCGGGGTGAGGAGCCCTGCCTTACCGCAGGCCATGGCGCTGCATCCGGTGACCAAAACGATCACGTCATTCTTGATCAGTTCCTTGATCAAGGTGAGGTTGGGATCGTCGTGGGTCACTCGTGCATTGTTGCAGCCGACCACGCCAGCGATTCCTCGGATTCGACCGTTGATAATATTGTCGTTGAGAGGCCGATAGGAAGCACGGAAGACCCCGCCCAGCAGGTAGTTGATCGTCTCGTGGCTAAACCCCACGACCTGATCTGTCGTGTCGGAAGGGATCTCCACATTGGATTTTCTGTTCTTAAAGTTCTGGATTCCCTCCATCAAAATCTTCTTTGCAACATTGGGAGCATTATGTTCTTCAAATTCAATGTGCATGGCCCCGTCGATCTTGGCCTTGGCGGATGTCGTAATCAGCTTGGTGTGGTAACACTTGGCCACCTGGGCCAGGGACTGCATCTCGCACTGGACATCGACCACCATGGCGTCGACAGCGCCGGTCACGATGGCAAGCTCCTGCTGGAGAAAATTTCCGGCCACAGGGATGCCGTGACGCATCAAGATCTCATTGGCGGAGCAGCACATACCTGCCAGATTGACCCCCTTTGCCCCGACAGCCTTAGCCGCCTCCTGAATTTCGGGCTCGTTCACCACGCCGGCCATGATCTCAGGCAGCAGAGGTTCGTGACCGTGGACGACGACGTTCACCTCATCCTTTTTCAACACTCCGAGATTGATCTGACCAAAGACGGGGACCGGGTTTCCAAAGAGGATGTCCTGGAGTTCCGTAGAGATCATCGACCCTGCCCACCCGTCGGCCAAGGCACAGCGAGCGGCCGCCATCAATATGTCTTTATAATCCTGGTCCACCCCCATGTGCGTCCGGTGCATGAGTTCGACGACTTCTCGGTCGATCCCCCGGGGGGTGATTCCGAACTTTTTCCAGATCTCTTGCCTTTTTAGAGGGGCCCTTTTGATGAAGAGGGGCTCTCCTTCTTGGCGTCCAAACTCGGCAACGGCCTTATTGCCTACGTCGACAGCGATGTCTTTTATCGACCGGTCACCGATCTCCACACCGAAATCCATGGCAACCTGGTAGAGCTTCTGCTCGTCCTTAAGCTGAAATCCAGGGACATCTCCCTTCGCGGTCGCCAGAAAGACTTCGGATATACCGCGGGCATGGTCTGAGTGGGCTGCCGTTCCGGCTGCCACCATTCGAGCGAAATTGCGTGCTGAAATCGTCTCTGCTGTGGCGCCGCAAAGGCCCGTACGTTTGGCCTTCTCTGCAGCAGCTTCACCCTTCTTTTTCGGGGCAGGAACACGGCACGGTCCCATCGCGCAGTTCTTACAACAGCTTCCTTCCGCCCCAATGGGGCAGGGCTTCATGGTTTCGGCCCGGTCGAAAATTGTCTCGCACCCGTCCGCCTGAGCCTTCTTCAACATTTTTATCGTTGCTGGATCAATACTCTTCTTTTCCAATTCTGCCATTTTATCCTCCTTTAAAGTTGTCCCCCTCCTTAAGTTTTTATGTTGCCATAAAATCAGCAATCATTTCCCGAACCAGTTTGATCGCTTCAGGATGTCTCATCACCAAAACGTCGGCCCCCGCCAGAAGAAGGACGACCGCAGTGACAGCCTCCAGGACAATCCCTCTCTTTTTGGCATCGCCTAAAGCAGGAGCATCTTCAGTCTTTGTCTTGGCTTCTTTCGTCTTCCAGATTTCCTTGGCCATATTACAGAGGATGGGAAATTGAAGCCTCTCGTCCTGTTGTGTGAGGGCAGCCATCCGATCTCGTTCCATGACCGAATAGGTATATTCGATTCCATATCCGAGCCCACCGGTGGTCGGATCGACGATAATCTGTCCATCCGGGACGCCCAGATTTCCCAATAGGATATTGAGCTGCTTGGCCAGGTTGATATCGATGGGAGTGGAGGCAATCGCTGTATGTTTGTACCCGATCGCTCCTGCGCCCACCTGTTTATAGTTGGCTTCCACCACCGGTCCGATGACGAGATTCATCCCGTCACATGTCTCAGCAACTTTTCGAAGAACATCGGCATCCTTGTCGGCGTTTCCACTTCCCCATACAATCACCGGGACATCCACGGCGCTGGCCACTTTCTTAGCAGTCTGAGCTGCCTCATCGCTGGAACGATTGAGACCATTGGGATCGGTGCTGAGGAGTTGCAAGGCGATCAACTCCGCCCCATAGCTCTGAACACATTTCTTTGCCCAGGCCACGGGATCTTTGACCACATCCTTGAAGGGTTCCAATGCTGCTTCAGGCCATTCTTCAGGGGGCGTATCATAGACCTCCATGGCAATCCGAGGCGGATGGGGCATCGCTCCCTCGAAGAGATGAAAGGGGTAAGAGGTCTCTCCACCCACGGTAACAGCCTTTGGTCCTTTTCCGAGTGTAACTTGCCTTATCTTTCCTGTATAAGTCACTTTAGGTATCTCAAATGCCACGACACTCACCTCCCTCTGATTATTGTTTTAGGCCTTCGTTTTGCGTTTTTCGCTACCGAACCATTCGTCACTGAACCAGTAGCGTTCCCCGGTTTTGAGATAGGCGAGCATCTCATCCCGATTTCTCATCTTCTGCCTCCACTTGATGGGGGTTTCGGGTTTTCCCTGCTCAAAAGTGGGGCCCAATACCTTTACCTTCTTTCCATCAAAAGTCACCTTCTCTTCCATTTGGTCAGACACGCTGAACCCTCCTTTCTATGTCTATTTCCCCCTCACCCTTTCCCTCTCCCCCGAAGGGAGAGGGAAAGGGTGAGGGGGCGTCTTAACTTGTTATGCCTGCCGCCACTTTGGCGGCCTTTACGGTATTCATCATCAGCATCGTAATGGTCATCGGCCCCACTCCGCCGGGGACAGGGGTGATCGCACTAGCCTTCTCCTTGACCCCATCAAAGTCAACGTCACCGCAGAGCTTCGCCTTTCCTTCGGGGGTCATTCCGATCCGGTTAACGCCCACATCGATGACCACTGCCCCTTGCTTCACCATATCCGCAGTGACCGCTTTGGGCTTCCCGGCGGCAACGATGAGGATGTCCGCCCTCTTCGTATGAAACGCCATATCTTTTGTGCCCGTATGGCAGATCGTCACCGTTGCGTTTGCCCCTTTCTGTTTTTGTAAGAGGATATTGGCAATAGGTTTCCCCACGATGTTCGATCTTCCCACGACGACGACCTCTGCGCCGTCAATCTTTGCACCGGATCGAATCAGAAGCTGCTGGATTCCTGCTGGCGTGCAAGGGAGATAATCCGCTTCGCCGATCATCAATTTCCCGACATTGACAGGATGGAACCCATCCACATCCTTCTTCGGATCGATGGCATAAAGAATTTTTGTTTCATTGATGTGCTTGGGCAGAGGAAGCTGAACCAGGATGCCGTGGATCTTTGGATCCTTGTTATATTTGTCGATCAATTTAAGCAATTCTTCTTCTTTAATGGTGGCGGGCTGATTATCCTGAATCGAGTAAAACCCCAACTCCTTGGAGGTCTTCTGTTTTGCCGTCACATAGCTGACCGAAGCGGGGTTTTCGCCTACCAGGATGGTCACCAAGCCTGGGACGACGTTGTATTTTTCTTTCAGCCGAGTTGTTTCCTGCTTGAGTTCCTCACGAATCTGTTGAGCGATCTCATTGCCATTAATCAATTTTGCCGTCATCTTTTTTACCTCCCCCTTTAGATATCGTGATCCGTGTCACGGGTTTCGTGAATCGTAAAATCTTCCGCATGCCTTACTGAATGTATTTCTCAAAGATACGTCTGGCGGATTGAACCGCCTTTGACTCCAAGGGCAGTTGAAAAGTCGGTTTTCCTTCGGAATCGTAACGGTAGACCTCTTCGTCGACAGGGAGGACCCCTCCCAATTCGAGATTTTGTTTCTTGACTTCCTCATAGATTTCAGGACGCGGCTTACCCTGAACCCGGTTGATAACCAGTACCTCACGGACGATGCGAAGGTCCAGTTTATGGATGAGGTCTCGAATCCGCGAGGCGGTCAAGATACCTCGTTGGCTGGAATCCGAAAGGATGAAGAGAAGATCGACATCACGGGTCGTCAGTCGGCTGAAATGCTCCATCCCCGCTTCATTATCGATCACGATGTATTGGTAATTTCCAGTCAAGAGATCCAAACATTTTCTAGCTAAAGTATTCGCTGCACAATAACAACCCGGACCCTCCGGGCGTCCCATCGCGACGAGGTCGAATCCTTTGGCCTCGGTCAGAGCTTCCTGGACCTTGTATTCAAACCAGATGTCTTTCGTCATTCCAACCGGGACATCCTTCTTCATCGTCTCACGGGCTTCGCCAATGGTGGACCTGATCTCCACGCCCAAAACCTCGTTGAGGTTCGAATTCGAATCCGCGTCCACCGCCAGAATAGGTCCTTTCCCTTTGTCCAAAAGAAACCGAATGATCATTCCAGCCAGAGTGGTTTTGCCCGTTCCTCCTTTTCCTGAGACCGCAATCGTAAAGCTCAAAGTTGTCCTTCAACCATCCTCTCCGATCGGACTTTCCTTTTTGTCCGATAGAGCCTTTCCATCACTTTTGGGAAGGCAGAGACATCCGTGTGTGGGAGAAAGGTGGCCGCAATGAATTCACTCATAAACGTCGGGTGGTTGCTCAATTCGAGGTTCGTCATCATCAAGGCGATTCGCTCCGTCTCCTTCAAGAGGTTCTTGGAGAAGGAGAGGAGCCTTGCACCGAGCAGGGAGCCGTTGCCGACGAAGATAAATTTCTCGATATCGATCTCTGGCAGAAGGCCAATGAAGATTGCCTTTTCCAAATCGAGATGGCGTCCGAATCCGCCAGCGATGATGACCTGCTCAAGGTCCTTGAAATCCAGCCCGACACTGCTCAACAAGACTTTACAGCCGGCGTAGATGGCGGCTTTGGTGCGGATTAAATTTTCGATATCGATCTCAGTCAGGACAATATCCTCGTGGATGAGCGTCTCCTCTTTTCGTGCCAGGACGTATTCATATCCGTCCGGTCCCGTTCGAACGCGATCTGTGGGGAGGTCTGCTCTGAATTTCCCATTCTGGTCGATCATCCCTGTTTCCAAAAACTCTGCCACGGAGTCAATCAGGCCCGATCCGCAGATTCCGATGGGTTTCGACCTGCCGATCGTGAGGATCATCGGTTCAAAAGTCCGAGGGTTGATGCTGACCTCTTCAATGGCCCCGCGAGTGGCCCTCATCCCGAATTTAATCCCGGCGCCCTCAAAGGCAGGGCCAGCAGAGCAGGAGACGCTGGCCAGCCAGTCCTTATTTCCGAGAACGATCTCCCCATTCGTACCGATGTCCATATAAAGGGTAAGAGTTCCCCTTTGAAAAACCCCGGAGCCCAAGATCCCCGCTACAATATCTCCACCGACGTAGCTGGCCACCATCGGGAAAATGTAGACATGGACATGATCCCCGATATTGATTCCCAGGTGGACGGCCCTCACCGGTGGGATGAAGTTGGTGGTTGGAACATAAGGGGCTTCGCGAATATATTTTGGATCCAGTCCCAAAAGGAGCTGGGTCATCGTGGTATTGCCGGCAATCACCAGATGGGAGATTAGGGATTGATCAATTTTGCTCATTTGGAGCAATTCCTGGATGATTTTGTTGATGGTGGAGACAACGACCTCCTGTAATTTTTTCAGTCCGCCAGGCCTCTGGGAGTAGACAATCCGTGTGATGACATCTTCTCCATAACTGATCTGGGCATTGTAATCCGAGGCTTCAGCCAATGCGAAGAGGGTAGACCCATCGCATAGGCCACCCGGACAGGCGTAGACCACGCATCCGTTAAGGTCGAGGAGTTGACCGAAGATCGTCGTGGTTCCGATGTCGATAACGATCGAGTAGTTTTGATGGGTGTTGTCTCCGCGTTCCACGTTGATCAATTTGTAGCCTTTTTTGGTCAAAACGAGTGTGGCTGTCACCTTCCAATTCGATTCCCGAAGGATGCGGCTCAGCTTCATGATCACACGGAAGTCGGCAGAAGCCCCCTCGATGCCCTGCTGTCGATCCAGCCCGTTGATCAGACGGGTGAGGTCGCTCACGTTATCCTTAAGCGTGGGAGGGTCGAGTTGGACATATCTTTTGAATACTGCCGGATCTACATCCCACCCTTTGACCAGTTGGTAAATATCCTGAGGAGAAAGGAGGTATTTATGAACCCCACGATCGCCTTTGAGAGCAAGAACAGACCTGTCAACCTGTGATTCAATGGGGATTTCGACGACGATATCTTCCCGAATCGGTGTCAGGCAGGCAAGACGAAACCCTTGGTCATATTCCCACTGAGACAGTTTTGGATGCTTGGGGGAATCAACGGCCCCTTTCAGAATTTTGACTTTACACTTTCCACACGTTGCACTTCCGCCGCAAGAGGCATTAATATGAATTCCTGCTTCCATAGCGGCTTGAAGCAGGTTCTCGTCCTCATCTACTGAAATCTTTCTTTCGCTGGGTAGGAAAATTACGTTACGCTTTGGCATGAATCAATTTATTATAACCCAGTCCCGCCTCGATTTCGATAGAGGCGGGACTGGAAATTTGTTTTAAACAAGGCAATAAGGAACGAGCTCTCTTTTTAGAAGAGCCCCGTAACCTTACCGGTATTCACATCGACGTCAACCCTTCGATAGGCCGGATCTGAGCTGGTTCCTGGCATCAAGCTGATCGCTCCGGTCATTGGGCAGAGGAATTTCGCACCCGCAAAGATCAAGACATCACGAACGGGTAGGATCCAACCTTTGGGAGTTCCCTTAATAGATGGATCATGGGTCAGACTCAGGTGGGTCTTGACCATCATGGTGTTAAAATCCTTCAATTTGGGGTCAGCCTCAAACCGTTTTGCTTTGGCTTCGGCATCGGGAGTCCAGGAGACACCGGCAGCCCCATACACCTCTTTGGCAACTGTCTCAACCCTTTGCCTGAGTGGCATTTCCAGAGGATAGAGGAATTTCAGGTTCACCTTGTCATTGCAGGCATCCATGACGACATCGGCGAGTTCAAGGGCACCGTCCCCACCTTTGAGCCAATGTTCGGAAAGGGCACAACGGGCTCCTGCCTTCTCGGCATACTTACGGACCATTGCGATCTCGTCTTTGGTGTCGGTATGAAAGGAATTGATGCATACAACTGGATTGATCCCAGATTTCCTGATCACACCGATGAGGTGGGTCATGTTTTCGATCCCTTTCTCAAGAAGACCGAGGTTCTCTTTTGTATAAGACGCATCAAGTGGGAGGCCTGCTACAACTTTAGGTCCCCCGCCGTGCATCTTTAAGGCTCTGATCGTGGCAGTTAGAACTGAAACATTCGGGGTAAGACCGCTTAACCGGCATTTCACATTCCAGAATTTTTCAAAACCGATATCGGCAGCAAAACCGCTCTCGGTTACATGGTAATCAAACATCTTTAAACCGATGCGGTCAGCGATGATGGAGGATTGACCAACCGCGATATTGGCAAAGGGGCCAGCGTGGACCATGCAGGGTTGATATTCAGTTGTCCACATCAATGTGGGGTTTATGGTATTTCTCATCCACGCACACATGGCACCTGCCACTTCGAGGTCTGTGGTAGTAACGGGCTTACCTTTCTTATCGTAGGCGACAACGATATTACCAAGCCTCTCACGAAGATCTTTCAGATCTCGGACAATGGAGAGGATAGCCATGAGCTCCGAGCTGACGGTTATGCCGAACTTGGATTGCATCAGGAACCCATCCATCCTTCCGCCTATCCCCATGATGATATTCCGCAAACCCTGGGCGCAGAAATCCATGACCCATCCCATTTCTATATTGCTGGGATCAATGTCGAGCCGTTTGAGTTTCCGCTTGGCGAGTTCCGCGTCGTCGTAGTTTCTTTCGTGCTGCATCCGTGCGTTCAGGGCAACCATAGCCAGGTTGTGGGCGTTGGTAATGTCATTGATATCACCTGCGAGACCGAGGGAGAATTCGGTCATTGGAATAAGAAGGGCTTTGCCCCCTCCGGCAGCCGTACCCTTGATATTCATTGTGGGGCCACCTGAAGGCTGGCGGATACAGCCCCCAGCATTCTTACCTCTTTTTCCTAACCCCTCCTCCAAACCCATAGCGGTCGTTGTTTTTCCTTCTCCTAAAGGAGTAGGGGTAATTGCTGTAACTTCAATGTATTTCCCATCGGGTTTGTTTTTTAATCGCTCCATAATTTTCATGAAGTCGAGTCTGCATAACTTCCCCATGGGAATGATTTCTTCCTTCTTCAGTCCCAATTTTTCCTGAGCTTCCGCAACCGTGGGCATCGTTTCTTCTGCTATGTCCGCAACCTGCCAGTCTGGAAGCTTTCTCGGGTCCGCCTCATTATACTTTTTTGAGATGTTGAAGCCCATGTTCTTACTCCCCCTTTCTATTTAAGATTATTTTAATCTTTTCTTCCTAAAACAGTCCGGTCCATCAAATAACAAGAGATTTTGGTCTGGAATTGAAGAATCCCCCCTTTCTCTACTTATGATTGTGGAAAGATGATTCTTAGCGGTTATAATAACTGGATTTATAGTTAAATTCTTTATGTGACAACAGTCACAATGTCGATGGGATACTAAAATAATAGGTTTTTTTTGTCAAGGGAAATCTTTGCGACGATTTAGGGAAAGATTCGTCTGTTCGTGAACCATCTGAAATGTTTGAGGCTATTAGCTATTAACCCTTGATCGTAAGGGCCAATAAAAGGTGATGCTAACCAAAGTAAAAGTCATCCATCACAAATCAATTGAAAATTCTATTGACGGAACCAAAAAAGAAGGACAGAATAAGTGATCATTTATTCAAAGGAGGAAGATTTATGAAGATGAAGAATTTCTTCGCGGTCTTCTTGGTGTTGGGCATGGTTTTAGGAGGCGATAGCCTCGTGACGGCGGCAGAGGTCAGTCTCAAAGATTATAATGCAGTGGTCGTTCAGGATCTTGAAGTTCCCTCGGGTTCGCCGGCTCCTGAATCGACAGGGTTGCAGATGGCCGAGAAGGCAGTTTACCAGATCAAGAGGTATAACGAGAAATATAAGCTCTTTGATACAATCGTTAAAGAGGGGGGGAAGGCGGGTAAAGAGGTCCCCTCTGGGGGAAAAGTGCTCATCATAAATGGGGAGGTCAAGGAATACGCTCCTCCCACGGTGGGGAGAAGAATAGGGCGTTCCTTTATCCCAGGGGGGGGATTTACCGGGACTGCTTCCTTCGCTGCCCACTACAAGTTCATTGATAAGGAAAGCGGCACGGTTGTTTATGAGACCGATCTGAGGACTTCCTCTACGGGTACTAATGATACTGTAGAATACGCCATGGATCGAAATGGTGAGGCATTAGCTAAATATATTGTCAAGTTCAAAGGGAAGTAATCCTTCCTCTGATCTGAGGGGGTTCGTTGATTCGTAGGGTTTCAGGGGGGCAGAAATGCTCCCCTTTCTTATTAATATCTTCTTTGACATCAAGTTCCTCCGCAGACCTCCCGAAAATGGTTAGATTTTTCTTGTAGGTGAGCGATGGACTTTAGAAGCATTTTGAGTTTTAGTTTCGTCACTCTTGGATTACTTTATTCCTCTATTTTTGCCACGAGTTGTTCTTTCACCGGAGGAGTGACTTAGTGGAGTGGAAACGGTTTCAAATCATTTAAGCTGCACGGTCTATTAGCAACAGCAAACCCCGCCGCAGCAAGGATCATTTGAAGAAGGTCCATACCAGCAACAATCATACAAGCCAGGGGCGGTCATTTTGGTTTTTCTCTTTTTTGCTTTCTTATCACTTTTTTTCATTATAAACACCTCGTATCTAATTCAAAATTAATACCTAAGCTCAAAAAATCAAGGTGACCCCTCCGCTCCTCCACTTATTTAAGGGGAGGCCGGGGTGGGGTTACCCCTCTCAATTCCTTCCTTGGATTAAAGGGAATCAAAGGGAGGAGGAGTGTGTGCTACACAAAACCCGAAGAACCATAAGAAAAGGCGTCACTGGGTCCCGCTTGATTCTGAATCATGAAGAAAGCCTGGATGATCCGGATTGACGAAAAGTGTCATTTGTTGCTCCGACTTCTTTTGGGGTGCGCTAAGAAATCCTTTTAATTTAAAGAGTTAGCCAGCTCGAACAACCTGTACCAAGTAGATCATCTGGAAGATGCAACCATTATTGCTCTGAATGTTCTGGAAAGCGTCCAGGATCCCTTTGTCGCGAACGGCCACGAAATCTTCGTCACGGCCAGCATCGGAATGGCCTTTTATCCCGATGACGGTAATGAGGTGGAAACCCTTGTAAACCGTGCTGACAAGGGAATGTATGGCGCCAAGCAGAAGGGGTTTGATACCAGCCACCCTTATCTTCAGAACGTGCACGGTGGATCCTCGGAGTGAGTACGAGGAATAGTCGGGTGTTCCTCACTCCTGTAAGGCTCATTCAATTTAAAAGTCCTGCAGGTCCCCCCCTTTGTGTAAGTCCGCCAAAACAGATCCGCTATCAGGATAGAAATTCCTTCAATAAAAGGTTAAAATAAATTTTACATGGCGGGTTCGTCACCCCTGCCTACCGGCAGGCAGGCATGAACCATGAAAATTAGCCAGGATTATCCTCCCCCTTGATGGGGGAGGATGGAGGTAGGGGTGAATATCGTATGGTCCCCCCTCGCCCGTCCCCTCTCCCACCAGGGGAGAGGGGATAACGGAGTTATTTTCTACGTAATTCTTAGGCATTGATCGGCTTCGCTTTCGTGTTCTGATGCCGCTGTCGATGAGGTGGCCGCGACGGCTCATGAGGAGATCGGCGAATTGCCCGTCGGGATGAGACCGAAAACAGAAAGGAGATAAAGATGGCGCTTAGGAAAGGGAATGAATATATCGCTTCGCTCAAGTCTCTCGGACTGGAGGCCAACGTGATGGGTAAGAAAGTCCAAGATTTGCCCGACCACCCCATGGTTACTCCTTCGGTTAGTGCTGTGGCGGCGACTTTCGACTGCGCCTATACCGATGAGACTCGAAACCTTTTCCGGGCACGGTCCTCCTTATCGGGGGAGGAGATCAATCGTTTTACCCACCTGCACCAAAGCCCCGAAGATCTGATGAAAAAGGTGATGATGCAGAGGCATTGCGGAAATATTACGGCATGTTGCTTCCAGCGATGTGTGGGTCTGGATGCGGCCAATGCGGCCTTCAGTGTCACCTATGAATGTGATCAAGAGCACGGCACGAATTATCATAAGCGTTTTCGGGAGTATTGGGCACGAATTCAGCTCGAGGATCTGGTGGTCGACGGAGCGATGACCGATCCAAAGGGTGACCGGGGCAAGCGACCGAAGGACCAATCAGACCCGGATCTTTTCTTGCGAGTTGTAGAACGAAAACGCGACGGAGTGGTAGTCCGAGGTGCCAAGCTCCATCAAACAGGCATGATCAACTCTCATGAAATGATCGTCATGCCCACGACAAACTTGGGCCAGGGGGAGGAGGAATGGGCCATCTGTTTTGCTATTCCAACAAATACACCGGGCGTCAAGTATATTTACGGCCGGCAGGCGAGTGACACGCGAAAGCTGGAAGGTGCCGGTCGCCTGGACGTAGGTAATCCCTCCTTCGGCGGTCAGGAGGTGATGACAGTCTTTGAGGATGTGTTTGTTCCTGAAGAGCGGCTATTTTTGAACGGAGAAGTAGGCCTATCCGGGAGGCTGGTGGAACGTTTTGCAGCTTATCACCGCCAGAGTTACGGAGGATGTAAGGTTGGAGTCGGCGACGTCCTCATCGGGGCAACGGCCCTGATTGCTCGAATGAACGGGGTGGGAGGCGCTTCCCACATCCGGGACAAGATTGTCGAAATGATTCACCTCAACGAGACGATGTTTGCATGCGGCATTGCCTGCTCGGCCTTGGGACGCCAGACGAAAGCGGGAAACTACGAGGTAGACATGCTCTTGGCCAATGTTTGCAAGCTTAACGTGACTCGTTTTCCGTTTGAGTTGGCCCGCTTGGCTACGGATATTGCGGGGGGGTTGCTCGGAACGATGCCCTCATCCCAAGATATGGAGGATCCGGTCGCGGGGCCCTATATCAAGAAATACTTAGCTGCTGTCAAGGGTGTCGATGTGGTCGATCGGGTGAAGGTCTTGCGCTTGATTGAGAACATCGTCGCCGGCGCAGGGGCGGTTGCCTACCTGATTGAGTCTGTGCATGGCGCCGGATCGCCCATGGCCCAACGCATCATGATTGGCCGTCAAGGAGACCTGGAGGGCAAAATCAGTCGAGTGAAGGGCCTCTTGGACATCTCTTGAAGGGAGCCGAGGATAGTGCAGATTCACTCTGACATTTCTTTGCGGATAACCGCAAAGGGAATAGGCCGAAGAACCTGTCCGGTACGGTCGTCTATCGTTACCCGAATGAAGAAAATTTCTTTGGTGGCTAAGTCTTCTGGGAACAATTTTTTTCCCCAGTTCATAATGCATTCTTGGGATATCCTTTCTGGATCCTTTCTCCTCTCGGGGAGGACTCCGATGATTTGGTATCCCCCTGTTGAGTCAAGCCAGTAGAACTCATAGGCTACCATAGTTTGATCTCCACTCTTTTTTAGGACGTTCTCCAGAGGTCGGCAACAACCTTAAGCTTGAGCCGTTGATCCCCAAGGATTTCTCGGTCTCAAGAAATCATTAGGAAGATCTGGAACAAGATAGCCGCAACATAAACAACACCTATCCCTAGGATAATGGCTGTCGCCGATCTGAATTTACTGTGGAGGCATAGTAGAACTAAGGGGACGGAGACGATCCCAAATTTCCAAATCCAGAACTTATCCCCATAGGTTTGGATGGCAGAGCGAACAATTGGGTTCATTTCCCATCCACCATCTTCTAAAATCATCATCGTCAACAAGGCATCCATCACATTCAATCCCACAATTAAAACGATTAAGAAGAATAATCCCGAACTGTAACGGTCTACGTACCCACCCCTTTGCTGATCTTCCTTTCTTCGGAAGCTCCCTCTTTGCCCCTTGACGGCAAACCTGCTTAACGCAAGGGTAGGTTGTTTACGCCGGTCTTTAAGAATTCGTCTTTCCAACGCAATCAAACGGAAACCCCGTTGTTGTCAGTACGAAGGCAGGCTTCTCCCAAGGTGGATCGTCTGAGGGACATCTGGGTCACATTCAGATGATCTTTCCTTTTGCTCTCATCTGACCACTTACCTATAGTTCATGAGTTTCCATATCAAGATAGTCTTCTTGATACGGAATATGAGCTCCCATCGCTTGACTTTGTTTCGAATA
>Ga0335070_10001537_pt1 | contig 26707 bp, 13 predicted proteins | sample Lox_Sample_13_FD_206722 | JGI IMG/M metagenome (GOLD analysis project Ga0335070, IMG submission 206722) | Soil microbial communities from Loxahatchee National Wildlife Refuge, Florida, United States - Lox_Sample_1.3 | ecosystem: Environmental > Terrestrial > Soil > Wetlands | place: USA...
AGGCCGACCCGGCGCTGCTCGAGCCCGTGATGCTCGTCACGCTGTCGGTGCCCGACGACTGCGTCGGTGACGTGATCGGCGATCTGAACTCACGCCGCGGCCATCCGCTGGGCATGGACGCCGTCGGCGGGATGAGCGAGGTCAAGGCCGAGGTGCCGATGTCCGAGATGCTCACCTACGCCCCCGATCTGCGCTCGATCACCGGCGGCCGCGGGGACTACACGATGGAGTTGCTGCGCTACGACGAGGTCCCCGCGCATCTCGCGCAGAAGGTCGTGAGCTCGGGCGAGGAGGCCGTCCACGCCTAGCAGCCCGGATCGGAACGCCCGACGGCGGTACCCTGCTGTGTCGTGACGCCGCGGCAGATCAACACGATGCAGGAGCCCACGCAGTGCGCGATCTGCGGACGCACGCTGCTGCGCGGCGAGCAGCCGGACGTCTTCCTGCACGACGGCGAGCGGCGCCTGGTCTGCGAGCTGTGCATCCCCCGCGCGGTCCACGAGGGCTGGATCCGCGAGGGCGCCGACGCTGCCCCCGCGCGCGGGCGCGGCGGCTGGCGCTCCGGCGGCGGTGGGGTCTCGTTCATCGAGCGCCTGCGCCGGCGGCGCGAGGACAGCGCGGAGCTGCTCGTTCCCGAGGAGGCCGAGGGGCTGCTGGACGCACTCGAGGAGGAGTACCCGGATCCGGAGCCCGACCCGGAGCCCGAGCGCGTGGTCACGTCGACCGGCGTCGTCGAGGAGCCCCCGATGTACCGGGAGGATCGCTTCGTGCACGCGATCCCGACCAACGCGGACATGAAGATCGTGCGGGCGATCGAGCTGTTCAACACGAGCCACCACTGCCGCACGATCGCCGGCGTCGCGAGGACGCTCGGCGCCCCGCTGGTGAGCGTCCGGCCGTCGCCGACCGAGGGCAGCATCGTCACGATCGTCGTCGCCTGGGAGATCTCCTGGTACCGCTTCGAGGTCGACCTCGCCGACGAGGATGCCGGCGTGCGCGCGACCGGCCAGGGCTACGAGCTGGACGAGCTCCAGAGCGAGGATCGCACGCCCAACGCGATCGCCGATGAGCAGGGGGCGCTGCACGGCGCCGTCCAGCAGGCCTGAGCGCCCTGAACGGCGGCATTCAGGCGCCGGGCGGCGCGAGGAGTACAGTCCCCGCCGTGATCTACAGCGTCGTCCCCGAGGAGCTCGCCGACGAGCTCTACGACAAGCTCGTCGCCTACTATGCCGACGACCCCGAGGTCACCGTGATCATCGACCGGCGCCGCGCCGGCCGCAAGTCGGGTGGGCCGCCCGTGACCGACGAATCCGAGTTCCGCCGGCGCCGCCGGGCCCGGGCGGTGGGTGACCACCCGCCGCTGTTCGGCGACCCGGACGCGCCCAGCGCCGCGTGAAGCTGGTCGTCCACGTCGACGGCGGCTCGCGTGGGAACCCGGGGCTGGCGGCCGCCGCGGTCGTGCTCTCGACGCCCGACGGCGACGTCGTCGATCGCGAGGGCGAGCTGCTCGGCATCGCGACGAACAACGTCGCCGAGTACCGCGCCGTGATCCTTGGCGCGCGCCGTGCGCGCGAGCTGGGGGCCACGGAGGTCGAGATCGTCAACGACTCCGAGCTGATCGCCAAGCAGATCAACGGGCAGTACAAGGTCAAGCACGCCGACATGCGGCCGCTGCACGCCGAGGCGCTGGAAGCGCTGCGCGGCTTCGAGCACTGGGTCGTGCGCACCGTGCGTCGCGAGCAGAACGCCGAGGCCGACGCGCTCGTCAACGAGGTGCTCGACGCCCGCGGGCGGGCATGAGCATCGAGAAGCCGCAGGTCGTCTGGCGATGCCACGCTACGGAAGCACCCGGTAGCGCGTGATCATGCCCGCGATCAGATGGTCGTTCACGTGGCAGTGGAAGAGCCAGGTGCCCGGGTCGTCGGGGACCATGTCCGCCACGACCATGCTCGCCGGCAGCAGGCCGACCGTGTCCATCCGCATGCCGCTCACGAGCACGGTGTTCCCGTGCCAGTGGGGGGTGTGCAGGTCGACCTCGGTTCCCATGCTCATGACGTACCAGCGCACCCGCTCGCCACGGCGCATCGTCACCAGCGGCTGGTTGCCGAAGACGTAGCCGTTGATCGAGTGCATGAGGTTGGACTCCTGGAACTCCTCGTCGTCGGGGTTCGGGTACGGCGCCTGGGCGAAGCGCCGCAGGTTCTCGTGCAGGAAGGGGCTGTTGTTCTCGTTCATCACCGAGAACAGCTCGAAGAACTCGCGGTCGACGTCCTTCGGGCCGCCATCCGGGCGAGCCATTCCCTGCGCCGTGATCTCCATCGGCCCCATGAGGCCCGCGTACGTGTCGGCGACCTCGTCGGTGTGCGAGTGGTACATCCACATCACCGACGAGCCGTCACCCGGGCCGGGTCCGGCACGCTCGGGGACCTCCCAGACGTACGTGTGGCGCCCGCCTGTGGGTACGGCGTCATCGCTCTTGTCCGGCCCTGAGGTGCCGTCGTCGTAGGGGGCGCCCTCGCTGTCCTTCTCGTAGAAGACGCCGTGTGGATGCACGCTGGCAGGGAACGGGCACGTGTTGCGGAAGACGACCTTGATCGTGTCGCCGACCTCGGCGCGGATCACCGGCCCGAGGATCCCGAGGTACTGCTCGTCCGCCGGGTGTGGCTGCAGGCGGGTGAAGCTCGCGTCGGTGTAGCCGCGGTACAGGCACTTGAGGTAGCTCGAGCCGATTCGTCCGGGACCGGACCGGACGTAGGTGTCCGCGACCTCGTCGAACGGCTTCCCGGTGGTGTCGTTGCGCCCGTCGGGGGCGTAGTTCCAGACCACCGGGTCGGCGCTGATGTAGTAGGTCCGCGTCACCCCGTCGCTGTGGAACGGCGCGCCCTGCGTAGCCGCCCAGTGGGCGTCGGCCCCCTGGGCATCCGCTGTCATGCCGGGCATCCCGGCCATCGCGGCGCTGCGAGCCGGGTGCTCGCCGCCCGGAGCGCCGGCGGCGAGGGCGGTGCCGCTCAGCCCGAGCGCGAGAGCGAGCGTGCCCGCGAGCACCGGTGAGTGTCCGCGAAGGCGCCCCTCGGCCCGCCAGTGGCGCAGCGCGCCGAGCGCCAACGCGACGAGCGTGCCCTCGGCCGTGAGCGCGACGATCCCCAGCGGCTCGGCCCAGTTGCCGACATCGTCGTCGATCTGCGGGAGCCCGACCGCACGGCTCCACGCGTAGGCGGCGATCGCCAGCAGCGACGAGCCGGCGGCGATCTGCCAGACCACGCGCGTGTCGCGGCGCGCGAGCAGGAGGGCGACCCCGGCGCAGACGAGCGCGTACAGCGCGAACAGCACGCCCAGGTAGCGGGCGCTTTCGAAGTGGTCCTCCATGACGAGGGTGTGCACGAGTGCCGCGGTCGCCGCGCACGCCGCGGCGGCGAAGCGCAGCGGCGAGCGCAGCGGTCCGGGCTGGGGCGGCGGGGGGCCCCAGGCGCAGGGCGGCTGGCTCGCGTCACAGCTCACGGCGCGCAACCCTTGCGCTTGGCGGCGTCGCCGACGTGAAGATCTCGTGGCCTGTGCCTCGAGACGCCCCAGCAACGGCCCCGGGTGGCGCGCCGTCCACCCACGGTGGACGGCGCGCGATGGCCGCTGGACGCACGTGCCCGTTGTGGGCGCCGGCGCCTCGCCCTACCCTCGTCCCATCGTCGTCCGTTCGGGGAAGCGCATACGGAGCCGGCGGCTCGCCGTCCTCACGCTCGCGGTGCTCGCAGCGTACGCCGCCCAGGCGGGCTGGGCGGGGATCGCGAGCGGGCAGACGATCGTCTCGCTCGGATTCGACGACGGCTACGCCAACCAGTACGCGGCGCGGTCGATGCTCGCCGCCCACGGCATGCACGCGACGTTCTTCATCATCAGCGGGAGCGTGGGAAGCAGCGGCTACATGACCTGGTCCCAGCTCCACGACCTGGCAGCGGACGGGAACGAGATCGGCGGGCACACGGTGGACCACGTGAGTCTCGCGAGCGTCAGTGCCGCCGTGGCGCAGCACGAGGTCTGCGACGACCGCGCAGCGCTGCAGGCCCAGGGCTTCCAGGTCACCGACTTCGCCTATCCGTATGGGCAGAAGGCCGACTTCAACGCCCAGGTCGAGCAGATCGTCCACGACTGCGGGTACGACAGCGCGCGCACGACGCTGTGGTACGGCGCGGACTGCCCGAGCCCGTGCACGGAGACGATCCCGCCGCGCGACCCCTACGCGACGACCGTCGTCGGGTTCAGCGACCAGACCCTCCAGCAGCTTGAGACCGTCGTGACGAACGCCGAGGCCGCCGGCGGCTGGGCGCAGATCGTGATCCACCAGGTCTGCGACAGCGGCTGCGCCATCAGCCCGTCGACGCTCGGCACGCTCCTCGACTGGCTCGCGGGCGAGGTCAGGAGCGGACGGGTGGCCGTCGAGACGATCCGGGACGTCATCCACGGACCGCCCGCGCCACCGGACACCACGCCGCCCGCGCCCCCGCTGATCCAGTCGCCGCCGGACGGCAGCTCGAGCGCCTCGACGACCATCGTGCTCTCCGGGACCGCCGAGGCGCACAGCCAGGTCGAGGTCTCCGACGGCAAGGGGAGCACCGGGACGGGGGCGGCCGACGGCGCGGGCCTCTGGTCCGTGACGCTCACCGACGTTCCGCAGGGCACCCACGCCTACACGGCGACGGCCACGGACGCCGCCGGGAACACCTCTGACCCGTCGGCCGCCCGGAGCGTGACGGTCGACAGCGTTGCGCCGGAGACGCTGATCGTCGCCGCACCGTCGGGGACGACCCAGGCGGCCACGGCGCTCGTCGCGTTCGCGGGCGAGCCGGATGCGGTGTCGTTCGCGTGCTCGCTGGACGGCGCGCCGTTCTCGGCGTGCAGCTCGCCGGTGTCGCTCGGCACGCTCACCGCGGGCTCACACACCTTCGCGGTGCGCGCGAGCGACGTCGCCGGCAACACCGATCCGACGCCCGTGACGCGGACCTGGACCGTCGACCCGGCCTGGACCGGGCCTGTCACGACGAGCGGCGAAGCGCTGGCCGGCGGCAGCGTCTCATCGCTCCCCGCGGGCGGCGAGGCCACGCCGCAGGACCCGCTCACGGCGACGGTCGCCACCCCCGGCGCCGGCGCCGTCAGCATCACGACCGCTCCGGTGAGCGCGCCGCCGCCGGACGGCTGGACGTTCCTGGGCCGCGAGCTGCAGGTCAGCGCACCGCCGGCGACCGCGGCCGAACCGCTGACCCTGACGTTCCGCGTGGACGGCTCGCTGCTGCCCGTCGGGCCGGCGCCCGCGGACGTCGCGGTGTTCCGCGACGGCGCGCGCGTCGCGGGCTGCGCCGGCGCCGGAGCGGCGCCCGACCCGTGCGTGGCCTCGCGCACGACGAGCGGCGACGACCTCGTGCTCGTGGTCCGCAGCTCGCACGCGAGCCTGTGGAACCTCGGCGCGCCAGCCGTGTCCGCTGCGCCGGCCAAGGGGGCCGGCGCCGCACCCGCCGGCAGCGCACCAGCCACCAGCGACGCGCCGGCGGCCGCGACCGTCACGCCGCCGGTCGCCGCCACGCCGGGTGGCGGCACGGCGACGCGACGCTGCGTCGTACCCAGGCTGGTCGGGCGCACCGTGACGAGCGCCCGGACGCGGCTGACGCGAGCGGGCTGCCGCGTCGGCACAGTGCGCCGGCGCGGCCGGCGCAGCGGCAGGCCCGTCGTCGTCGCCCAGAGCCGGCGCGCCGGACGCGTGCTCCCGGCGGGCACGAAGGTCAGCCTCACCGTCCGGCGCCGCTGAGGAGGCAGACACCGACCGCTTTCCGGCGTAGGATCGCCGCATGGTCCTGCGCATCACGCCGGTGGCCACGGCCGCGGCCCTCCTGATGCTGCTCATCACCGCGCCCGTCGCCCAGGCCGCCGCGCCGTCGAACGATGACCGCGCTGCGGCCCGCGTGCTGACGCTCCCCGCCAGCGTGGACGGGACGACGCAGGGGGCGACGCTCGAGCCCACCGAGCCCGCCTCGCAGTGCTCGTCGGGCTCGAAGGACTCGGTCTGGTACCTCGTCAAGGCACCCCGCGACGGGCGCATCAGCGTGCGGCTGCAGGCGAGCGGCGACCTCGACGCGGTGGTCGACACCTACCTGCGCCAGCGCTCCCAGACGACGGCGCTGGAGTGCGACGAGACCGACACGAAGGGCCGGTCCGAGGTGAGCTTCCGCGTGAAGGCCGGCGAGTCCTACCTGATCCGCGTGGCCGAGCGGGCGAACTCGGCGAGCGGCACGTTCCGGCTCGACGTCTTCCTGCCCGAGCCGCCGCCGACGTTCCCCGGCCCGCCGCTGCCGGCGAAAGGGGTGGCCGCCGGGGTCGACGTGCTCCAGGATCGCCAGGACGCCTACCGCGTGACCCTGCACACCGGCGTGACCTACCGGATCAACCTCGCGCTCGCCGGGTCCGGCTGCGCGAGCCTCGAGCTGTACGGACCCGGCGCGCGGAGCTTCGATGATCCGGTCGCCGACCGCCTCGGGTGCTCCGGCTACGGCCTGTTCACGCCCCCAAGTGGGGAGGGCGGTCGCTACAGCCTGCTCGTCACCGCGCCCCACGGCGTGCGCGGCGTGCAGCGCTACCACCTGCAGGTCGGTCGCGCGCTCGGCGACGACAGTGCGCCCGGGGTCTTCCTGCGCAACTTCGCGACGGCCCACGGCAAGGTCGACGGCCGGCGCCTGGACGTCGTGGACCTCTACCGCTTCGACGTCAAGCGGCGCAGCGAGCTGTCGCTGAGGCTCGCCGCCGGGGACGACCTCGAGCTGACGGTGCGCAACGACCGTGGCCGGATCGTCGCTTCCTCGTCGGACGGCCGGGTCGACCGCACGCTGCGCCCTGGCCGCTACTTCGCGGCCGTGCTCGCCTTCGAGAACCAGCAGGAGCCCTACACGCTCACGCGCGTCTCACGGGCGATAACGCGGACCCGCGTCGGCGTGCCGCGCAGCTCCGCCCCGGGGGCGACGGTGCCGGTCAGCGTCCAGGTCGCGCCCGCAGCGAATGGGCCCGTTCGGGTGATCGCCGAGCGCTTCGACCCGCTGTTCGGCTGGCTCTACCTGCGCCAGTGGCGCGTGACGGCGTCGGCCGGCCACGCGTCCGTCGCGTTCACGCCGCCGGCCGTGGGGCGCTTCCGCTTCCAGGCCGCCTTCCTCGGCACGCGCGGCGCGGCAGCGAGCGCGAGCGGCTTCGCCGCGGTGCAGGTCGCCGGCCCGCTCGTCGAGTGAGGCTCGCGCGCGCTCAGGCCGCGAGGGCGCCGCGCTCGCGCACGCCGCTGAAGCGCAGGATGCCGTCGTCGACGACACCGTGGCGCAGGCGCTCGACGTCGGCCGCATAGGCCATCGTCACCGTCCAGGGCGCCTTCGTTCCCTGCACGGGGAACCGGTCGATCGCGCGCTGCACGTACCCCGCGCCGAAGTCGAGCAGTGGCCTGGCGCCCATCTGCGGGTCGTCGTTGACCGGCGTGGCGATCGTCGCCCCGCGGGCGTCCATGTGGACGATGAGGCGACACAGGAACTCGCAGACGAGGTCCACCTTCAGCGTCCACGACGAGTTCGTGTAGCCGACCGCGAACGCGAGGTTCGGGACGTCGCTGAGCATGAAGCCCTTGTAGGCGAAGTGGTCGTGCGGGACGAGCGGCTCGCCGTCGACGGCGATCTGCATGCCGCCGAACAGCTGCAGGTCCAGGCCCGTGGCGGTGACGATGATGTCCGCCTCGAGCTCGCGACCGCTCTTCAGCAGGATCCCGTTCTCGGTGAACGTGTCGATGTGGTCGGTCACCACCGACGCGCGGCCGCTCGAGATCGCCTCGAAGAGGTCGCCGTCCGGCACGGCGCACATGCGCTGGTCCCACGGCTTGTAGGTGGGCGTGAAGTGCGTGTCGATGTCGTAGCCCTCGGGCAGGCGCCGCCGCACGCCCCGGCGGATCATGCGCTTGACGAGCTCCGGGCGATCCTGGGAGAGGCGGTAGACGGTCTTCTGCAGCCAGATGTTCTTGCGCCGGGTGATCGCGTAGGCCTGCTTCGGGGGAAGGATGCGCTTGAGGACGTTGGCGACCGGGTCCTTCTCGGGAAGCGAAACGACGTATGTGGGCGAGCGCTGGAGCATCGTCACGTGCGCCGCCGTGTCCGTCATCGCCGGCACGAGCGTGACGGCCGTCGCGCCGCTCCCGATGACGACGACGCGCTTGCCGCTGTAGTCGAGGTCCTGGGGCCAGTGCTGCGGATGGACGATCTTCCCCCCAAAGCGCTCGGCACCCTCGAACTGCGGGAGGTACCCCTGCTCGTAGCGGTAGTAGCCGGCGGCGCAGAACAGCCACGAGCAGGTGAGCGTCACCGGCTCGCCGGTGTCCTTGCGCGTGGCCTCGACGGTCCACCGCGCGTCCTCGGTCGACCAGGTCGCGCGCTCGACGTGGTGGCCGAGGCGGATGCGGCGGTCGATGCCGTTCTCGGCGACGGTCTCGTCGATGTAGCGCAGGATCGCGGGGCCGTCGGCGATCGACTGCTCGTCGGTCCACGGCTTGAAGGCGAAGCCGTAGGTGTGCAGGTCGGAGTCCGAGCGGATGCCCGGGTAGCGGAACAGGTCCCACGTGCCGCCCACGCGGTCGCGGCCCTCGAGGATCGTGTACGTCTTGCCCGGCAGGTCGCGCTGCAGGTAGTAGGCCATGCCGATCCCGGAGATGCCGGCGCCCACGATGACCATGTCGACGTGCTCGGCGTGGGTCTGCGGGCGAAGGGCTGTGACGGTGGCCATGGCGGATGCGGCTCCTGGGTGGACGGTGGGCACCCATCCTCCCGGGTCGCTGGCCGGGCCACAAGGGCAAGCTGCACCGATATGTGCACTTTCGGTGTGCAAGTCGCACCTGGTCGCGCTACCGTGCGCCCATGACCGCCTGGGAGCCCCCGTCGCCGCGCTGCGCGGAGCTCCTCGTCGCGGGAGTGCGGCGGCTCATGGACCGCGGCGACATCTTCAGCGCGGTCGACGAGGCGGTGCTGGCGTCCGCGGCCCCGCTCGCAGAGCGGGACCCCGCGCTTGCCGAGGCGATGCGCGCCACCGACCGGGCCAACATCCTGCACTGGGCGACCTCCACGCTGCGCGACCCCGGAGCGCGCGTCGCGCCCAACGTCGACTCGGAGACGCTCGGCCTCGCCCGGGATCTCGTGCGCCGCGGCCTGGACCGCGCCGGGGTCGACGTCTATCGCGCGGGCCAGAACGTCGTCTGGCGCCACTGGATGGCGGTCGCGTTCGAGCTGACCTCCGACCCCGAGGAGCTGCGTGAGCTGCTCGACGTCAGCGCGCGATCGATCTTCACCTTCGTCGAGGAGACGCTCGCCGGCATCAACGCGCAGGTCGATCTCGAGCGCGAGCAGCTCACGAGCGGCACTCACGCCGAGCGCCTCGCGACGGTGAACCTGCTGCTGGAGGGCGCGCCGATCCCCGAAGAGCGCGCGAGCGCGCGGCTCGGCTACGACCTGGGACGCCGCCATCTGGCGGCGATCCTCTGGGCCCCGCCCGGAGCCGCCGACGAGGGGGAGCTCGGGACGCTCGCCGAGCGCCTCGCGCGCGCCGCCGGAGCGCCGCGCGCGCTGACGGTCGTCGTCGGCGCCTCGTCGCTGTGGATGTGGTGCGCGGCGAGCGCCGATCCGGACCCCGCGGACCTCGAGGCGGCGCTGGCCGGTGTGCCCGCGGTGCGGGTCGCCGTCGGCTCCGTCGGGGCGGGGGTCGAGGGCTTCCGGCGCGCGTACCTGGATGCCCTGGCGACCCAGCGGCTCATGCATCGCGCGCGGCCCGCGCCGCGGATCGCCCGCTACGGCGATGTCCGCGCCGTGGCGCTCGCCGCCGCCGACGAGGAGCGCGCGCTGGAGTTCGCGGCGCGCACGCTCGGTGACCTGGCGGCGGCCGACGAACAGCTGCGCGAGACGCTGCGCGTCTACCTGCGCGAGGAGTGCAACGCCACGCGCGCCGCGCGGGCGCTCTTCGCCCACCGCAACACCGTCCTGCACCGGCTGCAGCGCGCGCAGGCGCTGCTGCCCGCGCCGCTGGCGGGGCGCAGCGTCGAGGTCGGGCTCGCGCTCGACCTCGCGCGCTGGCTCGGCGTACCGCAGCCCGCCGTCACGCAGCGCGACGCCGCCTGACGATGACGGCTTCGCGGTCACGGGGGAGGGCCCCACAACTCCAGCGTGCTCGTCGCGTTTCTACCGATGTGCCCCGTTGCTGCCGCCGTCACCATCACGCCATGTCCGTGCGCACGGCGACCATCGCCGCCGTAGCCGCTGTGGCGGTGCTCGCGCCGGCCGCCGCGCGCGGCGCGGGATGGACCGCACCCCAGATGCTCTCCTCCGCGTCCGGAGCCCCGTCCGGGACCCCGACGCTCGCCTTCGACGCCCGCGGCTGGGCGTTCGCGGCGTGGGCTGACCGGCTGGGGGGTCACCGGTCGGCGAGCCGCCCGCCGGCGGCGAGCAGATTCCGGCCGCAGCGCGTCGCTCCCGACACCGGCGAGGAGGTGCTCGAAGGTGCGCCGCCGGCGCCGGTCGTCGATGCTGCGGGCGGCGTGGTCGCGATCCAGCAGCGGCGGCTCGGCCCGGCCTGCGGCCTCGCGACCCGCTTCGCCCTGACGCCGCGCTTCGGCAAGGTGGACGGCACATTTGCGCCGGGGCAGACTGCATGGACGGTCTACTCGCACACCGAGCCGCCGGCGGTCACGCTCGCCGGCGACGCGCGGGGACTGACCGTCGTCGCCTGGCTCGGGATCGAGCGTGACACACGGGGCCGATGCGAGCGCCCGGTGAGCGCGTCCGTCCGTGTCGCGGTGCGGCGCCCGGGAGCGTCGTTCGGGCCGCTCGCGACGCTCGCCCACCATGTCTCCACCCAGTCGATCGCCTCAGCCGTCGACGCCCATGGCGGCATCGTCCTCGCCTGGAGGACCGGACACGCGATCGCCGTGCAGATGCGATCGCCCTCGGGCGTCTGGGATCGCGTGCGCCGGGTTTCGGCCGGGGTGGTCACCTCGCTTGCGCTGTCGACGGCGCCGGACGGGACCTCGTACCTGCTCTGGACGGGCCGCGCGGCGGGTGCGTCGCTCGACACGCGCGACGTGAGCGCGGCCGTGCTGCCCGCCGGCTCGACGCGAATCACGACGAGGACGCTGGACCACGGCATCTGGCCGAACGACCTGTTCACGCTCCCGGCGCACTTCGCCGTGCGGCTCGCGCTCCTGCGCCGCGGCGCGATCGCGTCGTGGACGAGCTGGGACGGCGCCCACCTGCGGGTGCAGGTGGCGACGGCGACCGGCGCCGGCTTCCGCGGCGCGCAGCAGGCGACGCCCGCCGGGCAGGACTGGGCCATGGGCGACCTCGCCGTCGGTCCCGCCGGGCAGCCGGCGCTGGCGCTCACCTCGGGCGCCGTCGAGACCGCGGCCGGCCCGTTCGTCGCGCTGGGGTCAGCCGCGGGCGCCTTCGGGACGCCCGAGGCGCTCGGCACGGGCACGGCGCCGGTCGCCGGCGAGGCACTGGCGTTCGACCCGCGGACCGGGCGCCCGACGCTGGTCTGGATCGCGGGGCAGTCGGCCGCCGGGCGGGCGCCCACCACGTCCGCCATGGCGGCGATGGGCGAGCGCTGAAACGGGCAGCGGGCCGGGGCGCATTCGGCTTCGTTAGAGTTCCGTCATGTCGAGCACCGAAGTGGCCGGGATCGATGTCGAGACCCTCGAGTTCACGCTGGAGTCGATCGATGAATTCGCCAGGCGCGAGCTGCCGGACGAACTCCTGATCGCGCTCGACGAGCGTGACGAGTTCCCCGAGCAGCTCGTGCGCCGCATGTGCGGCGAGGACCTCGGCGTCCAGCTGTTGTTCGTCCCCGTCGAGTACGGCGGGATGGGTGCGGGCGCGTTCGACGTGTACCGGGTGTGCGAGCGGATGGGGCGGATCGACCTCGGGATCGCGACGGCGGTGCTCGCGACGTTCCTCGGCTCGGACCCGATCACGGTCGGGGGGACCGAGGAGCAGAAGCGCCGCTGGATGTCGGAGATCGCCGAGCAGGGGGTCCTGTTCGCGTACGGCGCCACCGAGCCCGACGCAGGAAGCGACCTCGGCGCACTGAAGACGGTCGCCAAGCCGGACGGCGGCGGATACCGGATCACGGGCGCCAAGCAGTGGATCTCCAACGGCGGGGTCGCCGAGCGCGCCACGATCCTGGCGCTCGCCCCGGGCGGGCCGAGCTGGTTCGTCGTTGACGCCGGGATGGACGGCTTCACCCACGGCGCGGGCGAGGACAAGCACGGCATCCGCCTGTCGAACACGGCAGCGCTGTTCCTCGACGAGGTGCAGGTCGGTCCCGACCGGCTCGTAGGTGGCGTCGAGGGGCAGGGCCTCGTCCAGGCCCAGCAGGTCTTCGGCTACACCCGGCTGATGGTCGCGGCATTCGGCCTCGGGGCCGGCTGGGCGGCGCTCGACCGCGCGATCGCGTACTCGCAGGAGCGCGTGCAGGCCGGCGGTCCGCTCGCCACCAAGGAGGGCTACACCCACAAGCTGATCGTTCCGCACGCGATCGCGCTGGAGGCCGCGCGCGCGGCCACCGAGGAGACGGCCGAGCGGATCGATGCCGGCGAGGGCTCGCTCAACGTCGAGGGCGCGATCGCCAAGTACCTCGCGACCGAGGCCGGCGACGCCGCCGCCGACGCCGCCATCCAGGCCCACGGCGGCTACGGCTACACCCACGAGTACATGGTCGAGAAGATCAAGCGCGACGTGCGCATCACGCGCATCTACGAGGGCACCTCGGAGATCATGGAGATGACGATCTCCCGCGGCCGCTGGCAGGAGCACCTCAAGACGCACGGCGAGCGCTACCGCGACCTCGGCCGGGCGCTCGAGGGGCCGGGGGCCGAGATCGCGGCCCTCGCGCACGACGCGCTCGCCGAGCTGCTCGAGGCGTGCCGGACGGATCGCCTGACACGCCACCAGCACGTGCTGCTGCGCCTCGGCCGCACGATGGCCGAGGTCGAAGGCTCCGCCGCGCTCGTGCGGCGCGCTGCGCGCGCCGCCTCGGGGACGCTCCTGGAGAAGTGCGACCGACGCTTCGACCCTGCCGCGCTGGCGGCCATCACCCGCGCGAACGCGCGCGAGGTCGCGCTCGACGTGGCCGCCGAAGCGCTGCGCTGGGCCGGCCTGCGCGTGCGCGCCTTCGACGCGATAGCGGGGGCGCAGGAGGGCCGCCTCGACGACCTCCAGCACGTCGCCGACGCCATCTACGGGAGGGCCGCGGCGTGACCCCGCCGGTGGCGATCTGCGGGATCGGCGCGATCCTCCCGGGCGCGCCGGACGCCGCCGCGTTCTGGGACAACATCGCCGCCGGCCACTACGCGATCTCAGATGTCGACCCCGCCCGCTGGGATCCGGCGCTCTACTACGACGCCGACCCGCGTGCGCCCGAGCGCACGTACTCGAAGATCGGCGGCTGGGTGCGCGATTGGGAGTGGGACCCGTTCGGCTGGGGACTGCCGATCCCGCCCAAGGTCGCCGACGGGATGGACGACGCGCAGAAGTGGGCGCTGGCCTGCTCGCGGATGGCGCTGCTCGACGCCGGCTGGCCGGAGCGCCCGCTCGACCTCGAGCGCACCGCGGTCGTGCTGGGCAACGCGATGAGCGGCGAGAAGCACTACCTCACGTCGCTGCGTGTCATGTTCCCCGAGCTCGCGCGGGAGCTCGAGCGTTCGCCGTCGTTCGGCGCGCTGGAGCCCGAGGTCCGCGCGGCGATCGAGCGGGAGCTTCGCGGCCGCTTCGAGCACTGGCTTCCCTCGGTGACCGAGGACACGATGCCGGGCGAGCTCGGCAACTGCATGGCGGGTCGGGTCGCGAACCTCTTCAACCTCCACGGCCCGAACTACGTCGTCGACGCGGCGTGCGCGTCCGCGATGGCCGCGATGGAGGCGTCGATCGACGGGCTCATCGAGCACGAGTACGACGCAGTGCTGACGGGCGGCATCGACCGCAACATGGGCGCGTCGAGCTTCATCAAGTTCTGCGCGATCGGTGCGCTGTCGGCGACAGGCACCCGACCCTACGCCGACGGTGCCGACGGCTTCGTGATGGGGGAGGGCGGGGTCGTCTTCCTGCTCAAACGGCTGCAGGACGCGGAGGCGGCCGGTGATCGCATCTACGCGGTCGTGCGCGGGATCGCCGGCGCGAGCGACGGCAGGGGCAAGGGCATCACGGCACCGAACCCCGCCGGCCAGCGGCTCGCGGTCGAGCGGGCCTGGGCGCGCGCCGGCCTGTCGCCAGCCGAGTGCTCGATGATCGAGGGGCACGGAACCTCGACGCGCGTCGGCGACGTCGTCGAGCTCGAGGCGCTGGCGGCGGCGTTCGGGGCCTCGGACCTCGCGCCCGGCTCGATTGCGCTCGGCTCGGTGAAGTCGAACATCGGCCATCTGAAGGCGGCGGCGGGCGCGGCGGGCATGCTCAAGACGGCGCTGTCGCTCCACCACCGCCAGCTGCCGCCGAGCCTCAACTTCGAGCGTCCGAACCCGAACGTCGACTGGACCGCTTCGCCGTTCCGCGTGAACACGGAGCTGCGCGAATGGTCCAACGGAGGCGTGCGCGTCGCCGGTGTGAGCGCCTTCGGCTTCGGTGGCACGAACTTCCACGCGGTGCTCGAGGAGTACGTGCCCGGTCGGCACGCCGCGGCGGAGCGCACGAGCTTCGCAGTGACGGCAGACGTGCCGGCAGCACGCACGGGCGCCGGCGCGGCGCCGGCTGCCGCCCCGCGAGCGCCGCTGCGCGGGCTGCTCGTCCTGGGCGCCCCGGACGTCACGGCGCTCGAGCGGGCGCTGCGCGCAGCGGTCGATGCCGCGAGCGCGGGCGAGGCGCCCACACCCGCCGCCCCCTCCCCCGAGGCGCTCACCGCGCGCGAGCGAATCGCGATCGACTTCGAGGACGCCGCCGACCTCGCCGTCAAGGGCGCGCAGGCCCTGAAGGCCTTCGGCGCGCCGGCGATGTGGGTGCCGCTGAGGGCGAGGGGCGTGTTCCGTGGCTCCGGCCCCCCCGGCAAGATCGCCTTCCTGTTCACCGGCCAGGGGTCGCAGTACCCGAACATGCTCAGGACGCTCCGCGCGCGCGAGCCGATCGTGCGCGACGTCTTCGACCGCGCCGACGCGGTCATGCGGCCGCTGCTCGGCGGACGCGCGCTCACCGATGTGATCTTCGTCGATCCCGACGACGAGGCCGCGGTCGCCGCGGCCACCGCGGAGCTCATGCGCACGGAGATCACGCAGCCCGCGGTGCTCGCAGTCGACCACGCGATCCAGCAGCTGCTCGCGGCCTACGGCATCGAGCCTGACCTCGTGATCGGCCACTCGCTCGGTGAGTACGGCGCGCTCGTCGCGGCGGGCGCGCTGTCCTTCGAGGAGGCGCTCGAGGCCGTCAGCGCCCGCGGGCACGAGATGGCGGCCCTGTCCGTCGCGGACAACGGTGCGATGGCAGCCGTCGGCGCGACACTCGAGGAGGTCGAGCAGGTGCTCGCGTCGGTCGACGGCTACGCGGTCGTCGCGAACGTGAACTCGACGAGCCAGCTCGTGATCGGTGGCGCGACGGCACCGGTCGAGGAGGCGGTGCGGATTCTCACCGAACGCGGGCGCACCGCCGTCCGGATCCCGGTCAGCCATGCGTTCCACACGCAGATCGTGGCGCCCGCGAGCGAGCCGCTGCGCGCGACGCTGCGGCGGCTGCACCTCCGGCCCGCCCGGATCCCGGTGATCGCCAACGTCGACGCGCGCCCGTACCCCGACGGGGACATCGACGCGATGATCGACATCCTCGGGCGTCAGGTCGCGGCGCCCGTGCAGTTCGTCGACGGGCTGCGCACGCTGCGGTCCCTGGGCGCGCGCACGTTCGTCGAGTGCGGTCCCAAGCGTGCCCTGCAGACGTTCGCCGCCGACGTGCTCGGTGAGGACGCGATGTGCCTGAACACCAACCACCCCAAGCAGGGAGACGTCATGTCGTTCAACCAGGGGCTCGCCGGCCTCTACGCGGCCGGGCACGGCGCACCCGCGCCCGCGACGCCCGCGGTCGACGACGAGCCGGTCGTGATCACCGGCGCATCGCTCGGCCTGCCGGGCACAGAGCGGATGTTCGACGACACGAACGTCGCCCGCATCCTCGACGGCGAGCAGCTGATCGACGTGATCCCGTCCCGGCTGCGTCATGAGCTGCTCGAGCGGCACATCACGCGCCTCGTGAAAGGCGACGATGGCAGCGCCGGCTTCGAGGAGATCGACGACGTCGCGAACGTCATCAAGCTCGCGGCGCGCGGCGGGGACTTCGACCTGCACGCCGAGTTCGCGGTCGACGCCGATCGCATCCCGGCGCTCGGTCGCGACACGCAGCTTGCGATCGCGGCCGGTCTCGACGCGCTGCGTGACGCCGGCATTCCGCTCGTTGCGCGATATCGGACGACGACGAAGGGCACCCGGCTGCCGGTCGGATGGGCGCTCCCGGCGGAGCTGCGCGACGACACCGGCGTCATCTTCGCCTCGGCGTTCCCCGGGCTCGAGGAGCTCGCTACGGACCTCGACCGCTACTGGGCCGACCGTGCGCGCCGCGAGCAGCTCGCCGCGCTCGAATCGCTTCGCGAGCGCGCCGGGTCCGGGCCACTCGCCGCCGAGCTCGAACACCGCATGCACGAGCTGCGCGCGCAGATCGACGCGCATCCGTTCGAGTTCGACCGGCGCTTCCTGTTCCGCATCCTGTCGATGGGGCACTCGCAGTTCGCCGAGCTGATCGGTGCACGCGGACCGAACACCCAGGTCAATGCGGCCTGTGCCTCGACCACGCAGGCCGTGGCGCTGGCCGAGGACTGGATCCGCGCGGGTCGGTGCAGCCGTGTGATCGTGATCGCCGCCGATGACGCGACGTCCGACGAGCTGCTGCCGTGGGTCGGGGGCGGGTTCCTGGCCTCAGGCGCGGCTGCGACCGATGAGGACGTCGAGCACGCGGCGCTGCCGTTCGACCAGCGCCGGCACGGGATGCTGCTCGGGATGGGCGCCGCCGCGCTCGTCGTCGAGAGCGCCGGGGCTGCGCGCGATCGCGGGCTGACGCCGATCTGCGAGGTCCTCGGCGCGGCAACCGCGAACAGCGCGTTCCACGGCACACGCCTGGACGTCGAGCACATCGGCGACGTCATGGAGGGTCTCGTGGCGCAGGCCGAGCGGCGAGGCTACGACCGGGCCGCCGACGCGGCGTCGACCCTGTTCGTCTCGCACGAAACCTACACACCCGCGCGCGGGGGAAGCGCCTCGGCGGAGATTCACGCGCTGCGCGCGGTCTTCCACGATCGCGCCGGCGACGTCCTGATCACGAACACCAAGGGCTTCACCGGCCATCCCATGGGCGTCGGCATCGAGGACGTCGTCGCCGTCAAGGCGCTCGAGACGGGGATCGTGCCGCCGGTGCCGAACTTCCGCGAGCCGGACCCCGAGCTCGGAGAGCTGAACCTCTCGAAGGGCGGCGCGCATCCGATCCGCTACGCGCTGCGCCTGGCGGCGGGATTCGGTTCGCAGGTCTCGATGCTCCTGCTGCGGTGGTGTCCCGCCGCAGACGAACGGCGCCGGCATCCGGACGAGCTCGGCTTCGACTACCGGGTGGCCGACCGCGCGACCTGGCGCGCGTGGCTCGTGCGGGTAAGCGGCGAGGACGAGCCGCGGCTCGAGGTCGATCACCGGCGGCTGCGCGTGGCCGACCCGCGGGCGGCCGCTCTGGACGGGCCACCCTCGGTGCCCGCGCAGCCCGTCACGGCTCCGGTCACGGCGGAGCAGGTGTCCGGTGGCGGTGGGCCGGTGGCCGCGGCGTCGCCGGTGGCGGCCGAGCCGGCCGGGTCGGTGGGGTTGTCGGCGGATGTGGTGTTGGGGCGGGTGTTGGAGATCGTGGGGTCGGAGACGGGGTATCCGGCGGACATGCTGGATCCCGAGCTTGATCTGGAGGCGGATCTGGGGATCGACACGGTCAAGCAGGCGGAGGTGTTCGCGGCGATTCGCGAGGAGTACGGGATCGAGCGTGACGATGCGCTGAAGTTGCGTGATTACCCGACGCTCAATCACGTCGTGGCGTTCGTGTTGGAGCGTGCCGGTGGCGGTGGGCCGGTGGCCGCGGCGTCGCCGGTGGCGGCCGAGCCGGTGCCCGAGGACCAGCACTTCCCGCGCCGCGTGCCGGTGCCCGTGCTGCGTCCGGCGCTCGAGCTGTGCGCCGCGACGTCGGCGCGCCTCGGCCGGGTGCTCGTCGTCGACGACGAAGGAGGCGCGGGGGCGCAGCTGCGCGCCCTGCTGGCCGAGCACGGGGCAGAGATCGTCACGAGTGGCCCCGTCGACGGTGTCTACTGGCTGGCGGCGCTCGACCCGGATGACCTCTCCGATGTCGCCGCGGCGCTCGGCGCGCGTGTCAAGCGCCTCGCGGAGACGATGCGCGGCGTCGCGCCGGAGGCGTTCCTGATCGCCGCGACCAGGCTCGGCGGCATGCACGGCTACGGCCCGTCAGGACCGGCGTCTGTGCTCGGAGGCGCCGTCACCGGGTTCACGAAGGCGCTCGCTCGCGAACGCGAGGGAGCCGTCATCAAGGCCGTGGATTTCGAGGCGGACGCGGACCCGGCGACGATCGCCCGAACGCTGATCGACGAGACGCTGCGCGATCCGGCCGTGGTCGAGGTCGGTCATGCGGGCGACCTGCGCTGGGCCGTCGGGCTCGCCGAACGCCACGCCGAGCCCGGGACGCCGCTGAGCCCGGACATGACGTTCCTGATCACGGGGGCGGCCGGGTCGATCGTCTCGGCGATCACCGCCGACCTCGCGGCGGCGGCCGGCGGCGGGACCTTCCACCTGCTCGACCTCGCGCCGGCTCCCGATCCCACCGATCCCGACATCGCGGCGTTCAGGGCGGACAAGGACGGCCTGAAGCGCGCGATCGCCGACCGCATCCGCGCAGCGGGCGAGCGTCCCACGCCGAAGCTCGTCGAGCGCGAGCTCGGCCGCCTCGAGCGCGCGTGCGCCGCCCAGGACGCGATCGCGGCGGTCGAACGCGCCGGCGCCGCGGCGATCTGGCATCAGGTCGACCTGACCGATGCCGCCGCGGTCGCCGCGGCGTGTCCGACGGGTCGCGTGGACGTCCTGCTGCACTGCGCGGGGCTCGAGATCTCGCACTTCCTGCCGGACAAGCCGCAGGCGGAGTACGACCTCGTCTTCGACGTCAAGGCGCTCGGGTGGTTCCACGTGCTCGAGGCGCTCGACGAGATCGGCAGCGCCGTCGTGTTCTCGTCGATTGCGGGGCGCTTCGGGAACGCCGGGCAGACGGACTACGCGGCGGCCAACGACCTGCTGTGCAAGAGCGTGGCGAGTCTGCGCGCCCGCGGAGTGCGCGGCATCGCGATCGACTGGACGGCGTGGGCTCAGATCGGCATGGCGAGCCGCGGGTCGATCCCGAAGATGATGGCGCTGGCGGGCATCGACATGCTGCCGCCCGACGTTGGGATCCCGGTCGTCCGCCGCGAGCTGACGGCCGCCGGCGACGGCAGCGAGGTGCTCGTCGCCGGATCGCTGGGCCTGCTGCTCGCGGAGGCCGACGAGGCCGGAGGGCTCGACGTGGCGCGCACGGCCGCGCTCGCAGAGGCCGGGCCGATGACCGGGAGGATCGCGGGCATGACGGTGTACGGCGGACTGCGGATCGAGTCCGAGCTCGATCCCAGCCGTCAACCCTTCCTCGATCACCACCGAATCGAGGGCATTGCGGTCCTCCCCGGGGTGATGGGCATCGAGGCCTTCGCAGAGGCGGCGGCGGTCATGCTGCCGGGCTTCACGGTCACCGCGCTCGAGGACGTCGAGCTGCGCGCACCGTTCAAGTTCTACCGTGACGAGCCCCGGTCGTTCGAGGTGCGCGCGGTGCTGACCGGCGATCCCGGGGGCGTGGTCGCGGAGTGCGCACTGAGCGGGCGGCGGACGCTCGCGACCGGCGAGGAGCAGGAGACGGTGCACTTCACGGGCCGCGTCGTCCTGGACCCTGTCGCACCAACGGCGGCGCCGGCGCCGCACGAGCCCCATCCGCCGGGCGCGGGCGGGGTCGGGCACGACGACGTCTACCGCGTGTACTTCCACGGCCCCGCCTACCAGGTGCTCGAGCGCGCCTGGCGCGTCAACGGCGACGTCGTCGGGCGGCTCGCGGACGGCCTGCCGGCGGACAACGAGCCGCCGACGCGTCCGCTCGCGGTCGATCCGCGCCTGATCGAGCTCTGCTTCCAGACCGCCGGCATCTACGAGCTCGGCACCGCCGGGCGGATGGCGCTCCCGACCCACATCGACCGCGTGCTCAGATTCGACGGCGACGGCGGCGACGGGCCCCTGTACGCAGTCGTCACGCCGCATGCGGACGGCAGCAGCGACGCCGATGTCGTCGATGAGGCCGGTCACGTGCGGCTCCGGCTCGAGGGCTATCGCACGACCCGCCTGCCGGGGGAGATCGACGAGGGCGTGCTCGCACCGATTCGCGCGGCGATGGCATGACCCCCGCCGCCCGGCGAGGCTTCGGCCGCATCGCGGTCGTCAATCGAGGCGAGCCCGCAATGCGGCTCATCCACGCCGTGCGCGAGCTCGACGAGCCGTTGACGGTGATCGCGCTCTATACCGAGGATGAGCGTCACGCCCTCTTCGTCCGCCATGCCGACGAGGCCTACCCGGTCGCGGGCTACCTCGACCACGGGGCGCTCGAGAGGACGCTGACCGCCGCCCGGGCGGACGCGGTCTGGGTGGGCTGGGGATTCGTTGCCGAGCATCCGGGGTTCGTCGAGCTCTGCGAGCGGCTCGGCATCGTCTTCATCGGGCCGCCGAGCGCGGTCATGCGCGCGCTCGGCGACAAGATCGCCGCCAAGCGCCTGGCGGAGTCCGTCGGCATACCGGTCGCACCGTGGAGCGGCGGTCCTGTGGAGAGCGAGTTGGACGCCGCCCGCCACGCCGAGCGGATCGGGTTCCCGCTGCTGATCAAGGCCTCGGCCGGCGGCGGCGGCCGAGGCATCCGCCGGGTCGAGCTTGCCGACGAGCTGCCCGCCGCGCTGCGCAGTGCGCGCGCCGAGGCGCTCGACGCCGTCGGCGATGGGACGCTGCTGATGGAGGCGGTGATCGCGCCGGCGCGCCACATCGAGGTGCAGGTGATCGCGGACGCGCACGGCGCCGTCTGGGCGGTCGGCCTGCGCGACTGCACGTGCCAGCGCCGCAACCAGAAGGTGATCGAAGAGAGCGGGTCGACGGCGCTCGCACCGCGGGTCGAGCGGGAGATCATGGACGCGGCCGTGCGCCTCGCGCGCAGCGCCGGCTATCGCAACACCGGCACGGTTGAGTTCCTCTATGAGCCTGCGACCGGCCGGTTCTCGTTCATGGAGGTCAACGCGCGGCTGCAGGTCGAGCACCCCGTGACGGAGGTCACCACCGGCCTGGACCTCGTGAAGCTGCAACTGCACGTCGCGGCCGGAGGCCGGCTCGAGGGCGAGCCGCCGGCGCCGAACGGCTGGGCGGTCGAGGCGCGCCTGAACGCAGAGGACCCCGCCCGGGGGTTCGTCCCGACGCCGGGCCGCATCCTGCTCATGCGGCTGCCGACCGGTCCGGGTCTGCGGATCGACGCCGGCATCGCCGAGGGCGACATGATCCCCGCGGCGTTCGACTCGATGATCGCCAAGGTCATCGCTCACGGGCGCGCCCGCGCCGAGGCCCTGGCGCGGCTGCGGCGCGCCCTCGCCGAGACGACGATCGTGGTCGACGGCGGCACGACGAACCAGGGCTTCCTGCTCGAGCTGCTCTCGAGCGACGAGCTGCGGTCCGGGAACTTCGACACGCGCTGGCTCGACCGCGCGGCGCGCGACGGCGAGCTGCTGCCCGTGCGCCACGCCAACATCGCGCTCGTCCAGGCGGCGATCGCGCTGGCCGATGCCGAGACGGCGATCGATCGCGCGCGCTTCTTCGCGTTCGCCCGGCGCGGGCGCCCGCAGTCGAGCGCGGAGCCGGAACGCACGATCGAGCTCCGTCACTGCGGGCATGCCTATCGCCTCGCGGTCGCTCACGAAGGCCCGAATCGCTACCGCGTGCGGCTGGACGGAACCGAGGCGCACGTCGTCGCCGATGCGGTCAATGCGCACGAGGGGACGCTCACCGTCGCGGGTCGCACGTATCGGACGCTGACCTCACTGCAGGGCGCGAGCCTGCTCGTCGAGATCGACGGCGTCTCGCACCGGATCGCCCGCGAGGATGGCGGGATCGTGCGATCGACCGCACCGGTGCTCGTCGCCGCGATCCCGGTCGTGCAGGGGCAGGAGGTCGCCGCCGGCGACGTCGTGGCGGTCGTCGAGGCGATGAAGATGGAGGTGTCGCTCACAGCCGACCGCGCTGGGCGCGTGCGGGAGATCTTCGTGACGCCCAACACTCAGGTCGGGGCGGGTGCTCCGCTGCTGGCGCTTGAGCTGCCGGAGACCGAGGAACCCGCGCCGGCCGCCGGCCCGCGCGTCACGCTCCCGGGCGACCCGCCGTCCTCCTGCGACGCGCGGCACGAGGCGTTGCAGCGTCTTGAGTGGCTGCTCTGCGGGTACGACGTCACACCCGCTCAGGCCGCGGGGGACGCGGCTCTGGTCGGCGTCCCTCGTGAGCCCGACCGCGACCTCGACGCCGCGGAGAACCGCCTGCTTGCGCGCTTCGCGGACGTGCGCAACCTCAGCCGGCGGCAGAGCGATGCCGACGCCGAGGGCGGCGTCGAGCTGCTCTTCGCGTTCCTTCGCGCGCTCGATGCCGACGCCGTGCCCCAGCGGTTCGTGACCGAGCTCGAGCGCGTGCTCGCCGCGCACGGCATCGACAGCCTTGATCGCACGCCCGCGCTCGAGGAGGCGTGCTACCGCGTCTTCCTCGCCCATCAGCGCGCCGGTCTCGCGCGCGATGCGATCGTCTCGATCCTCGAACGGCGGGTCGGGCACCCCGGCGCCGCCCGTGACGACGTCCTGCGCGACACGCTCGTGCGCATCGCCGACGCAGAGCTGGTCCGTGACCCGATCCTCGCGGACATCGCGCGCGAGCTGGCCTACCGTGAGTTCGAGGAGCCGATCATCGAGGGCGCCAAGGCAGCGGCGTACGCGGAGGCCGAGCGGCTGCTCGAGCACCCGGCGCCCGCGGCGGTCGCGCCGCTCGTCAGCTGCACTCAGCCGCTCGCGCCAATGTTGACGACGCGCCTGCGCTCGGCGCCCGACTCGGAGCGCGATCTCCTGCTCGAGGTGATGACGCGTCGCTACTACCGGCTGCGCGAGCTCGGCGACTTCCGGTCCGAGCGCTTTGGGGCGCTGCCGTTCCTGACGTGTCGCTACGAGCACGATGGCGGCGCCCGCCGGCTCGCGGTCGCGTTCGTCGGCGTCGACGGCGTGCGCGACGCGGCGGCCGAGGCCGCGCAGTGGGCGCGCGACCTCGATGCCGGCGAGCTCGCCAGCATCGACCTGTACGCGGCCGCGCCGCACGACGACGCCATGGGCGAACGGCTCGCGGCAGCGCTCGCCGGCGTCGACGCGCCGCCGAGCCTGCGGCGGGTGGTCGTCGCGCTCGCCGATCCCGCGCGTGGGCTCGGCATGGACGCAGTCGACATCTTCACCTTCGTGCGCGACGCGGACGGGCGCTTCACCGAGGACCGCTGGCTGCGCGGCCTGCACCCCGTGATGGCCGAGCGGCTAAGCCTCTGGCGGCTCAGTGCGTTCGAGCTCGAGCGACTTCCCTCAGCCGCGGACGTGCACCTGTTCCGCGCCGTCGCGCGTGAGAACGCGCGAGACGAGCGACTCTACGCGGCGGCCGAGGTGCGAGACCTGACAGCGCTGCGCGACGATGACGGGACGCTCGCCTCGCTGCCGGAACTCGAGAGCATCTTCACCGAGGTGCTCGCCGCGATGCGGGCGTTCCAGGCACCGCGCCCGATGAGCCGGCGCCCGCAGTGGAATCGCATCACGCTCCATGCCTGGCCGGTGATCGACCTGACGGCGGAGGAGATCCGCACGGTCGTGGCACGCCTCACGCCGCAGGCAGCCGGGCTCGGCATCGAGCTGGTGATGCTCTACGGCCGGGCACCGGACGCGGGCGGCGAGCCGCGCGACCGGGTGCTGCGCTTCTTCCCCTCGCCGGCAGGAGGCGTGGTGGTCGAGGCCGGCGATCCTCCGGCGCGGCCGCTCGGCGTGCAGGATGAGGGGCAGCGCCGCATCGTGCTGGCACGCCGGCGCGGCATGCTGCACCCGGCGGAGATCGTCAAGCTGCTTGCCCCTGCGGGGCGCACCGCCGGCGCGCACCAGGCGGTCGGCGACTTCCGCGAGCTGGACCTCGACGCCGACGGCCGCCTCGCCGAGGTCGACCGGCAGCCGGCGACGAACGGCGCCGGCATCGTCGTCGGTCTCGTGCGCAACTTCACCGCCCGCCACCCCGAGGGGATGGAGCGCGTCCTGCTGGCCGGGGATCCCACCAAGTCGCTCGGCGCCCTCGCCGAGCCCGAGTGCCGGCGCATCATCGCCGCGCTCGACCTCGCCGAGGAGCTCCGCGTGCCGGTCGAGTGGTTCGCGCTGTCCGCCGGCGCGCGCATCGCGATGGACAGCGGGACGGAGAACATGGACTGGATCGCCGCGGTGCTTCGGCGGATCGTCGAGTTCACGCAGGCGGGCGGGGAGATCAACGTCGTCGTTGCCGGCGTCAACGTCGGGGCGCAGCCGTACTGGAACGCCGAGGCCACGATGCTCATGCACACGCGCGGCATCCTGGTCATGACGCCGCAGAGCGCGATGGTGCTGACCGGCAAGCAGGCGCTCGACTTCTCGGGAGCGGTGTCCGCAGAGGACAACTTCGGGATCGGCGGCTACGAGCGCATCATGGGCCCGAACGGTCAAGCGCAGCACTGGGCTGCCGACCTGGCCGGAGCCTGCCGGGTGCTGCTCTCGCACTACGAGCACGCGTACGTCGCGCCGGGGGAACGATTCCCCCGGCGGGCCGAGACGAGCGACCCGTTCCAGCGCGACGTGCGGCCCTATCCGCACATCCTCGCCGGCGCGCCGCCGACGATCGGGGAGCTGCTATCCGACAAGCTCAATCCCGAGCGCAAACTCGCGTTCGACATTCGCACCGTCATGCGGGCGGCCGCCGACGCCGATCACCCGCCGCTCGAGCGCTGGCCCGCGCTCGCCGGCGGCGAGGCCGCCGTCGTGTGGGACGCCCACCTCGGCGGCTGGCCGGTGATGCTTCTGGGGATCGAGTCGCACCCGCTGCCGCGCCGCGGGCTCCTTCCCGCCGACGGCCCGGAGACGTGGACGTCGGGGACGCTGTTCCCGCGCTCGGCGAAGAAGCTCGCCCGTGCGCTCAACGCGGCGAGCGGCCGGCGGGCCGTCGTCGTGCTCGCGAACCTCGCCGGGTTTGACGGCTCGCCGGAGTCGATGCGCGACTGCCAGCTCGAGTTCGGCGCGGAGATCGGGCGGGCGGTCGTGAACTTCCGCGGGCCGATCGTCTTCTGCGTCGTCTCGCGTTACCACGGCGGAGCGTTCGTCGTGTTCTCGCAGCGGCTCAACGAGGGCCTCGAGGCGCTCGCGCTCGAGGGGTCGAAGGCGTCGGTCATCGGCGGCGGTCCCGCGGCTGGTGTCGTCTTCGCGCGCGACGTCGCGGCGGCCGCCGCGGCCGACCCGGAGGTCGCTGCGCTCGATGCGCAGCTCGCGACCGCCGAGGGTTCCGAGCGCGCGCGGCTGCGGACCGAGCGCGAGGCCGTATACGCTCGCGTGCGCGCCGCCAAGCAGGGCGAGTTCGCCGCGCGCTTCGACGCTGTGCATTCGGTGGAGCGCGCCGTCCTGACCGGATCGGTTCGGAGCATCATCCCGTTGGCGAGCATGCGCCCGCGCCTGATCGAGGCGGTCGAGCGCGGGATGCGCGAGACCCTCGAGCGGGAGGCGGCCGGTGCGCTGGCTCACGTGCCGAACGGATGACGTACCCGCCGGCGACGGCTGGCTGACACCCCGCGAGCGGGCGGTGGCCAGCGGCCTCCACGTCCCGCCGCGTCAGGCCTCGTGGCGGCTCGGGCGCTGGACCGCGAAGGCGCTGTGCGGCGCCGGCTCGGAGATCCTCGCCGCCGGCGACGGCGCCCCGCAACTGGTCGGCTCGCCGGGCTCGCTCTCGCTCTCGCACCGCGCGGACCGGGCGCTCGCGGTGGTCGACGCGGAACGCGTCGTCGGATGCGACCTCGAGCTCGTCGAGCCGCGCAGCAGCGGCTTCGTCGAGGACTGGCTCGACCCGCTGGAGCGCGCCGAGCTCGAGGAACTCGAGGGAGACGCGCTCGCGCTCGCAGTGATGCTGCGCTGGAGCGCGAAGGAGGCCGCCGCGAAGCTGCGCCGCGAGGGCATGCGACTCGATCTTCGGGACGCCGTAGTGGTCGTGGCGCCCGGACGCGGCGAAGCGTGGGCTCCGCTCGCGGTGCGCTGGGGGGCGCTCGGGACGATCCACGGCTGGTGGCGCCGGGAGAACGAGTTCGTGATGACCGTGGTGAGCGATCCGGCCGGCCCGCCACCGGAGCGCGCGCCCGCTCAGACCCTATGGACGGGCGTCCGTCCGGTTGGAGGCGGAGAGTAGGTCGGCGCCCCGCGCTTAGCGCGTGAGGTCAGCAGGTCGAGGATTAGG
>Ga0335070_10001539_pt1 | contig 26669 bp, 23 predicted proteins | sample Lox_Sample_13_FD_206722 | JGI IMG/M metagenome (GOLD analysis project Ga0335070, IMG submission 206722) | Soil microbial communities from Loxahatchee National Wildlife Refuge, Florida, United States - Lox_Sample_1.3 | ecosystem: Environmental > Terrestrial > Soil > Wetlands | place: USA...
ATGCCGAGTCCCGCAATGTGCGCATGCGCCTGGCGGCGCCACGACTCGCCCTCGGCGCGCGCCATCTCGAGGTCGCGGATCAGGCTCACCCGCTCCTCGTGCTGTGACTGCATGCGAAGCGCTCGTCGAAGAACCGTTCGGGCCGCGGTGCCCATGGCAGCTGGCGCCAACGAGAATCGAATTGAACTAGCGACGCTGGGGCGGCTTGGAAAGCCTGAAGTACGTCAGGCCCTCGATCGGGATACCGTCCTTCTCGTAGCGCCCGAAGGACCACACACGATCGTCGTCGCGCACCACCTCCCAGACGAGAAGACCGAAGAAGCGTGCCGCGGCATCAACGTCCCTCCGGCAGGCCTTCTCGTAGATCGGCTGGAACACCGTGTCGGACCAGTCCGACCCTGGGATCCAACTTGAGGGCGCTCGTCTCCCTCGATGCGACTCCCTAACTCATCCCTGATCGCCCTGTACTCCGCATGCGTCAGACGCGCGCGGCACCTCTCGTAGTTCTGCTTGTGCGGGATGTAGTCGTCGTCGATGTAGCTGTGGGTGTCGAGCGAGTAGAGCACGGGACCCCTCCTGGCACCCCATCACTATGGCAAAGATGTAGCTCAGAGAAGGAGTCCAAGCGGAGTCCGGCGCATTCGGCGCCCCTCCAACCCCGCGTAACACCGACGTAAGTTGGTGGGCCGCCCGGGACTCGAACCCGGAACAGTCGCCTCGTGCGAGGGGCCAAGCCAACGCCGCGTCGTTGGAAGCCCGCTGGGCGGTTCCGCAGCGCCCTCGGCGACGGCGCGGTCGAAACGCCGGGAGTGGTCCCCGGCCGTCGCGTCTCTCAGCGCTACTTCCCCGCCAGATCCGGATCCACGATGCGCACGTCCGCGCGCTTGCGCAGCTCGACGAGGCGCTTCTCGAGGCGCGCGTCGTGCTGCTGCATGCGGTAGGCGTTGCGGACCGCCTCGAGCACCTGGTCGAGCGGCGGCGCGAGGTCGGCGTCCCGCGAGACGAGCTTCACCACCCACCAGCCGTCGGCCGCGCGCACCGGGTCGCTGGTGGCGCCGGGCGTGAGGCGCGCCACCGCCTGCGCGACCACGCTGCCGACGCGCTCCGCCAGCGCGTCGATCGGGGTCGGACCGGCGGGAAGCGGCGGGTCGAGCGGGCGCCCGAGCGCAGCGGCGAGGGGGGCGAAGGGCTCATCGGCGCGCGCGCGGCGCGCGATCTCCGCGGCGCGCGCGTGCGCGTCGGCCTCCTGCCCGGGACCGACCGGGACGAGCGCCGCCTCGACCACCACTGGGCCCGGCCGCGCGAAGTCCGCGGAGTGCGCGGCGTAGAAGGCCTCGAGCTTGTCGCGCGTCTCGTCGGCGGGGTCCTCGTCCGACGTGATGCCCTCGATCACGGCCGACACGATGGCGCGTCGTGCGGAGGGCTCGCGGCGCTCGAGGCCGAGCGCCATCCCCTGCTCGAGCAGCAGCTCCTCGTCGATCATCCGCTGCAGCAGCATGCGCTGCGTGTCGCGGTCCAGCTCGAGATGGCCGCGCTCGCGCGCCACCGCGCCGGCGAAGCGCGCGAAGCTCTCGCGCGCGATCGGCTGGCCGTCGACCCAGGCCACGACGTCGCCGCCCGCCGGAGCGGGCGCCGCCGCGCTCCCGCCCCGCAGGAGTGCGGCGGCCGCGAGCGCGATGCCGGCGAGAGCGCCCAGCGTGAGCCAGCGCTGCGCGCTCATCGCGGATCGAGGCCCGCCTCGCGGTAGGCGCCGGCGCGGAACGCCGCCATCTCGATCGCGCTCCCGCTCTCGCGCGCCGCCTCGGCGGCGAAGCCGAGCAGATGGCTCTCGAGGGCGCTCCTTCCCGATGCGCGCAATGCGTCGCGCCGCCCGCTGCGCAGCACCTCGGTGAAGGAGTGCAGCAGCCCCTCGTCGCCGCCGTAGTGGCCGAACACGCTGCCGGCGACGTCGTGGCGCTCCGCCGCGAAGACACCGGGGCGCGTCACCTCGATGGCGCCGCCGTCGAGCACGCCGCGCAGCTCGCCGCGCGTGCCGGTGATGCGGATCGTGCGCTGCTCCTTCGCCGCGAACCCGTGCAAGGCGAAGCTCGCGGTGAGCCCGCCCTCGAACTCGAGCGCGACGACCTGGTGGTCGAGCACGTCGTTGTCGCAGCGATACACGCAGCGCCCGTAGCGACCGGTCTCGAGCGCCCGGCGCCGCGCGGCGGGGCTCGGATCGGGCGACACGTCGACCCAGGGCCACAGCCGCGCGATGCGCTCGTCGGGTCCGAGGTAGAAGCGCACCGCGTCGTGCGGGCAGCTCGCCTGGACCGGGCAGCCGTCGGTGCAGCGCGCGGGAGCGCCGGCCGGCGCGCTCTCCGCCCGGTAGTGCCCGAGCCCGCCGAACGACGCCGCGCGCCGCGCCGGACGCCCCGCGATCCAGCTGAGCAGGTCGAGGTCGTGGCAGGACTTGGCGAGCAGGATCGGCGCCGCCAGCGCGCGGTTGCGGAAGCGCCCGCGCACATAGGAGTGCGTCATGTGCCACCAGGCGACGTGCTCCTTGGCGTCGACGTGGAGGATCTCGCCGAGGCTGCCGCTCGCCGCGATCTCGTGGACCTTCTCGTAGAAGGGCGTGTAGCGCAGCACGTGGCCGATCTGGAGCAGCCGGCCCGCCGCCTCGGCCGCCTCGACCACGCGCACGCACTCGGCGCGCGTCGGCGCGATCGGCTTCTCGAGCAGCACCTGGTAGCCGCGCGCGATCGCCGCGAGCGCCGGCTCGACGTGCAGCGTGTCGCTGGTGGCGATGATCGCGGCCTCGGCGAGCAGCGGGCGCTCGAGGCACTCGCGCCAGTCGCGGAAGGCGCGCCCGGGCGCGATCGCGTGCTCGCGCGCCACCGCCTCGCGCCTGGCGTCGTCGGGCTCTGCGACGGCGACGACGCGCAGCCGGTCGGGATGCGCGCGCGCCCAGTCCGCGTAGACCAGCTTGCCGCGGTTCCCGGCTCCCACGACGACGGCGGTGAGGGGCTCGGATCGCATCGGCGCGGTTATACTCCCTCGGCATGAGCGGCGCCGCCAGACCTTCCGATCCGCGTCCGGACGTCGAGGCCGAGGTTCGCAAGGTGGCCGAGGGGCTCGGCATCGGCCAGTTCGGGCGCCACCTCTTCCTGTGCGTGCACGGCGACTGCGCGCCGAGCGAGGAGGCGAAGGCGTCGTGGCAGTTCGTCAAGCAGCGGCTGCGCGAGCTCCGCCTCGACCGCGGGCCGGGCGGAGTCTATCGGACGCAGGTCGAGTGCTTCCGCATCTGCCGGGGCGGCCCGATCGCGGTGGTCTACCCGGACGGCACCTGGTACCGCGGCTGCACGCCCGCCGTGCTCGAGCGCATCATCCAGGAGCACCTGATCGGCGGGCGGCCGGTCGAGGAGCACGTCTTCGCGCGCAATCCGCTGTCCGGCTCCCCGCGCGCCGCGTCCGAGGCGGGGTGAAGGCCGCGCTGCTGCGCGGCCGCGATCACACCGCGACCGGCGCGATCGCGGAGGTCGCGGAGGGACCGGTGGGCGCCGCGATGTCGCGCGGCGGCGCCCCGAAGCCGTATCCGCACACGGATCCCAACGAGGACGCGGCGCTGTGTGCGCGTGGCGCCCACGGCCTGCTGGTGGCCGTTGCCGACGGGCATTGGGGCCGGCTCGCCGCGGAGCTGGCGCTCGAGCATCTGCTCGCCGCGCACGCGGAGGACTGGACCGACGGCGCGGCGCGCGCCGCGGCGCGCTGGTACCAGGAGCTGCTCGCGGCGCTCTGCGAGGCCAACGACGCCGTGCTCGCGGCGCACGCGCCGCAGCAACGCTCGCGAACGACGCTCGCGCTGGCACTCGCGCGCCCCGAGCAGCAGCTGCTCGCGTGCGCGTCGGCGGGCGACAGCCACGTGTTCCAGGTGGCCGGCGACGAGCCCAGCGAGGTCGTGGCGAACCGGGCGCGCCGGCCGCTGTTCCTCGGCGAGGAGCGGCTCGCGGCGTCGCGTCTCGAGCGCGAGGTGCGCATCGAGGTGCGGCCGCTCGGCGAATGCAGCGCGCTGGTGCTGGCGACCGACGGCCTGTCCGAGGAGGAGATCGGCGTGGCCGACCCGCTGGCCGCGGTGCGCTCCGCGCTGGCGCAGGGACGCGCGCAGGCGGCCGATCTGCGCGCCGCGGCGATGGCGCGTGCGCTCGTCGAAGCCGCCGTCGGCGCGCACCGCGCCAACCAGGCCGGCGACAACGTCGCAGTGGCGGTGGCCTGGCTCGGGCGCTGATCAGAGCGCCGCCAGCAGCTCGACGACGCGCTCCGCGATCGCCGGCGCCGCGGTGAGGCCCGGCGACTCGATCCCGATCAGGTTCACCAGCCCAGCGAGCCCGTGCGCCGATTCCTCTTGGATCGCGAAGTCGCGGAAGCCCTCGCCCGGGCCGGCGAGCTTCGGGCGGATTCCCGCGTAGTCGGGCGTCAGCCATTCGGCGCGCAGCGCGGGCAGGTAGCGCCCCGCGACCGCCGCGAAACCGCCCGCCTTGGCGGGATCCACGGCGTAGTCGATGCGCTCCACGTACTCGGCGTCGGGACCGAAGCGGATGCGGCCGCCGAGGTCGAGCGTCGCGTGGATGCCGAGACCCGACCCGCTCGGGACCGGATACACCAATCGTTGTAGATTGAGCGGCGCGCCGGGCGCGAGCGCGAAGTAGTCCCCCTTGCAGGGGCGCAGCCGCAGCCCGCGCGCGTCGACGTCGACGCCGGCGAGCTCCGCGACGCGGTCGCTGCCGAGGCCCGCGGCGTTCACGACGGCGAGGGCGCCGAGCCACGTCGAGACCCCGTCGGGCCCGCGCGCCGCGACGCGCCAGCCGCCCGCGACGCACTCGAGGCCCGCGACCTCGTGGCGCAGCACCAGCGCCGCGCCGTGCGCCTCGGCCTCGGCCGCGAACGACATCGAGAGCGCATGGGCGTCCACGATGCCGCTGGCGGGCGAGAGCAGGGCCGCCCGCGCCGAGACCTCGGGCTCGAGCCGGCGCAGCGCGGCGCCGTCGACGATCTCGAGCCCGGGCGCGCCGTTCGCAGCCCCCGTCCGCTGCAGGCCCTCGAGCACGGTGAGCTCCTCGGGGGCGGTCGCCACGACCAGCTTGCCGAGGCGCCGGTGCGGGAGGCGCAAGCGCTCGCAGCGCTCGTAGAGCCGCTCGCGGCCGGCCGCGCACAGCCGCGCCTTCCACGAGCCGGGCGGGTAGTAGAGGCCCGCGTGGACGACCTCGCTGTTGCGGCTCGTGATCTCGCGGGCGAGCGCCTCGCGGCGCTCCAGCAGGAAGACGGAGCGGCCGGCGCGCGCCAGCGCGGCCGCCGCTGCGAGGCCGACCACGCCGCCGCCGACCACGGCGACGTCGCACTCGCGCGTCACGCCGGGACCGGGAACGACTCCCCGAAGGCCCGCTCGTAGCGCTCGCGCAGGCCCCGGCGGTCGATCGCCACCGACTGCGTCCCGCGCTGCTCGACCGCGAGGCTCCCCATCAGGCTCCCGATGCGCGCGGCCGTCGCGAGCGGCAGCCGGCGCTCGAGGCCGAAGAGCAGGCCGGCGCGATAGGCGTCGCCGCAGCCGGTCGGGTCGACGACGCGCTCCGTCTTCACCGGCGGGATCTCGACGCGCGCCCCGCCTTCGAGCAGCGTCGAGCCCGAAGCGCCGCGTGTCACGATGATCGCGCCGGTGCGGCGCACCAGCTCGCGCTCCGAGAGCCCGGTGCGCTCCAGCGTGACGGCCCACTCGTAGTCGTTCGCGACGTAGACGCGGGCACCGGCCATGAAGTCGATCAGCGCGGGGCCTTCGAAGTTGATCAGCTGTTGGCCGGGGTCGATCACGGTGGGAACGCCGCGCGACTTCAGCGCAGCGGCGTGCGCGCGCATTGCGGCGTTGTCATCCGGGCCGACGATGGCGAGATCGATCGGCTCGCGCAGCTCGCCGACGCGCAGCTCCGCCGCGCGCGCCATCGCACCGGGATGGAAGGCGGTGATCTGGTTGTCGTCGAGGTCGGTCGTGATGAAGCACTGCGCGGTGTGCGCATCTTCGAAGACGCGGATGCCGTCGCGACGGATGCCGCAGCGATCGAGCCACGCGGCGTAGGCGCCGAAGTCGCGGCCGACGGCGGCGAAGATCAGCGGCTCGGCGCCGAGCAGCTTGAGCCCGTAGGCGATGTTGCCGGCGCAGCCGCCGAAGAACTCGCGCATCTCCGGCACGTGGAAGCTCACCGAGAGGATGTGCAGCTTGTCGGGCAGGATGTGATTCTTGAAGCGGTCGGGGAACACCATGATGCGATCGATGGCGAGCGAGCCGGTGACCAGGATCGACAATGCGGGCTCCTTCGCGCGAACCGGGCGGCAGTCTCGCCGCGGCCTGCGGAGGCGTCAACCGGGCCCGGCGGGTAGAATGCGCGCATGCGCATCGCGGAGCTCTACGCGCGTTCGCGCCCGGTGCTCTCGTTCGAGTTCTTCCCGCCCAAGACGGACGCCGGCTACCAGGGCCTGTACCGCACCATCGCCGACCTGAAGCGGCTCGGGCCGTCGTTCGTGTCGGTGACGTGGGGAGCCGGCGGCTCGACGCGGCGCAAGACCGCCGAGCTGGTCGTGCAGATCCAGCGCGAGCTCGGGATCACCGCCATGGCGCACATGACTTGCGTCGGCTCGCCGGCCGACCAGCTCGCGGAGACGCTCGAGCGGCTCGCGCGCGAAGGCCTCGAGAACGTGCTCGCGCTGCGCGGCGATCCGCCGAAGGACGAGCCCGGGTTCGCACCGGTGCAGGAGGGCTTCTCTTTCGCGTCGGAGCTGGTCGAGTTCATCCGCTCGCGCTTCGGCTTCTGCATCGGCGGCGCGTGCTATCCAGAGACGCACCCCGAGGCGCCGAGCGCGGAGGCGGACCTCTCGAACCTGGTGCGCAAGGTCGAGGCGGGCGCCGAGTTCCTGATCTCGCAGTTGTTCTTCGACGCCGACGCGTTCTTCGCCTTCGAGCGCCGCGCGCGCCGCGCCGGGATCGGCGTGCCGATCGTCCCGGGCATCATGCCGGTGACCAGCGCGCAGAACGTGCGGCGCATGGCGAGCCTCTGCGGCGCGCGCATCCCGGAAGCGCTCGAAGCCGAGCTCGCGGCCGCCGGCGACGACGAGGCCCGCACCCTCGAGGTCGGCGTCGCGTGGGCCGTCGAGCAGTGCCGCAGGCTCCTCGACGGCGGCGCGCCCGGCCTGCACTTCTACACGCTCAACAAGTCGCCGGCGACGCGTCGCGTCCACGAGAGCCTGTTCACGTGATCCGCAAGCTGCGCGTCGCCGTGCTGCTCTCGGGCGAGGGCACCAGCCTCGAGAATCTGTGCGAGCGCATCGACGCGGGCGCGGTGCCCGCCGAGGTCGTGCTGGTGATCGCCTCGAAGGAGCGCGCGGGCGGCCTCGCGCGCGCGGAGCGGCGCGGCATCCCCGCCGTCGCGGTGCCGCGCCGCGCCTTCGCGGACGTCGGCGCCTTCAACGACGCGCTGCACGCCGAGCTTGACAAGCGCTCGGTCGACCTGGTCGCCCTGCTCGGCTTCCTCTCGCCCTTCGAGCTGCGCGGGCGCTGGGCCGGACGGGCGATCAACGTGCACCCGGCCCTGATCCCCGCCTTCTGCGGCCACGGCATGTACGGCCACCGCGTGCACGAGGCCGTGCTGGCGGCCGGAGTCAAGCTGAGCGGCGCCACGGTGCACTTCTGCGACGACCACTACGACAGCGGCCCGATCATCCTGCAGGAGGCCGTGCCGGTACTCGACGACGATACGCCCGACACGCTCGCGGCGCGCGTGCAGGGCGCCGAACGCCGCCTCGTCCCCGAGGCGATCCGGCTCTTCGCCGAGGGCCGACTCTCGATCGAAGGGCGGCGCGTGCGGATGCGGATCTAGCGCCGCGAAGCGTCTTCGATCAACTCGACCTTGTAGCCGTCGGGGTCCTCGACGAAGGCGATCACCGTCGTGCCGTGCTGCATCGGCCCGGGCTCGCGGGTGATCCGCACACCCTGCGCGCGCAGCGCATCGCACACGGCGCGGATGCCGGTGACGCCGATCGCGACGTGCCCGAAGCCGGTCCCCAGCTCGTAGTCGCGCCCGTCCCAGTTGTGGGTGAGCTCGAGAACGGCGGTCGACGCTTCGTCGCCGTAGCCGACGAAGGCCAACGTGAAGGCGCCGCCCGGATAGTCCTTGCGCCGCAGCAGCTTCATCCCGAGCAGGTCGCAGTAGAAGTGGAGCGACGCGTCGAGATTGCGGACGCGCAGCATCGTGTGCAGCAGGCGCATCGAGGACCGAGTCTAGCCAGGACCGCCGGCTCTTTTCGATTGACGGATGGAGAACAAAAGGCGAAAATAGCGCCATGGTCGCCCCCCGCCGCAAAGCCCTCGGAGACCCGCTGCCCCGCGCATCGACCCCCCTGGGTCACCCCCCGATCAGCGCTGTGATCAACCCCCTGATCAACCCCCTGATCAAGCTGGGCGGCGGGCTCTCCGAGGCACCTGCCCGATTGGCGACCGGTCTCGAGCCCGTGGACCGACTGCTCGGAGGCGGCTTCCCGCGCGGGCATCTCTCGGAGATCACCGGCCCTGCCTCCTCGGGCCGCACCTCGCTGGCCCTCGCGCTCTCGGCCGCGGCGACCCGCGCGGGCGAGGTCACCGCCTGGCTCGATGCCGCCGACGCCTTCGACCCGGCCTCGGCGCAGGCGGCGGGCGTCGATCTCGACCGACTGCTCTGGATCCGTGCGCCGCGCGTTCGCGAGGCGCTGCGCGGCGCGGAGCGATTGCTCACGGCGCGCGGCTTCGCCCTCGTGGTGCTGGATCTCTGCGCGTCCGAAGCATCGAACGCGTTCCTGCCCTCTACCTGGATGCGGCTTGCGCGCGCCGCTGCAGCGAGCGGCACGGCCCTGGTGGTCCTGGGGAGGGATCGACTGGTCGGCTCGCACGCCGCGCTGGTCGTCGACCTGCGCGCGATCCGCCTCCGCTTCGCGACGAGCCCCGCTTGGCTCGAGGGGCTCGAGGCGCGCGTCGCGCTCGTGCGCCATCGCCTCGGTCCCTCGGAGGGCTTCGCCCCCGTCCATTGGAAGGTCCCCCCCTTTGCGCGTGGCGTGCCTGCTCGTGCCGGATCTGCCCGCGGTGGCGGAGGTGCGGGCGCATCCTGAGCTCACCGGCCTCCCGCTGGCAGTCGTCTCGGAGCCGGGTCCTCGCGCCACGGTGCTCTCCGTGTCGCCCGCCGCCGCCCGCGCCGGCGTCCACCGCGGCAGCGCGCTCGCCCACGCCCGCTCGGTGTGCGCCGAGCTGCGCGTGCGCGTCGCTTCGCCGGCGCGCGAGCGCGCGGCACGCGATGCACTGCTCGACGTCGCGCTCTCCGCCTCGCCGCGCGCCGAGCTCGCCACGCCGCGTGCGGGCGCGCGTGCCGGCGAAGCCGCCGTACACCTCGACGTGTCGAGCCGCCCGAGCACGTGCCGCTCCGAGGCCGGGCTCGCCACGGCGCTCGTGGCGCGTGCCTGGGCGCTCGCGCTCCCCGCCGTGGCGGCCGTGGCGGGCTCGCGCGCGCTGGCGGCGCTGGCGGCGCGCTGCACCGCGGCGCGCGAGGGACCCGGCGCCACCTGCGTGATCGCGCCGGGTGGGGAGTCCGCGTTCCTCGCCCCTCTGGCAGTCGACTTCCTCGACCTCGATGACGCCCCGGCGGAGCTGCTCACGCGCTTCGGCATCCACCGGCTCGGCCAGCTGCTCGACCTGGCGGGCGGATCGAGCTGGCGCCGCGTCACCACCCGCCTCGGCCTCGAGCTCGCGGAGCAGCTCGCGCGACTGCGAGGCGAGGAGGGCGAGCTGCCGATCCCGGCCCCGCGCAGCGGGCGCATCGAGGAATCGATCGACTTCGAAGCGTCCATCGACAACCTGGAGCCGCTGACCTTCGCGCTGCGCGGGCTCGCCGCGCGCCTGCTGACGCGGCTGGCGATCCGCCACCTCGCGTGCAGCGAGATCGAGGTGGCGCTGGTGCTCTCGGACGGCGCACGCGACCGCAGGCGCCTCGCGCTCGCCGCGGCCACCGGCGACCCGCACGTGTGGCTGCGGCGCATCCGTCAGGCGCTCGAGAGCGAGCCGCCCGCTGCGCCCGTCGAATTCGTCGCGCTCGCGGCCGAGGGGTGCCCGGCCCGCCGCGACCAGCTGGACCTCTTCCGGCCCGCGGGGCCGGCACCCGCCGAGCTCGACGCCCTGCTCGCCGAGCTCGAAGCGCTGTGCGGCCCGGACCGCGTCGGTGCACCGCGCGTCGCCGACGATCATCGACCCGGCGCCTTCGGCCTGACGCCCTTCGGCCCGTCTCCAGGAGCGAGTGCGGGAGAAGCGCCCCGGGCGAGCGTCGCCGCGCTCTCCGTCCGCGCGCTGCGCCCTGCCCTGCCGGCCGTGGTGCGCCTGCGCGCGGGCCGCCCGGCCTGGCTGCGCAGCGCCGTGGCGAACGGCGAGGTCGTGCGCTGTGCCGGCCCCTGGCGCACGACGGGCGGCTGGTGGTCGGAAGGGCAGCGCTTCGCCTTCGACGCGTTCGACGTCGCGACCGACGACGGCCTGCTGGTGCGGCTGCGCTACGACCGCCTCCGCCACGCCTGGGAGATCGACGCCCTCTACGATTGATCGCTGTCGGATCCTCGACACCTTGACCCCCGCAGCGCGGCTCGCTACACGCGCACGCATGCCCAGCCAGCGACCCCTCTCCACCCTGTCCCGGAGGCGCAGCGCCGGCGACGCGCCGGTGCTGTTCTTCCGCAGCTTCCTCGAGCGCCCGATGGAGGTGGGCTCGATCATCCCGAGCTCGCGCTTCCTCGAACGCCGCGTGGCCCGCGTGGCCGCCTTGCACGACGCGCGCACCGTCGTCGAGCTCGGACCGGGCACGGGCGGCACCACCCAGGCGCTGCTGCGCGCGATGCGACCCGACGCGCGGCTGCTGGCCATCGAGATCAATCCGCGCCTCGCCCGGCGCGTGCGCGAGCGCCTTCCGGATCCGCGCCTCGCCGTGCACCACGGCAGCGCGGCGGAGATCACGGAGGCGCTCGCCGCACACGGGCTCGGCGCGCCCGACGTGGTGATCTCCGGCATCCCGTTCTCGACGATGCCGCGCCCCGTGGCGCTCGAGATCCTGCGCGCGGTGCGCGATGCGCTGGCGCCGGGCGGGCGCTTCGTCGCCTATCAGGTGCGCGACCGCGTGGCCGTGCTGGCCCGCGAAGTCTTCGCGCCCCCGAGCGCCGTGGCGCTCGAGGTCCGCAACGTGCCGCCGATGCGCGTCTACCGCTTCGACGCAGTCGGCGGCTGCCCCGGAGCGGAGTCGGCCTCGCCCCGCTTGCGCTGAAGCGAGAGTCCGGCGCGCGGCGCCGCCTCCTGTCCGGCGCGTACCACGGCGCGCGATCCGAAGCGCGCCGCGATCTCGTCGAGCGCGCGGTTGAGCCGCGCGCTGCGGCGGCGCTCGCCCGACACCTCGAAGAGGCCGAGCTGCGCGCCCGCGCCGAGCAGATTGGTCGCGCCGACGCCGACCAGTCGGATCGCTTCGCGGGGCAGCCGCTCGAGCAGCTGGCGCGCCGCGCGGCCGAGCTCGGCGCCGTCGTCGCTGGCGTCGGCGAGGGTCGCGCGGCGGGTCAGGATCGCGTAGCCGCGCGGTCCGGGCCGGCGTCGCGCCCCGAGCTTCACCTTGAGCACGACGGTGCGGGCGCGCAGCCCGTCCCGGCGCAGGCGCCGCGCGACCGCTTCGGCGTGATCGAGGATCACCGCGGCGATGCGCGCGCGATCCGCCACGTCGCTCTCGAAGGTGTTCTCCTCGCTGTACGAGACCGCGGCGCGATCGGGCTCGACGGCGCGCGCGTCCTCGCCGCGCGCGAGCCGGGCGGCGCGCTCGCCGAGCGGACCGAGCAGCCGCAGGCAGGTTTCGGCGTCGGCGCGCGCGAGGTCGCCGATCGTCACGAGTCCCGCCCTGCGCAGCCGCTCCTCGGCGACCGGCCCCACGCCCCAGACGCGCCCGACCGGGAGCGGACCCAGGAAGGCGCGCACCGCCTCGGCCGCCACTTCGAGCAGCCCGTCGGGCTTGGCCTCGTCGCTCGCGATCTTGGCGACCATCTTGGTCGGCGCGATGCCGACCGAGACGGCGAGCCCGAGCTCGGCGCGCACCGCAGCGCGCAGCCGCTCGCCGACCGCGCGCGGCGCGCCGTGCAATCGCTCGGTGCCCGCCAGGTCGAGGAAGGCCTCGTCGAGCGAGATGCCCTCGACGGACGGCGAGAAGCGCTCGAAGATCGCGAAGACCTGGCGCGAGACCGCGGCGTAGCGCGCCATGTCGCCGCCCAGGAACACGCCGTCGGGGCACAGCCGGCGCGCCTCGAAGCTCGGCATCGCCGAGCGCACGCCGAAGCGGCGCGCCTCGTAGCTGGCCGCCGACACCACGCCGCGTCGCCCGGTGCCGCCCACGATCACCGGGCGGCCGCGCAGCTCGGGGCGGTCGCGCTGCTCGACCGAGGCGTAGAAGGCGTCCATGTCTGCGTGCAGGATGACGGATGACGCCATGCAGGGAACCTACTCGACGCGCCCGCTGCGCGCCCGGCCCGTCAGCGCAGCAGCTCGGCGAGGAAGCCGCCGATCGCGCGCCCGACCTCGCTCGGCCGCTCCAGCGCCGCGAAGTGGGTGGCGCCCGCGATCGCCTCCGCGCGCGCGGCCGGCTGCGCAGCGAGCAGGCGATCGCGCAGCCGGCTCGACACGGCGCCGTGTTGCCCGAGCACGAGCCGCAGCGGGGCGCCGATACGCTCCGCGAGGGGCCACGGGTCGAGCGCCGCGGCGCCCTCGTAGCACCAGGCCTCGCGCGCGCCGGGACAGCGCAGCGCGACGGCCCCAGCGACGGGCGCGAGGGTGCCGTCGAGGCACGCCTCGAGCGCCGCGGGGTCGAAGCCCGAGTACGGGAAGCGCGCGCGCAGTCGCTCGCGCGCCTCGTCGCGCGACGCGAAGCGGCCACGCCGGCGCCGCGCCGCGGCCGCCAGCGCGCGGCTGCCCGGGAACGAGTCGGCCGCGGCGTCCGGGGATCCCTCGAAGAGCACCGGCTCGATCGCGACGACGGCGGCAAAGAGCGCGGGGCGCGTGCCGGCGGCGGCGAGCAGCGCCGTCGCGCCGCTCGAGTGTCCGACGCCGACGACCGGCGTGCCGCGCTCGCCAGCGAGTCCCTCGGCGATGGCCACGGCGTCGGCCGCCAGCTCGGTCCACGCGTAGGCCGCCGCATCCGCGGGCGCGTCGCTGCCGCCGTGTCCGCGCTGGTCGACGGCGACCGCCCCGAGCGCGCGCGGGCTCGCGGAGCGCGCGGCCTCCCAGACCGGGCCCCAGACGTCCGCGCAGAAGCTGGTGGCGTGGAGCAGCAGCACCGGCGGCGCGCCGCCCGGCCACTCGAGCGCGCGGAACGCGAGGCCGCGGGCGGCGATGCGGCGCTGGCGCGGCACGTTGCTCATGTCGCGCCGAGTCTATCGCGATATCGTCGGCCGCCATGGCGGAGACGGCCTCGGTGGTTGCGCACGATCCGGGTCCGGCGGCGGGTGTCAGCTGGGACCTGGCGGATCTGTACGCGGGCGCGGACGACCCGGCCCTCGAGGCCGACCTCGCGCGCGCGCTCGAGGCCGCGCGCGCCTTCGCCGAGCGCTACCGCGGGGGCGTGGCGTCGCTCGACGCCGCGGCCCTGGCCGCCGCCGTCGACGCGCTCGAGGCGCTCGAGGAGCCGGCGCAGCGCGCCAGCGCGTATGCGCAGCTGCTCTTCGCCGGCGACACGACGGCGCCTCGCCACGGAGCGCTGCTGCAGCGGGTGCAGGAGCGCCTCTCGGAGGTCCGCAACGCGCTGGTGTTCTTCGAGCTCGAGTGGGTCGCGGTCGACGAGGCGCGCGCGACCGCGCTGCTCGGCGACCCGGCGCTCGCGCGGCGCCGCCACTTCCTCGGGCTGCTGCGCCGCTACCGCCCGCATCTGCTGTCCGAGCCGGAGGAGCGCCTGCTCGAGGAGACGGCCAATACGGGGCGGCGCGCCTTCGAGCGGCTTTTCGACGAGACGCTGGGTGCGCTGCGGCTGCGTCTGGAGACGCCGCTCGGCGTCGAGGAGAAGAGCGAGGAAGAGGTGCTCGCGCTGCTCTACGAGCCCGACCGCGAGCTACGCCGCTGCGCCGCCGACGCGCTGACGCGCGGGCTGCGCGAGAACGAACGGCTGCTCGCCTTCGTCTTCAACACGCTGCTGCAGGACAAGGCGGGTCGCGATCGGCTGCGTCGCCACGCCGACCCGATCGCGGAGCGCAACCTGGCCAACGAGATCGACGCCGAGACGGTCGCGGCGCTGCTCGCCGCGTGCGAGGCGCGCTTCGATCTGGTGCAGCGCTACTACCGGCTCAAGCGCGAGCTGCTCGGCGTCGGCGAGCTGCTCGACTACGACCGCTACGCGCCGATCGCGCCCGCCGAGGGAGGGCGGCGCTCCTTCGAGGCGGCGCGCCGCATCGTGCTCGAAGCCTACGCCGACTTCTCGCCGCGCATGGCCGAGATCGCGGCCCGCTTCTTCGAGCGCCGCTGGATCGACGCGGAGCTCCGGCCGGGCAAGCGCGGCGGCGCCTTCTCGGCGTCGACGGTGCCGAGCGCCCATCCGTACGTGCTGCTCAACTACAGCGGCCACCTGCGCGACGTGATGACGCTCGCGCACGAGCTCGGCCACGGCGTCCACCAGTGGCTGGCGCGCCCGCGCGGCCTGTTCGAGCACGACACCCCCCTCACCACCGCCGAGACGGCGAGCGTGTTCGGCGAGATGCTGGTGTTCCGCCGCCTGCTGCGCGAGGAGCGCGATCCTGCCGTGCGCCTCGCGCTGCTGTGCGGGAAGCTCGAGGACGCCTTCGCGACCGTGTTCCGCCAGGTCGTGATGACGCGCTTCGAGCAGCGCTTGCACGCCGCGCGCCGCAGCGAGGGAGAGCTCGCGGTCGCCCGCGTGAATGCGCTCTGGCTCGAGGCGAATCGCCCGATGTTCGGCGACGCGGTGCGGCTGCGCGACGACTACGGCTGGTGGTGGCTCTACATTCCGCACTTCGTGCACAGCCCCTTCTACTGCTACGCGTACGCCTTCGGCGAGCTGCTGGTGCTGGCGCTGGTGCAGCGCTACGACGACGAGGGGGCGGGCTTCGCGCCGCGCTACCTCGAGATGCTCGAGGCGGGCGGCTCCCAGCCGCCGCGCGAGGTCGTGGCGCGCACGGGCCTCGAGATCGCGGACCCCGGCTTCTGGGGACGCGGGCTCACGCTGCTCGAGGGCCTGGTCGCCCAGGCCGAGCAGGCGGCGGCCGCTCTGCGCCGGTCCTGAGCCGGAGCCTGCGCGGCGAGCCCCGGCGCGCGGCTGCTACCGTCCTCGCGCCGGAGGCGAGGTCATGCCGGGGCCACAGATGATGCACGACAGCCCCGGCGTGCAGCGCGGCGCCGCGGCGCACCTGCGCCTGCTCGGCCCGCTGCTGTGCTGGGCCATCGTCTACGCCGACATCGGCACCAGCATCTACTACGTCCCAGGCATCCTGTATCACGGCGTCGGCCGGAGCGCGCCGAGCTTCGTGCTCGCGACGGGCATCGTCTTCGTGCTGCTGGCCGAGAAGTACAGCGAGATCGCCGCCCGCTACGCCGGCGGCGGCGGCGTGGTCTCGGTCGCCAGCGAAGCCTTCGGCCCGCGCACCGGCGCGCTCGGCGGCATGCTGATCCTGGTCGACTACTTCCTCACCGCCGCGATCTCGGCGGTGTCGGGCTTCGCGTACCTGGCCTCGCTGCTGCCGGCGATCTCGCCGCTCGAGCTACCGCTCTCGATCGCGGGCCTGCTGCTGCTCGGGCTGCTCAACTGGGTGGGCATCCGCGAGTCGGCGTCCGTCTCCGCGATCGTCGGCACCGCGGCCTTCGCGGTGCTGCTGACGCTGCTGGCGGCGACCGCCCTGCACGTGCACCCGCAGCAGTGGAGCCAGGTCACCGACTCGCTGTTCGCCGCAGGCCGCATCCCGCTCAGCGACGCCGCGGTGGGTTTCGCCGCCGCCTGGCTGGCGTTCAGCGGGCTCGAATCGCTTTCGCAGATCTCGCCGGCGATGGCGGACCCGCGGCAGCGCACCGCGCGCCGCGCGATGGGCCTGGTCGTCGTCGCGATGCTGCTCACCGCGCCGCTGCTCACCGCCTTCGCGACCAACGTGATCGATCCCGCCAGCCACAATCCCGATGCGCTGCAGTCGGAGCTCGGCTTCGCGATGGGCGGCACCACGCTGCGGGTCCTGGTCGTGGCGACGGCCTCAGCGCTGCTGCTCTTCGCGTCCAACACCGCCATCGTCGGCGCCTATCACGTGTTCGGGGCGCTCGCCGACGGGAGCTTCCTGCCGGGCGCTCTGCTCGCGCGCTCGCAGCGCTTCGGCACCCCCAGCGTCGCGATCGCGGCTTCGGTGATCGTGCCGATCGCGGTGCTGCTCGCGACGCGCGGCCGGATCGACACGCTTGGCCAGCTCTACGCCTTCGGCCTGCTCGGCGCCTTCTCGCTCTCCTCGATCTCGCTCGATCGCGTCCGCATGGCCGAGGGCCGCACCGACCTGTCGTTCCTGCTCGGTCTCGCCACCACGCTGCTGGTGCTGGTCGCCTGGGCGACGAACCTGATCTCGAAGCCGTACGCGACGGCGTTCGGCGGCGTGTTCACGCTCGTGATGTGGTCCTACGGCCTGCTGCACCGCACCGGCCTGCCGGGGCGCCGCGCACTGGCGGTCCCCGCCGAGCAGGCCGAGGAGATCGCCGCCGCGCGGCCGAGCGCGGCGCGCATCCTCACGCTCGCCGAGGCGCTCGCGCTCGAGGCGGCGTTCGGACCGAAGACGCTGGTGGCGCTGCGTGGCACGAACGAGCGCCTGCTCGAGGAAGTCGCCGCGCACCTCGCGGGGCGCAAGGAGTGGAGCGCCGCCGTGCTCTACGTCGACGAGGTGCCGGGCCTCTTCGTGCCGCGCGACACCGAGCCGAGCCGCGAGGCGCGCCAGACGCTCGAGGAGGCGACCGCGTGGTTCGACGCGCGCGGCGTGACCGCGCTCCCGATCTGGCGCATCGCGCAGGACGCGGGCGAGGCGATCGCGCATGCCGCAGCGCGCCTCGACGTCGAGGCGGTGTTCGTGGGCACCTCGCAGCGCGGCACGCTGTGGCGCATGCTGCGCGGCAACGTGATCGGGCGCCTGATCTCGCGCGCCCCGACCCGCACCCGCATCGTCATCGTCGGCTAGCGCCTCAGCAGCAACGGTGGGACGAGTCGCTCGGCGGCGGTCCGGAGAGGCCGAGGAAGCCGCGCAGGAAGCCCTGGAGCGCGCGGCGCAAGCGCTGGAACGACCCGCGCAGCCTCATGCGCCGGCCACCTCCGCACCCGGCACGCTCGCTGCGCCGGAGCCGCGCAGCGTCCTCCACCACACGCGCGCGGCGTCGAGCACGACGACGGCGACCAGCGCCATGAACAGCGCCGTCACCCCCGCGTCGAGCCGGTTGTTGAAGATCACCTGCTGTGTCTCGAACAGCTTCTCGGGAGCCACGGCGCCCGCGGCGAGCTGGCCGGCGAGGTGATCGGCCTGCGCGAGGAAGCCGACGCGCCGGTCGGGGTCGAAGATCTTGTGCCAGCCCGCGGTCATCGTCACGGCGAGCAGCCAGGCGAGCGGCAGCGCCGTGAGCAGCCCGAAGCGCGCGCGCGCGCCCTTCACGAAGATCGTGGTGGCGGCGGCGAGCGCCGTCGCGGCGAGCAGCTGGTTCGCGATCCCGAACAGCGGCCACAGCGAGTTGATGCCTCCGAGCGGGTCGACCACGCCCTGGTACAAGAAGTAGCCCCAGCCCAGCACGATCAGGCCCGAGGCGAGCAGGTTCGCAAGCAGCGACGAGGTGCGGCCGAGCGGCGCCCACAGGTTGCCGAGCAGGTCCTGCACCATGAAACGCCCGACGCGGGTCCCGGCGTCGAGCGTGGTCAGGATGAAGAGCGCCTCGAACATGATCGCGAAGTGGTACCAGAGCGCCTTCAGCGCCTCGCCGCCGAGCGCGCTCGAGAAGATCTCCGCCATGCCGACGGCCAGGCTCGGCGCGCCGCCGGTGCGCGAGAGCAGCGAATGCTCGCCGACCGAGCGCGTCAGCGCCGCGAGCGCCGCGGGATCGAGCGCGAAGCCCATCGCCGAGATCGCGTGGGCGGCGGAGTCGAGCGTGGTCCCGATCACCGCCGCCGGCGAGTTGATCGCGAAGTAGACGCCCGGCTGCATCACCGCCGCGGAGAGCAGCGCCATGATGGCGACGAAGCTCTCCATCAGCATCGCGCCGTAGCCGATCATGCGGGCGTCGCTCTCCTTGTCGAGCAGCTTGGGCGTGGTCCCGCTCGCGATCAGCGAGTGGAAGCCCGACATCGCGCCGCAGGCGATCGTGATGAAGCAGAACGGGAACAGCTTGCCCGCGAAGACGGGGCCGGAGCCGTCGACGAAACGCGTCAGCGCCGGGAGCCGCACGTCGGGCCGCACCCAGAGCAGCCCCGCCGCGAGCAGCCCCACCGTCCCGATCTTGATGAAGGCCGATAGATAGTCGCGCGGCGCCAGCAGCAGCCAGACCGGCAGCACGCTCGCCACGAAGCCGTAGCCGATCAGCGCGAGTGCGAGCGTGCGCTTGTCGAGGTCGAACCAGGCGCGCAGCGCGGGCTGCTCCTGCACCCAGCTCCCCGCCACCACCGCGAGCAGCACCAGCGCGACGCCCCAGGCCGTCGCCTCCACCACGCGGCCGGGGCGGACCCGCATCATGTAGACGCCCATCGCGAGCGCAATCGGGATCGTGGCCGACACCGTGAAGGTGCCCCACGGGCTGCCGAACATCGCGTTCACCACGACCAGCGCCAGCACGCCGATCAGGATCACCATGATCGCGAGCACGCCGACCAGCGCCGCCGCGCCGCCGACCGGACCGATCTCCTCGCGCACGATCTGGCCGAGGCTCTTGCCGTTGCGGCGCAGCGAGCCGACCAGGATCGTGAAGTCCTGGACGGCGCCGCCGAGCACCACGCCGATCAGGATGTAGAGCGTCCCCGGCAGGTAGCCGAATTGCACCGCCAGGATCGGACCGACCAGGGGACCGGGCCCCGCGATCGCGGCGAAGTGATGTCCGAACACCACCCAGCGATTCGTCGCGATGAAGTCCTTGCCGTCGCCGAGTCGATGCGCCGGCGTCGGCCGCGCGTCGTCGAGCGCGAGGGCGCGCGCCCCGAGGAAGCCCGAGTAGAAGCGGTAGCCGATCGCGTAGACCGCGAGCGCAGCGGCGAGGAACCACGCGCTCGAGAGCCGCTCGCCGCGCGCCGTGGCGATCACCGCCAGCGACGCGGCGCCGAGCAGCGCGACGCCCGTCCAACCGAGTGCGCTGGCGGCGCGGCGCGCAGGCGTTCGCAGCGTCAAGCCGAGCCTTCGAGCGCCCGCGCGATCTCCGTCGCCGCGCGCATCCCGGACGTGAGCGCCATCTCGGTGTAGGGACCGAGCAGGTAGTCGCCGGCGAAGGCGAGGCGGGGCGAGCGCTCGCGGCGCGCCGTGAACTCCGCGAGCTGGCGGAGATAGCCCGCACCGAACTGGGGGAGCATCGGGTCCCAGCGGTGCACCGCGCTGTCGACGGGGGCGAGGCGCCCGATCGGCGTGCGCGCGAGCGCCTGCACCACGTGCGCGACGACCGCCGCGTCGGGCGCGTCCCAGAGCTCGAGCGCCGCCTCCGCGGTGAGCGCCGCATTCAGCAGCCCCGCGCCTCCGGGCGCGACACCGGGCTTGTGGTGGTCGACGGCGAGGCCGTACAGGCCGATCCGCTCGCGGCGCGGGAACGCCACGCCGTAGCCGGGGATCGCGGCCGGCGCGCGCTCCGTCATCAGGAAGCAGACGATGCCGCGCACGTAGCGAACCGCCGTGAAGAACGACTTCTCGGCGGGCGTCAGCGTCGCACAGGCACCCGCCACCAGGCTGCCGGGCAGCGCCACCACGGCGGCGTCGGCGAGCACGCGGCCCTCGCGCCCGCCCGCACCGCGATAGCTGATGCGGGCGCCTTCGTCGGTCGTCTCGACCGACGTCACCTCGCAGCCGGTGCGCACCGGCACCTGCTCCGCGAGCGTACGGGTCAGCAGCCCGATGCCGCCCTCGAAGGCTTCCAGGCGGAAGCCGCCGAGCACGAAGCGCAGCGCGAGCAGCGCGAACGCGCCCGAGAGATCCTCGGGGTCGCTGTCGAAGGTCGACGAGAAGGCCGGCGCGAACAGGTACTCGGCGGCCTCGTCGCCGACCACGCGGCGCAGGTAGGCCGCCATGTTCTCGCGGTCGAGCGCGGCGGCGCGCGTGGGGTGATAGGGATCGAGCCGGCGGCGCGCGCGCAGCAGCTCGAGCAGGATGCGCGGCAGGCGGGCCTTGGCCCGCGCCGACAGCAGCCCCGAGCGCAGGAACTCGAGCAGCGAGCCGTAGTCGCCGGCCTCGAGGCGCCCGTCGCGCAGGATCGCGTTCCGGCTGCGCGCGATCGGACGCAGCCGCGAGGCGATGCCGAGCGCGTCGGCGACGGCGTGCAGGTTGCGGTAGCCGCTCGCGACGAACTGCGCGCCGCGGTCGACGATGAACTCGCCGCAGCGCGTCGCGTGCCGCTCGCTGCGCATGCGACCGCCGGGCACGGGCTCGCGCTCGAGCACCTCGACGTCGTGGCCGGCGCGGCGCAGGCGCCAGGCGCAGGTCAGCCCCGCGACGCCGCCCCCCACGATCGCGATGGAAGCCATGGCGCGCAGCATACCGAGGGCTGGAAGTTGCTCCGAGGCGAAAGAAATACGAAAATCCGGAGAGATGTCGGACTACGTCGAGCTGCGCTGCGCGAGCGCCTTCTCGTTCCTCGAGGCCGCCTCGGATCCCGAGGATCTCGTCGACCGCGCCGCCGAGCTCGGCCACCGCGCCCTCGCGCTCGCCGACCGCGCCGGTCTGTACGGCATCCCGCGCTTCCACCGGGCCGCCAAGGCCGCGGGAATCGAAGCCATCATCGGCGCGCGAGTGCTGGTCCGAGCCCCGCCGCCTCCGGGGCAAGACGAACGTTTGAAGTATCCCCCGCAAGCTGCCAAAGGCGGCGCGCAGCGAGGCGAAGCCGAGCGAAGTTCATCAGGACGTGCTGCAGCCCAGCAATCCGAGCTGCTGCTCCTGGTCGAATCCCGACGCGGCTACCGGAATCTCTCGCGCTTGCTCACCCGCGCGCACGAGAAGGGAGCCAAGGGCGAAGCCTGGGCGAGCTGGGACGAAGTCGAGGAGCACGCCGCGGGCCTCTGCTGCCTGCTGCGCGGCGACGCATCGCTCGAGCCCGCTCCGCTCGACCGCGCGCTCGGCGTCTTCCGACACGGTCATGCGTATGTCGACGTAGCCCGCCACCTCGATCGCGCGCGCGAGGCCGGGGCGCGCCTGGCGGCCGCCATGGCCGAGGCGCGCGGCGTCCCGATCGTCGCCAGCAACGACGTGCGCCACGCGCGCGCCGCCGACCGCCCGCTCTACGACGTGCTCAGCTGTCTGCGCGAGAAGACGACGCTCGACGCCGCCGGCCGCCGCCTCGCCCCCAACGCCGAGCGCCACCTCGTCGCGCCCGCGGCGATGGCGGAGCGCTTCGCCGACCGGCCTGCCTGGCTGGCCGCCACGCGCGCCGTGGCCGAGCGCTGCGCCTTCCGCCTGGGCGACCTCGGCTACCGCTTCCCCACCTTCCCGGTGCCCGAGGGAGAGACCCAGGCCTCGTGGCTGCGGCGCCTCGCGTTCGCCGGTGCGCGCCAGCGCTACGGCTCGCCGCTGCCCACGCGCGCGCGCCGCCAGCTCGAACGCGAGCTCGCGGTGATCGGAAAGCTCGACCTCGCCGGCTACTTCCTGATCGTGTGGGACGTGGCCCGCTTCGCGCGCGAGCACGGCATGCTGGCGCAGGGGCGCGGCTCGGCCGCCAACAGCGCCGTCTGCTACGCGCTCGGCATCACCGCCGTCGACCCGGTCGGCATGGAGCTGCTCTTCGAGCGCTTCCTCTCCGAAGAGCGCGGCGAGTGGCCCGACATCGACATCGACCTGCCGTCCGGCGAGAAGCGCGAGGAGGCGATCCAGTACGTGTTCGGGCGCTACGGGCAGCGCCAGCCCGCTGGGAACGTCGGGACGGGTGCCGCGATGACCGCGAACGTCATCACCTGGCGCACGCGGCTCGCGGTGCGCGAGGTCGGCAAGGTGCTCGGCCTCGAGCCCGACGCGATCGACCGGCTCGCGAAGCTGCTCTCGACGCTGGCGCTGCGCGAGGACCTCGACGAGACGCGCGCGCTGCTGCGCCAGGGCGGCGTCGACCCCGCCGCCCCGCGCATCCGCGCGCTGCTCGGGCTGGTCGAGCGCCTGCACGGGCTGCCGCGCCACCTCGGCCAGCACTCGGGCGGCATCGTGATCGCGGCCGGCCACCTCGACGAGGTGGTGCCGATCGAGCCGGCCGCGATGCCGGGGCGCCGCGTGATCCAATGGGACAAGGACGACTGCGCCGACCTCGGGATCATCAAGATCGATCTGCTCGGCCTCGGCATGCTGAACGCGCTCGAGCACACCCTCCGGCTCGCCCGCGAGCACGAGGGCATCGCGATCGACCTGGCGAAGCTGCCGCCCGACGATCCCGCCACCTACGCGATGATCCAGCGCGCCGACACCATGGGCACCTTCCAGATCGAGAGCCGCGCGCAGATGGCGACCCTGCCGCGCATGAAGCCCGAACGCTTCTACGATTTGGTGGTAGAGGTGGCGATCATCCGCCCCGGTCCGATCGTCGGGAAGATGGTGCACCCGTATCTGAACCGGCGCGCGGGGCGCGAGCCGGTCAGCTACCCGCATCCCTCGCTCGAACCGATCCTGCGCCGCACGCTCGGCGTGCCGCTCTTCCAGGAGCAGCTCCTGCGCATCGCGATGACGGCGGCGGGCTTCAGCGGCGGCGAGGCCGAGGAGCTGCGCCGCGCCATGGGCTTCAAGCGCTCGCGCGAGCGCATGGAGCGGCTCGAGCTGCGGCTGCGCCGCGGCATGGACGAGCGCGGCATCCGCGGCGAGGCGCAGGACGCCATCGTGCGCGGCATCTCGTCGTTCGCCCTGTACGGCTTCCCGGAATCGCACGCGGCGAGCTTCGCGCTGATCGCCTACGCCTCGGCGTACCTGAAGTGCCACCACCCGGCGGCCTTCCTCGCCGGCCTGCTCGACGCCTGGCCGATGGGCTTCTACTCGCCGGCCAGCCTGGTCAAGGACGCCCAGCGCCACGGCGTCGAGGTCCGCCCCATCGACGTGTCCCACTCGAGCTGGCTCTGCACGCTCGAAGCAGGAGCTCTTTCGTCGCCGCAACCCCATCGGGCCGAAGGCCCCGCCGTCCGCCTCGGACTCCGATTCGTCCGGGGACTGCGCGAAGCGAGCGGGCGCAGCATCGAGACCGCGTGCGCCGAGCGCCGCTTCGCGCATGCCGCCGACCTGGCGCAGCGCGCCGGCCTCTCGCGCGCCGAGCTGTTCGCGCTGGCGGAGCTCGGCGCGCTGGGCTCGATCGACGGGAGCCTCGCGACGCGCCGCGAGGCACTCTGGCAGGTGGCCGGCCTCGAGCCCGACTCGCTCTCGCTCCTCGCCGGCGCCCCGTCTCCGGAGACGCCGTCGCCGCTTCCCGCCATGACGCCGCTCGAGGAGACGCTCGCCGACTACCGCGCGAGCGGCCTCTCCACGGGCCCGCACGTGATGGCGCACCTGCGCCCGAGCCTGCGGGCGCGGGGCTTGCTCGCGGCGGTCGAGCTGCGCGCGCTCCCCAACGGCCGCTGGGTGCGCACGGCGGGGCACGTGATCGTGCGCCAGCGGCCCGGCTCCGCGAACGGCATGTGCTTCCTCACGCTCGAGGACGAGACCGGAACCTCGAACGCCGTCTTGACCCCACCCCTGTTCCGCCGCTTCCGCATCCCGCTCCACACCGCCGCGCTCGTCTCGATCGCGGGCCCGCTCCAGAACGTCGACGGCGTGGTCCATGTACGCGTGAAGAAGCTCGAGCCGCTCGTCCCGGCTGGCCGGTCATCGGGCATGCCCGACTCGCACGACTACCGCTGACCGAACCGATCGCCGCGACTTTTTTTCGCCGCGACCCCCGCTAGCCGCTTGACATCGAGTCGGCTCGGATGTTTTCTGTCGCCGCTTTCGCGCGCGTCGGCGGGCCGACCCCGTGGCCCATGCGGTGGTTGCCCATGCGGCGGCCGCGCGACCTACGTGGGAGGGCCGATGGCGGCCGCCCCACCGAGAGAGAGGAAAGGTGCAAAGGGCGACCGAGTCGGACCAGCCTCCCCCCCAACGTCTCTCCTCCTCCATCCATCCCGATACTCCGCAGCGGCGGCCCAACGGCGCCCGCGCCCGAGGCGGCGTCCGCGCAGCCCGCAACCTGGTGGTCGCCGAGCGCGCGCGCGAGTTCTGGCATCGGCACTTCCCGGAAGCCAGCCTCGAGCACTGGACCGATTGGGGCTGGCAGCTCCGCCACCGCTTCCGCGACCTGCCCGCGCTCGAGCGCATCGTCCGGCTCTCCGACACCGAGCGGAAGACGATCGAGCGCATCGGCGGGCGGCTGCCCGTGGGCATCACGCCGTTCTACGCCTCGCTGATGAGCTCGAGCGACCCGAACGACCCGATCCGCCGCACCATGATCCCGGTCGGCGCGGAGCTGGTCCGGGGCCGGGGCGAGGCCGACGACCCGCTCGACGAGGACGGCGACAGCCCGGTGCCGGGCCTGGTGCACCGCTACCCCGACCGCGTGCTGTTCCTGGCGACCAACTTCTGCGCCACCTACTGCCGCTACTGCACCCGGGCGCGCCTGGTCGGGCACACGGGCGAGTACCACTTCAACACGGCGCAGTACCAGCAGGCGATCGACTACATCGCGGCGCACCGCGAGATCCGCGACGTGCTGATCTCGGGCGGCGACCCGCTCACGATGGGGGACGAGCGGCTGGAGTGGCTGCTGTCGCGCCTGCGCCGCATCAAGCACGTCGAGTTCCTGCGCATCGGCACCAAGGTGCCCGCCGTGCTCCCGCAGCGGATCACGCGCGAGCTGGTGCAGATGCTGCGGCGCTTCCACCCGTTCTGGATGAGCATCCACTTCATGCACCCCGCCGAGCTGGCCCCGGAGGTGGTGCAGGCCTGCGAGCGGCTCGCCGATGCGGGCATCCCCACCGGCAGCCAGACCGTGCTGGTGCGCGGAGTGAACGACGACGTCGACACCATGAGGCAGCTCGTGCACGGGCTCCTGAAGGCCCGGGTGCGCCCCTACTACCTGTACCAGTGCGACCCGATCTCGGGCTCCGAGCACCTGCGCACGCCGATCGAGAAGGGCCTCGAGATCGTCGCGGGCCTGCGCGGACACACCACCGGCTACGCCTGCCCGACCTTCGTGGTGGACGGACCCGGAGGCGCCGGCAAGATCGCCCTGATGCCCGAGGCGGTGGTCGGCCGGGACGGCGACGACGTGCTGCTGCGCAACTACGCCGGCGAGGTCTGCCGCTACCCGGATCCGCTCCCGCCCGGCGCCGGCTGATCCCGTGCGCGTCGGACTCTGCTACGACTTGCGCGACCGCTATCTGGCCGCGGGCTACGGCGAGGAGGAGACCGCCGAGTTCGACTCGGCCGCGACGATCGACGCGATCGAGTCCGCGCTGCGCGAGCTCGGCCACGAGACCGAGCGCATCGGCCACGTGGGCGAGCTGGCGGCACGGCTGGCCGCGGGCCGGCGCTGGGACCTCGTCTTCAACACCGCCGAGGGCCTGCGGGGAGTCGGGCGCGAGGCGCAGGTGCCGGCGCTGCTCGAGGCCTTCGACGTCGCCTACACCTTCGCCGACCCGCTGGTCGCCGCGCTGACCCTGCACAAGGCGATGGCCAAGCGCGTGCTGCGCGACCTCGGCCTGCCGACCGCCGCGTTCCGCGTGGTCGAGACGCCCGCCGACGCGAAGCGCGTCGACCTGCCCTTCCCGCTCTTCGTGAAGCCGCTGGCCGAGGGCACCGCGAAGGGGATCGACGCCGGCTCGCGGGTCGCGACCCGCGAGGCGCTCGAGGAGCGCTGCGCCCAGCTGATCGCGCGCCATCGCCAGCCCGCCCTGGTCGAGCCCTACCTGCCCGGGCGCGAGTTCACCGTCGGCCTGACCGGGACCAGTGCGGAGGCCGTGGCGGTCGGCACGCTGGAGATCGCGCTGCGGCCCGGCTCCGAGCCGCACTCCTACACCTACCTGAACAAGGAGCAGTGCGAGGAGCTCTGCGACTACCGGCCGGCCGAGCCCGCCGCCGCGGCGCCGCTCGAGGCGATGGCGCTGGCGGCGTGGCGGGGCATCGGCGGCCGCGACGCCGGGCGCGTCGACTTCCGGCTCGGCGCCGATGGGCTGCCCTACGTGCTCGAGATCAACCCGCTGCCGGGCCTGCACCCCAGCCACTCGGACCTGCCGATGATCTGCACCGCGAGCGGCATCCCGTATCTCGAGCTGATCGACCACATCGTCGGCTCGGCGGCCCGGCGGATCGGAGCGGAGCCGCCGCGGCGCCTGCCTTGAAGCTCGTCGTCCTCCACGACGACGTCGCGGGCTCGTCGAACCCCGATGACCAGGACGTGTTCGGACAGGCGGCCGCCGTCGAGGCGGCGCTCGCGGCGAGCGGGC
>Ga0335070_10001540_pt1 | contig 26641 bp, 22 predicted proteins | sample Lox_Sample_13_FD_206722 | JGI IMG/M metagenome (GOLD analysis project Ga0335070, IMG submission 206722) | Soil microbial communities from Loxahatchee National Wildlife Refuge, Florida, United States - Lox_Sample_1.3 | ecosystem: Environmental > Terrestrial > Soil > Wetlands | place: USA...
CGGGATCCCGTGCGCCCTTCTCGTCGGCAGGCAGCACAACCCGCTCGTCCAGCGGTTCATCCTCGGCATTCCCGGGGGCGCCGTCCGCTTCGTCGCGAAGAGCAAGGGGGCGCCGCGCGAGATCCTCCATTGCCTGAAGGAGGGGCGGGCGGTCGTGATGGTCGCCGACCACCGGGCCGGACGGAGCGGCGTGCTGGCGCCGTTCCTCGGCCGGCCGGCGTCCACGTTGCCGCTGCCCGGCACGATCGCGTCGCGGTACGGGACGCCGACGTTCGTGATGGCCGGCCACCGGACCTCGGATCTGCGCCACGCCGTCGCGATCACCCCGCTCGCCGTTCCCGCCGGCCTCGCCGACGAGGAGGCGCGTCGCCTCGCCGTCACGGAGGCGTTCAACGACGCTCTCGGCGCCGCGATCCGAGCGTGTCCGGAACAGTACTTCTGGTACCACCGGAGGTGGCACAACGCTCCGGGCACCGCCCTTCCCGGGCAGGACGCCCCGGCCGGGGCGGGCTGATCAGCCGCGCGCGAGAGGTTCCCGGCACGCCGCCACGTCGTTGGCCGGGTTGTTGACGAGCAGCGAAACGGGGAACGCGCGCACCGCCGCCGGGTCGAGCGGCCGGAGCAGAGGCAGCAGCCGACCCGGGTCGCCGACCGCGGGGTCGAGCCACGCCGCGTGGTCGCCGCGCTCCAGGATCACGGGCATCCGGTCGTGGATCGGGGCGATCGTCTCGTTGGCGGAGGTCGTCACGATCGTGCACGACTCCACCGCTTCCCCTCCCTCGCCGGACCATCTCTCCCACAGCCCTGCGAACCCGAACGGGCCGCCGTCGCGCAGCCCGATGAAGTACGGCTGCTTGCGGGCGCCGAGCTTCTGCCACTCGTAGAAGCCGTCGGCCACGATCAGGCACCGCCGGCTCCGCAGAGCGGCCCGGAACGCCGGCTTCTCCGCAAGCGTCTCGGCGCGCGCGTTGATCATCCGCGACCCGACCGAGCTGTCCTTCGCCCACGAAGGGATCAGCCCCCAGTGGAGCACGACCAGCTCGCGTTCGCCCGCGGGCGCGGACCTCACGGCAGCGACGCCCTGCGTCGGCGCGATGTTGTAACGCGGGACCAGCGTCGGCTTCGACGGGAGGTCGAACAGCTCCGCGATCTGGTCGTCGGGCGCCGCCTGCGTGAACCGGCCGCACATGCACCAATGATAGGACGGTTCGCAGGTTCGCACGTCCGCAGGTTCAGCTGCCGCCGGGTTCGACTCGGCGAGGGCAAACGGTAAACGGTAAGAGGCAAACGGAAGGCAAGGACTGAAACTGCCGCTGCGAGGCGATCCGTGTCTTCCCTTTGCCCTTTCCCCTCTTCCCTTTGCCCTGGTCCAACGAAGAAGGCGCACTCACCCCTGCCGAGAGGGTCGGCGGCTGAGCGGCGCGGCAGGCTTGGGGAAGCTCTCACGCAGGAATGCGAGGATCGCCTCGGCCGTCGGGATCGGTCGCTCCATACTCGGCGTGTGCCCGCTCGACGCGATCTCGACCAAGCGGCAGCGCGGCAGTGCCGCCGCCATCGCCCGCGACATCGGGGGCGGTGTGAGCGAGTCCTCGGCCCCGACGACCACGAGCGCCGGGAGGTCGAGCGAGCCGAGCAGCTCCGTGCTGTCCGGCCTGTCGCGCATCCCGGCCAGGCACCCGGCGAGCGCGTCCGGAGCCGCCTCTGCGGCGATCGCCCGCATCTCGGCGAGCACCCTGGGCGCCCGGGCCTTGGTCGACGGACCCGCGAGGTTCGCGACGAACTCGTCGAGGAACCCGCCGACCTCGCCCGCCCGGACCCGGGCGATCCCGCTCTCCCGCCGTTGCCTCCCGTCCGCGGTGTCGCCCTCCGCCCGGGTGTCGACGAGGATCAGGCCCGCGAGGCGCTCGCGGTGCGCCGCCGCGACGCGGAGGGCGACGTAGCCGCCCATCGAGTGTCCTCCCAGCACGAACCGCTCGACGCCGAGGGCGTCCACCACCCGCACCGCCTCCTCCGCCAGCTCCTCCATGCCGTACCCCGAGGCCGGCTTGTCCGACGCTCCGAACCCGCGCTGATCCGGCGTGATCAGGCGCGCCGCCTGCTCGAGCGCCGTCCGGACCGGAGTCCACATCGCCGACGAGAGCGGGAACCCGTGCAGCAGCATCACGGGGACGCCGTCGCCGTGATCCTCGACCTCGAGCTCGATTCCGCGGGTCCTGACGCGCATCGGATCCCTCCCGGCCCAGTGTAGGCCGGACGCCGGCCGTTCGAAGGTTCGAAGGTTCGAAGGTCCCCGTAGTGTGAGACACAACACCGCACAGCCATGCCATTCCCGAGGGTTCTGGGGTCCTTTCTTTGAACCTTCGAACTCTCGAACTTGGGGACTTTCGAACGATCTTGGCCCCGCTGCTCCTCCTCCCCCCGGCCCATCCCTTGACGCCGCGTCCCTAGCGCCATAGATTGTCTCCGGCCGCACTGCTCTTTGAGTTGCTCGAATGGCTTTCCGTGGGGGTGCCCCGCCGCGCGCGGGGCTGAGATCACACCCTTGGAACCTGATCCGGGTCATGCCGGCGTAGGGAACGGGCCACGAGGCGTCAGAGACGGCACGCCGCCACTCCCCTGACCCGGTCGCCCGGAAGGAGGAGTGATGAGGTCCGTGATTCTGGCGCCTTTCGTGTTTCTGGCCGCCGCCACCGTCGCGACTGCGGCCGTCGTGCGCGGGAAGGTCGTCGACGCTGCGACCGGCAAGCCGCTGGCGCAGGCTCGAATCGAGGCGCTCGCGACGCACGCCGCGACCGCCACCGACCAGGCGGGGGAGTTCGCCGTCGAGGTCGGGCTGGGCTCCGCCGAGATCGTCGTATCCCACCCCGGGTACCAGGTCACCCGTCTCACTGCCGCGGCCGCGCCCGGGGGAGAGGTCGTGGTGCACCTCGAGCCGGTGATCTCGGTGGCCGACCGTGTCGAGGTCACCGCGGCGCGGGCGCGCGAGGGGACGGACCCCGTGAGCTTCACGAACCTCCCGCAGGAGCGGATCCAGGAGACGTACTGGGCGCAAGACCCCGCGATCCTGCTCTCCGAGACCGCTCCGGGGTACTTCGCGTACAACGACAGCGGGAACGGCATCGGGTACTCGTACTTCTGGATCCGGGGGTTCAACCAGGCCCAGACGAGGGTTTCGCTCAACGGCGTGCCCCTCAACGACGCATCTGACGGCGAGCTGTACTTCATCGATCTCGCGGACTTTCTCGCCACGGCGGGCGACGTCCAGATCCAGCGTGGCGTCTTCGGGCTCTCGGGGATCGGCGGAACGGTGGACATCACGACGGCCCCGCCCGCGCTGACGCCCTCGTTCACGGCCACGAGTGGCTTCGGCTCGTACAACACCAAGCGGCTCGCCACCCGGTGGGACTCGGGGCTCGTCGACGGAACGTGGGCGGTCACCGCGCGCTACTCGAAGATCACCACCGACGGGTATCGGGACCAGTCGTGGGTGGATATGTGGAACTACTACCTCTGTCTGTCACACTTCGGCGAGCGCTCGCGCTGGCGACTCGTCTTGTTCGGCGGCCCCGAGCAGACCCACCTCGCCTACGAGGGGGTCCCTCGGTCCGTGCTCGACGGCGGTCTCACCGGGAGCGCCGACCGGGACCGGCGGTTCAACCCGCTCACCTACCCCGGCGAGCAGGACAACTTCACGCAGCCGCACTACCAGCTGCTCCACGACCTCGCGATCTCGCCCTGGACCCAGCTGTCGGAGGCGTTCTTCGTCTTCACGGGCTCCGGGTACTACACCGAGCACAAGACCGACGAGCCGCTCTCGTTCTACGACCTGCCGCCCGTGAGTCTGCCAGACGGAACGGTTGTGACGAACAGCGATCTCGTGCGCCACAGGCAGATCGACGAGTGGGACGCCGGCTGGGTCCCCACACTCACAACGACGATCGGAGATTGGACCCTCACCGCCAAGGGCGAGCTGCGCTTCCACCAGGGTCACAGCTTCGGCTCGGTCCAGTGGGCCCAGTACTACCCGCCCGACGTTCCGCCGGACCACCGCTACTACGATTACCAGCTCGGAAAGCGCAGCGCCGCGCTTTCGGGCGCGGCGACGTGGAAGGTGAGCGAAGCGCTCGCCCTCACCGCCGGCCTCGAGGCGTCGCAGCAGCGCTACGACCTCTCGCACGACGAGTTGACCGGAGTGAACTTCTCGCAGGGATACGACTTCCTGCTCCCCCATTTCGGCGCGCTCCTTCACGTCGATCGCTCGACGGATCTCTATCTCAACGTCGCGCGCGGGGCGCGCGAACCGGCGTTTCGCACGATCTACGACCCGGAAGGGGAGTACTCGACCGAGCGGGTTAACCTCCGCCCACAGGACGTCTGGGACTGGGAGGCCGGCGTCTCGACCCGCCACCAACAATGGCGCGCGCGCGCCAACGTGTTCTACATGGACTTCCTCAACGAGATCGTCTACAGCGGGGCGCTGGACTCGAGCGGCGTGCCCATCTACGGCAACGGCGCACACTCGCACCACGAGGGGCTGGAGCTCGACGCGACCGTCGAGCCTACGCCCCGCTTCGGCCTCGACGCCGCCGTCACGCTCTCGCACAACACGTTCGTGAGCTATCACGACTACAACTACGACGGGAGCGTCAACACCTACGACGGCAACGTCCTTGGCGGCTACCCGGAGCTGCTCGCCTCGCTGACGGCACGGACGAGGGTAGGCACCGCCGACGTCGCCCTCATCGGCCGCTACGTCGGGAGGTTCTACCTCGACAACACAGAGGACAACCGGCGCAACCCCGAGCTGCGCGACGTTCCGGGATACGTGCCCCTCGTCAATCCGGGGTTCGCGGTGGTCGACGCGTCCGTGCGGGCGCCGCTCCCCGCCTCGGTCGTGAAGGGGCTCGGGCTCGGCCGCCTCGAGGTCGACTTCCGCGTCAACAACGTGCTGAACCGCGCCTACACGGCGTTCGGGTACATCGGCGACGACGGCGCGCCGGCGTTCATCCCGGCTGCCCAGCGGAACGTGTTCGTGGGTGTGACGCTCGGGTTGTGAGAGCGCGCCGCGGTCGGCGGCTCACGCCGGCGCGGTGCCGCCTTGCGCCGCCTTGCGCGACCGGCGGCGCGGACGCCGCGGTTTCCCGCCCGTCGCCTCCTCGCCGGTGGCCTCGCCGCTTCCGGCGTCGAAGCCGGTCACGACGTACGTCCCCGACCGCTGGTCGCGCCGCAGCTTGACGATGTGGTGCTTCTCGGCGTCCTCCAGGAGGGTGGAGAAGGTGGAGTAGCCGAAGTACTCCTCGTTGAACTGGGGGCGCTTGCGCTGCATCGTCTGCTTGATCATCGAGCCCCACAGCACTTCCTTGCCGTCGCGCATCAGCGCCTTGATCGAGTCGGCGAGCAGTGCGAAGCACTCCTTTTGCTTCTTCGGGAGGCCCGCAAGCGGCGGCGTCTCCTGCACGGATCGGATGAGGTCCTCGTAGAAGATGAACTCGTCGCAGCTCGACACCAGCAGCTCCGAGGTCGAGTTCTTCACGCCGAGACCGATGACGTACTTGTCGTTCTCCCTGAGCTTGCCCACGAGCGGCGAGAAGTCGGAGTCACCCGACACCAGTGCGAAGGTGGTCACGTGGCCCTTGGCGTAGCACAGGTCGAGGGCGTCCACCACCATCCGGATGTCGGCGGAGTTCTTCCCCGAGTACGCCTTGAGCGGGATGTCGATCAGCTCGATCCCGGCCTCGTGGAACGGTCGCTTGTAGCTGCCGTAGCGGTCCCAGTCCGCGTACGCGCGGCGCGCCACGATCTTCCCCTTCTCGAGCAGCCGCGCCAGCACGAGCTGCACGTCGAACGTCGAGTAGCTGGTGTCCCGGACGCCCAGCGCGATGTTCTCGAAGTCGATGAAGAGCGCTATCTTGTGGTCTTCCAGCGGCATCCCGCCACCCCCGGAGCGCGTTCGCGCCTCCGCACGCCGATCGTAGCGGCTAGGACCCCCACCGCGCAACTCATCGGCAGCGACCTCGCGGACCCCGGGCGGCGCCGCCGACTCAGGCTCCGGCCGGGGCGAGCTCCGGCTTGGCGACCTCACCCCTCGCGAGGCGGCCGAGCCAGGCGTGGATGCCCAGCGCCGCCTGCTTCCCGGCCCCCATCGCGAGGATCACGGTGGCCGCGCCGGTGACGATGTCTCCTCCGGCGAAGACGCCGGCGATCGACGTCATCATCGTCGCCTCGTCCACCACGATGTTGCCGTGGCGGTTGAGCTCGAGCCCGGGCGTCGACTTGGTGGCGAGCGGGTTCGGCCCCTGGCCGATCGCGATCACGATCGTGTCGATCGGGATCTCGTACTCGGACCCCTCGATCGGCACGGGGCGCCTCCGGCCCGAGGCGTCGGGCTCGCCGAGCTCCATCTTCTGGATCCTCAGGCCCGTCACGAACCCCTCGTTGTTCCCGAGGATCGCGACCGGTGCGGAGAGCCAGCGGAAGTCGATCGCCTCCTCCTCGGCGTGCTCCAGCTCCTCGCGGCGCGCCGGCGACTCGTTGCGGGTGCGGCGGTAGACGCAGATGACCTCGTCGGCGCCGAGCCTCTTGGCTACGCGGAGGCAGTCCATCGCCACGTTGCCGGACCCGACGACCGCGACTCGCCTTCCCGTGCGGACCGGCGTGTCCATCCGGGGGAAGTCGTAGGCCTTCATCAGGTTCACGCGCGTCAGGAACTCGTTCGCGGAGAGCACGCCGATGTAGTTCTCGCCCGGGATCCCCAGGAAGTACGGGAGTCCGGCGCCAGTGCCCAGGAACACCGCGTCGTAGCCGTGCCCGTTCATCAGCTCGTGCACGGTGGCCGTCTTGCCGATCACGAAGTCCGTCCGCATCTCGACGCCCATCGAGCTCAGGTTGTCGATCTCGAACGTAACGATCTCCTTGGGCAGACGGAACTGCGGGATGCCGTAGACCAGCACGCCGCCCGGCTTGTGGAGCGCCTCGAAGATCGTCACCTTGTGGCCGAAGCGCGCGAGCTCCGCAGCGCACGCGAGGCCGGCGGGGCCGGACCCTACGATCGCCACCTTGTGGCCCGTCGGCGCGCCGAGCTGCGGCGTCGACGACAGGCCGGCGTGGCGCTCCCAGTCGGCCACGAAGCGCTCGAGCCGGCCGATCGCCACGGGCTGGTACTTCTTGCCGAGAACGCACACGACCTCGCACTGCTCCTCCTGAGGGCAGACGCGGCCGCAGATCGCGGGGAGCGTGTTCGTCTCCTTGATCTTGGCGAGGGAGCCGGTGAAGTCGCCCTGCCGGATGAGCTGGACGAACGCCGGGATGTCGATGCCGACGGGGCACCCCTTGACGCACGGCGGGTTGGCGCATTGCAGGCAGCGCTGCGCCTCCTCGAGCGCGAACTCGGGTGAGTAGCCGAGCGCAACCTCAGCGAAGTTGCGGATCCGCTCGAGCGGCTCCTGCGTCGCCATCGGGTGCCGCGGCACCTTCATCCGCTCGGCCTTCGGGAGCTCCGGGACGCCGCGGGTCGCCTCAGCCACGGGCCACCCCCGCCACGGCGCGGCACTCGTGGTCCGCGAGGAACCTCTCGCGCGCGGTCTGCTCCTCCGGGAGGTACATCCGCAGCCGCTTGATCAGCAGGTCGAAGTCCACCTGGTGCGCGTTGAACTCGGGCCCGTCCACGCACACGAACTTGGTCTTGCCGTCCACCGAGATCCGGCATGCGCCGCACATCCCGGTGCCGTCCACCATGATCGAGTTGAGCGAAGCGAGCGTCGGAATCGCGAGCGGTCGGGTGAGCTCGGCCACCGCCTTCATCATGATCGCGGGGCCGATCGCCACGACGAGGTTGGGCTTCCCCTTCGCCGCGATCAGGTCGGCGAGGGCGTGCGTCACGAGGCCCTTGCGCCCGAACGAGCCGTCGTCGGTCGTGTAGACGATCTCGTCCGAGACGGCCTCCATCTCGGGGCGCAGGATCACGAGGTCGTGGGTGCGCCCTCCCAGGATCGAGAGCACGCGGTTTCCCGCCTTCCGCATCCCGCCCGCGATCGGGAGCATCGGCGCGATCCCGGCGCCGCCGCCGACGCAGACCACCGTGCCGAACTTCTCGATGTGCGTCGGGGTACCGAGGGGCCCGACCACCGAGAGGAACCCCTCGCCGGCGGACATGAGGGCCATGGCCATCGTGGTCTTGCCGACCTCCTGCACGACGAGCGTGATCGTGCCGGCCTCCGCGTCCGAAGCGGCGATCGTCAGCGGGATCCGCTCGCCGGTCCCGCCGGGCAGGACCATCACGAACTGCCCCGGCCGGTGCTTGCGCGCGATCTCGGGCGCCGCCACGACGAAGCGGTGGAACTTGGGCGCGATTTCCTCTCGCGAGAGAACCTTGAACACGCTCATTCCTCCGTCACGCCGGGGTAGCGGCCGTCTCGTCTTGCTCTTGGTGGGGGGTCCGACGCACTCCGCCGCGGCCGTGCACCGCGTCATACTATGATCCGCGGAGGGGTTTGGCAACAGGGCACTTTCCTCAGACACCGGCGCGTAGTTGAGACGTGATTTCACGACCGGCGCTCGCCCCTCGCCGCCCCGTCGCCGCATACCGGCACCGGGCTCCGGGCCCGCCCGATCCCCGGATGCTACCCTGGCTGGTGTGGACCCCGAGGTCGCAGGTGCCGTCGAGGCCCTTCTCCGCGCCGGGGTTCTCTCCCCCGAGCAGGCGATCCTCCCCGTCCGGTCGGCGCGCGGCGAGATCGTGTCGGTCCGGGCGGAGCTCCGCACCCTCCTCTGGCTCGGCGTGACGCTCATCGCGTCGGGGGTCGGCATCCTGGTGAAGGAGAACCTCGACCGCATCGGGCCGCTCGCCGTCGCGATCTTCCTCGGAGTCGCCGCGACGGCCTGCCTCCTCTGGGTCGTGCGCGCCGCGGGCCCGTTCGCGTGGCTCGACCAGCCGTCGCCCAACCTCGCGTTCGACTACGTTCTCCTGCTCGGCGCGACGCTCCTCGGCGCCGACCTCGCGTTCATCGAGGTGAAGTTTACGCCGCTCGGCCCGGGCTGGCCGTGGCACCTCCTCCTGGCCTCCGCGATCTTCGCGGCGCTCGCGCTGCGCTTCGACTCCCGCGTCGTGTTCTCGCTCGCTCTCTCCACGTTCGCCACCTGGCGCGGCGTCTCGATGGGCACGCTCGCCCGGGCGCCGGTCGGCCGCTGGGATCCCGGGCTGCTGCGCACCAACGCGATGGCGTGCGGCGCACTCTTCGTCGCCGGCGGGTACCTGCTCGTGCGCTACCGCCGCAAGCCCCACTTCGAGCCGGTCGCCGCACACATGGGGTGGGTCCTCGCGCTCGGGGCGCTCGCGGCGGGCATGCTCGACGAGCGGTCCCCTACGCCGTGGGCGGTGTCGGCGCTCGCCCTCCTGGCCGCCGGTGGCGGGGTGGCGTGGCGAGCGGTCGTCGCGCGGCGTTTCTGGCTGTTCGCGATGGGGCTGCTCGCGGCGTACGCGGCGGTGTGCCGGTTCGTGGTCGAGCCGCTTGCCGGCCAGACCGGCCGCATGCTGTGGTTCCTGTCGTCGTCGGTCGCGCTCATCGTCGTCCTCGTCCTCGCGCGCCGGCGCCTCGAGGAGGAACCGTGAACGCGGCCGCGATCGCGGCGGACCGCAACCGGTGCGTGGGTGCCGCGGCACGCCGGTGGCGCGCGGCCGGGTCCGTCGGCGACGAGACCCTCGCCGCTGTCGCCCGTCTGTACCCCGACGACCGCGTCCGCTTCGGCGTCGTGATGCGGCTCGTGCTGTTCGTCTTCGCGCTCGTGGCGGTGTCCGCGGCGGCCGGGCTGGCGTTCCTGGCCGTCCACTCGGGCGCCGTCCTCCTCGTGATGGGCGCGGCGCTCTGGGCGGTGACGGAACTGCTCAACGGTCCGCTCCGCTTCCACGGCAGCGGCGCAGACGAGGCGACCTCGCTCTCGGCCGTCGGATACCTGTGCGCCGGCGTCACGTGGGCTGCGAGCGAGTCCGGGCTCCGCACGGACCCGGCGTTGGTGGCAGTCGTCGGCCTGACACTCGCGCTTTTCGCGGCCTGCGCGGCGGCGCGATTCGGCGAGCCGTTCCTCGGCGGGGTGGCGTCCGTCGGCCTCGCCGTGGCGATGACCCAGGCCCCCACCCCTCGTCTCGCCTGGCTCCTCGCCTCCGGCATCCTGGTACCGCTCCTCGAGCATGTCCGGCGAAGCCGCACCGCCGCCCCGTCGCACCGCGACGCCTCCGCGGTCGCGATCGTCGTACTGGCGGCACTCGCGTACTTCGCCGCCAACACCTGGAGCGTCGACGCGCGCACGCTGGAGTCGCTCAGGGCCGGGGCTGCGGCTCCCTGTCACCTTCCCCGCTTGCTGAGCGTCGTCCTCACGGCCCTCCTGCCGGTCGCCGCGCTCGCCGCCGGTGCGCTCCGGCGCGACCGCATGTGGCTCTGGCTCGGGGCCGGGATGACCGCAGCCTCCGCGATCACCGTCCGTCACTACGTCCACATCGCGCCGCTCTGGGTGCTGCTCGCGGCAGCCGGCGTGGCGCTGGGGGGGCTCGCGCTCTGGCTCCAGCGCTGGCTCGACGCCGGGCCGTCGGGCGAGCGGAACGGCATCACGGCCCGGCCGCTGTTCGGGAGCCGGTTGCGCGAGCCGGCGGAGATCGTGGCAGCGCTCGCGACGCTCGCGCCCGCCGCGAGAGAGATCCCCGCGGAGGGCGGGTTCAAGCCCGGCGGCGGCTCGTTCGGTGGCGGCGGCGCTTCGGACACGTTCTGAGCGGCCAGCGGCCCGTTGCGCGGTGCCGGTGCGCTATCCTCCAGGCGTGACGGACAAGCCGGCGACGCGGCGCGTCTCGCTCCGTCCCCCACAGGGCCAGCGGAGGACGGTGGACTACGGCAGCGAGCTCAACGCCGAGCAGCTCGCCGTCGTGATGCACCCGGGCGGTCCGATGCTGGTGCTTGCGGGCGCGGGCTCCGGGAAGACCCGCACGGTGGTGTACCGCGTGGCCCGGCTCCTCGAGGACGGCGTCGAGCCCGGGGCGATCCTCCTCCTCACCTTCACGAACCGTGCCGCGCGCGAGATGCTGTCGCGCGTCGGCCTCCTGCTCGGGCGCGACGCCGGCCGCGTGACAGGGGGCACGTTCCACTCGGTGGGTAACCGCCTCCTGCGCCGGCACGGAGACCGGCTCGGCTACCCGTCCAACTACGGGATCCTCGACCGCGAGGACTCCCGCGACCTCATGGGGACGGCGCTGGCGGACGTCGTGCCGTCCACGCCGAACCGGAGGCTGCCCGGCGCCGCGGTCCTGGTCGAGATCTACTCCCTCGTGATCAACACCGGCCGGTCGCTCGAGGAGGCCGTCGCGACCCGCTTCCCGCAGTTCTCCGGCGACATCGACACGATGCAGGCGGTCTTTAGGAGATACCTCGAGCGCAAGAGGGCCGCGTCGGTGATGGACTACGACGACCTTCTGCTCAACTGGCTGCTGCTGCTCCGCCGCCACGACGACGTCCGCCGCCAGCTCGCCACGCGCTTCCGCCACGTGCTCGTGGACGAGTACCAGGACACGAACCGCCTGCAGGCCGACATCGTCGACCTCTCCCTCGGGCCCGAGCGGAACCTCGCCGTTGTGGGAGACGACGCCCAGTCGATCTACGCGTTCCGCGGCGCCGAGTACGCCAACATCCTGACGTTCCCCGAGCGCTACCCGGGGTGCGCGACTTTCCGCCTCGAGACCAACTACCGATCGCTGCCGCCGATACTGCAACTCGCGAACGCGTCGATTGCGCACAACGAGAAGCAGTTCCCCAAGCACCTGCGGGCGGTCCGCGAGGGCGGCGAGCCGCCCGTAGTGTGCGCCGCGCCGTCGCCCGAATCGCAGGCGGCGTTCGTGGCGCAGCGGATCCTGGAGCTGATCGACGAGGGCGTGCCGCTCCCGGAGATCGCGGTCCTCTACCGCAACCACTCGCACTCGCTCGAGCTCGAGGTCGAGCTGACGCGCCGGAACATCCCGTACGAGGTGAGGTCCGGGCTCCGCTTCTTCGAGCAGCGCCACGTCAAGGACGTGCTCGCCCACCTTCGCTTCCTCGCCAACCCCCGCGACGAGGTCGCGTTCACCCGCATGGCGCGCCTGCGGCCGCGCCTCGGGCAACGGCTCGCGGCGCGCGTGTGGGAGTTCCTGGCGGCATCCCCCGACCCGCTCGAGGCGGTGTCCTACGCGGCCGCGAAAGCGCTCGCCCTGCCGGGGGCGGCGTCGAACTCGGTGAACAACATCGGCGAGCTCGTCCAGCGCCTGACGAAGCTCCGCGGCAGGCCGGGGGAGATGATCCGCGAGGTCGTCGCCTCCGGGTACCGCGAGTACGTCCGCGCCCAGCTCGACAACGCGAGCGCCCGCCTCGAGGACCTCGACCAGCTCGCGCTGTTCGCTGACGGCTACGAATCCGTGGACGCCTTCCTCGACGAGGTCACGCTCATGAACGAGCTCTCGGGCGAGGACGTGGCCGTCGAGGAGGGCGAGCGCGAGCGGGCCACCTTGTCGACCGTCCACCAGGCGAAAGGCCTCGAGTGGCGCGCGGTGTTCATCGTCTGGCTCGCGGAGGGGCGCTTCCCGACGGCTCGCGCCGAGGACATGGAGGAAGAGCGTCGCCTCTTCTATGTGGCGTGCACGCGCGCGAAGGACGAGCTCGTGCTCTGCTACCCGCTGGTCGCGCGCGATCGGTACCGCGTCGACGTCATCCTCGAGCCGTCGCGCTTCGTGGCGGAGCTCCCGGACGACTCCTACCAGCGCTGGCAGGTCCAGGAGGGCGAGCCGCAGCAGGAGCTGCCGGAAGGCGGTAGGTACCAGCTGCCTGGCTTCCTCGGTGATGGGGAAGACGTGAACTAGCCGCTGAAGCGCTCGCCGCGTCCGGACAGGCGATTCCTGAGCGACAGGACCCCGACCGCGCCGAGCATCACGAGGAGCAGGAGCGCACCCGTGGGGCCCAACGCCGGGATCTCCCCGTCCGTCACGTCGGTGATGACCACGTCGTTGCCGTCGCCTGCCACGTACGAGATCTGGTAGATGCGACCGTTTGACGGGAACCTGGATCCCTCCGGAAGCCCGACGAAGGTCCCCGTGACCGGCCCGGGGCTGGTCTTGTTGAGGATCAGGAACTGGTCGCCGAGGCTCGAGGTGAAACTCCAGACGAGCTTGAGCGTCGAGCTTCCGAGGTCGACGGCTCCCGAGGCGTTGAACCGTCCGTGGTCGCTCAATGAGTAGAGGTCCACCCAGTAGATGGACCCGGACATGAGCGTCAGGCTGGTGACGTTGCCGATCTGGGTGACGCCGCCGCCGCACATGATGGTGCCTCCGGGGTTGATGACCACCGGGCCCACCGACGAGCCGTTGGCCCCTTGGAGGATGCTGCCGCTCGTGACGGTGACTAGGCTCGCGGCGCCGAGGTTGTCCGCGGCGAGGTTGCAGTTTCCGACCACCGACGTCGGGCCCGAGTACGTGCACGCTCCGGAGATATGAACCACGCCCAGAGGCGAGCCGCCGACGCCCGAGGCCGTCACCCCTCCCGTTCCCGAGATCGCCCCGAACGCCTGGATGATGCAGTTCGGACTCGCGAGCAGCGTCAGCGTGTAGCTTCCAAGGTCAACGGTGCCGAAGATACCGAGATAGTCGGGGGAACCCGTGGAGCATGAGAACGCCTGCGACTCGAGCAGTTGGATGTTCACGCTGACATAGTTGGTCCCTGCGGTGTTCGTCGCCGAGATACCCGCAGCCAGCTGGATCGAGTTGCCGTTGAGCTGGTATCCGCCGCTCGAGCCGTCGAACGAGATCGAGTTGAACTCTGTTCCGGCGGAGAAGTCGTTGCTGTTGGTGAGCCGCGCTGCCCCGCCAGGAAACACGAGGTCGTCGCCCCCACTCGGGGCCGTGCCTCCCCAGTTGGCCGCCGTCGTCCAGTTGTCGTCGCCTCCGCCACCGGTCCAAGTCCTCGTTGCCGAAGACGCCGGCGCCGCCGCCACGACCGCCGCGAGAGCGCACGCCTGGAGCAGAGCCAGACGATTCACACGAGCCTCGAATCGCATCGTCCCTCCGATCTCCTCCGACACCGGGTTCAGAGACACAGTAGCGCCTGAGACTCGTTCCGTCAAGCCGAATCCGCCGGTGCGGCTCGCAGCTCCGCGTCTAGCGGGGCCGGTGTGAACGGCCAATGCCAGGTACTCCACGCGACGGCTGGTCCGCGTGACGGCGCGCAACGCCCGTGCGCTATCCTTGTCGCCGGTGGAGCAGAACCCCCCGAGTTGCGCCGTGATCGGAGCCGGCCTCACCGGGCTGGTCGCCGCCTACCGTCTGGCGAGCGCAGGGTGGCGCGTCACGGTGTTCGAGCGCTACCCGGAGGCCGGTGGGCTGGTCGCATGCTTCGACGCCGGCGGCGAGCGCCTCGAGTGCTTCTACCACCACCTGTTCACGACCGACACCGACTACGTCGCGCTCGCCCAGGAGCTCGGCCTCGGATCGTCGATCGAGTGGCTCCCGTCCCGGATGGGGATCTACTCGCGCAGCAGACTGTGGGACTTCGGCACGCCCGTGTCGCTCCTCAAGTTCGCGCCGCTCCCGTGGCTCGACAAGTTCCGCTTCGGGTTCTCGACCCTCCTGCTCAACCGCACGGCCGACCATCACAAGTTCGAAACCGTGACGGCGCGCGAGTGGATCCTCGCGCACGCCGGGCGGAAGACGCTCGACACGGTGTGGGGGCCGCTCCTCCACCAGAAGTTCGCCGAGAAGGCCGACGAGGTCGCGATGGTGTGGCTGTGGGGGAAGGTCTTCCTCCGGGGCAGGTCGCGTTCGACGACGGGGTTGGGCGAGCGTCTCGGCTACATGCGCGGGTCGTTCGGACGGCTGGTCGAGGTGCTGGTCGCCCGCCTGCGGGAGGCCGGCGTCCGCCTCGAGTTCGCCAACCCCGTGCGGAGGATCTCGCGGGACGGCGACGCGCTCGAAATGGTGGCCAGGACCGGCAGCGAGCGCTTCGACCGCGCGCTGTTCACGGCCGCGCCGTCGGAGCTCGTTCGCGTCGCCGGCGACGGGTTTCCCCCGCCGTACACGGCCCGCCTCGCAGCGCTCCCGGCGACCGCCGCCCTGTGCGTGGTCCTCGAGATGTCGCGCTCACTCACGCCATACTACTGGCTCAACATCGCCGACCCGGAGTTCCCGTTCGGCGGTCTCATCGAGCACACGAACTACATCCCGCGGGAGCGCTACGGCGGCCGCCACATCCTGTACATCTCGAAGTACATGTTCCCGGACCACGCGCTCTGGAGCGCGCGCGACGAGGACGTCTGGAACGTGTACCTCCCCTACCTGCGCCGCGTCAACCCCGAGTTCGACGAGTCGTGGCTGCTCGCGCGCCACCATTTCAAGGCGGCGTACGCGCAGCCCGTCATCCCCTGCCGGTACCCCGAGCTGATGCCCCGGTTCGAGACCCCTCTCCCCGGGCTGTTCCACGCGTGCATGGCCCAGATCTACCCCGAGGACCGCGGCCAGAACTACGCGGTGCGGTCCGGCAACCGCGCGGCACGCGCGCTCCTGGCGCGGCCCGCCTGACGGCGCGCCCGTCGCCTCAGTCGCAGATGCAGTAGTAGAACCACTGCCAGGTATCGAGCCCGTGCTCGAGTCGGAACAGCTTCTGCCGCAGCCAGGTCCGCTGGAGGTCAGGAAGCGTTCCGCTGCGGTCGAGGTAGAGCCGATAGTAAGCGATCGCCTTCCGGCGGGCTTCGTCCGCCCCCGGCCGGAACGATGCGGGGTCCAGGTAGTCGTCGGGCTGCCGGTGCGAGAGCGCCCACCATGCCTCGTACGCCCGCGCGACGTGGAACGTGATCTCGTCGCGCACCGGCGAGTCAGGATGCGCGCGCAGGAACGCCTCACCGCGCTCGATCACCTTGTCGCCCTGCCAGCCGCCGCCACCGCCGCCGCAATCGCCCGTGACCGCCCAACCGCGCCAGCTCATCGCCTGGAACGCGAGCTGCCCCCACCGCGTGTCCTGCCTCTCGAGGGCCAGGCGCTGCAGCAGATTCCGGCGAAGCTCGTTCGCCTCGCCGCAGTAGGTCCAGTCGAACCCGAGGCCGGCGGCCGCGAGCGCGTCCCGCTTCCCGAGAGCGTTCCCCTGCCGTGATGCGAGCCCCCACGCCACGGCGAGCTGGTCCGCCCAGAAGACGAGCGCCGGGCTCGCCATCGGGTCCGTGACGCGCGACAACGCCGCGACAGCCTCGTCGAGCGGCACCGCCATCCGTTGCTGGTCCGTCTGCTCGATCCCGAGGCGCCCCTCGTCGCACTCCACCATCCCCGCCTCGCGGCACGCCTCGTACGCCTGGAGCGGGTAGAGGCGCTCGCGGTGGAACACCTGCTCGCCAAGGCGCCAGCCCCTGGGTCCGAAGTCAGGGCCTCGACGGTACGGCGGATCGTCCGCCTCCCACGCCTCCTCGACCACCGTGAGCGGGGCTCGGCGCCAGACGACGCCGACTCGCAGAGGCTCCCCCTCTTCGTCGGCGAGCCCCCAGTACCGCACGAGAAGGTCGGCGCCTGTTTCCCAGCGGCGTGCCGCGCGCCACGCCGGCGCTCTCGGGGATGAAAGTGTCCACAGCTCGCCGCGCAGCCGTCGCACGGAGGGGTGTTTGACTCCTAGCACCCCACCGGGGTTTTCCACGTCGGCTACCGCTGCCGATGGACACGATGCGGTGACGAGCGCGTCGACCGCCAGCCGGAGTGACGAGGCTACGTCGGACCCGCGCCCGTCACCGCCCGCGTCGAGCCACGGGGAGGTGATCTGCGCCTGTTGGAGCGTCGCCACCTCCCCGGCCGCATCGGGAAAGAAGTCGTACCGCCCTGTCGCCTCGGCGAGCCGTACGACGCACGTGTAGCACGGCAGGGCCGCCGGGGGGTCGGTGATCTCGCCACCTTCGAACGCCCGGCAGTCGGCGCCGGGGATTCCCCGAAACTCGTCGTACGTCGACGGCGTCGCGGCGAGTTCCAGAAGCGTCTCGAAGTCGCAGGCGATCGTCTCGGCGAGCCGCGCGTCGAGCCGCTCCCCGACGATCGGGGTCGGGGTCGGCGTGGCCGTCGGCGTGGCCTCGGGCGGCTGCGTCCGGATGACGATTGCCGCGGCGCCGAGACCGCTCGGGTTCTGGTGTGGTGCTGCTGTTGGAAGAGGAGGCGGAGTTGAGACGACCGTGCCGACCCGACGTCCCGGGCGGCACGCCGCAGCAAGAAGCACGAGAACGAGCCCCACCGCACCGACCGCGGCTCTCGCACGGTACACGCTCACGAGCGTCTCCGACGTGGGCCTCACCACGTCCAGAATAGCCCCTCGCCCCGGCGAGGTCGCGCCCGCTCGCGCAGCCCTGACGGCTGACCATACAATCGCCGCCTGCCTGCGCCGGGGAGGCAAACGTCCGTCCAGGCCTGGAGTGCGAGCCGCGTGCCATTCACCTCGCCCACGTTCCTCTTCGCCTTCCTCCCGGCCGCGCAGCCCGCGCCGTTCTCCGCGTTCAACGTCGCCTGGGGACGGAGCCCGGGCGGCGACCTGGCCGCGATGGCCGGGATCCAGGGGATCATCGGCGAACCGATCCCCGGGATGGCGCCCAAGAACGGGTTCCAGGCCAAGCCAATCCCGGTCCCCGACTACGCGACGTTGCGGCCGTGGCCGCACCTTTAGGAACCAGTCGTGACGGTCCGGCCGGACGCCCCGATCCGGCGCGCGGTCGTCTTCAGGGACTCGTTCTCGATGGCTCTCGTCCCGTTCCTGTCGGAGGAGTTCGGGCGGGCCGTCTACCTCTGGATTCAGGACTTCGAGCCGTCGGTGATCGAGAGGGAGAAGCCCGATCTCGTCATCCAGGAGTACACCGAGCGGCTGTTGTCGGTCATCACTCCGGCCGACCCGCCCGACCTCGCGGCCGGGCCCGAGGTGAAAGCCGGAGGCGGTTGAGGTAGCGTACCCGAGGGGAGGGCACTTCGATGAGAACGACACTCCTGGTTGTGGCCACATCGCTCGTGGCGGGTCAGGTCCTCGCTCAGGCCGCGATGCAGCCGGTCGGCACGCCGCCCCCGGCGGACGAGGTCCGCAGGACGATGGGGATCCCCTCCCAGGGAGACCTCCGGGGCCAGCAGGATGCGGTCGGGTTCGCGTCACGTGCGGATCAGATGGCGAAGGTGTGGGAGCTGGCCGCAACGCCGCCCGCCCCGGAGGCGCTCGGCGAGGCGCCCGCGCCCGGCGTCGCCGGCGTGATCTGCCCGCACGACGACTACCTGTTCGCCGGGCGGGTTTACCGGAAGACGTTGCCGCTGGTCACCGCCAAGACCGTCGTGCTGGTCGGCGTGTTCCACAAGTACCGCCGCTTCGGAGCGCACGATACTCTCGTGTTCGACTCGTTCCGCGCGTGGCGCACGCCCGACGGCGAAGCGCGCGTGTCGCCGCTGCGCGAGGACATCCTGGCGCGCATGCCGAGCGGCGAGACCGTCCAGGACAACGCGGCTCACGACTCCGAGCACTCGCTCGAGGCGCTGCTGTTCTGGCTCAAGCACGTGAGGCCGGACGTCGAGTTCGTCCCGGTGATCGTCCCGTCGATGGGGTTCGACAGGATGCGGACGCTCGCGGACCATCTCGCAACGGCTCTCGCAGCGGCCATGGCGAAGCGCGGTTTGGAGCTGGGCCGCGACGTCGCGGTGGTGATCTCGTCCGACGCGGTCCACTACGGCGACGACTTCCAGTACACGCCGTTCGGCGAGGGCGGTGTGGACGCGTACGTGAAGGCGTGCGAGCAGGACCGCCGGCTGCTGACCGGCCCGCTCGCCGGTCCGGTCTCGACGGCCAAGGTGGAGCAGTTCTTCACCACCTGTGTGAACCCGGACCAGCCTTCCGAGTACCGGCTCACCTGGTGCGGGCGGTTCTCGATACCGCTCGGTCTCCTGCTCCTCGAGCGGACGACAGCGGCACTCGGCCTGCCCACGCCAGTCGGCCACCCGCTGGCGTACGGGACGTCGATCGGCGGACCCGAACTTCCCGTCAAGGGCATCGGGATGGGCGCGACCGCTCCCGCGAACCTCTACCACTTCGTGGGGTACCCCTCCGTTGCATATACGGTCGGGCCGTAGGTCGGACGGCTAGCGCAGCACCTCGGCGAAGAAGTCCTTCATCGCCTGCCAGGAGCGGCGGTCCGCCGCCTCGTTGTACGCCGCCCCCGTCGAGGGGTCGCTGCCGGCGTTCTTCTGGGTGAAGGAGTGCACGGCCCCGCCGTAGTACACCATCTGCCAGTCGACGCCGCTGCTCCGCATCTCCTGCTGGAACGCCGCGATGTCCTTGGGCGAGTTGAACGGGTCGTCGGCCCCGTGGAGCACCAGCACCTTGGCCTTGATGTTCTTCCCGGCCGCAGGGTCAGGGGAATCCAGGCCGCCGTGGAAGCTCACGACCCCCGCGACATCGGCGCCCGACCTGGCGAGCTCGAGCACCGAGGTTCCGCCGAAGCAGTAGCCGATAGCGGCGAGTCTCTTCGGGTCGACCATCTCGCTCGCGCGCAGCACGGCGAGTCCGGCATTCACCCGCGCGCGGAGGAGAGCCCGGTCGGCCTTGTACTTGCCCGCGAGCGCCCCCGCCTCGGCCGTTGTCTTCGGCCGGATCCCCTTGCCGTAGAGGTCCGCGGCGAACGCGACGTACCCCAGCCTGGCCAGCTCCTGCGCCCGCATCTGCTCGTACGGGGTGAGCCCCATCCACTGGTGGACGACGAGCACCCCCGGGCGGGCGCCGTGGACGGCGTCGTCCCACGCCATGAACCCCTCGAGGACAGCGTCTCCCTGCTTGTACTCGACCGTCTTCGTGCGCACCTCCGCGCCGGCCGTCGCCGCGGCCAGCAGCGCCAGCATCCCAAGTGCAGTCGCCTTCATCTCGGGCCTCCCGTTCGTCGTCCTGCAACGGGAGTAACGCACGGCCTCCGCGGACATTCCGGATCAGCCGTAGCCCTGCTCGGCCATCGCGGCCGTCACCGCCGCCTCGAGCTCGGATGCGAGCTCCGCCTCGGCCGATGGCGTCTCGCCGCTCCACTCCCCGAGGGCGGCCACCAGCACGGCCCTGGGCACGGTCGCCAGCGCGCGCGGCAGCCATTCGCGCTGCAGCCTGGCGTGCCAGTCGACGCCGGCTTCGGCGGCGCCCCTGGCCAGGAGGACCAACTCTCCCACGGGATCCGGCGCGCTCATGGGCTCCCCCTTGTCTCCACCGCTTCGCTAGCCGAGTCCGCGAGCGCGGCGCGCGGCCTCCGCGCCGACTTCGCCGTTGGGGTCGCGTGTGCTCGCCTCACGGTACGCCGCGGCGGCTTCGGTCCGCCGCCCGAGCGACTCGAGCGCGCGACCCCGCAGGAGCGAGACCTTGGCCGAGCCGGGCAGGAGGTGCTCCGCGGCCTCCGAACTCTGAAGCGCGGCGGCTGCATCGGTGCTCAGCAGGAGCTCGCCCGCCGCCACTCGGGCGAGGAACACGTCCGGCGCGAGCTCCGCGCCCTGGCGAGCCTCGGCCGCGGCCTCGCTCGACCGTTTCACGGCGCCGAGACCGATCGCGTGCAGCGTCCTCAAGACTCCCTCGCCGGGCGCCAGACGGACGGCCTCTGCGAGCCCCTTCTCGGCGTCGGCCGCCTTGGAGGCGTCACCCAGCTTGGCCATCGCCTCGCTCGCTCGGTCCCACGCCGGGCGCACGGCGACGACCCCGCGTGCCGCGTCTCGGTACGCGGGAACCCGCACCGGCCGCGCGACGGTCTCGGCGGGCATCGCGGCGACGCGGCGCTCCGCCGTCTCGAGGCGTTCGGCCGACATCGGGTGCGAGGCGAAGAGCTTCTCCACCAGGTTGGGCTGCGACTTCTGGAGCGCGAGCAGGATCCCCTGGGTCTCGACCATCCCGTGCGGGGAGTAGCCTGCCTTGACCGCGTAGTCCATGCCGAGCTCGTCGGACTCGCGCTCCTGGTCTCGCGAGTACTTCGCCATCACGAGCTCGGCGCCGAGGAGCGCCCCGAGCCCGATCACTTCCCGGTTCCGCACGTCTCTCGCCTCCATGTAGATCCCGCCCGCGAGGATCGCGCCGGTCATCAGCATCTGGCGGTTGTACGCCTGAACCGCGTGGCGCGCCGTGACGTGTCCCACCTCGTGGCCGAGTACGGCCGCGAGGCCGTCCTCCGACTCGAGCCGCGCCAACAATCCGCGGGTGATGCAGATCTTCCCGCCCGGCAGCGCGAAGGCGTTGACCGACGGGTCGTTGACGGCCGTGAACCGATACTCGAGCTGCGGGCGGTGGCTTACGACCGCGACGGACTGGCCCACGCGATCGACCTCCCGCTGCAGGGGTTCGTCTGCGATCGGCCCGAGCGATTGCTGGATCGCCCCTGGGTAGAGGGACTTTCCGAGCTCGAGCTCCTGTGCCTCTCCCATCAGGTCGAGCTGCGATTTCCCCGTCACCGGGTTCACGGTGCACCCCGGCGCGGCGGCGAGTGCCAGAAGAGCGGCCCCGACGACCAGGCGCGTCTTCATCGCTGCCTCCCCAGACCAGCTTCAGTTTAGTCCCGGGTGCCCCTGGACGCGCTGACCGGTCGGCGCTACCTCTCCCTATGCCACACCGTGCCGTGCGGGGTGTCCTCGAGGACGATCCTCCGCGCGGCCAGCTCCTTCCGGATCGCGTCGGCGCGCGCGAAGTCGCGGGCCGAGCGGGCGGCCGTGCGCTCCGCGACGAGGGCGTCGATCTCGGCGTCGGCATCACCCCCGCCACCGGGTTTCGGCACGATCCCGAGCGTCGCGTCGACGCGGCCGAGCGCTTCGTCGACGCGCGCGCGGGCAGCCGTCCCCAGCCCTCCGCCGTCGAGCGCCTGGTTGACCCGCGTCAGCAGGGTGTGGAGCGCGCCGAGCGCCCGCGCCGTGTTGAGATCGTCCGCGAGCGCCGCGTCGAACTCGGCCACGAAGGCGTCCACCTCGGCCGGCGCCACCGCTCCCTCGTCGGCCGCCGGGGTGTGCGCGAGGCGGCGCATGGTGTTGCCCAGCCGCTCGACCCCGGCCGCGGCGGCGTGCAGGCCGTCGAAGGTGAAGTTGAGCTTCTGCCTATACGGCACGGAGATCAGCAGGTACCGGATCGCGAGCGGGTCGTGGCCGCGCCCGAGGAGGTCGCGGAGCGTGAAGAAATTGCCGAGCGACTTCGCCATCTTCTGCCCTTCGACGATGAGGTGCTCGGCGTGCAGCCAGGTGTGGACGAACGGCTTGCCGGTCGCCGCTTCGCTCTGGGCGATCTCGTTCTCGTGGTGCGGGAAGATGTTGTCCACGGCGCCGGTGTGGATGTCGAAGCTCTCGCCGAGCAGCTCCATCCCCATCGCGGAGCACTCCAGGTGCCAGCCGGGCCGCCCCGGGCCGAGCGGCGTTTCCCACGACGGCTCGCCGGGCTTGGAGGCCTTCCAAAGCACGAAGTCGCGCACGTCCTCCTTCTCGTACTCGTCCGCGTCGACGCGGGCGCCCGCCTTCACCTGGTTCACGTCGATGCCCGAGAGCTTCCCGTACCCCGGGAACGTCGCGATCCGGAAGTACGTCGAGCCGTCCTGCACGTAGGTGTGGCCGCGGGAGGTGAGAGTCTGGACGAGCGCGACCTGCTGCGGGATGAAGTCGGTCGCGCGGGGGTAGTGCTCGGCGCGTTCGACCCCGAGGGTGTCGATGTCGGCGAAGAACGCCGCCACGTACCGATCGGTGAACTCGCGCAGCGAGACCCCCTCGGCCGCCGCGCCCTTGATCGTCTTGTCGTCGATGTCGGTCAGGTTCATCACCTGGGTGACGCGGTATCCGAACGCGCGCAGCGTGCGCCGGAGCACGTCCTCGAACAGGAACGTGCGCAGGTTCCCGATGTGGACGAAGTTGTACACGGTCGGACCGCAGGTGTACATGCGGGCGTGGCCCGCCTCGAGCGGGCTGAACGTCTCGACCTGCCTCGTCAGCGTGTTGAGGAAGCGAATCTCGCGCGGCATCCGGCCTCCCGCCCGTGATTGTACGATGCGGCCGCCGGGCGCGCTGCGAGATCCGCACGGCCCTCCGCCTCAGCGGCTGGGCGGCTCCTCGACGATGACCACCAGGCGCGCGGTGCCGACGGCGAACGCCTGGTTCACCTTCCCCTTGATCCTGACGTGGTCGCCTTCCTTGGGAAGCGCGCTGTCAGTCACCACGGCGATCCGGCCCGTCCCGTCGTCGACCTCGTAGTACTTGACGACCAGCAGATTGTGGCTTGCCGAGACCGTCCCGGCCACCGTCACGGTCTGCCCGTCGTACTTCCCGGGGGACCTCTGGATGTCCCCGATCTTGGTCGTCAGGAGAGCCGCGCACGACGCGAGTACGGCCGCGGTCACCAGGAGCCGGACCGCGATCCGGCCAGACGAGCTGTTCAACCATCGACGTTGCATCGAAGCCTCCCTGGGGTAGATGCGATTCTAGCGCGAACGCACGCGCCGCCGCACTGCCTCGAGCCGAACCGCATCGCGGAACGGCAGCCGAGCCGGCCCGCTTCGCAGCACGCCCTCCGCGCACGCCGACAGGGCGGCTCAGCCGCGGGGGCCCGGGACGGCGGCGACGGCTCCGGCGGCTGCGAGCGCGCCGAAGCGGAGGATCGTGCCGGTCACCTCGCCGTTGCGCTCCCACGGGAGCGGGTACTCGACGCCCAGATCGGCGTTCTCGCGGCCGGAGCACGCGCTCCACCCGGCCGCCGTCGGCGCGACCAGACGGAGTTCGGGCCCGCCGCGCTCCTCCAACCAGCTTGTGACGGCATCGGCGGCGCTCGCCTCCGACCGCCGCTGCACCAGCTCGAGGAGTGCCTCGCCGAGCGCCGGACGGCGAACGGCCGGGACCGGGAACCCGCAGACGACGTCCCACCCTCGCGCGTCCCCGGACCACGGCGGCCGCCCGCGCAGCGCCGGCCCGACGCCGCCCCACGCCCGCCCGGCGGCGCCGCGCCGCTCCACACGTTGCGGCCCCCACCCCGCGGGAAACGCGGCCGCGGCCCGGAGCACGGCTCCGGTCTCGCCGTCGGCGAGGTCGGTGAGCTCGACCCACTCCGCGGTGCCGGATGCCACGTCCTCGATCGCCACGGCCATCCCGGCGCGCGCCGCCTTGAGTCGCTCTGAAACCGCGGCGTCCTCCGGCGCGAGGTGCTCCGAGAGGCCCGCCGGATCGAGCCACCCGCCGAGCGACCACGCATCCGGGAGCAGCGTGAGACCCGTCGCGGAGCCGAGGCCGCGACCGGCCGCGCTCAGTCGAGACTCGAACATCGGGCAGCCGAGCGCCGCCTGCCGCGACCAGCGGCGCTCGCACTCCGCCGCCTCACCCAGGAGCGCGAGGAGGGCGACGTGCGCACCCAGCCCGCCCCCGGCTCCCCGCGTCCAGGCTGCGCCGCCGCGCGCGAGCTCCGCGACGGCGCCTGCCGCGAACGCCGCCTGCACGCCGTCCGCGAGCACCAGCAGGCAACGCTCTTCGGTCGCGCGAGTTGCGGTCACGGCCTGCGATGCTAGCACGGTGACACGGAGCGCCGTCGGCGCTAGATGACGCGGGTGTACTCGTCGGGCTGCATCCGCCAGACCGCGACTCCGCAGAACCTGTCGCCCTCGGGGCAGAAGGGCTTCCGGCCCGCGCGCTGGCGGACGGCGCACGGCGGGAGCAGCCACCGCCCGATCGCGGGCTCGACTCGGCGGATCTGCAACGCCTCGTCGAGGCACGCCTGCCAGATCTCCTCCTGGGCGTTGTAGCAGAGGCGCATCTTGTGCTTGTGATGGAGGTTCAGCAGGTCGGCCGACTCCACGAACCGGATCGCGAGCGCGTTCGGCAGCAGGTACGTCGCCGCCTCGGCGTCCCCACCGGCCCGCCTGACGGCGGCCGCACCCTCCCATGCTCGCGCCACCGCCTCGTCGAAGAGACGCCTCGCCTCCCCGCCCGAGTGCGCGATCAGCCTCGGGACCACCACGTCGGGCTCCGCACCCACGACCGCCGCGAGCAACGGGCGCGCCGCGGGTGTCATCCGGTGGCGCTGGTCCTGGGAGTCGGCCGCGTGCGAGAGCTTTTTCGCGAAGGTGTAGTGGGCGTGGTGGAGGCAGCGCCCGAGCTTCGAGAGCGTCGAGAGGTTGAGGTCTTCGCCAAGGAGACGGTTGACCCCGGGATCGAGCGCGAGGCGGACCGCCTCCTCGTCGTCGAGACGTCCCGAAGGCAGGCCCAGAACCGCACGCACCGCCGCCGCGACGGCTGCGACGTTGCCGGCGCCGGGCGCCAGGAGCCTCGAGGTCCTCCCCCCGAGATCGCGGTCGAACTCCTTCCGGTACTCCGCCGGCTGCGCGCCGCCGCCGTGAAACGCCTGGAACAGGTCGTACTCCGGCGTCGCCTCGAGCGGGATCGGCTCCTCGAGCACCTCAGCGAGGTCCGGGTCGTGCGCCAGCGCGGCCGCCACCATCCCGCCGACGACGCGCCGGGTCTCGGCCGGGACGTCGAACTGCATGCACAGCCGCTGGTATCGGAACAGCGTGAGGCACGAGACGGTGTGCAGGAGCGAGGTGGCCGTCGCGACCGGGAGCACCGAGCGGGCCACCTCCTGCGCCTTGCGCCGCGCCTGGCGGTCGAGTCGGCGGGGGTGCCTGCGCCACGTCGGGAACCGCCGGAGCAGCTCGCTCTCGGCGATCGGGGTAAGCACGCCCACGAGCGCCTCGTACGCTCCGTGAGCGGCGGCGACCGAGGCTCGCGCCGATTCGGCCGCCGCGGCCGGCATCGCCGGGATCACGACCTCGTCGGCGGCTACCGCGACGTAGCGCTGCGACACCTGCTCCGAGTTGGAGAAAGGGTGCGCGTGGAGGAACGACCAGACGAACTGGCGGCTCACCCCCTCGATGGCGAAGAGGAAGTGCGCGTGCTGGAAGGTCGTGTGGTGGCCGGCCGCGTAGAGCGAGTGGGCGAGAGCGTCCCTCCTGCCCCGTGCCTTGTCGAGCTCCTCGGCGGTCGCGCCCGGCATCCCGAGGACGCCCTCCGGGACCACGGCCCCGGATGCTGACGTGCACGTCCGCGCAGCGGCCACGGCGGTGTCGAGGGGACGCGGGAACGCCGCGAGCAGACGCACCGCCGGGTCGGGGACCATCGCCCGCATTGTAACCCGCGGGGATACCGGTGCGCATGAGACGCGCTCGCTTCCGCCCGCGACGGGTAGAATGCGGTGGACCAGAGGTGCCGCGTGCCGATATTCGAGTTCCTGTGCCCTGCGTGCAACCGGATCTACAGCTTCCTCTCGCTGGCGAGCACCCCCTCCAGAAAGCCCGTGTGCCCGAAGTGCGGCGCCTCCGACCTCTCCCGCGTCCCCTCCTCGTTCGCCGTGAGCTCGCCTGCCGGCAAGAAGACCTCGACGCCTGCCGCCGAGGAGCCCGACGATGCTGCCGCGGCGCGGGTCGAGGGCGAGATGATGCGGATGATGGAAGGGCTCGACGAGCAGGACGCCGAGAACCCGCGCGTCATGGCGCGCATGATGCGGAAGCTCGCGGAGGCCTCGGGCGAAGCGATGTCCCCGACGATGGAGGAGATGTTCCGCCGCCTGGAGGCCGGGGAGGACCCGGACGCGCTGGAGGAGGAGCTCGGCCCGCAGCTCGAGGCGGAGATGGG
>Ga0335070_10001541_pt1 | contig 26634 bp, 18 predicted proteins | sample Lox_Sample_13_FD_206722 | JGI IMG/M metagenome (GOLD analysis project Ga0335070, IMG submission 206722) | Soil microbial communities from Loxahatchee National Wildlife Refuge, Florida, United States - Lox_Sample_1.3 | ecosystem: Environmental > Terrestrial > Soil > Wetlands | place: USA...
CGTAGCGCCGCGCACATTTCGCTCGGGCTTCTCGTCGCGCTCGGAGTCGCGCTGGCGCCGCGCCCGGCGGCGGCGGGCTGCCCGGGCGGCATCGGCGGGACGGGCGTCTCGCCCGGGAGCGCGGAGGGTGTGGGCGGCACCGGTCACGAGGGCGGCGTGGGCGGGACCGGGGCTTCGCCCGGCGAGGCCGGCGGCGTCGGCGGCACCGGGATCCTGGGCGGTGACGCAGGGGGGATCGGCGGCACCGGGATCGTCGGGATCATCACAGGCTTCGGCAGCGTCTGCGTGAACGGGCTCGAAGTCGCCTACGACGATGCCACCAAGGTCGATGCGAATGGCTCCCCCGGCAAGGCGAGCGATCTCGCGGTCGGCCAGCTCGTCGTGGTCGACGCGGTGCTGCACGACCACGTGCTCCGCGCCGAGCGCATCGCGTTGCGGAGCGCGGCGGTCGGCCCCGTATTCGAGGTCGACCCGGCTCGCCATCAGCTGGTCGTGCTCGGCCAGCGCGTCGAGCTCGCGCCGAGCGCGATCCTCCGGGACCGCGCCGGCGCTCCGGGTCTCGGGATCGCGGACCTCGCCCCGGGAAGCGTCGTCCAGGTGAACGGACTGCGGCGTGCCGACGGCGTGGTGGTCGCGACGCTCGTGCAGCAGATGCCCCCGAGCGATCGGGCGAGCGTGAGTGGACCGCTGCGCAGCGCGGGCCCCGGGCTGCTCTACGCAGCGGACCTGCGCGTCGAGCCGGCCGCGAGCGCGCCGGAGCTGGGCGGCCGGCCCGCGCTCGTCGTCGGGCGCTGGAACGCCAGCGCGAGCGCCCTCGAGGCTGCGCGAATCGAGCCTGCGGTACGCTTCACGGTGCGGCCGGAGCGGCTCTCGATCGAGGGGTACGTCCGCGACCTGCAAGGTGGCGGTCGCTTCGCCACCGAGCTCGTCCAGGTCGACGCATCGGGTCTGGCGGCGACGCTTCGAAACGTGCAGGCGGGCGATCGCGTGATCGTGACGGGCCGCCCGACGCCGCAGGGCGTCTTGCGGGCGGAGCAAGTCGAGCTCGTGCGCCCCGAATTGCCGTCAAAGGCCGGCGCGGCCCCGAGCGGCGGAGCCGAGCGCGATCCCGGGCGGGCCCGCGCGACGCTGCCGGCCGCGTCCGAGCGCTCCGCGCCCACGGAGCCGCACGAGCGCGCCGAGACTCCGGAGGTGCCCGAGCACGTCCGGGCGCCTGAGCGCCCCGACGTCGTCGAGCGCCCCGAGCCCGTCGAGCGGCCGGAGCCGGTCGAGCGCCCCGAGCCCGTCGAGCGGCCGGAACCCGTGGAGCGCCCCGAGCCCGTCGAGCGGCCGGAACCGGTGGAGCGGCCGGAAGCCATCGAGCGTCCCGATCTCGTGGAGCGGCCCGAGGTGATCGAGCGCCCGCAGCCGATCGAACGCCCCGCGCCCGTCGAGCGCCCGGAGCTGCCAGAGAAGCCCGAGTCCGGGGATTGAGCCGACGGGGCGTCAGGGCCGGTAGCGGATCTGGAAGCCCACCCCGTAGTCCGGTGCCGCCCGGCTGAACCCGATCACGCCGTAGGGCTCGAGCGAGACGTGGCGGAAGACCTTCCAAGACAGGTAGGGCGAGAGGTCCTGCGCGTCGCCGGTGTGGCGCGACGCCGATTGTCGCCAGTCGTAGGCGAGCCCCAGTCCCAGATACGGACGCGGGCGCCAGTCGACGCCGAGCGATCCGAAGAGCGTGTTGCGCAGCGACGAATGCGGCGGATCGCCGACAAAGCGGTAGCCGAAGTTGCCGAACGGCGTGAAGGCGCCGAAGCGCTTCCAGGCGTCGAGCTGCAGTGAGTAGTCGAACTCGCCGGTTCCGAGCCCGCGGCTGCTGCTCGCGGTCGGGAACTTGATCTTGCCGCTGAGCTCGAGGAAGGGAAGCGCGGGCCGCCACGGATCGAGCACGTAGCCGACCCCGGCGATGACGTCGCCAAGTCCTTCGTTCGTCTCGCGCTTGCGGGCGCCGGTGCCGAGCACGACCGCGCCGCCGGGACCGAACACGACGTTGCCCGGTCCGCGGATCCGCAGGTACGGAACGGTGAGGCGCGCGATCCACGGACCGCGCTCGTACTTGAGCGAGAGCGGCGCGTACCAGATCTCCGTCTTCTTCCGGTCGCTGTAGTCGCCGGAGCTGAAGTCGAGACCGCTCGCGATGCTGAAGCGACCCCAGTCGCGCGGCCTCGGCGGCGCCTCGGCGCGCGCAGCCGGCGCCGCGAGCGACACGAGAACGAGGCAGACCGCGGCGGCCCGGACGGCGCGGCCGCGTCGAGCCGCAGGAACCGCAGCGCTCAACGCGGGGCGCTCTTCCTCGGCTTCGGAGCGGGCTCGGCCGGCTCCAGCGCCTGCGCCTGGGTGACGAGCTTGGAATACGCGTCGAGCAACGAGGCAGCGATCAGCTTGCCTTCCGCCGTGTTGCCGTAGCCGCCGACGCCGGCCAGCCCCGCGACGCCGCCTCCGAAGCCTCCGAGTCCGCCCATGCCCCCGAAGTCCCGGACCCGTGCGGAGCCCTCCGAGACCCCGACCTGGACGCCGCTCTGCGCGTCGGTGAGGAAGAGCGTCGATTGCGCTTCCTGGATCCGCATGCTGCCGGCTACCGCACCGGCGATCGCGCCGCCCGGCACCAGACCGCCGAGCGCGCTGAGCGCGTTGGCGCCGCCGGCGTGCGGGTTCGAGAAGATCACGTTCGGGGTGATCAGATATTCGGTTGCGACCATCCTGCCCCGCGCCGTCTTGCTGCCCTTCTTCAGCATCCCCGATTGCTTCAGATATTCCTCCTGCTCCATGTTCCGCAGCGCGACGCCGCGGTCGACCACCGTGAAGCAGTTGGACTGCGACATCATCAGGCGCAGCAGCGGCAGCGGCGACTGCAGTCCGAGCCCGTTGAGGATCGACAGCGCCTCCGAGCTCGCCTCCACGAGCGCGGCCGTTCCGATCGGGCGGCCGCAGTGCGGCAGCTGAGGTGCTCCGCCTTGGCTGCCCGCGGCGCCCCCCGAGCCCGTCACCATCGACCCTCCCTGCCCGAGCTCCGGCGTGCCCTGGCATCCGAGCACCGCGTGACCCACCAGGAGCGCCGCGCCGACGGCGCCGAACCGCATCCGAACCATCCCCGCCCTCCCTTCTCGAAAGCTCCCGAGCGACTCCCTTCTTACGCGGGGCCGTCGGTCCGCGCAAGGTCGAGGCGCGCGAAAGCACCGAGCCTGGCCGTGCGCGGGAACTGTGACCGGATCCGACACGCGAGTCGGGTACCGTAGACGGCGTGGCACATCCCAGGGTCACCCCACCGCTCCCCATTCCCGGCATCGTGCTGGTCGCGGGCGCGCGGGCCGCCGAGGCGCGGCTCGTCGCGGAGGTCGAGGCGGTGCTCGCAGGGCGGGCGGCGGCCTTCGCGGCCGGCGACTTCGCATGCCTCGCGCGTCCGCTCCGCATCATGGTGCCGTCGGGAAGCCTGCGCCAGCACGTGTGCGCAGCGCTCGTCCGGCGCGCCGGTCGCTCGCTGGCCGCCGTCGTGGTGCAGACCCATCGCATGCTGGCGCACGAAGTACTCGCCCGTGCGCGCGAGGCGGCGCCGCCGGGCGACGCGCTGGTCCCGCTCCTCGTGAGGCGCCACGCGCGCGGCGAGGCGGCGCTCGCTACGCAGCTCGGCGATCTCGAGGACGGCTTCGCGCTGGTCGAGTCGGCGGTGCGCGACTTCGTCGATGCGGGCTTCGACGGAGCGCCGCTGCAGCTCGAGGCGATCGAGGACGCGCTCGATGCCGCCGAGGAAGCGGGGACCCAGCCGGCGATCGCCGCGCGCGCCCGCGCCGTGGCGCGTGTCGCTGCGCGCACCCTGGCATCGCTCGCGGAGCGCGGGCTGGGCCCCGGCTCGTCACTCCTGGTGCGCGCCGCGGAGATCCTGGCACGCGCGGGCGCGGACGCGCTGCCGACCACCGCGCTCTGGATCCACGGCTTCGCCGACGCGACCGGCCTCGTCAGCGACTGGATCGAGGTGCTCGTCAAGCGGCTCGGCGCGCGCGTGATCGTCGCGGTGCCGCGCGATCCAGCCGACCCCGCGCGCAGCGAAGGCGCTTTTTCCGATCGCTTCCGCGAGCGGCTCGCGCACGCGGCGCCCGTCGAGACGACCGACGCCGAGGCGTGCGCTGCCCCCGAGATCGAGCTGGTGCGGGCACCCGGCTCGGCAGCCGAGGTCCGCGCGGCCGCGATGCGCATTCGCGCGCTGCTCGACGCCGGCACTCGAGCCGAGTCGATCGGCCTGGTCGCGCGCCGACTCGAGCCCTACCGCGTGGCGCTCGAGTCGCAGCTCGGGCGCCTCGCGGTTCCCTTCTCGGTCACGGGCGCCGGTGCCGGGCCGGACGCGGAGACCCGCCGCCTCGCCGCGCTCGCCCGACTGCTCGCGGAGGCCGGTGCGACACCCGTGGACAGCTGGCTCGATGCGGACATGGGGCCGCACGCGCGCAGCGTCGATCTGCGCGTCGGGCTGCACGTCCTCGGCGCAGGGCGGCTCTCGGACGTTGCGAATCTCGATGTGGACCAGCTGCTCGGCAGCGATGCAGCGCTCGTCCTGCCCGTCCGCCGGGGGAGCGTCGAGGCAGTCGACGAAGCCGACGCCGCGGAGCCGGCGCGGCAGCGCGTCTCGCGCACTCGCTCGCGCACGCTCGGGCGCGTGGACATCGAGCGCGCGAAGGCGCGCGCCGCCGCGCTCGCATTGCGCCTGGCCCGCTGGCCCGCGCGGGCGAGCTTCGCCGCGCAGCGCTCCGCGCTGGTCGATCTGCTCGGGACCGATCTCGGCTGGGAGCGCGACGACGTGGCGCTCGCGCGCTGCTTCGAGGCAATCGACGCGCTGGCCGCCGCCGCACCCGAGGACTTCGTCCTCGAGCGGGAGGAGATGGCGCTCCTGGTCGAGCGCGCTCTCGCGGCTGCAGCGGAGCCTCGCCTCGGTGGTGCAGGCGCCGGCGTGCAAGTGCTCTCGATCACCCAGGCGCGCGGGCGCACCTTCGACCACCTGTTCGTGCTCGGCCTGAATCGCGGTGTCTTCCCGCGCGTCGCGAGCGAGGACCCCCTGGTGCCCGACGATCTGCGCCGTGCCCTCCAGCCGGTGCTCCCCGAGCTCCCGGTGAAGGGGCGCCCGCGCGACGAAGAGCGGCATCTGTTCGCGGAGCTGCTGTCGGCCAGCCCGCGCGTGCAGCTCTCCTGGCAGCACGTGAGCGACGAGGGGCGCGAGCTGGCGCGCTCGCCGCTCTTGGTGCGGCTCGATCTCGCCGCGCGCGGGCTCGAGGCGCTCACGGCGCCGGCGCTGCACGAGCTGCCTGCCGCTGGCACGCCGTGGGAGCGCGCACCGCGGCCGGCCCACGAGCACGCGACGCTCGCAGGTCTGGAAGGGCCGCGCGCCGCCCTGCCGGCGCTGCGCGCCGCCGCGCTCCGCGAAGCGCTCGCGGAGCTCGCGCCGCCTGGCGCGGAGTCCGACCCCGAGGCGCTGGCGCGGGTCCACCTCGCGGTACTCGACGAGCTCGATCCCGACCTGCGGACCCCGGGAGGCCGAGCGCTCGCTGCGCGCCTCGGCCCGTTCTTCGGGCAGCTCGGCGAGGCGACGGTGCAGCCGGCGTCGGGAGCCGGAGACGTCGGGCCGGCGCTCTTCGTGACGCGCATCGAGAGCGTCGCGCGCTGTCCGTGGCAGGCGTTCCTGCGCCGCGAGCTGCGCCTCGAGCCGGTGCCGGACGCGCTCGACGCGCTGCCCGCGCCGGACCCGCAGCTGCGCGGGGCGCTGGTGCACGCAGTGCTCGAGCGCATCGTGCTCGAACGCCTGCCCGCCGCGCCCCGCAAGCTCGGCGAGCTCGCCGCCCAAGCGCCGGTTCGCGTGCCCTGGCCCGACGAAGCCACGCTCGATGCCTGGCTCGACGAGGAGGCGCGCGAGCTCGCACGCGCCGAGGGTGTCCGACTCCCCGGCTTTGCGCGCGCGCTCGCGCGTTCGGTGCGTGGCTGCCTCGACGCGGCCCGCGCAAGCGACTGGCGCGATGGAGGGCCCGCCGTGCTCGGCGTGGAGATCGAGGGTGAGCTGCGCGTCGCGGACGGTGCGGGCCGCGCGCGTCGCGTCGGCTTCTGGGCGGATCGCGTCGACGCCGCAGGAGACGGCGGCCTCTCGCTCACCGACTACAAGACCGGCAGACCGATCGCGGGTCCGTCCGGAGGCGAGCCGGCGAAGACCGACGAGCGCCGTCGCGCCCACCTGCTTGCCGCCGTGCGCAGTGGCAGCGCGCTCCAGGCGCCCGCCTACTGGCTCGCGGCCCGACAGCTCGACCCCGAGCGCCCGGCGGAGGGCCGCTTCCTGTTCCTGCGCGATGGCATCCCCGACGCCGCGCGCTCGCTACGAGTCGACGCGCGCAGCGAAGGCATCGAGAGCGCCTTCGGCGACGCGGTGCGTGCGGTGTTGGGTGCGCTGGACCGAGGCACGCTCTTCCCGCGCCTCGTCGACGCGAGAGACGACGAGCCGCCCGCCTGCCAGTGGTGCGAGGTGGCGGCCGCCTGCCTGCGCGGCGAGAGCGGGCCGCGCGCGCGGCTGCGCGACTGGAGCGATCGAGCCCCGGTTGGCGAGGAGCCTGCGGACGCGGCCCTGCGCGCGCTGCTGGTTCTCGGACGGACGTCCGCGGCGCCCTCGCCGGGGGAATCCCGATGAGCGATGCGCGCGCCGACGATGCGCGCGCGCGCTCGATCGCGCAGACCGAGTTCGAGCGCCCGCTCGTGATCCAGGCGGGCGCCGGCACGGGCAAGACGAGCGTGCTGGTGGCGCGCATCGTCGCCTGGTGCCTGGGGCCCGGTTGGGAGCGCTCTGGGACGGCGCTTCGCGAGCGCGGCGAGGCGCCGTCCGACGCCGAGGTCGCCGAGCGCACGCTCGAGCGCGTGGTCGCGATCACCTTCACGGAGGCGGCTGCAGCGGAGCTCGAAGGCCGCGTGGCGACTGCCTTCGACGAGCTGCTGCACGGGAATCTCGCGGAGGGTCTGGAGGTGGGCGCGCTTCCCGCTGCGGAGCCGCGCCGGAGGCGCGCCCGCGCGCTGCTCGACGAGTTCGATCGGCTCCGGGTGTCCACGATCCACGCCTTCTGTCGCCGTCTGCTCGCGGCCCATCCGCTCGAGGCGCGCGTCCATCCGCGCTTCGTCATCGACGCGCGCGGCATGAGCCGCGCCGCCGCCGCGCGGGAGGCGCTCGAAGCGTGGCTGCGCGCGGCGTCGGAGCGCGACGATCCGGACCTGGCGCGTCTGGTCGAGCGCGGCGTCGCAGCGCCGCAGCTCGAGGAGATGCTCGTCGCGCTCCTCGCGGCCGCGGTGCCCCCCGACGCCTTCGCCGAGGACGCACTCGCGCCCGATCGCGTGCGCGCCTTCGCGCTGCGCCTGCGCGACGCGCTCGAGGCCCTGGCGGGCGCGCTGGGATGCTCGCTCGCGGGTCTGCGCGGGGCGCCCAACAGCATCGCGGCGAGCGACGCGGTTGCACGCGCGCACGCGCTCGTCGCAGAGCGCGGTTGCGAGAAGCCCGACGAGCTCGCCGCACTGGTCGCCGCGCTCGTCGAGATCTGGGAGCCGCGCTCGCTCGAGCGCCTGCAGAAGTGGGGCAGGGGCGGCTTCGGCGGGAGGGAGGCCGCCGCGCTCGGAGCGCGAGCCGATGCCGTCGCGCAGGCCGCGGCGTCGTTGCACGCGCTCCTGAGCGCCGCGCTGGCGCTCGACGTCGAAGAGCTCGCCCGGCTCCAGCGCGTGCTCGCTTCGCTGCTGCGGACCGCCAGCGGGCGCCTGCGTGCCGCCGGGGCCGAGAGCTTCGATGCGCTGCTGCGCAAGACCCGCGCGCTGCTCGCCGATCGCCCGGAGGTCGCGGCGCGCGCCCGCGCCGGCATCGACCAGCTCCTCGTCGACGAGTTCCAGGACACGGATCGATCGCAGTGCGCGATCCTCGGCACCCTCGCCCTCGAGCCGGCGCTCGGGGCCCGACCCGGCCTGTGCCTGGTCGGAGACCCGAAGCAGTCGATCTACGGCTGGCGCAGCGCGGATCTCCGCGCGTACGAAGAGTTCGTCGCACGCGTGCTCGCGCAGGGCGGCGTCCGGCACCGGCTCAGCGTGAACCACCGCTCGCGCCCAGCCCTGCTCGAAGAGGTACAGCGCGTGATGGCGCTCGCGATGCACGAGCAGCCGGGGTTGCAGCCGCCCTTCGAGCCGCTGCTCGCCGATGCGGCGAACGAGGCCGCCCAACGCGCCGAAGCCGGGCGCGGGCCGAGCGTCGAGTACTGGATCTCCAGCGCGTGGGACCGCGCGGCCCGCGCGCCGAACCCGACCACGGCCTCGCGCGCCGCCACCGCGCTGGAAGCGCCGGCTCTGGCGCGCGACCTGGTCAGACTGCAGGCCGAGGGCGGTCCCGAGTGGCGCTGGAGCGCGGTCGGCATCCTCTTCCGCGGCGGCGCCGACCTCGACGTCTACCTCGAGGCGCTGCGCCGCGCGGGCATTCCCTACACCACCGCGCGCGAGCGCAGCTACTACCGCCGCCGCGAGGTCGTCGATGCCTCCGCGCTGGTGCGCGCAGTCCTCGACCCGAGCGATCAGATCGCGCTGGTCGCGACGCTGCGTTCCGCATGGGTCGGCGTGCCGGACGCCGCGTGGCCGCCGCTCTGGAGGCTGCATCTCCCCGACGCCATTCGGAGGCTGCTCGAGGGTCGCTCCGGCGCGCGCGAAAAGGTCGCCGCCATCGCCCGCAGCGCGGCGGAGGCGCTGCGCGAGATCCGCGTGCCGGGTCTCGATCGCCTGTCGGGCTGGGACGCGAGCCTGCTCCACGCGCTCGACGTCCTCGTTGCGCTGCGCCGCTCGTTCGAGCACGACCCGGCCGAGCGTTTCATCGAGAAGCTCCGCACCCTGCCGCTGCTCGAGGCGACGGAAGGCGCGCGTTTCCTGGGCGCGTGGCGGCTCGCCAACCTCGACCGCTTCCTTCGCGAGCTCGGCGCTGCGCTCGAGGCGAGTCGTGGAGACGCCGCCGCGGTGCTGCGCGAGCTGCGCCGCGATGCCTCGCGCGATCCCGAGTTCGACGAAGGCCGCCCGCAGCATCCGAGCGAGGATGCAGTCCAGGTGATGACGATCCATGGCGCCAAGGGGTTGCAGTTCGAGCACGTCTACCTGCTGCAGGTGCACAAGGCGGCTGCGAGAGCCCGCGACGGCGACGTCTACCTCGAGGGAGTCGTGGACGGCCGGCTCGAGTACCGCGTGCGCGCGCAGGGCGTCGCGTTCGCCACTCTGGGCTTCGATCGGGTCCAGGCCGAGCGCAACGCAGTGGCTTCTGCCGAGGGAGTCCGCACCCTCTATGTGGCGATGACGCGCGCGAAGCGGAGGCTCGTCGTCGCCGGCCGCTGGGACCCGGAGCCGGGGCGCGACGACGAGCACGCGCGCCTGCTGGTTCCCGCGCGCGGCGAAGCGCTCCGGCGTGCGTGCGATCTCGTTCGCAGCGGGCCGGCGGCCGCGGTCGACGTCGAGGGCGCCCGCTTCGTCTTCCTCGGAATCGGCGAGGAGCGCGGCGAGACCAGCGCGCGACCCTCGCTGCACCACGCGCTTCCCGACGCCGCGCGCGTGCTCGCGGAGGCGTCCGCACTCGGCGCGCTGCGCGCCGCGGCGCGGCGCCGCGCGCAGCGCGAGCTCGGCGGAGCGGCGTCGGAGAAGCGGAGCGACGAGCTGCGCGAGGCGGCGGCAGGCAGCGGAGCCGAGGACGTCGCCGCGCGGCGCCCCCGGGTCGACGTCGAGATCGCAACCGCGGTCGGGACGGCGATCCACGAGCTGCTCGAGCGCTTCGCGTGGAGCGCGGAGCCGGAAGCGGAGCTCGAACGCCAGCGCGCCCAGCTGCGCGAGTCACTCGCGCGCGCGGTGTCGCCGGCCCGCTTCGCCGGCGCCTTGGCGCGGGCCGAGCGCATCCTTGCGCGCCTCGTCGAAGGGCCCCTGTGGCCGCGGCTCCGAGCGCTCCGCTCGCACATTCTGGCCCGCGAGCTGCCGGTTCTGGTGCGCCCTGACGAGGACGGGAGCGGGCCGGTCGGCTATGCCGCCGGCGCCATCGACCTGATCTATCGGGACCCGGAGACCGGCGAGCTGGTCGTCGCCGATTTCAAGACCGACCGGATCGATGACGATTCGGTGCTTGCCGGGAAGCTCGAGCGTTACCGCTCGCAGGCCCGCTCGTATCGCAGGGCGGCGGCGGAGGGACTGGGTCTCGAACGACCGCCCCGCTTCCAGCTCTGGTTCCTGGATGCAGGCCGCATCGTGGAACCCGACTGGGAGCAGGGCGGTGTGCGAGACCCGATCGAGGCGCTCGTCGTCTAGAAGTGGAACACGGAGAGCGACGGGAGACCGACCGGCAGGGTCTGCGGCGGCACGGCGTACGGACTCGTGAAGCGATAGCCCCCCGCGCTCTGGCTCGATCCGTGCGGTGCCAGGCGCTTCGGTGCGCTCTGGTCGCTCGTCTTCTCGGTCGCCTTGGGAGCCGGGAGAACCACGGCGTCCTCGGCGGCCGCGGCGACGACTGCGGCCTGCGGCATCTTCTGATCGACGGCCTTCTCGGCGGCGAAGGCCGAGAGCGGGAAGCCGGTCGCCAGCGCCAACACGATCGCTGTGGTGAAACGCAACACTGTTTGATCCTCCTGGGTCGCGACTCGCACGCGACGAGTTCGCGCTAGAGCAAGGGCCATGCCACGAGCGGGCATGGCCCCAGCGACGCGGAAATCGCGTCCCGCGCCTTCTCGGCTAGCTCCAGGCTCTTCCTGAGCGGATTCTCCCTGCATCTATCGGATGCACCTCGCATCCTGCGGAGGCGGAATTCGACTCAGAGCGCCGCCATTGGATGCATGGTCATCGATATTGATTTTCAGTTTCATCGAGGTTACGATCGCTGCCTGCCCAAAGGATCTGGCGCCTTGATCGTTTGCCACTGCAACGCCACCAGCGATCGCGAGATCCGTCGCGCCGTGCGCAACGGAGCGGGTACGCTGCGCGAGGTCAGCCGCGCCTGCGGAGCGGCGAACGGCTGCGGCGGCTGCACCGAGACGGTCCGCGAGATCATTTCGAGCGAGCTCGGCGCGCGAGAGACGCGCGCCCCGGATCTGGTCGTCGCGCGCTAGCCCGCCGCCTCCTCCTGCCCCGGTTCGAGTCGCTCCGCTACCGAGTGCCGCCCGCGCCGGCCCCGGGCAGGAGGGCGATCGCCCGCAGCGGCCCGCCCGAGCCGCCGGCGATCTTCATCGGCAGCGCGATCACCTCGAAGCCGCGCGCCGGGAGCCGCTCCAGGCCCGCGAGATTCTCGAAGGCGGGCACGTCGTGCGCGAACAGCAGCTGGTGCGTGTCGAAGCGCTTCGACGCGCCGGGATCGATGCTCGCCGTGTCGAGCCCCACCGCGTGCACGCGGCGTGCCTCGACGAGCCAGCGCGCCGCCTCCGCGCCGAGCCCCGGGAAGTGCAGCTTGGCGGCGGCCGCGGAGCCGCGCTCGTCGGTTCCGAGGTAGCGGATCCGGTCCGGCCAACGGCTCGACCAGCCGGTCCGCAGCAGCACGATCGCGCCATCGGGGATGCGGCCGCTGCGGGCCTCGTCGGCCAGCAGCTCGGCGACGCCGACGGCGTGGTCGGGATCCGCCGCGCACGCTTCCGACACATCGATGAGTACGGCAGGCCCGACGAGCTGTTCGAGCGGAATCGCGTCGACGCTCGGGTGTCCCGCGGCGAAGTGCAGCGGGGCGTCGATGTGGGTCCCGCCGTGCTCGGCGGCGCGGAACCGGTTGGCGGCGTAGTAGTAGCCCTGCTCGGTGTAGCCGGCGAAGCCGGGCTCGAGCACGAAGCCCTCTTCGGTGGGCCAGTACACGGTGCTCGCGTCGAAGGGATGGCTCAGGTCGACGATCGCGCGCGGAGCTGTGGGCTCGGCGCCGCGCGTGCACGCGAGCGCCGCGGCGAGCGCACCCGCCGCGAGCGCGCGCCCGGTCATCGAGGGCCGCCCGCAGCGGGTGTGTAGACGCGTTCGAGATACTCGCCGAACATGCGGTCCGCGCCGAAGACGGGGCCCAGCGTGCGCAGCGAGGTCTTGATGCGCGCGATCCAGGCTCGCGGCACGCCGGCCGCGTCGCGCTCGTAGAACGACGGGACGACCTCCTTCTCGAGGATCCGGTACAGCGCGTCGGCGTGGCGCGCGTCCTGCGCCTCGTGGTCGTCATCGACCTCGCCGGGGATCGCCCAGCCGTTGTGGCCGTCGAAGGCCTCCGCCCACCAGCCGTCGAGCACGCTCAGCTGCAGCCCGCCGTTGAACGCCGACTTCATGCCGCTCGTGCCGCTCGCCTCGAGCGGCGGGCGCGGAGCGTTCACCCACAGGTCGCAGCCGCGAACCAGCTGCAGCGCGATGCCGAGGTCGTAGTCGTGGAGGAAGGCGACGCGCGCGCCGATCCGACCCACTCCCTTGAAGCGGAACAGCTGCTGCACGATCTGCTTGCCCTGCTCGTCGTTGGGATGGGCCTTGCCCGCGATGACGAGCTGGATCGGGCGCGGGCCGTCGATCAGCTGGATCGCGCGGCGCACGTCCCAGGCGACCAGATGCAGGCGTTTGTAGGAGGCCAGCCGGCGCGCGAAGCCGACCGTCAGCACGTCGGGGTCGAAGGCGCGCGCGGCGGCCTCGACGTAGTCGTGGGGCTCGTTGCGCGAGAGGCGATCCTCGGCGCTGTGGTTGCGCACGTATTCGACGAGCTGTGCGCGCAGCCGGTTGCGCACCGCCCATAGCTCGCCGTCGGGGATCGCGTCGATCCCCGCCCAGGTGGCCGGGTCGGACGCGCGCCCCTCCCAGCCCGGGCCCAGGTATCGGTCGAGCAACGCGCGCAGCGCGGGAGCCATCCAGCTCGGCACGTGCACGCCGTTGGTGACGTGGGAGATCGGGACGGCGTCGACGTCGCGCCCCGGGAAGAGCGGTTGCCACATGCGCCTTGCCACCTCGCCGTGTCGGCGACTCACGCCGTTGCAGGCGCGCGAGAGGCGCAGGCCGGCCTGCGTCAGGCCGGCCGGTTCGTCCGCTTGGTCGGGGTGGGTGCGGGCGAAGCTCAGGAACGCCTCGGGCGAGAGCCCGAGCTCGTCGCGAAAGCCCGCCAGCACCTCCTCGATCTCATCCGCTGCGTAGGTCTCGTTGCCGGCCCTGACCGGCGTGTGGGTGGTGAAGACGGTGCGCTCTCGCGCCGCGGCCAGCGCCTCGTCGAACGAGCGGCCGCCGGCCAGCTGCTCGCGCGCCAGCTCGTGCGGCGCCAGCGCGGCGTGTCCCTCGTTCAGATGCACGACGGCCGGCTCGATGCCGAGCACCCTCAGCGCGCGGATCGCGCCCGCGCCGAGCAGCAGGTACTGCGCGAGCCGCAGCGTCCGGCTGCCGTGGTAGAGCTGCGACGTGATCCAGCGGTCGAAGCGCGAGTTCTCCGAGCGCTCGGCGTCGAGCAGGTAGAGCGGTACGCGCCCCACGTCGACGCGCCAGATCTGCGCGACGACCTCGCGCCCGCGCAGCGGCACGCGGATCGTCACCGGCTGTCCGTAGCGGTCGGTGACGAGCGCCATCGGCAGGCGCTCGGGGTCGACCTCGGTCCAGTACTCGTGTTGCCAGCCGCTCGCGTCGATGCGCTGGCGGAAGTAGCCCCGCCGATACAGCAGGCCCACCGCGACGAGCGGCGCGGCGCGATCGGAGGCGGCCTTCAGCAGATCGCCGGCCAGCGCGCCGAGGCCGCCGGCGTAGATCGGCAGCGAGGCGTGCACGCCGAACTCCGCGCACAGGAAGGCGGCGGGTCGCTCGCACGTGAGGACGCCTTCCGCGAAGGGTCGCGCCAGGTCCGCGTCGACGATCTCGGCGGCGGCGACCGCCCGATCGAGGAAGCAGCGATCGGCTGCGGCGCGCGCCAGCGTCTGGGTCGAGGTCTCCTGCAGCAGCCGGAACGGGTTCTCGCCGCACAGCTCCCAGCGCCAGGGGTCGAGCTCGCGGAACAGCTCGGCGCCGTCGGGCAGCCAGGTCCAGCGGTAGTTGAGGGCGAGCCGCGCCAGCACCGCGAGCGGCGCGGGCAGGCGCGCCTCGAGGGCCGTCACGGCGTGGGCGAGGTCGCGATCTCCGGCGAAGGCCATGATGCTGCCATGCTACCGTGCCGCGGCGCCGCGGGAGGACCGGCGAACCGACATGCGGGCCTCCACTCTCGCCTGGGTCTGGATCGCGCAGGGCATCGGCGGCTCGACGCCGGCGCTCACCAAGCTCGCTCTGGCCGGCCTGGGCCCCTTCGCGCTGGTCGTCGCCCGGCAGGTCCTCGGGGCGCTGTTCCTGCTCGCGCTCGCCCGCCTCGGCGCCGCAGCGCGCGGCGGCACCGCGGGCCCCGAGGCGCCGTGGACCCGGCGCGACTGGATGCTGCTGGGGCTGCTCTCGTGGGCCGGCTTCGCACTGCCCCAGGTGCTCGGCGCACTCGGCCTCACGCTCTCGAGCGCGACGCACGGCGCGCTGCTCTCGCCGCTCGAGCCGATCGGCATCCTGCTCGGCGCGGCGCTCGTGCTGCGCGAGCCGCTCTCGGCGGCGCACGGCATCGCCGTCGCGCTCGGGATCGCGGGGACCGTGCTGATTGTCTGGCCCGCCGGGGGCGCGGGGGCGCGCGGCGGCGACTTGCGCGGCGATCTCGTGATGGCGGCCGGGCACCTAAGCTGGGCGATCTACACGCTGGCCGCGAAGCCGCTCCTCGCGCGGCACGATCCGCTGCGCATCGCGGTCCGCGCCGGCCTGCTCTCCGTGGTCCCGCTGGCTCCGCTCGCGCTGGCAGAGCCGTTCACGCCGGCTCGCGCGCTGCCCTCGCTCGGCTGGGTGTTGCTGCTCGCCTGCCTGTCGTCGGGGCTCGGCACGGTCGCGTGGAACCGCGCGCTGCGCGAGCTGCGGGTGGCCACCATGGCGGCGTTCGTGTTCGTCCAACCGCTCGTCGGCCTCGCGGTCGGCGTGCTCGCGCTCGGCGAGCCCGCGGGCGCCTCGGCGATCCTCGGGGCGGCGTTGATCGTGCTCGGCGTGCTGGCCGCCACCTGGGCGGGCGAGCGCGCGGCGCCGCCTGCGCTGGAGGTGCCATGAGCGGCCCGCGAGCGCGCGGGCTGCGCGCCGGCGTCGGGCGCGTGCCGATCGCCGCGCCGCTCGGCGGCGAGATGATGGGGTACGGAGCGCGGCAGGGCAGGGCGCAGGGGCGCCACGATCCGCTGTTCGCGCGGGCGCTCTATCTCGGCGCGGATTCGGAGACGCTGCTCGTCGAGCTCGACGTGTGCCTGGTCGCGCCGCCGCACGCCGAGCTGCTGCGCGCGCGCATCGCGGAGCGCACCGGCGTCCCGGCCGCGCGCGTGCTGGCGGGGTGCATCCACACCCACTCGGGTCCCGAAACGGGGCTCTTCGCGGCGCTCGCGGGCAGCGAGCTCCCGCCCGTCGCGGGACCCTGGCTCGACGCTGCGCTTCGGGCCGCCGAGCTGGCCCACGTCGGCGCGGTCCCGGCGCGGCTGGGCGTCGGGCGGACCGAGGCGCGCATCGGCCGCAATCGGCGCGTCGCGGGCGGGCCGCTCGATCCCGAGGTGCTGATCGCGCGCGTCGATCGCGCCGACGGCGCTCCGCTCGCGGTGCTCTACGTCCATGGGTGTCACCCGACGGTGCTCGGGCACGACAATCTCGACTACTCCGCCGACTGGCCGGGGGCGGCCTCGCGCGCCGTCGAGGCGGCGCTGCCCGGCGCGACCGCGCTGTTCGCGCTCGGCGCCCACGCCGACGTCGATCCCCGCACGCGCGGGCTGCTCGACCTCGCGATCGAAGGCCAGAGCGTGGGTGAGCGCTTCGAGGTGATGGAGGAGCTCGGTCGCGAGGTCGGTGAGGCCGTGGCAGCGGCGGCCGCGGCGATCCCGACCTCGGCCGACGCGCCCGTGGCCGCCGACAGCATGCGCCGTCGTGTCCCCGTGCACGGGGCCGAGGCCGGCGAGGCCGCGCAGCGCGAGGCGCTCGCGGCCGCGCGAGCCCGTGCGCTGGCGGCGCTCGAGCTGCCCCCCGAGTTCGATGCGGGCGTCTTGGAGTGGTTCGGCGTGATCGCGGAGCGCACTGCGCGGCTGCCGCGCGATGCCGCGCGCCCGCGCATCGCCGCAGCGCGCGCCTATCTGAGGGACCGCACCGCGCCCCGCTTCGCGGGCGGTCTGGCGCCCGAGGTCGGTGTCCAGGTGGTGCGCCTCGGCGACGCCTGGCTGCTCGGCCTGCCGCTGGAGGCGACCGTCGACGTCGGCCTCGATTGGAAGCGCCGCCTCGGCGGTGCGGCCGGGGCGGTGGTGAGCATCGCCAACGGTTGGCTTCGCTACCTCCCGCACCCGAACGACTTCGCGGAGCCGGGCGCCGGCGAGAAGTACGAGGTGCTGATGTCGACCTTCGTGCCCGACGCAGCCACGCGTCTGCTCGACGCAGGCGCCGGACTCCGCACGGCCCTCGCCGCCGGGAGATCGTGACGCCTCCATCATGGCGCCGAGCGGGGCGGCTGCGATCGGTGCTACCTTTCGCGGGCCCCGCGCATCGAACGGTGCGGTGGCTGAGCATCGCGCGGGGGGTCGAGGGGGACGGGCGCTGGTGGAGGAGGGAATGGATCCCTCGCCCGCGTCGATTTCCCCGCGGCTCGACGCCGCGTCGCTGGCATGGCGCTACCGCGCCGTGCGTGCTGCCACCGAGCGCCTGGCCGAGCCGCTCTCGCCCGAGGATTGCGCCGCGCAATCGATGCCGGACGCGAGTCCGGTCAAGTGGCACCTCGCCCATACGAGCTGGTTCTTCGAGACCTTCGTGCTCGAGGCCGCGGTGCCGGGCCATCGCCCCTTCGACCCCGCCTTCCGCGCGCTCTTCAACTCCTACTACAACGCGGTCGGCGAGCCGCACGCGCGCGCGCGGCGCGGGCTGCTGACGCGGCCGGGCCTCGACGAGGTGCGCGCGTATCGCGCGCACGTCGACCGGCATCTGATCGCCGGCCTGGAGCGCGGAATCGCGCGCGACCTCGCCGCCGTGGTGGAGCTCGGTCTGCACCACGAGCAGCAGCACCAGGAGCTGATCCTGACGGACGTGAAGCACTTGCTCTCGCAGAGCCCGTTGCGACCCGCGTATCGGTCCGAGCTCGCGCCGCCCGCGCGGCCGCAAGCCCCGCCCCCCCTCGGCTGGTGCCGCTTCGAGGCGGGGATCCGCTGCATCGGAGCGCCGGAACAGCCGTCCCCGCCGGCAGGGCCGGGGTTCCACTTCGACAACGAGGCGCCGCGCCACCGCGTCTGGCTCGAGGCGTTCGAGCTGGCCTCGCGGCCCGCGACCAACCGCGAGTTTCTGGCCTTCCTCGCCGACGGGGGCTACGCCCGACCGGAGCTGTGGCTCGCCGAGGGCTGGGACGCCGTGCGCGCACTCGGCTGGGTGGCGCCCGGCTACTGGGAGCGCCGCGGGGGCCCCTGGCTCGAGTTCACGCTGGGCGGCTTGCGCCCGCTCGACCCCGACGCCCCGGTCAGTCATCTCAGCTACTACGAGGCCGACGCCTTCGCGCGCTGGGCCGGTGCGCGGCTGGCGACCGAGGCGGAGTGGGAGGTCGCCGCCGCCGATGCCGCGCTCGACGGGAACTTCGTCGAGAGCGGCCACCTGCACCCCGCGGCCGCGCCGAGCGGGCGCGCTGGCCGTGAGGCGCCCGCGCAGCTCTTCGGCGACGTGTGGGAGTGGACCGCGAGCCCGTACACCGCGTACCCGGGCTATCGAGCGGCGGCGGGCGCGCTCGGCGAATACAACGGCAAGTTCATGTGCAGCCAGATCGTGCTTCGCGGCGGTTCGTGCCTGACGCCGGCCGGCCACGTGCGCGCGAGCTACCGCAACTTCTTCCCAGCTGCGGCGCGCTGGCAGATGAGCGGCGTGCGCCTCGCGAGGGATGCCTCGTGAATGCACCGATCGGCCTGGCGCCGCGCGACGCCGCGCGGCCGCGGCGGGACCTCGAGCCGGACGCGACCGCGCGCTTCCGCAACGACGTCGTCGCCGGGCTCTCGGGCCCGCGCAAGACGCTGCCCTGCAAGTACCTCTACGACGAGCGCGGCTCCGCGCTCTTCGAACGCATCTGCGACCTCGACGAGTACTACCCGACGCGCACCGAGCTCGGGATCCTCGAGACCCACGTTGGCGAGATGGCCGAGCGCTTGGGTCCGCGCTGTCTGCTCGTCGAGTACGGGAGCGGCAGCAGCCGCAAGACGCGGCTGCTGCTGGATCGCCTCCACCAGCCCGCTGCGTACGTTCCGATCGACATCTCGCGCGAGGCCCTCGCGGCCTCCGCGCGCTCGCTGGCCTCCGCCTACCCGCAGCTCGAGGTGCTGCCGGTGTGCGCCGACTACACCGAGCCGCTGGAGCTGCCGCGGCCGCGGCGGCCGGCGCTGCGCCGCGGCGTCTTCTTTCCGGGCTCGACGATCGGGAACTTCACGCCCCCCGAGGCGCAGCGCTTCCTCGGGCGCATGGCTCGCGTCGCCGGTCCGGGGGGCTGCATCCTGCTCGGCGTCGATCTGCGCAAGGAGCGAGCCGTGCTCGAGGCCGCCTACGACGACGCTCAGGGCGTCACGGCTGCCTTCAACAAGAACCTGCTGGTCCGCATCAACCGGGAGCTCGGGGCCGATTTCGACGTCGCGCGCTTCCGCCACCTGGCGCGCTGGGACGCCGCGGCGGGCCGCATCGAGATGCACCTGGTGAGCGAGATCGAGCAGAGCGTCCGGCTCGCGGACTGCCGGATCCGCTTCGCCGCCGGCGAGACGATCCACACCGAGAACTCCTACAAGTACGAGCTCGGCCATTTCGCCGCGCTCGCCGCGCAGGTCGGCCTGGCGGTGCGCCGGGTGTGGACCGATGCGGGCGCGCTCTTCAGTGTCCAGTACCTGACGGCGGCGTGATCGCAGGGCGACAGCCGTGGACACGGGCCGCGATTTCACCAATCATCACGCGTTCGGCACACGGCTCGGGGGGCACCGGACGTGCAGCTCACGCTCAGCGAGGCCGCCCGCCTGCTCCAGGCGCCGGAGCGGGCGGTGCTGCGCTGGGTCGACGAGCGCAAGCTCCCCGCCCAGCGCGTCGGCGACCAGTACCGCTTCAACCGCGCCGAGCTGCTGGAGTGGGCGATCGCGAACCGCGTCGCGGTGTCTCCCGAGCTCGCCGCAGCGGCCGAGGAAGCGGGGGCCCAGGCCGGCGTCGCCGAGATGCTCGAGGCGGGCGGCATCTTCCGCGGCGTGGCGGGCAGCGACCGCGACGCCGCGCTGCGCGCCGTGGTCCGCACGCTGCCGCTGCCCGAGGAGGTCGATCCCGGCTTCGTCTTCGAGATGCTGCGCGCGCGCGAGCAGCTCGGATCGACCGCGCTCGGCGACGGCGTCGCGATCCCGCATCCTCGACACCCGCTGGTGTTGAACGTCGCGAATCCCTCGATCACGCTCTGCTTCCTCGCGACCCCGATCGACTACGGCGCGCCCGACGGCCAGCCGGTCGCCGCACTTTTCACCGTGCTCTCGCCGACGGTGCGCGCGCACCTGCACGCGCTGGCGCGACTCTCGTTCGCCCTGCTCCAGCCCGGCTTCCGGGGCGCCGTCACCCGCCAGGCGGCGGCCGAGGAGATCCTCGCCGAGGCGCGCGCCGCCGACGCGCTGGCCAGGGAGCGCGGGCGGTGAGCGGCCTCGTTCTGGCGATCGCCGCGCTGCTGGCAGGAGGCGCGGCGGCGCTGCTCGCGGGCCGCCGCGCGCGCCTCGCCTCGGCGCTGGGCGCGGGCGGAGCCATGCTCGGCGCGTTGCTCGGGCTGCTCCCCACCGCGCGCGTGCTCGCCGGCGCGCGGCTCGCGGCGATCGACCTTCCCTGGGACGTGCCCGGGGGCCGGCTCGCGCTCGCGATCGATCCGCTCTCCGCGTTCTTCCTGGCGCCGATCTTCGCGATGTCGGCGCTCGCCGCCCTCTACGGCGTCGGCTACCTGCGGAGCGAGGGCGAGGAGCGCTCGCTCGGCCCGGTGTGGTGGTGGTTCGACACGCTGGTCGCCGCGCTGGCCGTCGTGGTCGCGGCGCGCAACGCGGTGCTGTTCCTCGTGGCGTGGGAGGTGATGGCGCTCGCCTCCTACTTCCTGGTCGTCTTCCACCACGAGCGCGCCGAGGTGCGGCAGGCGGGCTGGATCTATCTCGTCTCGACGCACGTCGGAGTCGCCTTCTTGATGGCCTTCTTCGCCATGCTCGGGCGCGCCTCGGGCTCGCTCGATTTCGCGCGCTTTGCGGCGCCGGCGGCAGCCGCCGCGGCGCTCTTCGCACTCGCGGTGCTCGGCTTCGGCGCGAAGGCGGGCTTCGTGCCGCTGCACGTGTGGCTTCCGGAGGCGCACCCAGCCGCGCCGAGCCACGTCTCGGCGCTGCTCTCGGGCGTGATGATCAAGACGGGGATCTACGGCCTGCTGCGCGCGCTCACCTGGCTCCACCCGTGGCCGGCGTGGGGCGGGGCGCTGCTCGTCGGGATCGGCATCGCCTCGGCGGTGCTCGGCGCGCTGTTCGCGCTGGCGCAGCGCGATCTGAAGCGCCTGCTCGCCTACTCGAGCATCGAGAACGTCGGATTGATCGCGCTCGGCATCGGGATCGGCATGAGCGGCGCGAGCGCCGGCCGGCCCGCCGTCGCCGCGCTCGGCTTCGCCGGCGCGCTGCTCCACGTGTGGAGCCACGCGGTGATGAAGACCGGGCTGTTCCTCGGCGCCGGGAGCGCCGTGCACGCGGCGGGCTCGCGCGATCTCGAGCGCCTCGGAGGCCTGCTGCGCCGCATGCCGGTCACGGGCGCGGCGTTCCTCGTCGGCGCAGCGGGGCTGGCTGCGCTGCCGCCGTTCGCCGGCTTCGCGAGCGAGCTCGCGATCGGGCTCGCGGCGCTGCGCGGGATCGTCGGGGCGGCGGCGCCGCCCGCCACGTGGCTCGCCGCCCTGGCCGGGCTCGGCGCGGTCGGCGGCCTCTCGACCGCGTGCTTCGCCAAGGCGGCGGGCATCGCGTTCCTCGGCGAGCCGCGCTCGCGCGAGGCGGCGGCCGCGCGCGAGGTCGGTGGCGCGATGCGCGCGGCGCCGCTGGTGCTCGCCGCCGCGAGCCTGGCCCTCGGCCTCGGCGGCGCGGCCGCGCTCGCCGCCGCGAAGCCCGCCGTCGAGGTGCTGCTGCCCGACGCATCCGGCGAAGCCGCCGCGGCGCTCGCGTCGCTCACGGCGACACTCGAATGGGTCGGCTGGAGCGGGCTCGCGCTGCTCGCCGGCGTCGGCCTCGCGGCGGCGGGGCGCCGGGCCCTGCTGCGCGGTCGCAGCGTCGGCGCGGGTGCGACCTGGGACTGCGGCTACGCGGCTCCGAGCAGCCGCATGCAGTACACGGGCACGTCGTTCGCGCAGCCGATCGCCCGGCTCGCGGCCGCGGCGCTGGCTGCGGGTCCGCCCGGCGCGCCGCCGAGCGGCCTGTTCCCGGGCTCCACGTCGCTGGCGACGCGGCTTCCGGATCCCGCCCGCGCGCGGCTCTGGGACCCGCTGTTCGCGCGGATCGAGGCGCTCGCCGCCGAGCTGCGCTGGCTGCAGCGCGGGAGCGCGCACGTGTACGTGCTCTACGTCGTGCTGGCGACCGCGGCGCTCTTGTTCTGGAAGCTCGGCTAGCGATGGAGGCACTCGGCGCACTCCTGCTCGCGCCGTTGCTGGTCGGCATCGTCCGCCGCACCCAGGCGCGCTTCGCCGGGCGCCGCGGGCCGCCGCTGCTGCAGGCCTGGCGCGACGTGTGGAAGCTGCTCGGGAAGGGAGCGGTATACAGCCGCACGACGAGCTTCGTGTTCCGGGCGGCGCCGCCGATCGCGCTCGCCAGCCTGGTCGCCGCGCTGGCGCTGGTCCCGCCGTTCGGGCTGGTCTCCTTTCCGGGCGACCTGCTGCTGCTGGTCGGGCTGCTCGCGCTCGCCCGCTTCGCCATGGTGCTGGCTGCGCTCGACACGGGCTCGGCGTTCGAAGGCATGGGCGCGAGCCGCGAGGTCGCCTACGCGGTCTTCGCCGAGCCCGCGCTGCTGCTGTGCCTCGCTGCGCTGGCGCGCGCGACCGGCGCGTGGTCGCTCGCGGGGATCCAGAGCGGCCTCGAGCCGGGCGCCTGGTGGGCGGGCGGCGGCGCGCTCGCGCTCGCCAGCGTGGCGCTGTTCGGCGTGCTGCTGGTCGAGAACGCGCGCATCCCGTTCGACGATCCCAACACGCACCTCGAGCTGACCATGGTGCACGAGGCGATGGTGCTCGACCACGGCGGTCCGGACCTCGCGCTGATCGAGCTCGGCGCGTCGCTCAAGCTGTGGCTGCTCGCGAGCCTGATCGCGTTCGTCGCCGTGCCGGTGCGCAGCGGCCACGCCGTCCTCGACGGCGCCGCCCACCTCGCGGGGGTCGCGGCGGTCGGCGTGGCGGTCGGCGTGGTCGAGTCGACGCTGGCGCGGCTGCGCCTCACGCGCGTGCCGCAGCTGCTGATCGGGGTCGGCGTGCTCGCGCTGCTCGCGGCGGCGCTCGCGCCGGGCGCGCGGGGGCTCCCGTGACGTCGTTCGGCGCCGCGCTCCTCGCCGCCGTCCTGCTCACCGACTTCCGCCTGCTCGGCGGGAGCCGCCTGGTGGCGCTGATCCGCATCGCGGGTGCGCAGGGCGCGCTGCTCGGCGTGCTGGCCGCGCTCGCGCAGGGTCCCGCCGCCGACCTCGCGACCGGCCTCGCGGTCGGGACGATCGCGCTGAAGGGCCTGCTGCTGCCGCAGCTGCTGCAGCGCGCCATCCGCCGGGTCGAGATCCGGCGCGAGGTCGAGCCGATCGTCGGCTACAGCGCCTCGCTCGCGCTCGGGGTGCTGGCGCTCGCGGGCGCCGGCTGGGTCGCCGGGGACCTGCCGCTGCCGCGCAGCGACGCGCCGGCGCTGCTGGTGCCGGCGTCGCTCTTCACCGGCTACACCGGCCTCTTCCTGGTAGTGGCGCGCCGCAAGGCCATCACCCAGGCGCTCGGCTACCTGGTGTTCGAGAACGGGATCTACGGCTTCGGCCTGGCGATCGCACACGAGGAGCCGCTGCTGGTGCAGCTCGGCGTGCTGCTCGACCTGCTGGTCGCGGTGTTCGTGATGGGGATCATCGTCTTCCACATCCAGCGCGACTTCGACCACATCGACGTCGACCGCCTGGATGCGCTCGGCGAGGCGCCCGGCGCCGAGGTGGGCCGGCCGTGATCGCGGCGCTGGTGTGGGGACCGGCGCTCGCAGGGGGCGCCGCCTTCGCCACGCGCTCGCGGCGCGCCCGCGAGGTGCTGCTCGTCGGCACCGCCCTCGGGCACGCAGCGGGCGTCGGCGCCGCCGCGCTCGCGCCCGCGGCGCGCGCGTGGCGTGGCTGGCTCGGGCTCGATGCGCTCGGGCTGCTGTTCCTCGCGATCACCAGCGCGCTGTTCCTGGCCGCGTCGCTCTACACGGTCGGCTACCTGCGTCGCGAGCCGGCCAGCCGGCACTCGGACCTCGAGGAGGGCTTCGCGTTCTCGAACGAGCCCGAGGCCGTCTTCGTCGGCTGCCTGCTGCTGTTCCTCGCGAGCATGACGCTCGTGACCCTCGCGCGTCACCTCGGCCTGCTCTGGGTGGCGGTCGAGGCGACCACGCTTTCGACCGCGCCGCTGATCTACTTCCACCGCCAGCACCGCTCCCTCGAAGCCACCTGGAAGTACCTGCTGGTGTGCTCGGTGGGGATCGGCCTCGCGCTGCTCGGGAACCTGTTCCTGGCGGTCGCCTCGATGCAGCCGGCGGGCGGCGGCGCCGAATCGATGCTGCTCGACGAGATGCTGAAGCACGCCGCGGGGCTCCGCCGCGAGTGGCTCGAGGCCTCGTTCCTGCTGGTGCTGGTGGGCTACGGCACCAAGATGGGGCTGGCGCCGATGCACACCTGGCTGCCCGACGCCCACAGCGAGTCGCCCTCGCTGGTCTCGGCGCTGCTCTCGGGTGCGCTGCTCAACTGCGCGTTCCTCGGCATCTTGCGCTCGGTCGAGCTGCTCGGCGCCGCGGGAGACCTCGGCTTCACGAGCGGCCCGCTGCGCGCGCTCGGGCTGCTCTCGATGGGCGTCGCGGCGCTCTTCATCCTGCGGCAGCCCGACTACAAGCGCATGCTCGCGTACTCGAGCGTCGAGCACATGGGCGTGCTCGCGCTCGGAGTGGGCCTGGGCGGCGCGGCGGTGCCCGGTGCGCTGCTGCATGCGCTCAACCACTCGCTCGCCAAGGCGATGCTGTTCCTGCTGGCGGGCAATCTGCTGGCGCGTTTCGCGACCAAGCGCAGCGCCGAGGTCCGTGGCGCGCTGCGCGCCACTCCGATCACGGCCGCGCTCTGGCTGGCGGGCTTCTTCGCCATCGCCGGCTCGCCGCCGTTCGGCCTGTTCGTCTCGGAGTTCGCGATCCTGCGCGGGGCGTTGGCGAGCGGGGCGTCCGCGGCGGCGGCGCTCTACCTGACGCTCCTGGGTGTCATCTTCGTCGCGATGGCTGCGGGGGTGCTGCCGATGGCGCTCGGCCCCGCGCCCGCCGGCCTGCGCCCGAAGCCCGAGCCCTGGTCGGCGTGGCTGCCGCCGGCGCTGCTCGGCGGCGCCGTGCTCGTGCTCGGCGTGTGGGTGCCGGCTCCCCTCGCGCGGTTGCTCGAGCGGGCTGCCGCGCTGCTCGGAGCGGCGGGATGACGGCGCTGCGCAAGCTCCACAACGGCGCGTCGATCGCGCGCGCGGAGCTGCCGCGACTCGACCGCAAGGGCTTCGAGGAGGCCGTGCTCGGCGCCGTCGGGCGAGGCGCGCGCGTCGCGAGCCTGTTCGGCCGGCGGCGCCCGGACGGCGCGGTCGAGCTCGCGGCGCTGCTGGCCTTCGACGCCGAGGGCCTGCTCTACGCCGGCGGGACCGAGCTCGCGGGCGGCGCCTGGGACTCGCTCGCACCGGCCTGTCCCGAGCTGCACCTCTTCGAACGCGAGCTCGCCGAGCAGCTCGGGGTGGAGGTCGCGGGCCACCCGTGGCTCAAGCCCGTGCGCTTTCCGGCCGCCGAGCGCTCCGAGATCGGCTCGATGGACTTCTACCGCGTCGGCGGCGAGGAGGTGCACGAGGTCGCCGTCGGCCCGGTGCACGCCGGCGTGATCGAGCCGGGCCACTTTCGCTTCCAGTGCGACGGCGAGCGCGTGCTGCACCTCGAGATCTCGCTCGGCTACCAGCACCGGGGCGCGCTGCGCGCGCTCGCCGAGGGGCCCGAGAAGCGCCGCATCCACTGCGCCGAGACGCTGGCAGGCGACACCACGATCGGGCACGCGACGGCCTACTGCCGCGTGCTGGAGGCGCTCGGCAACGCGCGCGTGCCGCCGCGCGCGCTCGCGCTGCGCGGCATCGCGCTCGAGCTCGAGCGCCTCGCCAACCACACCGGGGACCTCGGCGCCCTGGCCGGCGACATCGGCTTCCTCCCGACGGCCGCGATCTGCGGGCGGCTGCGCGGCGAGTTCCTGAACGCGACGGCGGAGCTGTGCGGCAGCCGCTTCGGGCGCGGGCTGGTGCGCCCGGGCGGGGTGCGCTTCGACGTCGAGCCGGCGCGCGCCGAGCGTCTGATCGAGCGCCTCGAAGCCGCGCTCGCCGACCTGGCGCCGGCGCTCGAGCTGCTCTGGAGCACGCCGTCGGTGCAGTCGCGCTTCGAGGATACCGGCCGGCTGTCGCCGGAGCAGGCGCGCGCGCTCGGGCTGGTCGGCCCCGCGGCGCGCGCCTGCGGCCTCGAGCGCGACGTCCGCGCGAGCTTCCCAGCCGGCATCTTCGCGTTCGCGCAGATCCCCGTCTCGACCTGGCGGAGCGGCGACGTCTTTGCGCGCGCCTACGTGCGTTGGCTCGAGATCCAGCGCTCGGCGGAGTTCCTGCGCACGCAGCTCGCCGCCCTGCCGTCCGGCGCGATCCGCGCCGAGTGCCCGCCGCCGGAGCCGGATCGCCTCGCCGTCGCGCTCGAGGAGGGCTGGCGCGGCGAGATCAGCCACGTCGCGTCGAGCGACGGCCGCGGGCGTCTGGCCGCCTATCACGTCGTCGATCCCTCATTCCACAACTGGAGCGGGCTCGCGCTCGCCATGCGCGGCGAGGCGATCTCCGATTTTCCGCTCTGCAACAAGAGCTTCAACCTCTCCTACTGCGGCTTCGACCTCTGATGTGGAAGATCCTCGAGACCCGCATCCGCCAGGGCCAGCGCACGCTCGGCTTTCCCGCCGAAGCAGCGAGCCTCCCCGACCGCCTGCGCGGCGCACCCGCGCTCGACTTCGCGCGCTGCCGCGACGGCTGTCGCGCTTGCATCGACGCGTGCCCGACCGCTGCGCTCGACGCCGACGCGCAGGGCCCGCGCCTCGACCTCGGCCGCTGCCTGTTCTGCACCGACTGCGTCGATGCCTGTCCCGAGGGCGCCATCGCCTTCCGTGGGGACCCGCGCCTCGCCACGCGCAGCCGGGACGCGCTCGTGCTGCGCGGCGGCGAGCTCGAGCGCGCGCGCTCTCTCGACGCGCGGCTTCGCCGCCTGTTCGGACGCTCGCTGCGGCTGCGACAGGTCAGTGCGGGCGGCTGCAACGCCTGCGAGGCCGACGTCAACGTGCTCT
>Ga0335070_10001542_pt1 | contig 26632 bp, 13 predicted proteins | sample Lox_Sample_13_FD_206722 | JGI IMG/M metagenome (GOLD analysis project Ga0335070, IMG submission 206722) | Soil microbial communities from Loxahatchee National Wildlife Refuge, Florida, United States - Lox_Sample_1.3 | ecosystem: Environmental > Terrestrial > Soil > Wetlands | place: USA...
CTACAGCCCGGCGGCGCGCGAACTGTACTGGCGGCGCATCCACGAGCGGCTCGGCGTGCTCGGCGTCGACGCCTGGTGGCTGGATGCCAGCGAACCGGACATCCACTCGAACGTCGACATCGACGAACTGAAGCGCCGCATCGGTCCGACCGCGATGGGACCGGGAGCCGCCTACTTCAATTCCTACCCGCTGCTGCACACGCAGGGCGTGTACGAGGGTGCGCGGCGCGACACCCCGGACCGGCGCGTAATGATCCTGACGCGCTCGGGGTTCGCGGGCCTGCAGCGACACGCGGCCGCGGTGTGGAGCGGCGATACGGCCTCGCGCTGGGCGGACCTGCGCAACCAGGTGGCCGCCGGCCTCGGCTTGTCGATGGCCGGCATACCGAACTGGAGCTTCGACATCGGTGGATTCACGATGGAAGCGCGCTACCAGCAGCCGGATGCGGCCGCGCTCGACGAATGGCGCGAGCTGAACCTGCGCTGGTTCCAGTTCGGCGCCTTCGTGCCGCTGATGCGCTCGCACGGCGAGGCGCCGTACCGCGAGATCTACTCGCTCGCGCCGGAGGGGAGCGAGGTGTACGAGGCGCTGGCGTGGTACGACCGGCTGCGCTATCGATTGCTGCCCTACATCTACACGCTGGCCGCCGACACCTGGCACCGCGACGGCAGCATCCTGCGCGCGCTGCCGATGGATTTTCCCGGCGATCCGCGGGTGCGCGACCTGAACGACGAATACCTGTTCGGCCACGCGTTCCTGGTCGCACCAGTCCACGAATACAAGGCGCGCACGCGTCCGGTCTACCTGCCGGCCGGCGCGCGCTGGATCGATTTCCAGACCGGTGCGTACCACGAGGGCGGCGAGCGCATCGAGGCGGCGGCGCCGCTGGCGCGCATGCCCCTGTTCGTGCGCGCGGGCTCGCTCGTGCCGACGGGACCGGCCATCGAACACACCGACCAGGGGCGCGAGGGGCCGCTCACGCTGCTCGTGTTCACCGGCGCGAACGGGCATTTCGAACTCTACGACGACGATGGCACGAGCTACGGCTACGAGCGAGGCGAGTGGAGCCGCATTCCCTTCGACTGGGACGATGCAAGCGGCACGCTGCACGTCGGCGCGCGCCAGGGCGCCTTCCCCGGCATGCCCGCGCACCTGCCGCTGCGCGTGCGCTTCATCGCGCCCGGCAGCGCCGTGCCCGCGCAGCTCGACGCGCCGCCCGACCGCGAGCTGGATTACGACGGCAGCGCACTCGACGTGCGCCGCGGCGCATGAGATCCGGCGCCGCGCGTCCCTCGGGCCGCGGCATTCGCGGCGGCGCGGCATGATCACGCGCCGGCGGCTGACCCAGCAGGTGCTCGCGCTGGGGGCGCTGGCCGCCCTATGCCGCCGTCCCCTGCAGGCAGCCGATGCCGTGGCGGGGGCGGGCGCACCGGAGCCCATCGCGCCCACCTGGGAGGCGCTGCGCGAGCGGTACCAGGCGCCCGACTGGTTCCGCGACGCGAAGTTCGGCATCTGGGCGCACTGGTCAGCGCAGTGCGTGCCGGAAGCCGGCGACTGGTACGCGCGCGACATGTACATCCAGGGAAGCCGCGCCTACGAGCATCATCTGCGCCACTACGGGCATCCGGCCGATGTCGGCTTCATGGAGATCGACCGGCTGTGGACGGCGGCGAACTGGGATCCGGGCGAGTTGCTCGACCTGTACCGCGATGCCGGCGCGCGCTATTTCGTCGCGCTGGCCAACCACCACGACAACTTCGACACCTACGCGTCGCGCTACCACGCCTGGAATGCGACGCGCATCGGGCCGCGCCGCGACATCATCGGCGAGTGGTCGCGTGCGGCGCGCGCGCGCGGCCTGCGTTTCGGCGTGTCGAACCACTCCGCGCATGCGTGGCACTGGTTCCAGGTCGCCTACGGCTACGACCCGGAGGGTCCGCGCCGCGGCGAGCGCTACGACGCGTGGCGGCTGACGCGTTTCGACGGCGATGGCCGCTGGTGGCAGGGCCTCGACCCGCAGGAACTCTATGGCGGCGCGACGATGCCGATGCCCGAGGGCATCGGTTCGATTGCCGAGGCCAACGCCTGGCACTCGGCGCATGACGGCGTGTGGGATGAAGCGCCGCCGCTCGCGAATCCCGCGTTCGTGCACCAGTGGGCGCTGCGCTGCCAGGATCTGCTCGAGAGCTACCAGCCCGACCTCGTGTATTTCGACAACAGCGGCCTGCCGCTGGGCCAGGCCGGCCTCGATGTCACGGCGCGCTACTACAACGCCGCGCTCGCGCGGCATGGCCGGCTCGACGTGGTCGCGACGGCGAAGAACATTCCCCCCGCGCACGCCGGGGCGGTCGTCGAAGACGTGGAGCGCGGTTACCGCGCCGGCATCGAACCGCACCCCTGGCAGACCGACACCTGCATCGGTGACTGGCATTACAACCGCGAGCGCTTCGAGCAGCGCAGCTACATGGATGCGGCGGCCGTGATCCATCGGCTCTGCGATGTCGTGTCGAAGAACGGCAACCTGCTGCTGAGCGTGCCGTTGCGCGGCGACGGCACCATCGACGCGGAGGAGCGGCGCATCGTCGGGCGGATCGGCGCCTGGAACCGCCGCTTCGGCGAGGCCGTGTTCGCCACCCGTCCGTGGCGCATCCACGGCGAAGGGCCCACCCCCGTGCGGGCCGGGGCCTTCAGCGAGTTCGGCGCGGCGGCCTTCACGGCCGCGGACATCCGCTACACGACGCGCGAGCGCAGCTTGTACGCGATCACGCTCGGCCGCCCGGGCGATGTGGTGACGCTGCCGGCGCTCGCCGGCGTGGCGGTGCAACGCGTCGAGATGGCCGGCACGAACGCGCCGCTGCGCTTCAGGCGCGACGCGCGCGGCCTGCACGTGTCCGTGCCCGCGGCGCTGGCGGATGACATCGGCGTCGCGCTCAGGATCCGCGGTGGGCGGCTGGCCTAGCATCGGGCGCGCCGTGCTGGTGGGCATTGCCGCCGTGTTCGCGGCGCGTGGCGCGCTGGCGCAGGCGCTGCCCGCGGATCGGCTGTACGTCGGCACCTGCTACCAGCCGGTGGACCGGACGCCGGCGCAGGTCCACGAGGACGTCCGCCGCATGCGCGCGGCCGGGTTCACGGTGGTACGCATGGGCGATCTGTCGTGGGATTACTTCGAGCCGCGCGAGGGGCAATTCGATTTCGCGCCATTCGATGCCGTCATGGAGGAGATGCGCGCCAACGGCATCGGCGTGATCCTCGACATTCCCGGGCTCCCCGCGCCCGCGTGGCTGCATCGCCATTACCCCGGCGTCGACCTCGTCGCTGCCGATGGCGCGCGGCGGCCTGCGGCCGAGCGCTACATGGAGGACATCAGCGATCCGGACTACCGGCGCCTGGCGAAGCGCATGGCCGAGGCGCTGCTGCGCCGCTACGCCCACCACCCGGCCTTGCTGGCGGTGGGCTACGACAACGAGATCGGCAACGGGTTCATCTCCTACTCGGCGGCCGACCGGCAGCGCTTCATCGCCTGGCTGCAGCGGAAGTACGGGACGCTCGGCGCGTTGAACCAGGCCTGGGCCACGCAGCGCTGGTCGCGTCGCATCGGTGACTGGCAGGAGATCGAGCTGCCGGATGCCGACGGGCCCGGGCCCTTCGAGCGCCAGCTCGACCTGCGCCGCTACTGGTCGGAGGTGACGATCGCCACGCTCGCAGACCTCGAGGCGCTGCGCCGGCGCATCGTGCCCGACAAGCCCGCCATCTCGAACCTGTGGGATTCCAGCCCGCGCAAGGGTTTCGATTACCTGTCGAGCTACCGTGGCTACGTCACCCACGGCGCGATGGGTTTCTATCCGTCGGAACCGGTCGCCGCGAGTTTCGAGGCGCTCATGATGAAGGGCGCACTCGACACGCCGCTGTGGTTCAACGAATTCACCGCCGGTGGCGGCGGCTACTACGGCACACCCGGCCGCTCGCGCATGTGGGCCTATGTCGGTTTGATCGACGGCGTGCAGGGCATCCTGGCCTGGACGTTCAACAGTCATCTCGGCGGCGAGGAGCAGGCGCTGTTCGGGCTTCTCAACCACGACGACTCGCCATCATGGAAGCTCGCCGAGTTCGCCACGATCGCGGGCGAGTTCGCGCGGCTGCAGCAGCTGGGATTTCCCCGCCATCCGCGGCCGCAGGTCGCGATCGCCTATTCCTTCGAAAGCCGCCTGGCCTCGTCGCCGAACGGCCCGTCCAACACCGTGCGGCAGTACGTGACCACGCCGTACCTCGACCAGGAACACGCGGCCTTCGCTCCCTTGTTCGATGCCAACATCGACGTAGCGGTCATCAACGTCGGGCATGAAGACCTGTCGCGCTACCGCCTGGTCATCCTGCCCGGCGATTACCTGCTCGACGGCGCCAGCGCGCAGGCGCTGCGCGATTACGTCGCGGCGGGCGGCAACGTGTTGATGACGGCGTTCTCCGCCAAGGTCGACGAGCACGACCAGTGGTTCGCGGTGCCGCTCCCTGGCCGCTTGCACGATGTGTTCGGGCTGCGGACCAACGAGTTCTACGACACCCAGGCGCCGTTGCAGGTCGATTTCGGCGACGCGCAGGTCACGACCTCGAGCCGGTTCTACGAATTGCTCGAGCCCACGACGGCCCTGCCGCTCGCCTCGCTCGCGAACCTGCCGGGGCGGCCACCGGCGCTCACGCGCAATGCGTATGGCAAGGGCCACGCCTACTACCTGGCGACGCCCGCCGATCGCGCGGTGCTCGGGGCCTTCTACCGCCGCATCCTGCCCGCCCTGGGCGTGGACCGCGGGCCGGATACGCCGCCGGGCGTGTATGCGCGCGAGGTCGACGGCCGCGTGCTGTACGTGAACACCACCACCACTGGACAGCGCGTCCCGATAGCGGCCCGCAGGCACGGCTTGCTGTCGGACCGGTGGTTCACTGGGGACATCCAGCTTGCTCCCTATGCGGTCGAATTGGCCGAATAGGGCCGCGGCGCCGGCACTGGCTGCGCTGTCGCTGTGCGCGTGGCTCGCGGGTGCCGCGCGCGCCGCGGACACCACGCGCCACATCGAACTGGACGTGGCGCGTGCCACGGCGCCGCTCGATCGTTTCTTCGACCTGTCGGTCGGCTCGGACTATCCCGGCACGCTCGAGCGCGCGGCCAACCTCGGGCAGCTGGCGAGCGTGGCTGGCGAGTGCGGATTCCGCTACCTGCGCTTCCACGCCATCTTCCACGACGTGCTCGGCACGGTGCGCGAGCAGCAGGGCCGCATCGTCTACGACTGGACGCGCATTGACGCACTCTACGATGCGCTGCTGGCGCGCGGCGTGCGTCCGTTCGTCGAGCTCGGCTTCACGCCACAGGCGCTCGCGACGTCGGCCAACAGCATCTTCTACTGGCAGGGGAACACCTCGCACCCGCGGCCGGAGGCTTGGCGCGACCTGGTCGAGGCCTTCGCGCGGCACCTCGAGTCGCGCTACGGCGCGGCGGAGGTGCGCGGCTGGTTCTTCGAGGTGTGGAACGAGCCCAACCTCGCCGGCTTCTGGGAGGGCGCGGACCGCGACGCCTATTTCCAGCTCTACGACCTCACCGCGCGCACGCTGCGGCAGGTCGATGCCGCGCTGCGCGTCGGCGGGCCGGCGACCGCGGGCGCCGCATGGGTGCCGGAGTTCCTCGCGCACCTCGCGCAGAGCGGTGCGCCGATCGATTTCGTCACGACGCACAGCTACGGCGTGCAGGGCGGGTTCCTCGACGAGGAGGGCCACGACGACACGCGCCTCGATCCGTCGCCGGGCGCCATCGTCGATGACGTGCGCCGCGTGCGCGCGCAGATCGAGGCCTCGCCTTTCCCCGGCCTGCCGCTGTATTTCACCGAGTGGAGCACCAGCTACACGCCCCGCGATCCCGTGCATGACGCCTACCTGAGCGCGCCCTACATCCTGTCGAAGCTCCGGGCAGTGAAGGGCCTGGTGCAGGGCATGAGCTACTGGACCTACACCGACCTGTTCGAGGAACCCGGTCCGCCCACCGCGCCGTTCCAGGGCGGGTTCGGGCTGCTGACCCCGGAGGGGATCCGCAAGAGCGCCTACTTCGCCTACAAGTACCTGCATGCGCTGCAGGGGAAGGAGGTGCCGGCGGACGACCCGCAGGCCTGGGCCGCGAGCGACGGCCGCGGCATGCAGGTCCTCGTCTGGGACTTCCACCAGCCGCAACAGCAGCTCAGCAATCGCCCGTATTTCCGGCGCATCCAGCCGCCGGACCGGCTCGGCGACCTGCGGCTGGACTTCCGCCATCTCGCGCCCGGACGCTATCGCGTGCAGGTGCACCGCACCGGCTACCGCGCGAACGATGCCTACACCGCCTGGCTCGGCATGGGTGCGCCCGCGCGCCTGTCGCGCGCGCAGCTCGGCCGTCTCGAGCGCCTGACGCGCGATGCGCCCGAGCGCTCCACGCTCCTGCGGGTGGGCGAGGGCGGCGACGCCCGCGTGCGCATCGCCATGCGCAGCAACGACGTCGTGCTCGTGGGCCTGGCACGCATCGATTGAGCACCGCGCGCCGGCCCCGCCACGGGGCACTTGCAGTGCTGGCGCGGTTTGCATTAGTATGATAAATACGTCATGGTAGCGCTATCTAAACCGTAGCCTGCTTGCGTGGCCTGCAGCCGCAGGAACCACGCCGGCGATGGTTGCCAGCGCACCGGGGCGGGGGCCGCGCAGTGACGCGCGCGGTGTCCGCGGGGGCCGAAATACAAGACCAGAGACAAGCGGGGGAGATATGGCGAAACTCAATTCGACGTTGCACCGGACCATCGTGGAGTTGCTGCGCAAGGGCGCTCCGGCATTGGCGCTCGGCGCCGCGGGTGCGTTCGGGGCGATGACGGTGCACGCCGCCGACGCGGCGGCCAAGTCCGATGACGGGTCCGACCAGACGCTCGAGACCGTCGTCATCTCCGGGCAGCGCGCCGCGCTGCAAACCGCGCAGAAGATCAAGGAAAATTCCAAGGAGATCGTCGACAGCATCGTGGCCGAGGACATCGGCAAGCTGCCTGACCGGTCGGTCGTCGAAGTCCTGCAGCGCATTCCCGGCGTCAGCATCGACCACACCTACCGCGACATCGCCGGCCACACCGACCCGGAGCACTACTCGGTCGAAGGCGCCGGAGTCACGATCCGCGGGCTCAGCTACGTGCGCTCCGAGCTCAACGGCCGCGACAGCTTCACCGCCAACGGCGGCCGCTCCCTCAGTTTCGATGACGTGCCGCCCGAACTCATGGCGGCGGTGGATGTGTACAAGAACCCCACGGGTGACCACATCGAAGGCTCGGTCGGCGGCCTCGTCAACCTGCGCACGCTGATGCCCTTCGACATAAGCGGTTCCCGCACCAGCCTGTCGGCGCAGGAAGGCTGGGGTGACCTGTCGCGCGGCAAGGCGCGTCCACAACTTTCGGCGTTGTACAGCAACCGCTGGCAGTCGCCGATCGGCGAGATCGGCGTGCTGGTCGACCTGGCCTACTCCGAGAGCGCGACGCGCTCCGACGCGATGGAACTGCACACCTTCTACCCGCGCGTGTCGAGCCTCGAGCCCACCACGACCTGGATTCCCTCGGGCGAGACCGTGTGGCTGCCGCAGGGCGTTTCCTGGCGCACGCTGCAATACACACGCACGCGCCAGGGCGCCTACGGCGCGCTGCAATGGCGCCCGAGCGAAAACGTGGAGAGTTCGCTGACGGTGTTCCGCTCGAGCTACAAGTTCCATTGGGACGAGAGCGCGATCTTCGAGCAGGACAACGTCTACTCGATCGCCCCGGCGCCGGGCACGAACTTCACGATCGGGCCGAACGGCCAGTTCATTTCCGGCACCATCGTTGACAGCAACGCCAGCGATGGCGGCATTCCGTTCGGCAACGACACGCGTTCGGCGAATCGCCATTCGGTCACCACCGATATCGCGTGGAACACGCGCTGGAAAATCACCGACCGCCTGACGCTCACCTCCGACCTGCAACACGTGCTGGCCACTACGCGTTCCGATGATGTGACCGTGGCAACCAACGTCAACCTGCCCTCCGAGACGATCTCGCTGGCGGGCAGCATCCCCACGGTCTCGGTGGACCAGGCCTACCTCGCGAATCCCGCCAACTACTACTGGTCGTTCACGATGGACGGCGCGAGCCAGGCCGACGGCAAGCAGTGGGCCTGGCGCGAAGACCTCGACTACAAGCTCGAGGGCGATTTCTTCCACAACCTGCATGCTGGCGCGCGCTACGTCGATCGCGAAGCCTTGACGCAGGTCACGATGCCCGGCGGTGGCTACAACTGGGTGGCGATCAGCCAGACCTGGATGCAGGGGTGGTATGAAAGTGGACTCGCGTACCTCAACCAGTACCCGGGAGCGACGCGGGTCTTCAACTTTCCCAATTTCTTCAATGGCAAGGTACCGCTACCTTCGAGCCTGATCTTCCCGGCGGTGTCGACCACCACCAGCGGCCCGGCGGGGCTGGCGGCGCTGCAGGCCTACCGGGCGCAGCTGTGCGGCTGCGACTACACCTGGTCGCCGGCAACCTTCACGAACGACGCCGGCAGCAGCAACACGCAGAACGAGCACGTGTACTCGGCCTACCTGTCGGCCGACTTCGGCTCCAAGGCCGGCAACGTGCCGTTCGATGGCAACGTGTCCGCGCGCTTCGTGCACACGAGCGATTCGGCGCAGGGCTTCGCGGTCGTCAACGCGTTCGACATCCCGAACCCCTTGCCGTCCGGTACCACCGCCGGCGATTTCGTGGCGGTTCCCGGCTCGACCACGCCGATCTCCGCGAACAATTCCTACAGCGACTTCCTGCCGTCGTTCAATATCCGCTTCCACTTCACCGACAAGCTGCAGGCGCGCCTCGCACTGGCCAAGGCCATCGCGCGGCCTGATTTCTCGCAGCTGCAGGCCTTCACCTCCTCGGGATCGCAGGTCAACAACACGACCAACGTGCAGACCTTCACGGGCACGGCCAGCGGCAACCCGACGCTCAAGCCGGTGAAGTCGAACCAGGCCGACGCATCGCTCGAATGGTATTTCGCGCCGAGCGGCTCGCTGACCGGGGCGCTGTTCTACAAGCGGCTGAGCGACGTGATCGTCAACGAGCTGTTCACCACGCAGCTCACGGATGCGAACGGCGCCTCGCACGATGTCACGACCAACGGCCCGGTCAACGGCGCCAATGGCACCATCAAGGGCTTCGAGATCGCCTACCAGCAGTACTTCGATTTCCTGCCCAGCGTGCTCAAGGGCCTGGGCCTGCAGGCGAACTTCACGCACATCGACAGTACGCAGAGCTTCTACTCGCCGGTCACCGGCGCGTATTGCTCGGTGCCGGCGGCCGGCGAAGCGAACCTGCTGCAGAACCTGGCCGGTTGCGACACGGACGGCCGCGCCTTCGGCAACTTGCCGCTGCAAGGGCTGTCGAAGACGGCCTACAACGTGGCGCTGCTGTACGATCGCGGGCCGGTGTCGGCGCGCCTCGCCTACGGCTGGCGCAGCAAGTACCTGCTGGGCGTAAACGTCAACGCCGCCAATGGCAGCGACGGCCTCGATACCAACCCGAACAGCGCCAACTACGGCAACCGCAACCTGCCCTATGCGTTGCCGGTCTATGGCGATGATTTCGGCCAGCTCGACGGCTCGGTGTTCTACAAGATCAACGCGAAGCTGAACTTCGGCATCGAGGTCAAGAACATCACCGACTCGATCTACCGCGAGCTGCGCCAGCAGCACTTCGGCACGACGCCGCTCGCGTGGTACGACAGCGGCCGCAGCTTCTACGCGCAGCTTCGCCTGTCGCTGTAGCGCGGAGCCGTGACGGATTCCGGAGGGTGCCCCGGTGGCCGGGGCGCCCTCCGGTAGGCCATCCTGTAAGATGCGCCCGGTGTACGAGCCAGCCATTCGCCGCGTGGTCATCCTGGGTGGCGGCAGCGCCGGCTGGATGGCCGCGCATGGGCTGAGCGGACTGCTCGGCCGCCGCATCGAGCACATCACGCTGATCGAGTCCTCCGAGATCGGCACGGTCGGGGTCGGCGAGGCATCGCTCCCGACCCTGCGCGCATTCAACGCGACGCTGGGCGTGGACGAGCGCGATTTCATCCGTCGCACGCAGGCCACGTTCAAGCTGGGCATCGAATTCCGTGACTGGCGCGACGGCCGGTCGTTCTTCCACGGCTTCAGCGATTTCGGACCCGCGATCCGCGGCGTGCCGCCGCACCTGCTGTGGCTGCGCCTGCGCGAAGCCGGCGATGAGACCTCGTACGCGCTGCATTCGGTGACGACGCAGGCCGCGCTGCGCGAACGCTTCGGTCCGCCGTTGCCCGACGCGCAGTCGATCCTCGGCACGTATTCCTACGGCTTCCAGTTCGATGCGAGCCTCTACGGCGCCTTCCTGCGCGCGCGCGCGATCGGCAGAGGCGTGCAGCACATCGACGCGCGCGTCGAAGACGTGGTGCTGCGGCCGGCCGACGGGTTCATCGATCACCTGGTGCTGGCCGATGGCCGCACGCTGGCCGCTGACCTGTACATCGACTGCAGCGGTTTCCGGGCGCGGCTCATCGGCCAGGCGCTCGGCTGCGGATTCGAGGACTGGTCGCACTGGCTCCCCTGCGATCGCGCCTGGGCCGTGCCCTGCCAGTCGGCCGGGCCGCTGCTGCCGTACACGCGTTCCACGGCGCGCACGGCCGGGTGGATCTGGCGCATCCCGCTGCAGCATCGCACCGGCAACGGGCACGTGTTCAGCAGCCGGTTCATCGGCGAGCAGCAGGCCGCCGACCAGCTGCTCGCGCAGCTCGACGGCGCGCCGCTGGCGGAGCCGCGGCTGCTGCGTTTCACCGCAGGGCGGCGCCAGGCGTTCTGGAAAGGCAACTGCGTCGCTCTCGGGCTCGCCGGCGGTTTCCTCGAACCGCTCGAGTCGACCAGCATCAACCTCGTCGAGACCGGCATCGGCCGGCTGATCGAGCTGTTCCCGGACCAGGGTTTCGACCCGGCGCTGGAACGCGAGTACAACCGGCAGATGGCGCGCAGCTACGAGACGATCCGCGACTTCATCATCCTGCATTACCACTGCAGCCAGCGCGAGGGCGAGTTCTGGCGCTATTGCCAGCAGATGGCGATTCCCGACGCGCTGCGGCACCAGATCGAGCTGTTTCGGGCGCGCGGTGTCGTCGCACTGTACGACTCCGGAGCCTTTGCTGAGCCGAGCTGGGTGTCGATTTTCCTCGGGCTCGGCGTGTTCCCCGCTGCGATCGATCCGATGGCGGAGGTGATCGACGCCGAGGCGCTCGCCCGCGAGATGGCGCGCCGCGCGCAGCGCGTGCCCGCGGCCGCGGCCTCGCTCCCGGCGCACGCCGATTTCATCCGCGCGCACTGCCAGGCCGCGCCATGAGCGAGGTGCGCCGCGAAGCGGGGCAGGGCTTGCGCCACATCGTCATCGTCGGCGGCGGCACCGCGGGCTGGATGGCGGCCACCGCGCTGTCGCGCGTGCTGGCCGGATCGGCCTGCCGCATCAGCCTGGTCGAGTCGGAAGCGATCGGCACCGTCGGCGTCGGCGAGGCGACGATCCCGAGCCTGCCCGCATTCCACTCGCTGCTCGGCGTCGATGAGCGCGAGTTCCTGCGCGCGACGGCGGCCACGTTCAAGCTGGCGATCCGCTTCCGCGACTGGCGGCGGCCAGGCGAGGCCTACTACCACCCGTTCGGCGCCTACGGCATCGGCGTGGAACACGCGCTGTTCCAGGCCTGGTGGCTTGCGGCGCGGCAGCGCGGCGCGGCCACGCCGCTCGAGGACTGGTCCGCGAGCGGACTGGCCGCGAAGCGCGGGCGTTGCGGCCCCGCGCGCGGCGGCGAGGCGCAGGCCCGCATGCCGCTCTCGTACGCCTACCACCTCGACGCGCAGCTGTACGCGCGTTTCCTGCGCGCGCGCGCCGAAGCCGCCGGCGTTACGCGCATCGAAGGCCGCGTCGAGCATGTCGACCTGGACGAGCGGGGCCACATCCGCGAACTGAGGCTCGCCGATGGCCGGCGCATCGCTGGCGAATTCTTCATCGACTGCTCGGGGTTCGATGGCTTGCTGATCGCGCGCGCGCTCGGTGTCAGCTACATCGACTGGGCGCAATGGTTGCCCTGCGACCGGGCCATCGCGGCCCCGAGCGCCGCGACCGGCGAGTTGCCGCCGTTCACCGATGCGATCGCCCATGATGCGGGTTGGCGCTGGCGCATTCCGCTGCAATCGCGCTTCGGCAACGGCTACGTGTATTCGAGCCGCTTCACCAGCGACGAGCAGGCGCGCGATGCGTTGCTCGCTGGCATCGGCGCTCCGCCGCTCGCGGAGCCGCGGCTGCTGCGTTTCACGCCGGGTCGCCGCGCGGTGGCCTGGCGCGGCAACTGCCTGGCGCTCGGGCTGGCGGCCGGGTTCCTCGAGCCGCTCGAATCAACCGGCATCCACCTGATCCAGACGGCGCTCGGCCGCCTGTTCGGGCTGTTTCCCGGCCGCGAGACCGATGCGGCCGTGATCGAGGAATACAACCGCCTCACCGCCACGGAGTACGAACGCGTGCGCGATTTCATTATCCTGCATTACTCGGCCGCGGGGCGCGAGGACACGCCGTTCTGGCGCCACTGCCGCGCGCAGTCGCTCCCCGAGAGCCTCGAATACAAGCGCGAGCTCTACGCCGCGACCGGCCACGTGGCGCTGTACGAAGGCGAGACCTTCCTCGCGCCAAGCTGGCTGGCGATATTCGCCGGCCTGCAGGTCTGGCCCGCGCGGCACGAGCCGATCGTCGATATCCTCGGCTTCGACACGCTGCGGCCGCGGTTCGAGACGATGCATGCGACGTTGGCCGCCGCCGCCGAAGCCAGGCCGTCGCACGCGGCGTACCTGCGCTCGCAGGTGGGCGAGTGAGCGCGCCGGGCAGTTCGCTTGCGGCGCTGCTGCTGGGCAGCGTTGCGCCTGGCTGGCTGGCGCTCGCGCTCGTGGCCTGCGGTGGCGGTGACAGCGGCGGCGGAGGTTTAGGTGCGGGCGGCGGCAACAAGGGCACGGTCGCCACGCCGGCGATCCTGCCGGCGGCGGGCAGCTACCACGAGGCGCTCACGATTTCGATCAGCGACGCGACCGCCGGCGCGACGATCCACTACACGACCGATGGCACCACGCCGACGGCGAATTCGCCCGGCTACGGCGGGCCTTTCCTGCTCACGGCCGGCGCGACGGTGCGCGCGCTGGCCGCGCATGCCGGCCAGAATGACAGCGCCGCGGCGAGTGCCGCGTACACGCTCACGCCGCTGGCCGGCACGCCCGCTTACACCTGGAAGAACGTGCAGATCCGCGCCGGCGGATTCGTCAGCGGCATCGTCGCGCATCCGGCCGTGCCCGGGCTGCTCTACGCGCGCACCGACATCGGCGGCGCCTATCGCTGGAACGACGCGAGCGGCACCTGGACACCCTTGACCGACTGGATCACGACCGGCGACTTCAACCACCTCGGCATCGAAGCCATCGGGATCGACCGGTCGGATGCGAACCGCCTGTACCTGGCCGCCGGCGCCTACGCGCAATCGTGGGCCAGCAACGGACAGATGCTCGTCTCGAGCGACCGGGGCGCGAGCTTCACCGTCGTGCCCTTGCCCTTCAAGTTCGGCGGCAACGAAAACGGCCGCGGCGCCGGCGAGCGCATCGCGGTCGATCCCAACCAGGGCGCAATCGTGTACCTGGGTAGCCGCCAGAACGGCCTGTGGCGCAGCGCCGACCACGGCAGCAGCTGGAGCCAGGTCACGAGCTTTCCGGTCACCGGCGTGACCACCGGCAACAAGAACACGGGCGTCGGCGTCGTCGCGATCGCCTTCCAGCCGGCGAGCGCGACCGCGGGCCAGGCGACGCCGGTGATCTACGCCGTCGTCTCGGATACGGGCGATGAGAGCGCGGGGCCGATTTTCCCGCTCTATCGCAGTGTCGATGGCGGCCAGTCGTGGAGCGCCGTTCCCGGCCAGCCGCTCGGCCTGTACCCGAACCATGGCGCCTTCGGGCCGGACGGAAACCTGTACCTGACTTATGGCGACGATGTCGGACCGAACGGCATGACCCGCGGCGCGGTGTGGCGCTACACGCCGCCGCCATCCAACGCGGCCAACGGCGCGGGCAGCTGGCTCGACATCACGCCGCCGGCCCCGAGCTATGCGAACAACGGCAGCTACGGTTACGGCAGCCTCGCGCTCGACCCGGCACACGTGGGCGTGCTGGTCGTGGCCACGATGGACCTCTGGTACCTGCACGATGACCTGTGGCGCAGCAGTGACGGCGGAGCCACGTGGCACGAAGCGGGCGTCGATGCCAGGTTGAGCCTCGACGCTTCGAGCGCACCGTGGATCAGCCAGTACCAGCCCAGCGGACCGGGATGGTGGATCGCCGGCATGGCCATCGACTCGGGCAATGCCGATCAGCTGTTCTACGGCACCGGCGCGATGGTGTGGAAGAGCAGCAACCTGACCGCCGTCGACAGTGGCGGCACGCTCGCGCTGGCGGCGAGTGCGACCGGCCTCGAGGAAACCGCCGCGCTCGGGCTGGTGAGCCCGGCGAGCGGCGCGCCGTTGGTGAGCGCCGTCGGCGACGTGTGCGGATTCGTGCACGCCAACGTGGGTGCGCCGCCGGCCGCGAGCCTGGCCTCGCCGCGGTTCTCGACCGGCACCGGCATCGACATCGCGGGACAGGATCCCGCGGTGCTGGCGCGCGTCGGGCACCAGGCGGACGCCACGCAGCTCGGTGGATGGTCGCCGGACGGCGGCATCACGTGGATGCCCTTCGCCGGCAGGCCCTCGGGCACATCGAGCGGGGGCGGCAGCATCGCCGTGTCGGCCGATGGCTCGGCCTTCGTCTGGGCGAGCGACGACGCCGCCACCGCGTATTCGGTCGACCATGGCGCCACATGGGCCGTGAGCACCGGCGCCCCGGCACGGAAGACGGTGATCGCGGATCGGGTCGACCCCCAGCGACTCTATATAGTGAGTGGCGCGGCCCTCTACGGCAGCACCGACGGGGGCAAGACCTTCACGCTGTTCAACAACGCGCTGCCGGTGAGTAGCGGTTCGCTCGCGGCACGTCCCGACGTCAGCGGCGATCTCTGGCTGGCGGGCGACAGCGGCGTGTATCGCTCGGTGGACGGGGGTGCGCATTTCATGCCGGTCGCCGGCCTGGCCGGCGTGCGGTCGATCGGCTTCGGCAAGGGCGCGGCCGGGCAGGCGACACCCGCGGTCTATGCGCTCAGCGCCACGGTCGGCAGCGAGGGTTTCTATCGCTCGCTCGACGGTGGCCTGGGCTGGACGAAGATCAATGACGCCGCACACCAGTACGGCGTCGCCACGCTGGTGATCGGCGATCCGCGCGTATTCGGCCGCATGTACGTCGGCACCAACGGCCGCGGCATCGTGTACGCGGATTCCGCGCAATGAGGCCGAACCCGAGGCTGGCGATGGCGACGGCCCTGCTGCTGGCCGCGGTGGGCGTGGTGGCTGCGCCGGCCGGGCAGCACGATACGGCGGCTGCGGGCGCGCCCGGCCACTACGCGCATTTCCGCGCCGCGGTCTACGTGACCGTCGGCGATACGCGCCGGCTCGCCGACCCGGCGGCCTTCGAACGCGAGTTCACGCGCGCGATGTCGCAGGCGCGTTTCGACAAGGTGTACGTCGAGGTCTACCGTGACCACCAGTTCGCCAGCGAGGCCGAGATCGAGGCGACCGCCGCATCCTTCCGCGCGCGCGGCGTGCAGGTGGCCGGCGGCGTGACGCTCGCCGCCGGCGGGCGCGACGGGCAGTTCGGCACCTTCGACTACGAAGACCCGGCCGACCGCGCCGAGTGCCAGCGCGCGGCCGTGCTGGCGGCGCGGCATTTCGACGAGGTGATCCTCGACGATTTCTTCTTCTACACCTCCAAGAGCGACGCCGACATCGCCGCGCGCGGCGCGCGCAGCTGGAGCGAGTATCGCCTCGCGACGATGCGCGCGGCCTCGCGCGAGCTGGTCGTCGGTCCGGCGCACGCCGCCAATCCGCGCGTGCGCGTGGTGATCAAGTACCCGAACTGGTACGAGCATTTCCACGGCCTGGGGTTCGACCTCGAACAGCAGCCCTCGATCTTCGACGGCGTGTACACCGGCACCGAGACGCGCGACCCGGACATCACCGACCAGCTGCTGCAGCAATACCAGAGCTACGGCATCGTGCGGTACTTCAACGGGCTGCGCGCCGACGGGGCCAATGGCGGCGGCTGGGTCGACACTTTCTCGACGCGTTACGTCGATCGCTATGCCGAGCAGCTGTGGGACACGCTGTTCGCGAAGCCGCCCGAGATCACGCTGTTCAGCTGGAGCGCGATGGCCGATGCGCGTGCGGCGCCAGGCGGCGAGCGACCGTGGGCGGGCGAGGGGACGAGCTTCGACTGGAACGCGCTGCGCGATGCGTGGCGGGGCCACGCGGCGCCAGCGGGCTGGGGCGCTGCGGCCGGCCACGCGCTGCAGCAGGCCGACGCGGTGCTCGGCGCGCTCGGCCGGCCCGTGGGCATCGCCGCGTACCGGCCGCCCGGCGCTGACGGCGAGGATTTCCTGCACGCCTACCTCGGCAACATCGGAGTGCCGATCGAGCTGACGCCACAGTTCCCCGATGATGCGCCGCTGGTCCTGCTCACGCAGGGCGCGGCACATGATCCGCAGATCGTCGAACGCATCGAGCGGCGGCTCGCCTCCGGCGGCCGCGTGGTGATCACCTCGGGCCTGCTGCGCGCCCTGCAGGGCCGCGGCATCGAACGGATCGCCGACATCGCCGTGAGCGGGCACATCGCCGCCGTGCAGCACTGGTACGATGGTTATGGCGCAGGCAACGGCCGCCGGCTCGACGACGCCGGCACGCAGCCCGTGCTGATGCCGGAGCTGCGCTTCTATACCAACGACAGCTGGCCGATCCTGCGCGGTGAATCGGCTTCACACGGCTACCCGCTGCTGCTGATGAACCGTTACTCGCGCGGCGTACTCTACGTGCTGGCCATCCCGGAGGACCCGGGGGATCTCTACCGCCTGCCCGCCGCGCTGCTCGGGCGCCTGCGCGCCTACCTCATGTCGGCCGGGCCCGTGTACATCGATGCGCCGGCGCTGGTCGCGCTGTTCACCTACGACAACGACACCTTCATCGTGCAGTCCTACCGCGACGCGCCCGTGGACGTGGGGCTGTCGGTACTCGGCCGGGCCACGGGCCTCGATGACCTCGGCGGCGGCGACGCGCCGTCCCGGGCTGTCGCCGGCGGTTCGCCTGAGGACGGCTCCGGCGACGCGCACGATGCGCGCACGCGTTTCACGACGCAGCTGCCGGCGCATTCGTTCCGCGCCTTCCGCGTGCGGCGCGCGCGCACCGAAGCCCCGTCTCAGTGAAGCGGCACGCGGTAGATGTTCCGGCGCAGGTCGGCTTTCGTGTACACGTAGACCGACGGGTCGTTGCCGACCGCCAGGCTGTCTTCGGCGCGCGGGATCACCACCGTATCCGCGGGCAGTGGCAGGACCGGCTCACGCGGCCTGCTGCCCGCACCGACGCGCACGGCCGCGGTCCGGCCCGCCGTGGTCGGATCGTTCTCGCGGCCGATCTCGACCAGCAGGTAACGGCCGTCGCTCGACCAGCGCGACTGGTACCAGCCCTTGCCGATGACATGGCCGGCGTGGTCGTCCAGCGAGACCAGGGTCGCGGCCGCGAGGCCACCGTCGACCGGCATGTCGACGATGACGTCGCGGCCATCGGGAGAGGCGCCATCGAAGTTGACGATCGGCGAGGCGACTACGCGGGTGTCATGGGTGCCATCGAGGTCGATGCGGTGCAGGTAGTCGACCTGCTTGCCGGGGGAACGGTAGAACACCTGGTTGCCGCCGAAGCGTGCCTGGTCGCCGTTGCGCACGAGCAGCAGCGGCGGCGTGCGGCCATCCAGCGGCGCCAGCCAGACCTGTGGCACGCCATCGCGGATGCGGGTGAACACGACATGCCGCTCGCCTGCATCGACGTCGAACCCGTCGACGTTGAAGTCCCGCAGCAGCGTCTCGCGCTTGCCGCTGCCGAGGTCGAGCCGCGCGAGCACGACTTCGTTGGCGGCGTTCGCCGACATGAAGTACACGCGGCGCGAGTCGGCTGACAGCCACGGATAGAATGCGCCGCCCTCGGTCGTGAGCGCCTGCTCGCCCCGCGCGTCGTGCAGCCAGAGCGTGTCCTGTTCGGAGCCGATCGAGGTCAGCAGCGAGCGGCCGTCGGCGGCCAGGACCACGCCTTCCTCGTCGGTCGGGCCGAAGGTGATCTGCTGCGGTTCGCCATCGGGAAATCGCTGCCGCCAGACATGCGAGTGGGCGGCGTGGCCGATCACGAAGTACATCCACTGGCCATCCGGCGCCCAGGCGGCGGCGATGCAGGCGCCGCGTGCCGGCCCGACGGGGTGCCCGCCGGAGCCGCCGGCGAACGGCACGAGCCGGCATTGCTGGAAATTGCCGGTGCCGTTCATCTCCACGACCAGCACCCAGCGGCGATCGGGCGACAGGTACGAGAAATGCGCCATGGCGCGTTCGTGGTCGGGCCAGTACACATCGCGGCTGTTCGCGCCGGTGTCGGTGGATGTGACGAGGCCCAGGTGAATGCCGGTGCGGAAGCGGGAGAACAGCACCTCGTGCGGGCCGATGTAGGTGAGTCCCGAGGCGTTGGACAACAGGCGCGTGGGTTCGCCGCCGGTCACGGGGACCGACCATGTGTCCCACGATTCGCCGCGCTTGTCGACGACGGTGTACGTGACGTGGCTTCCGTCCGGCGTGAACGCCGGCGCGAACAGCAGGCCCGAGGCATTGGTCAGCCGCAGGTAGTCGCCATCGGGAAGGTCCTTGACCCACACCTGGCCCGGGCCCAGCAGCCAGGAACCGTTGCGGATGAAGGCCAGCTTGCGGCCGTCGGGCGAGAGCACGGGAGCGGTGGCCGAGTCGGCGACATCGGTCAGTGGTTGGTACTCGGCCGCTGAAGTGACGGCGCGCCGCGGCCATTGCGTCCAGAACACGACGGCAAGCACCAGTGCCAGAGCCAGCGCGGCGCCGTAGGCCAGCCATGGGCGGCCGGCACGGCGGGCCGTCGCGGAGGTCACGGCCGCCGTGCCCGCGGCGCCGAGCTCCGCCATCGCCTCCCGCGGCACCACGGTGACCGGCATGACGAACTTGTAGCCGCGCCCGGGCACGGTGAGGATGAAGCGCCGGTCGCCGGCCGATTCGCCCAGCACCTTGCGCAGCTGCGCGATGCTCTGGTTCAGGTTGTTCTCGGCCACGACCGTGTGCGGCCAGACCGCGCTCATCAGCTCCGATTTCCCGACGACCTGGCCGGAACGCTCGACCAGGTAATGCAGAGTCGAAAATGCCCGGGAGGGCAGGTCGACGGATGCGCCGCCCGGGCCGAGCAGCCGCTGCTGCCTGGTATCGAGCCTGAATCCCCCGAACTCGTAGTCCGGCGCGCTGATTTCGTCCATTGAATGTTGTTCTACGGGAACGGCGATCGGCTCCTCGGATTATCCACCAAGCCCCGGCCGGCGCAGCGCCAATCTTTCATAAGGATTCATGCGCCACCCAAAGCAGATTCATGGCATCGGGATCACGCTGGTGCCGCTGCGCCCGATCGCAGTCACAACCAAACCCATAGAAGAAGGAGTGCCCACATGTCACAGTTCCTCCAGGCAACCAGGGGTCGAGCAGCCCGCCTCGGGCTGTCCGCGCTCGGAGGTCTTGCCGCGCTGGCCTGGGCCGCGCAAGCCGCCGCCACCTGCCACGTTGCTGCAGGGCAGCAAGGCCCGGCAGCCCAGCCGCCGCACGCAGCGGCGTTCGCACCGGCGGTCTTCCACCCGGCGGACGCGCAGGCGACGTTCCTGGCAACCGGGTTCGAGCCCTACAACGACAGCGTTTCCATCGTCGGACTCTGGGAGTTCGAGGTCCGCGCGTCCATGGATGAGGGCCCGTTCCGCAAGGGGGACCTGCTGGACTGGGGCCTGGCCACCTGGCACGACGACGGCACGGAAATCCAGTTCTCCGCCGGGCGCCCCTACGATGCGGGCGATGTCTGCATGGGCGTGTGGAAGCAGACCGGCCGCAACAAGTTCCACCTCAACCACATCGCGCTGGGCAAGGACCTGGGCACCGGCGCCAATTTCGACGGCCTCACCAACATCCGCGCGGACGTGACGGTCGGATCCAACGGCAACAGGTTCACCGGCAGCTACCTGATCATCCAGTACTACGGCAGCCCCGTTGACGGCACGGAGTTCGACCAGAGCACCGAGCAATACCGGTTCGTCGGCGTGGTCACCGCCACGCGCGTCTCACCGAACTGACCTGGCACTGCGTCCTCCGTGCTCCTGCGGGAGCACGGAGGATTTCCAGCGCATTCGGGCCGCGCGGCCGCCTCAGGGAGATGTCGGAGGCGTTGGGGCCGCCGGGGCATCGGCGGGCGGCGGCGTCGCCGCGGCCCTGATCTTCTCCGCCGAGTCGCGCGCCAGGGCCTGGATCTTCGGCATCATGTCCTGCATCGCGCCCTGCATTTCATGCATGGAGTTCTGCATGATGGCAGGCAACTTCTTCAGCATGGCCTGGCCGGCGGGCGTGGCGTAGAACCTGGCGATGCCGTCGACCTCGGACTGGGTCAGGGATTTCTGGTAGACCCTGATCATGATCGGCTCGAGCTTTTCCCAGCTCATCGACTCGCGGTAGATCGCCGTCAGCTTGCTGCCGGTGTCCTCGGCGATCGCCTTTTGCGCGTCATTCAGCGGCTGGCCCTGGTTGGCCTGCTTGATCGCCGTGCTCATCATTCCGTCCATCTGGTCCCAGACGCTGTCGAGTACCCGCGATATGTGCGAGACCTCGAACAGGTGCTTCAGCGAAGCCTCGCTCGGAGGGCCGTCAGCGGCGCGGGCCGTCGACAGGCCAGCCAGACTGAGTATCAGCATCACGAGGCTACGGTTCATGCAGGAACTCCAGATCGCCGGAAGGCGGATGTCAGGGGGCGGAGGTCGATCGTTGGCATGCTACCGTACAATCCCGCGGGCCGCGACAGCGCGGCCTCACGGTCCGACCGCGGCGCAAACCCCGCAGCGCATCGTCAACGGCGCTGCCGGGTCAGGCAAGTCAGAACACGTGCCGCATCATGTCCACGGGTTGGTGCTCGGCGCGTGCCCCTGCACGAGCCAGGCGTGACCCGGTCGTTCGCGCAGGCAATTGGGCCTTGAAATCATGCCACTAGTGGGATTGCGCTTCGCCGGGCCCGTAGACACGCTTGACGATGCGAGCGGCCAGATCGCGAATGCTGTCGTCCGAGACGGTCGACTTCAAGTCGACCTGGGTTCCGCCCGTTGCAATCGAGCCTTCGCCGCGGCTCTCCCACAACACGTGCTGGTCGGCCACGGAGATGAGACGGGCGACCGACTCGGTGGCGACCCAGAATACGGGTCTGTCGGGTGTGCAGCGGCCGTCATAGCAATCCAGTACGGGATCGATCGACTCGATGCCGACCTCGAGTACCGTGCGAACCCCTTGCCGGGCAAAACGCCGATAGTCTTCCGCGCCCCAGTGAGCCGGGGCGACGCCACCATCGAGAATCGTGGCCGACGAATTCTGGCGGGCCTGCGCGACCACGGCGCGACGCAGATTCGCCTGCAATGGATGCCCGCGCAGTCCTTGCTGAAACCGGGCTTCGATCCATTGCGCCCTGCGCACCGTGACATGACCCGGCTGGTCCGCACCGACCGTTTCCCGGTCGATCGTGGAGCGAACGGCCCGGGGGATCGAGACGACGGCCACAGTTCCGAGCAGTGGACGCAGGGGTTCGAGGCGTGTCAGCGTTTCGATGGCCGGCCGATGGATCGGTACCAGCGTGCCGTAGTACTGCGAGAACAATTCCGGAGCGGCAGCGGCGATGAATCGATCGAGCTCGGACGAATCAGCCTTGATGACGATGTAGTCGTCATCCGCGGATCTCGGACTGTTTTCACCCTCCTTGTGTGGCTGCTCGACCGTGCCGGCAATGCGGCCGTTGTTGATGGCTGACGCGATCACATCATTGGACAGGTAGTAGAGCTCGAGATTGCCATTGCGCCCAAAACGGTACAGCAACGGCAGGTAGCGGGGTGGTTGCGCGCTGGGGGCTGGCTGTGATCGTGCGGGGTCCCGTTCCGTCACATCCAGATTCAGCAGGCGCAGTTCGCCCAGCCTGCCTGGGATGAGATCGAAGTCGCTCCACTTCGCGTCGCCCGCGGACCACTTCCATCGCACGAGGCGGGCCGACATCGTTCCCGATTCGTCCATCTGGACGAACACGAGGTCGTGCGCACGGTCCGACCGCGTCTGGTGCCTGCCGTTCTCGTCGCGGAACGCCCAAATGCCGATCAGGCGCAAGTCCGGCTGTGCTCCGGCCGACACGCCGACCGGATGGGCGGTCCTGACTTGCAGCTCGCAGCCCTGGAGCAGCGAGCCGGCCAACAGCAGCCCTAGCAGGCGCGCGGCAGTTCCGTTCACGGGAGAATCCCCTGACTGGCTTTCATTGCGCGCGATTGTGCTCTTCAGCGGGAGCACATGTGCATACAACAGGCTTACTCGTGCGAAGGGCGCGAAGGTCGGCTGGCGCGCCGCCTGGCGCTGCGTTCCCGCAACCGGTCGATGTAGAGGTAAACCACCGGCGTCGTATACAGCGTCAGCACCTGGCTGACGAGCAGGCCGCCGACCATCGAGATGCCGAGCGGGCGGCGCATCTCGGTGCCGTCGCCCGCGGCCAGCGCCAGCGGCAGCGCGCCGCAGATCGCCGCGCAGGTGGTCATCATGATCGGGCGGAAGCGCAGGGCGCAGGCCTGCGCGATCGCGGCGCGCGGATGGAGTCCCTGGTTGCGCTGCGCGTCGATCGCGAAGTCGACCATCATGATGGCGTTCTTCTTGACGATGCCGATCAGCAGCAGGATGCCGAGGAAGGCGATCAGGCTGAATTCGTTCCCGGTCGCCATCAGCGCCAGCAGGGCGCCGACGCCGGCGGAGGGCAGCGTCGACAGGATCGTCAGCGGATGGCTGTAGCTTTCGTAGAGCACGCCGAGCACGACGTAGATCGCCGCGAACGCGGCCAGCAGCAGCAGGGGCTGGCTGTCGGCATTCTGCTGGAACAGCCGCGCCGTGCCGTAGGAGCCGCCGCGGATCGAAGTCGGCACGTGGATGCGGTTCATCGTGCGGTCGATCGCCGCGAGCGCCGTGCCGAGCGACTCGCCCTCCGGCAGGTTGAAGGCGATCGAGGTCGAGGCCGAGGTGCCGGTGTGGTTCACGCTGACCGGCGTCGTGCCGGTCGCGAAGTGGCTGAAGGCCGAGAAGGGCACCACCGCCTCGCGCGCCACGCTGACCGCCGAGCCGGTCGAGGTATTGCCGCGCCCGGCATTGGCGAGCGAGTTCGCCGCGGCGTTGCGCGCCGTGTCCTGCGCAATCGCCGCGGCGGAAGCCGAAGCCGTGGCGCCCGTGCCGCTGGCCTTGAGCTTGGTCGTGCCTGCAACGGCCTGCGTCGCCTGCGTGCCGCTCACGGCGCCGCCGGCGGTGCTGACGTAGAGCTGGTCGAGCACGTCGGGGTGCTGCCAGAACTCGGGCGCGACTTCCATGACGACGTGGTATTGCTGCGGGCTGTAGGGGTTGTAGATCGTCGATACCTGCGCCTGCGCGAAGGCGTCGCCGAGCGTGTTGTCGATCTGCGCCGTGGTGAGGCCGAGCCGCGCGGCTGCGTCGCGATCGACGATCAGGTCGGTCTCGAGCCCGCCGGGCTGCAGGTCGGTGTCGACGTCGGTGACCTCGGGCACGTCCTGCAGCGCCTTGCGCAGTTTCGCCGACCAGTCGCGCAGCTCGGCCAGGTCGTCGCCGAGCAGCGTGTACTGGTATTCGGAGTTCGCGGCGCGACCGCCGCCGCCGCCGCCGATGTCCTGCACCGCCTGCAGGTAGGCCTGCACGCCCGCCACCTGCGCCATCCTGGGGCGCAGGCGTGCGATCACGCGGTCCGCCGAGGCCTTGCGTTCGGCCAGCGGCTTGAGCGCGATGCTGACGTTCGCGCTGGCGCCTCCGCCGCCGCCCATCGGACCGCCGCCGCCACCGCCGACCGAGCCGACCACCGTCGCCACGGCCGGGTCGGCGCGGATGATGTCGACCACCTGCCGCAGCTTGCCCTTCATGAGCTGGAACGACGAGAACGCGTCGCCGCGGATGCCGCCGCGCAACTGGCCGGTGTCCTGCTGCGGCAGGAATCCCTTCGGCACGACGATGTAGAGGTACACGTTGAGCCCGACCGTGAGCAGCAGGATCAGCATCATCAACGGCCCGTGGTCCAGCGCCCAGGCGAGCGAGCGCTGGTAACCGCGCGTCATCGCCGCAAAGCCGCGCTCGAAGGAATCGCCCCAGCGATGCAGCTTGTGCGCCGGGCGACGGCCGGCCAGCCGCGCGCACATCATCGGCGTCGTCGTCAGCGAGACCACCAGCGAGATCAGGATCGCGACCGACAGCGTGACCGTGAATTCCTTGAACAGCTTGCCGACGATGCCGCCGACCAGCTGGAAGGGGATGAACACGGCGACCAGCGACAGGCTCATCGACACGACCGTGAAGCCCACCTCGCGCGCGCCCTGCAGCGCGGCCTCGAGACGCGGCATGCCGGCCTCGACGTGGCGGGTGGTGTTCTCCATCACGACGATCGCATCGTCGACGACGAAGCCGGTCGCGATCGTCAGCGCCATCAGCGAGAAGTTGTTGAGGCTGTAGCCGAGCAGGTACATCGCGCCGAAGGTGCCGACCAGCGACACCGGCACGACCACCGCGGGTATCAGCGCCGCGCGGGCGCTGCGCAGGAACACGTAGACCACCAGGATCACCATGAACACAGCCAGCGCCAGCGTGCGCTCCACCTGGCGGAGCGAGGCGCGGATGGTCACCGACCGGTCGTTGGTGACCGCCAGGTCGATCTTCGGGTCGATCTCCTGCTGCAGCTGCGGCAGCGCCGCCCGGACCGAGTCGACGACGTCGATGACGTTGGCGCCGGGCTGCTGGAAGACCTGCACCTGCACCGCGGGTTTGCCGTTGTACAGGCCGTAGTTGCGGATGTTCTCGGTCGCGCCGTCGTTGATGTCGCTCACCTCCGCGACGTCGCCGAGGCGCACCGTGGCGTTGTTGCGGTTCGCGATGATCAGCGAGCGGTATTCCGCCGCCGTGCGCGCGTTGTCATTGGTGTAGATCTGGTAGTGCAGCGTGGCCGTCTCGATCGCGCCCTTGGGCGCGTTGGCGTTCGCGTTCGAGATCGCGGCGCGGATGTCCTGCAGGCCGATGCCGTACTTCGACAGCGCGAGCGGGTTCAGCTCGACACGCACCGCCGGCAGCGCGCTGCCGGCGACATTGACGCTGCCGACCCCCTTGAGCTGCGACAGCCGCTGCGAGATGACGGCATCGGCGGCGTCGAAGATCTGGCCCTGCGTCAGCACGTCCGAGGTCATCGCGAGCTGCATGACCGGGAAGTTCGCGCTGTTGAGCTTGCGGTAGCTGGGATTGCGCGTCAGCGCCGAGGGCAGGTCGGCATGCGCGGCGACGATGGCCGCCTGCACGTCGCGCGCCGCGCCGTCGATGTCCCGGTCAATGCCGAAGGTGAGCTGGATGTTGGTGTTGCCGACGCTGCTCGTCGAGGTCATGTCATCGACATCGGCGATCGCGCCGAGGTGGCGTTCGAGCGGCGTCGCGACGCTGCTGGCCATGACCTCGGGGCTCGCGCCGGGGATCTGCGCGGACACGAAGATCGCCGGCGCATCGATCTTCGGGAGCGGGGCGACCGGCAGCAGGCTGAAGGCCATCGCGCCGCTCAGGGCCACGCCGAGCGTCAGCAGCGTCGTGGCGACCGGCCGGGCGATGAACGGCGCGGACAGGTTCATGCGGCCGCGCCGCCGCCGCGGCGGCGATTGCGGATGCGGGTGCCGAGGCGGTCGAAGTACAGGTAGATCACCGGCGTCGTGAACAGGGTCAGCACCTGGCTCACCGCCAGGCCGCCCACGATGCTGACGCCGAGCGGATTGCGCAGCTCCGAACCGGTGCCGGTGCCCAGCATCAGCGGTATGGCGCCGAACATCGCGGCGACCGTGGTCATCAGGATCGGGCGGAAGCGCAGCAGGCAGGCCTGGTAGATGGCCTCGCGCGGCGTCTTGCCCTCGTTGCGCTCGGCGTGGATGGCGAAGTCGATCATCAGGATCGCGTTCTTCTTGACGATGCCGATCAGCAGGATGATGCCGATCAGCGCGATGATCGTCAGGTCCTCGCCGAAGAGCATCAAGGCCAGGAGCGCACCGATTCCCGCCGACGGCAGCGTGGAGAGAATCGTGACTGGATGGATGTAGCTCTCGTACAGCACGCCGAGCACGATGTACATGACGACGACCGCCGCCAGCAGCAGCCAGAGCTCGTTGCCGAGGTTCTTGCGGAAGGCCAGCGCGGCGCCCTGGAACGTGGTGCTGATGCTCGCGGGCAGGCCGAGCGTGCGCTCGGTGTCGGTGACGGCGTCGACGCCGGCGCCGAGCGACACCCCCGGCGC
>Ga0335070_10001543_pt1 | contig 26617 bp, 25 predicted proteins | sample Lox_Sample_13_FD_206722 | JGI IMG/M metagenome (GOLD analysis project Ga0335070, IMG submission 206722) | Soil microbial communities from Loxahatchee National Wildlife Refuge, Florida, United States - Lox_Sample_1.3 | ecosystem: Environmental > Terrestrial > Soil > Wetlands | place: USA...
CCCGACAGAGCCGCTTTGCATCACGAAGCACATCACGACGGCCCAACGTTCCGCTATGCCGCGTGCAGAAAACAACCTGATGCTCGTGACGGAATCGCCACAAGAACCTTCTCAGTTCTTGGCTGAATGGCACGCGCCTGTCCTTGGCACCCTTGCCATGGAGGGTTAGGAGCATTGAGTCCCAATCAACGTCTGACCAACGAAGTGAGAGAGCTTCGCCAATACGAGCACCAGTGTCAGCCAGCGTCAGGAGCAGGCATTGGAGTCGGCGCTGAGTGAAGGTCTTCGGCTTCCACGAAAGGAATCGCTGAATGTCTTGTGAAGAGAATGTGGGAAGAGCCCGATTGGGTTCTTTTAGGCGCTGTATTTTCGGGTGAGGGCAGGAAGGACTGCATTTGCCTCCCGCATTGCTGTTCCAGTGCAAATAGGAGTTGATGGCTCGAATGTGGGAGTTGCAGCTGGATGGTTTCAATCCCGCTGTCCTCATCCGCAGAACAGCGTCCTTAAGCTCTTCCACACTTGGTGATTCGGTGTTGAGCCAACGAAGGCTCTCGTGATACCACTCGACCGTTCTTGGTGAGACGCCCAGCAGGTACTGTTTCTCTTTGGCGAACTGCTCGAACTTCGTCATTTTGCTTCCTCCAAGGCAGGTATGCATTGAAGGAAGTTGTCGGGGCTAGCGCGGCCTACGATTCGGCTTGCGAAGCAAACGAATCGTTAGCGTAAGCGTAGTAAAGCGCACGACTTGGGCGCGAACGGCCCAAAAGATTTGGTCGGGGCGCGCGGATTTGAACCGCGGACCCCCTGCGCCCAAGGCAGGTGCGCTACCAGGCTGCGCTACGCCCCGACTCTGTGAGAGGTCGCTTCGATTATAGCCGAGTGCCAGGGGAGTGGCATGGCACCGGCAGAACACGCCTCGGGTCCGACGCGGTATAATCGCAGGCGACCATGCAGAATCCCCGCTATGCCCTGGTGGCCTATGTGAGGAATCCGGTCGGGGAGTTTGTTGAGCGCCTCCGGCAGGAACTGCATCCCGATCTCCCCCATCTGGCAGCCCACCTGACCATCCTCCCTCCCCGTCTGCTGCGGGGCAGCGAGTTCTCGGCCCTGGAGCTTCTGGAAGACGTCTGCGCCCAGGTCAATCCCTTCGAGATCACCCTGGGTGACGTGGAAACCTTTGTGCCGGCGACCCCGACCGTCTTCATTCGCGTGGCCCAGGACGCCGATCGCCTGCACCAACTACATGACCGGCTGGGAACCAAGGTGCTGGCTTCCGCCGAGGAGTGGCCCTATATGCCGCACCTGACCATCGTGAAGATGAGCACCGAAGCCCAAGCCGAGCAGGCCTACATCTTCTCCCGCGATCGCTGGGCCCGCTTCGATGGCAGCCGGCAGGTGCGGATCACACACCTCACGTTTGTCCGCGAAGAAGTGGAGAATCGCTGGGTGGATCTGGCCGGCGTCCCGCTGGGCCGCACCCTGGTCTCGCCGCACAATCGGTGATCGCTCCTTCTTTGGCTCCTCCCCAGATGTCATTCATCCAGAGCGTGTTAGACCTCTACACGAAGGTCCCTGTCCGGAAGTACATGTGCCTCTCGTGCGTTGCCAAGGCCCGCATCCCGGCGTAGATAAAGAAGTGGGGGGTTGGGCAATGCGGTGGAAAGCCCCTTCCCCGGCGGGTTTCCGGGGTCTGTAGGCGGTCGGGGGGCCTTATGCAGATCGGGGTTTACGGGTCAGGATACCTGGGCACGGTGATCTCAGCTTGCTTGGCGGACTTCGGTACCCCCGTAACTTGCTGCCACCCTGACAGTTCGCGCATGGTGGCGATGGCCCAGGGCAATGTCCCCTTCTTTGAGAAGAATCTGACCGAAGTCATCAAGCGCAACGTGCGCTCCGGGCGGCTGGCCTATTCCACCGATATCGAAGCATTTGCCCGCAAGGCGCGGGTGATTTTCCTGGCTGAGGATTCTCCGCAGCACTTGGCTGATCTGGCCCTGCGCATCGCTCGCCTGGCGACGAAGCCTCCAGTCCTCTCCGTGGTCACCCCGGTTTCAGTGGGGACAGCTTCCAGACTCGACCGCCAGCTGCGCGAAGCCGGGCTCCACGCCATCCTGGTTTCGCAGCCTATGTTCTTTACCCCGGGATGCGCGGTCGAAGACTTCAACTGGCCGGATCGCATCATCCTGGGGACGGCCTCCAATGACGCCGTGCTGGCCATCAAGCAGATCTTCCATCCCCTGGTGATGCGGGGAGTGCCGGTCATCGTCACCAACCATGAAACGGCTGAACTGATTCGCGAAGCCGCCACTGCCTTCGTGGCTACCAAGATTTCCTTCATCAACGAGGTCGCCAGCCTGTGCGAGCGCGTCAATGCCGATGCGGTCAATCTCTCGCTGGCCCTGGGATTGGACAAGAAAATCGCCCCGCGCTGCCTGCAACCCGGGGCCGGGATGGGCGGATTGTTCGCCGAATCGGATATGGACTCTTTGGCCGAACTCGCCCTGGAGAACGGAATTTCCCTCAAGGTGCTGGGCGCCGCGCGCGAAGTAAACCACAACCTGGCCGAGCGGCTGGTGGACAAGATTTCTCATGTAGTCTCTTCCGTGCAGAACAAAGACGTCGGCATCCTGGGCCTGGCGTTCAAGCCGAACACCAATTCGGTGGCTGGTTCTTCGTCGGTGCGGCTGGCGCAGAACCTGATCGCGAAGGGCGCGCGCGTCCGCGCCTACGATCCCGTGGCCATCCCGGAAGCGCGCATGGAATTGGACGGAACAATTCACTACTGCGAATCTGCCTATGCCGCCGCCGAGGGCGTGGACGCGCTGGTGGTGGGCACGGGTTGGCCGGAATTTCGCGCGCTCGACTTCGACCGCATCAAACACCTGCTCAAACGTCCCGTCATTGTGGACACCAAAAACCTGCTCGACGCCGTCCGCCTGCGCGCCATGGGATTCGAATACGTAGGCGTGGGACGGACGTAAACCCGGACCTCGGACTTCTCGGGCACGAGTCTAAGCTATAATCAAAAACATCCGGTGGGAGTAGCTCAACTGGCAGAGCACCGGACTGTGGCTCCGGTTGTTGCGGGTTCGATTCCCGTCTCCCACCCCATACTCCCCGCTCATTCCACAGAGGCCCCCTGGCGACCGCCTAAATCCGCTCCTGTGGAGGCTGTTAACCGCGCAATGCCCCCGGATTTCCCGCTCCCGCACAGGCCATGGTGACATGACTCACTGCATGAGGGTGCAGGGATTGGTAAGTTGAGAAAGGACACCTCGGTGGGGCCGATGAGGCCAGGAGGTGGTTATGTTGCTCGCCTTTTACGTCCTGATGTTCCTGGTCAGTGCCTGCCTGGTTCTTCTGATGCCGGTTCTCTGGGGATGGGATCTCTACCAGCGCTATCGGGGAAGCCGCGCTGTGACCTGTCCGGAAACCCATCGCCAGGTGGCAGTGAACTTCGATGCCCTGCATGCGGCGGTAACCGGGATGAGCGCGCGGCCCGATTTGCGCCTCGCCGACTGCACGCACTGGCCCGAGCGGGCGGATTGCGGGCAGGACTGCATCCCGGAAGCACGCCGAACCCCAGAGTACACGCTGGGCGAGCTCGCTCCGCCGCGAGCGAAGAAGATATACCACCTTCCGGTGCTCATCGCTGTTTCCGCAGCCTGGGTCCTGGGACTGGTCTGGCACTCGGAGTACTTGTTCCGTGGCAGATGGGCGGCAGCACTGAACATCGACGACAGGCAAGTGCGCGAGGTCGTTGAGTGGTTCTCTCCCCACCTGCTGAGTGTGGGAGTCCTCCTTCTGTTTGCTTATGGTGTGGCGTGGCTCCTCGCGCTGGCCGGAAAGAAAGGCGCAGGGTGGGGAATTGTCACGGCGGCTTTGTTCTGGGCCGCGACCCTGGTCGCCAGCCTGCTGGCCACGGGAGTGGCGGGAGTGCCGGAGGGCTTGCTGTGGGTCGAGGCCGCATACATGTTGTTGGCGAGCGTGGCCATCGGAGCCATCATTGGTGGGCTGAACGGGAAACTGATTAGACAAAGATTCCACGAAGCCTAGGGCGCCGCGAATTGCGAGAAGGGAAGAACTTGCGTATGCCCACTTCAGCTCCTATGTCTTCAGTGGGAGGGCCTATGAAAAAAAGCATTGTTCTGCTGGTGCTGCTGGCTGCAGCCTTGGTGCTGTGGGCCCAAGAGAAGTCTGCAATCACGGTCAAGTCGAGCACGGTTACCACGGGAGTGGTCATCATCAGCGCGGAAACAGCCGGCAAGCCGCTGGAGTTGCAGTGCAACCAGTCGATGGCGGACTGCACCGTGCTGAAGCCGGGGGATTACTGGATGGTACGCCTTCCCAAAAACTATGGGATGTATGACTGCGCCAACGTCGATCTGTTCCCGAAGTCGGCGGATCCGGAGAGCAGCCAGAAGATCGGTGAATACTGCCTGATCCAGAAGTAGGCACAGCCAGGGCAGATTTGGCGGCGTGCTCGAGAACCGGAGACCCGTTGTATCCCGCTAACCAGGGCTTGGGCCGCGCCCGCTATCGGCTACAGCATCCCCGCGGTTTTTACCGTCAGAATGCTGAGCGCAAGTTCCAACTCGGTGATGGCCTCGGCGAGTTCGGGATGTGTGCCAATCTTCTCCTGCAGGGCCTTCAAAAGGTGATGCGCACCGGCAACATGCTCCAAGGCGGGGACGTGCTCGGTGGTGCGATCGGCTTCGGGTTGGTTTGACGACGGCATGCTAGCTCCACTCCAATTATAGCCGTCGATCTGAACAAAACCGAGCGCGGGTAAGCCGTGGCCTGGCTCCTCGCCCTGGCTCTGGAACCACGCCAGCAGATCATCACCCTCGCTGGTGACTCAACTCACTTACAAGCTGCCAGCATGCGAAAACAATGGTGGTGTCGAACTCTCCGGACGAGGCGTGTGCAACTGTCATTCCGTGGGAGAGGCATAGTGATGCCCCTGCCCAAGGGGTGACGAGAATATGTAGCTGGCTGGTTGGCGGCATTCCTGGAGGAGACCCAGCGGCTGTTCGTCAGTTTTTTCTCTCGTTGCAGCCGCAAATGTTTCCTGCTCGGTGCCTCCAAAGCGAACACGCCTAAAGAAGGAAGCATGCCGCGGCAATTTAGTTTCGGTTTACCACCTGACTGGGGAGCTCAAACGACCAATCATGATGGAGCGGGAGGACGCAACCATGCCTATTTCTAAACAGGAAGCCCTCGATTATCACTATGGAGCCAGACCGGGGAAGATCGAAGTCACCCCCATTAAGCCCTGCCGCACGCAACGCGATCTGAGCCTGGCCTACACGCCGGGAGTGGCCGAGCCTTGCCTGGAAATCGAAAAGAACCCCCACGACGCCTTCAAATACACGGCGCGCGGAAACCTGGTGGCGGTGATTAGTAACGGCACTGCGGTGCTCGGCCTGGGAGACATTGGCGCCCTGGCCGGCAAGCCGGTGATGGAAGGCAAGGGCGTGCTATTCAAGCGCTTCGCCGATGTGGATGTATTTGATATCGAAATCGACAGCCACGACTCGGATGAAATCATCAAGGTCTGCCAGTTGCTGGAACCCACTTTCGGCGGCATCAACCTGGAAGACATCAAAGCACCCGAGTGCTTCTACATCGAAGAGACTCTGAAGAAGACGATGAAGATCCCCGTGTTCCACGACGATCAGCACGGCACCGCCATTATCTCGGGTGCGGCGCTGGTCAATGCTCTGGAACTGGTGGGCAAAGACATTGCCAAGGCCAAGGTTGTGTTCAATGGCGCTGGCGCCTCCGGCATCGCTTGCGCCGAGCACTACGTTCGCTTGGGGGTGAAGCGGGAAAACATCTTTATGTGCGACACCAAGGGACTGATCTACAAGGGTCGCACGCAGGGCATGAATCCATATAAGGAGCGCTTTGCCCAGGAAACCAGGATGCGCACGCTGGCCGAGGTGGTGGAAGGCGCAGACGTGCTGGTCGGACTTTCGGTCAAGGGCGCATTCACGCCGGCGATGCTGAAGTCCATGGCATCACGACCGGTGGTGTTTGCCATGGCCAACCCCGATCCGGAGATCACTTACGAGGACGCGATCGCCGCGCGCAAAGACATCATCATGGCCACGGGCCGCTCCGATTATCCCAACCAGGTCAACAACGTGCTGGGCTTCCCGTTTATCTTCCGCGGGGCGCTCGACGTGCATGCCACCGCCATTAATGAAGAGATGAAGCTGGCGGCGACACGCGCGCTGGCGGCGCTCACCAAAGAAGATGTCCCCGATTCGGTCTGCCGCGTCTATGGCGTGGAACGCCTCGCCTTCGGGCCGGACTACATCATTCCCAAACCCTTCGATCCGCGCGTGCTGGTGTGGGAGGCGTCGGCGGTGGCGCGGGCAGCGATGGAAACCGGCGTGGCCCAGGAGCCGGTGGACATCAAGGAGTATCGCGAGCAACTGGAGAAACGCCTGGGCAAGTCGCATGAGCTCATGCGCATGATCATTCACAAGGCGCAGGTCGCACCCAAGCGAGTGGTCTTTCCGGAGGGCGAGAACGACAAGGTGCTGCGTGCTGCGCACATCCTGGTGGACGAGAAGATCTCCCGGCCGATCCTGCTGGGGAACGAGCAGAAGATTCGCAACCGGGCGGGAGAACTCGGTGTGGCACTCGAGGGCATGGACATCATCGATCCGGAGATGTCGGCCTGGCGGGAGCCCTACATTCAGGAGTTCTACCAGCTCCGCCAGCGTCGTGGCGTGACCCTGTCGGAAGCCCGGCAATTCATCAACAACCGCAACGTTTTCGGATCGCTCATGGTACACATGGGCGACGCCGACGCGCTGGTCTCCGGCATCACCCAGCACTATCCAGACACCATTCGCCCGGCGCTGCAGGTCATCAAGGTGCGCGAAGACGTGCACAAGGTCTCCGGCCTTTACGTGCTGATCACCCGCAAGGGAGACCTGCTCTTCCTGGCGGACTGCTCGGTGAACATTGAGCCGACGGCGGAAGACCTGGCGGAGATCGCGCTGTGCGCAGCCGAGGCGGCGCGGCGTTTTGACGTCGTACCGCACGTGGCCATGCTGTCTTTCTCCAACTTCGGCAGCACCCGGCACCCGCTGTGCGAGAAGGTGCGGCGGGCCACCGAGCTGGTCAGGCAGCGCGACCCCTCGCTCGTCATTGACGGCGAAATGATGGCCGACACGGCGGTCACGCCTGAGATCCTGGAGCACGACTATCCGTTCTCCACGCTCAAAGGCGCGGCCAATGTGCTCATCTTTCCCGACCTGCATTCGGCCAACATTGCATACAAGCTGCTGATGCGCGTAGGCGGCGCAGAGGCGATCGGCCCGGTGCTTATGGGCCTGAGCAAACCGGCATATGTACTGCCGCGCGGCGCGGAGGTGGAGGACATCGTCAACATCGCGTCCATCGCCGTGGTGGATGCCCAGACCTGCGCCCCGACAACCTCAGTCGCGGAGATGGGAAAGATCTTCGTCACCGCCGATTGAGCATAGAAGGTTCAGGGAGTGGCGCGCACCATCGGTTCGTGCGCGCCACGAGCGCTTTTCATCCAGCGCCCGCCGGAGCGCAGAGAGAGTCACAGCGCCCTGTGCGCTATGTACTTTCCTTTCTCCGGTGCGGGCGGAAAATAAAGTTGAGAAAGTGTAGGCGCGCAACAGAAGGGGGATTTATGCGAACCGCGACCCTCTTGTTTGCCCTCTCTCTCGTCACCGGCCTGCTGTTAGCCGACTCTTCCTCCCTGTGGCAGCCTTCTGCAGTTTCGAGGGTCCCCGTTCAGCTCATGCCACGCGGGACGGATGTCCAGAGCGGCGGAGACGGTGTTCGGATGTGGCGGCGCGCAGAAATCCGGGTTGTGCCGCTCGATCTGGTGGCAGCCGACCGGGCCGAGTTGCAATCCCTGCAGGCTCGGATTGTTGAGGCGGAAGTGGATGCGGTCCGCCTTTCCCCTCCGGATCCAGCTGTCCGCGAGCAGCTTTCCCGGCAAGCGCAGCTGATGAAGGCGCTGCTGGCATTGGCGGAGAGACAGGACTCGGACCAGGGTAAGAGTCCGGAGGCCATCCAGGTGCAGCGGCATTTGAACCAGATCGAAGGCCAAAGGATGTGTGAGGCCTGCCACAACCGTATGGTGGCGCGAAGCGATGGAGGCGGGCAACAGCCGGAATAGAGCAAACATCGGACAAAACAGAACGGTCGAACCCAAAGCCAGAGATAAAACCCTCGCGGCGCACAGGGCTGTGGCCTACTGGCCCCGAGGCACACTCCCAGGGCAGCCGGGCCGCCCATTGGGCATGAAAGGAGTCTTCCATGGCCCTCATTCGACTAAGAGAATATCTGGATAGCCACAACGTCAAATATGTGGTCATTTCGCACTCGCTGGCCTACACCGCCCAGGGAGTGGCCGCTCTGACCCATATACCGGGAAAAGAGCTGGCCAAGACCGTCATAGTGAAAATGGACGGCACTCTGGCTATGGCAGTGGTTCCCGCCTCGTGCCAGGTTGATCTGGCCCGTTTGAAGGCCGTCGTGGGGGCGCAAACCGTGGAGCTCGCGCTGGAATCGGAATTCAAAGACCGCTTCCCCGATTGTGAGACCGGCGCGATGCCGCCCTTCGGAAATCTCTATGGAATGGACGTTTTTGTGGACGAAAGCCTGTCCCAGGACAAAGAGATTGCGTTCAACGCCGGCTCTCATCGCGAACTGGTGCGCATGGCCTGGGCCGATGTAGAGAGACTGGTTGTACCGCGGGTCATCAAGCTCGCGGTGGCGAAACCCACAGCCGCGGCGGCATAGCGCCGCAGAAGGAAGCTTCAGACCAGGAAACATCCGTACTTCCAACCGGGTGAAGCGAGATCTTTGCCCGTGCGGTGGGAGGTAATTATGGAAGTCACAATCACTCCTGAAGAAATGGAATTGCTGATCGAGGTTCTGGAGGAACATCATCGCGAATTGTTGCGCGAAATATCCCGCGCAAGCCACCATGACTTCAAACTTGTACTGCGGAAAAAAGAGAAGCTTCTTGAGTCCGTGCTGGTTCGGCTGAGGGCTGCGCATCTGGTGGCTGCATGAGAGGAGGCCAGCCATGTCCACAGAGCGCGAGAAGATTTTGCTGATCCTGAAGCGCGAGCTGGATTTCCTGGAACAAGGGGGATATCACGCGCCTGAAGGTTGGAGACCGCGGCTGATTTTTGAGGATTTGCCAACTTGCCTGAGGAGCCCGGGCTCCACCTGCTTGCAGAGCGACTGTGCCCTGCTGCGATTCGTACCCCTTGAGTACCGCGCCGCAGACGCCGCCTGTCGCTACATTCCGCTAAACCGAGCGGGCGACACCGTGGACAATCTCTACCGGACGGCCACGCAGGAGGAATTGGAGGCGGCGCTCCGCAGGTGGCTCATTGCGACGATTCAGGAACTGGAAAAGCCGCCTAACGAGTCCGGCCAAACCCGTGTCACGAATGCTTCGCAGCCAGCGGTTTCGATGATGAGATCCCGTCTGGTTTCCAGCGGAGATAACCACCGGAATCTGGGTCGCACGAAAGCGGAAATCCAGGCGGCAATCCGCCGTCGCGCCTACGAAATCTACGAGCGCCGCGGCAAGGTGCCGGGACACGCGTTGGAAGATTGGCTGCAAGCCGAGGCAGAAGTGCTGGGTAAGATCGAGTTCAAGGTGGCCGCCTAGGCGCGGCCGAAGCAAAGACCGCCTCAGCTCTTGCCTTCGTAAATATATCAATCTAGGTACCTTATGTCCGCTGAGGGGGCGGGTCCTCCGCCCCCGGTGGAAATGGTCGCACCTCACCAAAGCTGCGCTCTCCGGTCACGATTTTGGGTGACCCGAGTCACGGCCTTTCCCGCCAGGGCCTCCGTACTATCAAAACTGTGATGGTGCGCCGGTACGGCGCGCGGACATGCCAGTTGGGAGGCCATGGCGCACAAGCTGACCACGTGCACGTTTTGCGGTGTGGGCTGCGGCCTCTATCTGGAAACCTCAGGAAACCAGGTGGTGGGGGCGTATCCCAGCGTCTCGCATCCCACCAATGCCGGTCGAATCTGCGTGCGCGGCTGGCATGTCCATGAGGTCGCAAGCTCCCCCGACCGCCTGAAGAGCCCCCTGATCCGGAAGAACGGGCAGTTCTGCGAAGCCAGCTGGGACGAGGCGCTCGGCTTCATCGCCGCCCGCATGAAGGAGATTCGCGGGCAGTATGGCCCCGATGCCCTGGCCTTCCTCAACTCCCCACGTTGCTCCAACGAAGAAGCCTACCTGCTGCAGAAATTCGCCCGCGCCGTCATCGGCACGAACAACGTCCACCATGGGACTGGGGTCTATTGCAACAACTCGATCAATGTCTTGCTCGACATGATCGGGGTTCCGGCCTCGACCAATTCGATCGCAGAGTTGGCGGAAAGCGAGGTCATTGTCGTGGACGGCGTGGATCTGGCGCGGCGCCTGCCCACTTTGGGCGGGGCCGTCATCCGAGCCAAACTCGGCGGCGCACGGCTCATGGTTGTGGGCACGCGCCGCCATCGCGTGGCGGAAAACGCCGACCTCTTCCTGCAGATCAAGCCCAACACCGAAGCTCTGCTCTATGGGGCGATGGCCAAGATCATCGTGGACCGCGGGCTGATGGATCTGGGATTCATCAAAACCCGCTGCCGCGATTACGAGCCATTCCTGGCGCAAGTGAGCGCCTACGATCTTCTGCAGGCGGCAGAGGGCTGCGGAGTAAAGGCGGAGCTGATCGAAGCCGCCGCCCTGACTTACGCCCGCGCCAAGGCGGCCGCCCTGCTCTACTCTAGCAGCATGGAAGAGCGCACCCGCGACAGCATTCGGGCGGTGGTGAACCTGGCCCTGCTGACCGGCAACCTGGGCAAGCCTGGGGCCGGAGTCTTCGCCCTGACCGAGCAGAACAATCTGCAAGGCGTGTGCGACATGGGGATGCTGCCTGACCGCTTGCCGGGCTACGAACCGGTCACCAGCGCCGCGGCGCGCGCGGCCCTGGAGGCGATCTGGGGAAGCCGGATTCCCGCTGCTCCCGGCACGGGGTCCCGCTCGGTGCTGACCGATCGTGGACAAGGCAAAGTGAGGGCGCTCTGGCTCTCGCGCCACGACCCCACCAACACCGCGTCCCTGGGAGACATCGGCGAAACCCTCCGCCAATTCGAGCTGGTGGTGGTGCAGCACCTGTTCATGACCGACATCTCCCAATACGCCCACGTGGTGCTGCCGACGACGGCGTTCGGTGAGGAGGAGGTCTCGTTCACCAGCACGGAGCGGCGGATTCAGCTGGCGGAAAAGGTTATCGACCCGCCTGCGGGCTTGACCCCAGGCTGGGAGCAGATCACGCACCTGGCGAGGCTCATGGGCGCGGATTGGCATTACCGATCGGCGGCCGAGGTCATGGATGAGATCTGCGACGCCGTCCCGCTCTACGGCGGCGCCAGCTATCAGAACCTGACACGCGAGTATGGCCGGCAATGGCCGTGCACCAAAGATCGCCCACTCGGGACACCGTTTCTTTTCGGCGAAGACGGCGATGGTCCACACTTCCGCTTCGTGGCCGTGGCCAAGCCCCAGCCGGCCATCAGGACGACCAAGGATTTTCCCCTCTGCCTGGTCTTTGGAAACTCGCTCTACTACTGGAACCAGAACGTGCTGGTTCGCCACAGCGAGACGCTGAAGCGCGAATACCGCAGTCTGTTCCTCGACTATCCCGAAGGTTTTGTCGAGCTCAATCCCGACGACGCCAAGCAGCTCAAGGTCCGCGATGGTGACAAGATACGGCTGTGCGTGGAGAACGCGAACGCAATCGCCACCGCGCGGGTCACCCCCGAAATCATGATTGGCACCGTTTTTGTTCCCCACTTCATGCGCGAGGTGGAAAGCCAGATTCTTGGATCGGGGCGCAGCAGCGACAAACTGGCTCCGGCGCGAGTCGAGAAGGAGGCGGCATGAAAGCCCGCATCCTCGATCGCGCCGACGTGCTCAAGATCGTGGACCTGCTTCGCGGGCAGGGCTACGAGGTGATTGCGCCCTTCCGTGGACGCGGCCGGGATACCTTCTTTGAGGCGGTCACCGACCAGAATCGCGGCCAGGTCCAGCTTCACCTGCCCAACCCTTACTACCCGCCGAAGCGCTATGTATTCCCTCACATCGAGCGCCTGCTTAAGGTCAAGCGGGAAGACGGCGGAATTCGCATTCAGCCTTCCTACGAAGAACCGAAGCGGGCCATCTTTGGAATCCGCTCCTGCGATGTGGCGGGTATCTACCACCTCGACCGCTTCTATTTGGGCCGCGACTTCAAGGACATCTATTACGAGAACCACCGCAAGAACCTGTTCCTGGTCAACTTTGTCTGCAGCGATCCCGCAAGCGACATCGGGGACGAATGCTTCTGCGTCTGTGCCGACACTGGGCCTGCTGCCCGCGAGCACTTCGATCTGCAATTGATGGACCTGGGCGATGAATTCATGGCGGTGGCCGGCACGTCCGCCGGGGAAGCGCTGTTCGCGGACCCAATCTTCAAGAGGGCCACGGAGACGCACGTGAGCCGGAGGCGCGCCATCCTCGACGAAGTGCGCAAGGCGTTTAAGACAACGACCAGTTGGTTCTCGGCAACTGTGCGTTACGTCTCGCAGGGCGAGATCCTGGACAAGACCTGGGAGGAAATCGGCAACCGCTGTCTGGAGTGTGGCGGCTGCACCTATGTCTGCCCGGCGTGCACGTGCTTCACCGTCAGCGACCGACAGGTGGGGCCGAACGAAATCGAGCGGGTGCGTATGTGGGATTCGTGCGGACTAGGCGGCTTCACCCGCATGGCGGGAGGATTCAATCCCCGGCGCGCGGTGCATGACCGCCGCAATCGCCGTTTCTTCCGCAAGCTGGCGCACTACTTTATCCAGCGTGAGCTTTCCATGGCGTGCGTGGGTTGTGGACGCTGCGCCGCCGTGTGCCATGGCGACATCGGAATGCCGAGCGTGGTGGAGATGATCCGCCGTGCCACGGCGGAGGTGGAGAAGCGTGAATCCGTTGGCCACTAGCGCGCAGGTGCCAGAGACTGCGGCGCCGCAGCCGGAGAACATCTATCTGCCGCGGATCGCAGTGGTTGACCGCGTGGTGCAGGAGATTCAGGATGTCAAGACGTTCTACTGGCACTTTGAGGATCCGGCAGAACAGCAGGCGTTCAAGCGTTTTCGTCCCGGGCAATTCGCGGAAGTCTCGCTGTTTGGAGTCGGAGAATTTCCCACATCACTACCGCCCAGTCCAACAGAAGAAGAAACCTTTTTCACCGTGCGCCAGGTGGGCAGTTGCACCTCAGCTCTGCATCAGCTTAAGCCGGGCGACCTGTTGGCCGTGCGCGGCCCCTATGGTAACGGCTTTCCGATGGAGGAGTACCGCGGCAAGAACCTGGTATTTGTGGCCGGAGGTATTGGGCTGATTCCGCTGCGCTCGGCCATCATCTACGCGCTCGCAAATCGCAAGCAGTACGAGCGCATCCAGATTTTCCACGGAGCCAAGACACCGAAAGAGTTGATGTACGTTCCCAATTTGCACGAATGGGAGCAAACACCCGGCGTGGAGTGCTATCTGACCGTGGACCGTGCCGCCGATGGCTGGACGGGCAATGTAGGCGTGGTCGGCAGCCTGTTTAAACGGCCCGGCGTGCAGGTGCCGGTGGAGAACACTGTCGCCTTTGTCTGCGGCCCGCCCATCATGTTCCGCTTCGTGATCAAAGACTTGCTGGGCATGGGATTCCAGGAACGCAACATTGTCTCCACACTGGAGCGCTACATGAAGTGCGGCGTGGGTAAGTGTGGACATTGCTGTATCGGCGTGGCCTACGTCTGCGTCGATGGCCCGGTGTTTACCTACGAGCAGATCAAGAAGCTCGGGGAGGACATTTGATGTCCGACCTTCGTCAACAACTGCGGCAGTGCTTGAAGGGCCGTGTGTGCCTGATGGGTCTGGGCAACGCGGACCACGGCGATGACGCCTTTGGGGTGCGCCTGGCGGAAGAGCTCATTGCGGGCGGAGTGCAAGAGGTAATCGTCGCTGGGACCTCGCCGGACCGTTACCTGGGTGGCGTCCTAGAAGAAGGCTTTGAGCACCTGGTGTTTCTCGACGCCGTGGATTTCGGCGGCGCACCCGGTTCGAGCGTCTTTCTGGACTCAACGGAGATGGCGGCGCGCTTTCCCCAGGTCTCCACCCACAAGATTTCGCTGGGTGTGTGGGCCATGTGGGTGGAAGCGACCGGCACAACCAAAGCCTGGCTGCTGGGCGTGCAGCCGGAATCACTCAAGCCCGCGCAGTCGCTCACGCCCACCATGCAAACCACGCTGGGCGCGTTGCGTGATCTGTTGTGCAGCTTGGCCATGCGGCGGGAGGAGGAACCCACGGCCGAGGTCCAAGAAGAAGTGAACGCATGCTGACTCCGGAACAAGCCGTCGTCGTTTCCATCCTGCTCTGCATGGCCGGGGCCGTGCTGACGCTGCTGGTTTCGCGGAGCAAGACTGTGGCAGGGTGGCTGGCGTTTCTGGTGACCGCAGCTACCGCGGGCCTGATTTTTTCCGCCGTTGCCAAGGTGCTGATGTACGGGCCGTCGCCGCATCCGGCCGCGTTCTGGGCCATGCCCAAGCTGGGCTTCGTGTTGCGCATCTATGTGGACGGCCTGACCGCCTGGTTCCTGATGTTGGCCGCGCTCATCGCGGTGCCCGCCTTCTTCTATTCCATTGCCTACATGCGGCACTACGAGCGGTACGGCGTGGCGCGTTACTACCCGTATTTTCTGCTCTTCCTGGCGGCGATGTATGGCCTGCTCTCGACCACCGACATGATGTGGTTCTTCTTCATCTTCTGGCAGCTGATGACACTGCCCGGCTACGCCCTGATCCGCTTCGAAAGCCGCAAGCCGGAGAATGTCCGCGCCGCCAACAAGTTCCTCATCATGATGCAGATTGCCTGTGCCGCGACCATGGTGGGCGCCGAGCTGCTGGCCGTCGGCGGCGCCGCCGCACGCGGCGCCACCAACTTGAAGTATGACTTTGACACGGTCAGCGCGAGCCTGCCGCTGCTGCTGAGCACTCGACCCTTGGCGTCTGCATTCGCCTTCGCGCTGTTCCTAGTGGGCTTCGGGATCAAGATGGGCATGTGGCCATTCGGCCAGATCTGGCTGCCGGATGCGCATCCTGCCGCGCCGTCGCCGGTCAGCGCCATGCTCTCGGGAGTGATGATCAAGACCGGGGTCTACGGCCTGATGCGCTACTTCCTGTGGCTCGTCCCCATCAGCGCACAGACCGATTATCCGCTGGCCCGGTGGGGCATGCTGATCGCCGTGCTGGGCACCATCACGCTCTCCACCGGCACCATGCAGGCGCTCAAGCAGGAGCAGTCGAAACGCCTGCTCGCCTTCCACAGCATCGGGCAGGTGGGGTACATCCTGCTGGGCACGGGCGCGTGCATGGCGCTGCTGCCATCCGCCAGCCCCGCGACGGCCGTGCTGGCCACGATTGGTCTTTTCGGTGCCTTGTTCCATGTGCTGAATCACGGGCTGTTTAAAGGACTGTTATTTCTTAATGCCGGTTCCATGTTGCACGCCACCGGCACGCAGGATCTGAACAAGCTGGGCGGACTGATGAAGTTCATGCCGCTGACGGCCATCACCGCGCTGGTGGCGTCCTTTTCCATCTCCGGGGTGCCGCTGTTCAACGGTTTTGTAAGCAAGTGGAGCATTTACGTAGCCGCGATTCAGGGGAGCGCGTGGGCCAGGTATCTCCCGGTGTGTGCGCTGATCGCCATCCTGACCAGCGCGCTTACGCTGGCCTCGTTCATTAAGTTCTTCGGGGTAAGTTTCCTGTCGCGCACGAGCCTCCTGGTGCGTTCAAAGGCCAAGAGCAGCCGTTTGGAAGTCCCCTGGATGATGCAACTCCCGCAGCTCCTGCTGGCGTTTCTGTGCGTACTGCTGGGTGTGGTGCCGGCGATCGGCTTCTCCCTCATGCAGCGCGCGCTGGATGCGAGCCGTGGCGGGTTGGGCACCACGCTGGCCCATGCTGCGCCCATGATCAGCGGGCCGCTGGCGGGCGTAGGCGAACTGAATGCAGCAGCGCTGTTCAAGCCGTTAGCACTGGCAGCTGTCCTGGGTTTGATGTTTCTGGCAGCCTATGCCATTTCGAAGCTGGGCCGCGCCCCGCGCCGCGCGGCTGCGCCGTGGCTCTGCGGTTATGTGCGCGAAGCCGATTGCCATCGCTATGTGGCCCACAACTTCTACAGCGAAATCAAGCGTTATTTCCGCTGGCTCGGCGGCATGCCGCGCCCGCGGCCGGTTAAGACGGCGGCAACGAAAGAGCTGACATGATCGCGCGCGAAATGTTCGAGAAGTTCAAGGCGAGATTTGGCCCCCTCATTGACCGGGCCGACCTGCCCAACGATCGCCGCCTGTTCGTCTTCGTGGATCGGTCTGCAGTCAAGTACGTCTGCCAGCACGTTTTCCGGGAGCTCGACGCGCGCTATGTCATCACCATCGGTGCCGACGATCGCCCGTTCTCCGGCAATTTTATCGTCGCGCATAACTTCGCCTTTGACAAAGAACACCTGTTGTGCAGCGTGCTCACTCAGCTTCCCGCGGACGACCCCAAGATCGACAGCATCACCGACATGGTTCCCGCAGCTAGTTGGGCGGAGCGCGAAATGCGCGATCTGGTCGGCATCGAGCCGGTCGGACACCACTATCCCAAGCGTCTGGTTCTCCCGGACGGCTGGCCGGAGGGCAATCATCCCCTGCGTAAGGATGTCGCGTGGAACGAGGTCCCCGCAGAATTTGATCCCGAGCGCGAGTTCCACTTCGACGATCCGCCCGAGGGCTGCACGGTCGTCCCTTTCGGCCCCTTCCACCCCACGCTGGATGAGCCGGCGCACTTCCGGCTCTACGTCGAGGGCGAAATGGTTCGGGGCTGCGAGTATCGCGGCTTCATGGTGCATCGGGGCATCGAAAAGCTGGCCGAGTCGGTGATGGGCTACAACGACATCCCCATGCTGGCGGAGCGCATCTGCGGCATCTGCGGCTGCGTGCACAACGTGGCCTACGTGCAGGCGGTGGAGGAGGCCGCGGCGCTCAAGCCCCCGCCGCGCGCCGAGTACATCCGCACCATCATGCTGGAGCTGGAGCGCCTGCACAGTCACCTGCTGTGGACCGGGCTCGCCTGCCACATCGTGGGATTCGACACGCTGTTCATGCAGAGCTTCCGCATCCGCGAGCCCATCATGTGGATGGCGGAAAAAATCAGCGGCAACCGCAAGACCTATGCGCTGTGCGTGGTCGGCGGAGTGCGCTGGGAAATCACCCCCGAGATTCGCGGCGAACTGCGCCAGACTCTCGATAAGCTGGAGACCGAATGGCGCAGCGTAGTGGCCGCCGTCAGCAGAGACCGGAATATTCAGAAACGGACCTGGGGAGTTGGTATGGCCGACAAGGACCTGGTGAAGGAGGCTGGGCTGATCGGTCCCGTTGCCCGCGCCGCGGGCGTGGACATTGACTGCCGTCGCGATCACCCCTACGCCGCTTACGACCGCGTGGAGTTCGACGTGATCACCGAGCACGGCGGCGATGTCTGGTCGCGTCTGCTGGTGCGCATGAGGGAAGTTTTCGAGTCCATCCGCATCATCCGCCAGTGCCTCGACAAGATGGAGCCCGGCCCGCTGCAGTTGGAAATCAAAGACGAGCTTCCCATCGGGCGCATGGGGCTGTCGTCGGTTGAAGCGCCCCGCGGCGAGAGCCATCACTTTGTCATCACCGGAGAAAACAATCGTCCGCGGCGCTGGCGGGTACGCGCGCCCACGTATCAGAACCTGCAGGGAGTGCCGCGCATGATCAAGGATCAGCAGATCGCCGACATGACGATTTCGCTGGGCAGCATTGATCCCTGTTTCTCCTGCACCGATCGCCTGGAGACGATTGACCTGCGCTCGGGCACGACCAAGATCTGGGCGCAAGAAGAATTGCTGAAGCTGACGCGGGCAAAGAAGGCTTGAATATGGACCGCAGCACGATTTGGATGATCGTCGCCGGATTGCTGAACGTGGGCCTGGTCCTGCTCGTGGCCCCGTTCTTCCAGGGGGTGCTGCGCAAAGTTACGGCACGTATCCAGTCCCGCCAGGGGCCGCCTGTCAGGCAGCCATATTTCGACCTGCTCAAGCTGCTGGGAAAAGAGGATATCGAGTCCGGCGAGACGCCGGCCATGCAGCGCTTTGCGGTGTACTTGTCGCTGGCCACCGTGCTCACGGTGGCATGCCTGCTGCCTATGGGCTTCGCCGCGCCCATGAACGGCGCGGGCGACGTGATTCTGCTCATCTACCTGCTCACCCTGTGCGGCATCTGCACGCTGCTGGCGGGACTGGCTGCGGGCTCCACCTACTCGCTGGTCGGCATTAGCCGCGAAATGATGGGCATGATCACGCTGGAGCCCCTGTTTGCCATCGCCATTATTGTCGGCGCGCTGCACACGGGGTCGCTTCGTCTCGATACGGTGCTGAACGGTTCGGTTTACGCCACCGCCGGTGTCCCCTTCTCAGGACTGATCATGCTGGTCGTGATCCTTATGTCGTTCCAGGGATTCGTGCAGCGGGTCCCGTTCGACATCTCGGAAGCGGAGACCGAACTGATGGAAGGCCCCTTGATGGAATATTCCGGGCCCAAGCTGGCCCTGTTCAAGTACGCGTACATGGCGAAGCTGGTCATTTACAGCACGCTGTTCGTCGCGCTCTTTGTTCCCTGGGGCTCGGAGCTGGCGTTCCCGCTCGGCTGGCTATTGTTCTGGGGCAAAGTGTTTGTGCTGGTTCTCCTGGTCACACTGGTGGCGGCGACGCACGCCCGTTACCGCATTGACCAGGCAATTCGCTACTTTGCCGGCTTACTCGCGATAGCGCTGGTGGCGTTGGTATTGGCGAGTTATGGACACTGAGACGGTGGTTGCATGTCGGTCCTGAGCAAACTCGAAGAAGCGCTGGTCTGTCTGAAGGCAGGCAAGGTCACTTTGCCATATCCCGCCCAGGCCCAGCCTTTGCCGGAGAAGTTCCGTGGCCGCCCCATCTTCGATGCCACCAAGTGCATCGGCTGCGCCGGCTGCGCCAACAATTGTCCGGCCCGCGAAATCCTGGTGGTTGACCTCTGCCAGGAGGTACGCATTCTGCAGTATCTCGGACGCCGGTGCACCTACTGCGGCCGCTGCGCCGAGGTCTGCCCCGAGAAAGCCATCACCATGAGCCAGGAATTCGAGAACGGCACCAACGCGATTCACGATCTGGGGCAGCGTCTGGAAATCTTCATGAGCACCTGCCAGCGCTGCGGCCGCTGCTTCAAGGAGCCGTCGGTCCTTGAACAATTGAAGATGAAAGGCTATCGCTTCGACGACGTACAGAACGAGCGCTGGATCTACCGTTCGCGCGCCTTCCTGGAAGAAGAGAAGACCGTGGACGACATTGCGATCGAACTGGACTGAGCTATGTTAGAGAACCTGTGCCAGAAGATGTTTGGCCGTTCGTTGTGGGTCTACCACGCCAACAGCGGAGGCTGCAACGGCTGCGACATTGAGGTGCTCAACGTGCTCACGCCCTATTACGACGTGGAGCGCTTTGGCATCAAGCTGGTGGGCTCGCCCCGCCATGCGGACGTGATGCTCTGCCAGGGTCCGGCCATGCGCTCCACCGCCCAGGCGCTCAAACGCGCCTATGACGCTATGCCCGCGCCCAAGCTGGTATTCGCCATCGGCTCTTGTGCCTGCGGCGGCGGGGTTTGGTTCGACAGCTACTCCGTGCTGGGCCCGGTGGAGAGAGTCATCCCAGTGAACTACTACATTCCCGGATGCCCACCGCGTCCGGAAGCGATCATCTACGGCGTGGCCGTGGCCCTGGGGATCGTTGACAAGAAGACCGCGCCCGTCCAGTTTAGGCAGATGGAGTTACCCATCCCGCGCTACCACCCCGGAGAACTGCACGGTGATGGCGATCTGGTGGTGTACGAGAAGATGGAGAAGGTGTAGGCCGGCTCAGTGGCCCGCCCCCATTGGCTCCTGGCCCGGATTAGGGACCAGCAACCTCATGTTCTCCGCCTTCCACTGCATGGCGTCGTGAATCCGCCTGCGCCCGCTGGGGTGGTCGAAGAAAATCCACTCCTCTACCGGCCCTGGGCTCATTTTGCGGTATTCACCAAGGTGGATCGCGGCCTGCGCGAACCCGTCCGGTTGCCGGCTGGCATTGATTCCATACATGTCAGCCTGGTGTTCATTCACCCGAACTATCGTGTTCAGGACGGGCGTGAGGACGAAGAAGTAGATGGAGGCCAGCAGAACCACAAGCGGCAGCACGGCGGTGTCCCCGATGCCGCGAATCTGCCATTTCTCACCCCAACGCTTCAGCGACCATTCCAGTCCCCATCGCAGGAATGCGAATCCCACCACGATCACAATCCCGAAGTAGATGATGCCGCTGTAAACGTGGTCGAGCACGTAGTGCCCCATTTCGTGGCCCATCACCGCCTGGATCTCTTCCGGCGAGCCGCGCCGCAGCAGGTTGTCATTCAAGGTGATGCGCATGGTGCGGCCCATGCCGCTTACGTTGGCGCTCATGCGCGTGGTCTGCTTGGACGCATCAATCTGATAGACATCCTTCGCCATGATTCCGTTCGCCCGCGCCATGCTCAGGATTGGCTGCGTGATCTTGGGATCGTTCAGCGGGGTAATTTTGTTGAAGATGGGGAAAATGTATACGGGAGCGATGAGGCCTACAAAGGCATTAAACGCCACCGCGACGATTGCACCCCAGATCCACCAGGTGCGGGTGAGTCTGCGAACGATGCCGAACAGAATCACCGTGATAATCCCGCCCAACACCAGGCCCACGAGTAGTCCCTTGAACTGGTCATTTAGCCACGGCCCGAAGGTCTGCGTGGCCAGCCCGTACTTGTGCTCGCGCGAGTAGCCTTCATACACCGTCATGGGGAATGTTAGGACGGTGGTGAGTACCAGGTATTCGGCGAAGTAGATGAGGGTCTGAATCGGTTTGAAGCGCGTGATGCGTTCCGCCAGATTCCGCATGGCGGCTGACCAGCGCAGGTTCAACAGCACGAGGCACACCACGACGCCAATCAGAAAATCCCACAGGATCAGCCAGTATCCGCCCTCGAAGTAGGCATCTGACTTGGCCCTGGCCTCAGCCGGCATTTCGGCTAGATAGGCGTTGGTGGCAGCCTCGACGTTGAAGTTTGGAGAAGCCTGCGCCTCCGGGGGAACCGTGATCACCGACGGCATGGCTGTGGCCGGCAAGGCACCCGGGCCGGGCTGGGCCTGCGCGACCGCCATGCCGCAGACCACCCCTAGAATCACCGCCAGCAATTGCCAGAAGCGAGAACTCATCAGGAGCCTTTCTTTGAAGCGCGGATTCGCACGTCAGTATATACGCGCCTGCCACCCAAAAAGTTGCAGACAGAAACTGGGCGCGGCCGCGTCCGGGCACGCTCAGAGCCGCCGTCGCAAACAACAGAACCGTGGTGGTAATCTAATTTCCCGACGAGCAGCCGAGGAGGCCCGATGAACCAGCCTGCTTTCGCCGATAATCCCGAATCCTGGCCCGCATTGCCGCTGGAGGCCTGGAAAGACACCCGCGACACGCTGCACATGTGGACGCAGATTGTGGGCAAGGTGCGCATGGCGCTGACACCAAAGGTCAATCACTGGTGGGAAGTGCCTCTTTATGTCAGCGCGCGTGGGCTCACGACCTCGCCGATTCCGTACGCCCGGGGAATCTTCGAGGTCGAGTTCGACTTCCTGACTCACAACCTGTGGATTCAAACCAGTGAAGCCGGCAGGGGTAGCATCCAGCTGAAGCCCCGTTCGGTCGCCGATTTCTACAAGGAGTGCATGTCGGCCCTGCGGTCCCTGGGCATCGAAGTCAAGATCTGGCACATGCCGGTGGAAGTGCCCGACCCGATTCCTTTCGACCAGGACGTGAAGCATGCCTCTTATGATCGGGAGTACGCGACCCGATTCTGGCGGGTCCTAGTGCTGGTGGACACCATCTTCAAGGAGTTTCGTGGGCATTTCATCGGGAAAAACAGTCCCGTGCACTTCTTCTGGGGCAGCTTTGACATGGCCGTGACTCGCTTCTCCGGGCGCCGCGCGCTTCCGCGCGAAGGCGCTGACGCCGTCACCCGCGAGGCTTATTCCCACGAAGTGATCAGCGCGGGCTTCTGGCCGGGTGGCGGAGAGATTAAGGACGCTGCCTTTTACGCCTACGCGGCCCCGGAACCGGAGGGCTACGGCAAGATTCCTGTGCGTCCCACCAACGCTTTCTATCATCTCCAGATGCGCGAGTTTTTTCTGATGTACGACGAAGTTCGACAGGCTGCTTCGCCCAGAAGCACGCTGCTCGATTTCTTGCAAAGCACCTACGAGGGTGCCGCCGATCTGGCAAGGTGGAATCGCACGGAATTGGAAACACCGGCTTAGGCGCGTTACCCCTTGCTGAGAATGTTCTCCCCGGGTGATCGGCATCACTGCGCTTGCCCCCAAGAAATTGCGATGATTAAACAGCGAAGGAGCCCGGTGGATCGCGACGAGTGGCAACCTCAGGCCCGCACCGGGAAGGAGAGCCATGCCCAAGCTTGCGCCAATGGTCGAAGTTGATCTGAAGCGGGTCCTGGTCGCTACCGATTTTTCCGCGGCCTCGGAAAAAGCCCTTCGTCACGCCATCGCTATCGCGCGGAGCTTTGGAGCAAAGTTCTATCTGGCCCATGTGGTTTCGTCACTGGGCTTCAAGCTCGCCGGCGGTGACGCGGCGGTGCTGGCGACTGAGGCTGCCCGGAGAGATGTGCTGCAGTTGGAAAGCAGACTGGTGCAAACGGGCGCATTGACTGGCATCGAGCACGAAGCGGTCGTGTCGGAGGGTAACGTGTGGGAGCAGCTGGAACAGGTCGTGGAGAGGGAGCAAGTGGACTTAGTCGTCATCGGCACCCATGGCCGGACAGGTTTGCGCAAAATCTTTATGGGCTCGGTGGCCGAGGAGATCTTTCGCCATGCGTCTTGCCCCGTACTCACAGTAGGTCCGTGCGCGCCTTCCGAACCGCCAGTTCGTGCCGCTCTGCGGCACATCCTCTACCCCACAGACCTCTCTCAGGAGTCTACCGAAGCGGTGCCATTTGCCGTGTCCCTGGCGAAACAACACGGCGCCCAGCTGACCATGCTGCACGTCGTCGAGCGGTTTGCAGGCGAAGCCCTCGCTGACCGGGCAAGGGTGGTGGCGACCCTGGAAGGACGCTTGAAGGAATTACTGTCAGATGAAAAGTTGGCCGTAAAGCCGGACTTCAAGGTGGAAACCGGCGCGGTTGACGAGACCATCCTCGGCATGGCGGCCGAGCAAAGCGCCGACTTGATTGTCCTGGGCCTTCGGTCTCCCGATACCTTCCTGGATCATCTGAGCTGGCTGCATGCCTACAAGATCGTGTGTGGGGCGTGCTGCCCGGTTCTGACGATTCGTTCTCCCCGTCGTTCCGGAAGCATCACGCCAGCGGTGTGATTGGAACTCCTCGACTGAGAGACTGGCAAAGCTGAACTTCTACCCTTTCCCCACAAACTGACTGCAGCGATCAAGATTCACATCCCAGATGCAGGGTTCTGCGGGCAGGTTTTCGATGCCGATCTCGCCCTCTCTCCGGGTGCCCATCTTGCCCACCCAGACCACCCGGAACTGGGCCTTGCTTCCGCCGAGTTGCACGGACAAGGTATCCCCGGGGAGGACTTGGCGTCGGATTCCCTGGAGTACCGCCCCACTGCCGCTGATGTTGCGCACGCTGGCCAACTGGATGAAGGGCAGCGCGAAGGCGTCCACACCCCAAACGCGCACCAGCATAAGGGCGGTGACGCGCGGGTTTTGCCGGCGGTCCATATGCGTTCTCAGGTAACTTGTAACGGACATGGTAAGCGAGCGACGGGCCGAGGGAAACTTACACGCGTCACCGCCTGCATGTACCTAAGGTCACGAATCGTAACCTGCGGCAAGAGAAGGCAATCGAGGATGGACGGCGGATCTAAGTTCCGGAGTATGGTCAGTCCAGGTCGGGCAACGAGCAGGCACCAGCGCCGCGCGGATCACCACAACTGCCGCATGGGCCGGCGGCTCGAGTCGGAGTAGAGGCGCCCTTCGCTGCCACCGCAAACACGGAAAGCTGCTGGGTCAGCTTCTTGCCATGGCACTGCGGACACTCCGCTTGTTCGCTTCCATACACCAGGGCCTCAAACTCGTGCTGGCATTCCTTGCAGACATACTCAAAAATCGGCATGAAAAACTCCCGCCGGCCCGGCCGGTTGCAAATGTCTTTACCATTTAAAATCAATTCGTGGGGAGTTCGCAAACCCAAGTTCAGACCTTCCAGCCGCGACGTGGCCTGCGCGGAGGACATGTGCAGACGATCGCTAGTTTCTTGCTGCCGCGGCGCGTTGTTCTGCCCGCAGCCGAGGAGCGTCTGGTCGAAGTGGCTCCCGGAGCCAAGGTCCTGTGCCACTGTCACTGGCAGCCGGCACGGCAGGAGGCACTGACGGTCGTGGTCGTGCATGGCCTGGAAGGATCGCACGACTCCCAATATATGCTGGGCATCGCCGCCAAAGGCCTGGCCGCAGGCATGAACGTGGTGCGGATGAATCAGCGTAATTGCGGCGGTACCGATGGCCTGTCGCCCACGTTGTATCACTCCGGGCGCTCAGCGGATGTTGCCGCCGTCGCCCACCATCTGATCGAACACGACCGCATCTCGCGCCTGGCGCTGGCCGGCTTCTCGATGGGCGGCAACCTGGTGTTGAAAACGGCAGGCGAGTGGGGCAGGGAAGGGCCCGCCCAATTCCGTGCCGTTGCGGCCGTGTGTCCTTCGATGAATCTTGCCGCCTCGGCCGACGCCCTCCACCTGCCGCCCAACCGTCTTTACGAGCTCTATTTCATGTGGCAACTGCGGCGCCGGCTGCGCGCCAAGGCCCGCCTGTTTCCCGATGTCTTCGATCTATCGCGTCTGCGTGGAGTGCGCAGCCTGCGCGAGTTTGATGACAAGATCACCGCCTATTATTGCGGCTTTACCGGTGCGGACGACTATTACGCCCGCGCCGCCGCCGCCAACGTTGTGGACCGCATCGCGGTGCCAGCCCTCATCCTCCACGCCGCCAATGATCCCTTCATCCGCATCGTTCCCGATACCCGGCGGAAGATCCACGCCAATCCCAACATCACCTTTATCGAAACCGAGGACGGCGGCCACTGCTCCTTCCTCGCTCAACCTGACGGCGGTGACGATGACGGGCGATGGGCAGAGCTGCAGGTAGTCGAGTTCCTGCGCGGGGTCGCTGGCGCCCCGTAGAGACGCAGTCTGCGGCGTTTCCATGTAGGCTGATTTATCATGCCGGATGTGCACGCTGATTTCGCCGTGGAGCTCGGAGCCGATGACGAAACCCTCGAAGTTCCCTGGGCCGCACCCGACCATGGCCCCCGCTACCTGGACCTGAAGCGGCAGCCCGAGCTCTTGCTGGAGATTGAAGAAGCCCGCCGGGAACGCGAACTGGGAGAGTTTCTCACGTCTATCAATTCGCCTTCCAGCCTGGTCGAATCCGCCAAGTGCGACGCCTGGGCGAGCCGCGAAATGAATCCTGAAGAGGAAGTCTTCGGGGCGGCCTGCAAGTTCGGATCGTACATTGATCTTGTTTTCTCTGACGACCGCCGCTTTTCCTTTTCTGATAACGAGCACCTGGCCAAGCGCCTCACTCAGTTGTTGCACCGGGTGCCGGAGATCCCTGCCGCAGCCGAGTTCCTGGTCCGCCGCTGCTTCTTTCCGCAGGGAACTCGCGACGGCTTCTACCTCACCTTTTATCTATTCGGCTATGGCGATGAGGAGGCGGCTGCGCGCCGGCAGTGGGCCATTGGCTTGAAGCTCGTCGAGAACGCCATCCGCCAGCTTTCCGCAGCCACGCTCTAGACCCGCGCCGACAAGGACGAAGATGAGACGAGCCCAGGGCGTAAGCCCTGGGTAGGGCTCGCGTCCAATGGCCTCAGCCCGCGCGCGCCGGCCTCCGCATCCATGCCCATAACTCCGCTCCACGGCCTTTCCATCGGGTCCGCAACACCGACAACACGACCATGGCCAGGAAAATCGTCAGCAGCCCCAACGACGCCGTCCGAATATCATTGGCCCGCTTGTGCAGAATGGAAAATCGCCCATACACGAACTCAATGTGCACCCAATACACCAGCAGCGAGGTCTGCCCGAGCTGAATCATGGGGCTGAAGCCCCATTGACCCGCACCCCAGCGGCACCAGGCATAAATTGCCGCCAGAATCATCAGCAGGAGCCCGACGCGAATCAGGAAAAAGTTGGGGCTGGTGTGCCAGAAATCGTAGACGGCATAGAGTTGCTCGGGCCGCCGATCCAGCCAGCGCGCTCCATAGATCAGCACGATCCCCGCGCCGCCCGCGAGGGCAAAAGTTGCCGCTTGTCGCTTGCGTGCCCAGTCGCTCAGCAGAGCAAATCCCACCGCCAGACCAGCGAAGGCAAACGCGGTCCAGGGAAAGATTGGGAACAGCCACGGCTGCGGC
>Ga0335070_10001544_pt1 | contig 26613 bp, 30 predicted proteins | sample Lox_Sample_13_FD_206722 | JGI IMG/M metagenome (GOLD analysis project Ga0335070, IMG submission 206722) | Soil microbial communities from Loxahatchee National Wildlife Refuge, Florida, United States - Lox_Sample_1.3 | ecosystem: Environmental > Terrestrial > Soil > Wetlands | place: USA...
GATCAGCGGCAGAAATCCCAGCTGCACCGCTGTCGGATAGCACCCGGGATTGGCCACCAGCCGCGCACCGCGAATCCGCTCCCGGTTGGTTTCCGGCAGGCCATACACTGCCTCGGACACCAGATCTGGGCACGCGTGCGTCATGCCATAGGTCTTTTCCCACAGCGCGACGTCCTGGATGCGGAAGTCGGCCGCCAGATCGATGACCCGTACCCCTGCGTCAAGCAGGGCACGTGCCTGCTGCATGGCTACACCGTTGGGGGTAGCGAAGAACACCACGTGGCAGCGCTGCAGTTGGGCGTCAGCAGGGTCCGAGAAGCGCAGTTGGACCCGTCCGCGCAGACTGGGGAACAAGTCGGCGGCAGGCAGACCCGCCTCTTGGCGCGAAGTGATGGCGACCAGTTCGGCTTCGGGGTGGCCGACCAGTATCCGCAGCAGCTCCACTCCCGTGTACCCCGTCCCGCCAACAATCCCGATCTTAATCATATGCTTGCACCATATCTGGAGGATCAGCTGGTAATCCCTTGGGGAGCGGCTGAGCAAAAAGAAAAAGCCGCCCCGCAGGCGGCTTTTTCTACTCCGACCCAGCGGCGAGAGCTTACCGCTTGGAGTATTGCTTCCGCCGGCGCGCCTTGTGCAGGCCGACCTTCTTTCGTTCCACCTCGCGCGCATCGCGCGTAACCAAGCCGGCCTTCTTCAGGGCTGGCTTCAGCGCGGCGTCATAGCTGACCAGCGCGCGAGTGATCCCGTGGCGCACGGCGCCGGCCTGGCCGGATTCGCCACCGCCGCGCACGTTAACTAGGATATCGAAGGTGCCCACGTGGTTCGACACCTCCAGCGGCTGCCGGACGATCATGCGCCCGGTCTCACGCGAAAAGAATTCGTCGATCGGCCTGCCATTGACCGTGATCTGGCCCTTGCCCGGGCGCAGGAACACGCGCGCCACGGCGCTCTTGCGCCGGCCCGTGCCGTAGTAGTGTTGTGCGGTAGCCATCTGCCTGGAATTCCAGTGGTTGCTTAGAGTTCGAGCGGGCGCGGTTGCTGGGCGGTGTGGGGATGGTCGGCACCCGCGTACACTTTGAGCTTGCGAAACATCGCCGCCCCCAGCGGCCCTTTCGGCAGCATGCCCTTGACGGCTTTCTCGAGCACGCGCTCGGGGAAGCGCTGCTGCATCTTGGTGAATGACGCGCGCTTCAGGCCGCCCGGAAACTGGCTGTGCCGATAATACGTCTTCGCTTCTGCCTTGTTGCCGGTGACCCGCAGCTTGTCGGCGTTGATGACGACAATGTAGTCGCCGGTGTCGACATGGGGGGTATAGACCGGCTTGTGCTTGCCGCGCAGCCGCCGGGCGACCTCGGAGGCAAGCCGCCCCAGAACCTTGTCGGAGGCATCGACGATCACCCAGTCGCGCTTGACCTCTTGCGGCTTGGCGCAGAACGTTTTCATGGCTCAAGTCCCTGTTTTTGGGATTTTTTGCGGAAAGCCGACAATGATACAAGGAGCGCGCGCCCAGTGTCAAACTAAGGTGCAGGCGGATGCAGCGCCGGCCCGGGCGTTGGGACGCTCTCCCAAGTCCCTCAGGTTTGGCCCATAATTTGCGGTCTACTCCGATTCCGGTCGCCTTTCTCACTCTCGATCCGCGCCAGCGGGCGCCGCGTTCGAGCACACGCATGCACAGACTCTGGCTCATTTTCGCCCAAACCGTGACGGTCGCTTTGGCCTTGCTGCTGGTGGTGTCCACCCTGCGCCCCGACCTGCTGCGACTGGGCGGCAACGGCGCGAGCGTCGTCACCGTCACGGAGAGCACTGGAGGAAGTGCGCAGCCAGCGGCCGCTCGCGGCACCAGCCCGCAGTCATTCAGTCCGGCGGTGAGGCGGGCCATGCCATCCGTCGTCAACGTGTCCACCAGCAAGGAGGCGAAAATCCGCCGCCACCCGTTGATGGACGATCCGCTGTTTCGGCGCTTTTTCGGCGATCAGTTCGAGTCCGAGCCGCAACGCATCCCCAGCCTGGGCTCCGGCGTGATCGTCGGCACCGAGGGGTACATCCTGACCAACCACCACGTCATCGAGCAAGCCGACGAAATCGAGGTGGCGCTCAACGATGGGCGCCAGGCCAAAGCCGTCGTGGTGGGCACCGACCCGGAAAGCGACCTCGCCGTCCTGAAGATCAATCTCAAGAATCTGCCGGCAGTGACTTTTGGACGTCCCGAGCAGGTCAACGTCGGGGACGTGGTGCTGGCCATCGGCAACCCCTTCGGCGTGGGTCAGACGGTGACCATGGGCATCGTCAGCGCGCTCGGCCGCACGCAGGGCATCAATACATTCGAGAACTTCATCCAAACCGATGCCGCGATCAACCCCGGGAACTCCGGTGGCGCGCTGGTGGATATCCAGGGCAACCTGATCGGCATCAACACGGCGATCTATTCGCGCAGCGGGGGCTCGCTGGGGATCGGCTTCGCCATTCCGGTGAGCCTCGCACGCCAGGTCATGGAGCAGATCATCCAGACCGGCTCGGTGACGCGCGGCTGGATCGGGGTAGAGGTGCAAGACATCACTGCGGAGCTGGCCGAATCCTTCAAGCTATCGGGCGCCAGAGGCGTACTCATCGCCGGGATCGTGCGGGGCGGACCGGCCGAGCGGGCGGGCGTGAAGGCTGGAGACGTGCTCCTGGAAGTGGATGGCAAGCCCGTGCCCGACTCCTCGACCATGCTCAACGTGGCGGCAGCCATCGAACCCGGCAAGGCCGCCCTGTTGAAGCTGGTGCGCAGCGGCGCCGAGCTCTCGCTCAAGGTGACGGTAGGCAAGCGGCCCAAGCCGCGGCCGCGTGCCGAGACCGACTGAGCCGGCGCGCAGCTACTTCTGAAACTCCGACTCGGCTCGCGCGGGCCGGCTGATGACCGCCGCGACGATGATTCCGGCTTCGTACAGCAGGCACAGGGGCAGCGCCAGCATCAGCTGCGACAGTACGTCGGGTGGCGTCACCACCGCCGCGATGATGAACGCGCCGACGATCACGTAGGGCCGGACCTCGCGCAGCTTGGCGATGGACACGATGCCTACCTTGACCATCAGCACCACCACGATCGGCACTTCGAAGGTGACCCCGAAGGCGATGAACATGTTCACCACGAAGTTGAAATAGGCCGCGATATCGGGCATCCAGCTTACGCCGTCGGGCGTGAAGGTCTTCATCACGCCGAACACCAGCGGGAACACCAGGTAATAGGCGAATGCCATCCCGCAGACGAACAACACAGTACTGGCACCGACCAGCGGCCCCACCAGCCGCTTTTCGTGCGCGTACAGGCCCGGCGCGACGAACGCCCAGATCTGGTAGAGGATGAACGGCAGCGCGATCACCAGAGCTGCGAGGAAGGTCACCTTCACCGGAATGAAGAAAGGCGAAGTGACCTCGAGGGCAACCATCTGCACGCCCGGAGGCAGCTGAGCCAGCATCGGCTTCGCCAGAAACGCGTAAATGCTCTTGGCGAACGGGAACAGGCACAGGAACACCACCACCAGCGCGATCACCGCCCGCAGCAGCCGATCGCGTAACTCGAACAGGTGCGACAGGAAAGACTCGGATTCCGGCTCGTTGGTGCCCACGGCGGCCGTCTGTGATGGGGGTCGCGGTTGACTGGCGCCTGCGCCTGGCTCAGTCGTGCTTGGTGGGATCGGGCGCAGCGGCGCGGCTCAGGCTCAGCTCCATCTGCGGAGAGGCTTCTTCATCGGCGACCGCCGACGCTGCCGGCGCAGGAGACTCCCCTTGAGGCGGGAGCGGCGGCGTGCTCGACGCCGCACCCATGCCCATGTGCGGCATGTCGAGCTTGGGCACGGCGTCTTGTAGCTCGGCCTGGGCGTGGCGCAGTTCGTCTTCCACGCTGCGCAGTTCCTTCTGCGTTTCGTCCATGCCGGTCTTCACCGAGGTCTCGATCGAGCGGGCGGCATCCTCGATGCTGGTCTGAAGCTTTTTCAGATCGGCAAGCTCGATCTCGCGGTTGATGTCGGCCTTGACTTCGGCGACGTAGCGCTGGAACCGGCCCAGCAGGTGACCGGCTGTGCGGGCCACGCGCGGCAAACGCTCAGGCCCCAGCACGACGAGCGCGACGATGCCGATGACCATCAGTTCGCCGAAATTTATATCGAGCATGGCTATGCGTCCGCGGTCCAGTGCCGGTCTACTGGTCAGGACTTGGTCTTGTCCTTGACCTCGCCCTCGATCGTCTGACCCACGCCGGACTCGAGCTTGGCGGCTTGCGCCTGCGTCTTCTCGCCTTCGGTCTTCATGCCTTCCTTGAAGCCCTTCACCGCACTGCCGAGGTCCTCGCCCAGGTTGCGCAGTTTCTTGGTGCCGAAGATCAGCAGCACGACGACCAGCACGATCAACCAGTGCCAGATGCTAAAGGATCCCATCTCTTGCTCCTTCTCTTTAGAGTTGCTCCGGTTTCTTCGCGCGGATGATCATCGGGCCGAGCGGCTCCGGGCCACCGAGCACATGCATGTGCACGTGCATCACTTCCTGCCGGCCGACGCGACCGGTATTCACGATCAACCGGAAGCCGTCATTGGAGCCCAGCTCGCGCGCGATGCGCGGCGCCGCGACCATCATGGCGCCGAGTGCGCCCTTATGGGCATCCCCCGCCTCCATGAGCGTCGGGATATGAGCCTTGGGGACGATCAGCACGTGCACTGGGGTCACCGGATGAATGTCGTGGAACGCGAGGATGTCCTCGTCCTCGTAGACCTTCCGGCTCGGGATCTCTCCCCTGACGATCTTGCAGAAGATACAGTTCGGGTCTTGCATCGGTCGGGGTCAAGTTCCGGTCCGGTTGCGCTGAGGTCCATGGGCCGGCGCGGCCGCAATGGCGACGGACACCGCGCGGGGCCCGGTCATTCGCCATCAGGACGAACCCTGCCGGCTGGCCTTCTCGTCGATCCCGGAGATGCCTTCGCGCCGGCGCAGCTCGGCCAGCACATCGTCCGGCCCCAGCCCGTGATAGCTGAGCAGGATCAGCGTGTGGAACCACAGATCCGCAGTCTCCCGGACAATGTGCAGTTTATCACCGTCCTTCGCAGCAAGCAGGGTCTCGGCGGATTCCTCCGCGACCTTCTTCAGGATTGCGTCCAGGCCCTTGGAAAACAGCTGGGCCGTGTAGGAACTGGCCGGGTCCGCGCCCTTGCGCTCGTCCAGCGTCTGCGCCAGGCGCTTGAGGATGTTGGCGTCGATCACTTGCCCGTTGCCTCCTTGCCGTATATGTCCCGCGGATCGACCAGCACAGGCTCGGTCTCGACCCAGCGGCCGCCCTCCAGCCGGCGAAAGAAGCAGCGCTGATGGCCGGTGTGACACGCGATGCCGCCCACCTGCTCCACTAACAGCACAACAGCGTCCTCGTCGCAATCGAGCCGGATCTCCCTGACCTTCTGGATATGGCCCGACTCCTCGCCCTTGCGCCACAAGCGCCCCCGCGAGCGCGACCAGTACACCGCCTCCCCCGTCGTGGCCGTCTGCTCCAGCGACGCGCGGCTCATCCAGGCGAACATCAGCACGGTGCCGCTGGCCGCATCTTGCACGATGGCCGGGACTAAGCCCTCTGGCGTCCAGTTCACTTCATCGAGCCAGCTCATCTGCGTCCTATACGCGCACCTCGATCCCGTTCATGGCCATGTGCTGCTTGGCCTGGCGCACGGTGTACTCTCCGTAGTGGAAAATGCTCGCGGCGAGCACCGCATCGGCTTGGCCGGCGAGCACGCCAGCAACCAGATGATCTAGGTTGCCCACGCCGCCGCTGGCGATGATCGGCACGTCCAGCGCCTGCGACATTGCCCGCGTCAGCTCGATGTCGAACCCGTGCCGCGTGCCATCGCGATCCATGCTGGTCAGCAGGATCTCGCCGGCGCCCAGCGCCTGCGCCCGCCGCCCCCACTCTACCGCATCCAGCCCGCTTGCACGCCGCCCGCCGTGAGTGAATACCTCCCAGCGCGGCGCATCGCTGTCGGCCACGCGCTTGGCATCGATCGCCACCACGATGCACTGCGAGCCGACCTTCCCGCTGGCCTGTTCGACCAGGGCGGGATTGAGCACCGCGGCGGTGTTGATGCTGACCTTGTCGGCACCCGCGATGAGCAGATCGCGCACGTCCTGGACTGAGCGCACGCCCCCACCGACTGTCATCGGAATGAACACCTGCGCCGCCACCGCCTCGACAATGTGCAGGATGATGCCGCGATCGTCGGAGCTGGCGGTGATATCGAGGAAGCACAGCTCGTCGGCGCCCTGCTCGTCGTAGCGCCGGGCGATTTCCACCGGGTCGCCGGCGTCGCGCAGGCCAACGAAATTCACCCCCTTCACCACCCGGCCGCTGGTGACGTCGAGGCACGGAATGACACGCTTGGCGAGACCCATAGAGACGTGAGGGTGGAGTCGGGTGTGGCGGCAGCCGGCGCACGCGTGCGCCGCCGCGCGGCTACCCGGCGGACAGTTCGTCGGCGAGCTTCTGCGCCTGGGTGAAGTCCAGGGTGCCCTGGTAGATGGCGCGGCCGGTGATGGCGCCGATGATGCCTTCCTGCTCGACTCGGCACAGCGCGCGCACGTCGTCCAGGTTGGTGATGCCCCCGCTGGCGATGACCGGCACGCTGAGCGCCTTTGCCAGCTCGACGGTCGCGGCCACGTTCAAGCCGCTGAGCATGCCGTCGCGGCCGATGTCGGTGTGGATGATGGCTTCGACGCCGTACTCCTGGAACTTCTTCGCCAGGTCGATGACGTCGTGCCCGGTCATCTTGGACCAGCCGTCGACCGCCACCTTGCCGTCCTTGGCGTCGAGCGCCACCATGACGTGCCCGGGGAAGGCGTAACAGGCATCGTGCAGGAACCCGGGCGTCTTCACCGCCGCGGTGCCGATGATCACGTAGCTGATGCCGTCGTCGAGATAGCGCTCGACCGTATCGAGATCGCGGATCCCGCCGCCGAGCTGGATCGGCACCTCGTCGCCCAGTTCCGCGACGATGGCCTTGATGGCTTCCTCGTTCTTGGGCTTGCCCGCGAACGCCCCGTTGAGGTCCACCAGATGCAGGCGGCGCGCGCCTTGCTCGACCCAGTGGCGTGCCATCGCCGCCGGATCGTCAGAGAACACCGTCGCCTTGTCCATGGCGCCCTGCTGCAGGCGCACGCAGTGACCGTCCTTCAGGTCAATGGCCGGAATAATCAGCATGCGGACGGAGGGCGGTGCGCGGCGCGGAGCAAGTGGCGCCTGACCTCTGTTGGGACTGGCGCGAAATCATCATACAACAAACCCTACGGCTGTTGCACAGCAAGGCTTTCGGGTCCCAGCCGAGGCAGCTCTGCTGCGCCCGGGCGAGCGCGGTAGACGCCGTCCCAGCCGACGAAGTTGGCCAGCAGCTTCAGGCCGGCGGCCTGGCTCTTCTCGGGATGAAACTGCACCGCGAACAGGTTGGCCCGCGCAACCGCACAGGTGAACGCGAACGGGTAGCAGGTATACCCGGCCACGATCGCGGGCTCTTCCGGGACCGGGTAGAAGCTGTGCACGAAGTAGAACCGGGTGCCGGAGGCGATCCCCTCCCACAGCGGATGCCCTAGCGTGTGCTGGACCTCGTTCCAGCCCATGTGTGGAACCTTGAGCTTGCTGCCGTCGGCGGCAACCATGTGTGCGGCCGGAAACCGGACCACTCGCCCCTTGAGCAGCCCCAACCCGCCGACGCCGCCCTCGTCACTGAGGTCGAACAGCATCTGCAGCCCGATGCAGATCCCCAGGAACGGCTTGCTCTGCGCCGCCTCGATGACCGCGGGGCGCAGGCCGCGGGCATCCAGCTCGCGCATGCAATCGGGCATGGCGCCCTGCCCCGGGAAGACCACCCGCTGCGCGCCGCGCACGACAGTCGGGTCGCTGGTGACTCGCACCGGCAGGCCTCCCGCGACGTGCTCGATTGCTTTCGAGACCGAGCGCAGATTGCCCATGCCGTAGTCGACGACGGCAACGTAACTCATGCTTGCTTGCGCCGCTGGGTCAGATGCCTACAGGGTGCCCTTGGTGGAAGGCAGGATGCCCTGGGCGCGCGGGTCGATCTCGACCGCCATGCGCAGGGCACGGCCGAATGCCTTGAACACCGTTTCGGCCTGGTGGTGAGCGTTCTTGCCCTTCAAGTTATCGACGTGTAGCGTCACCAGCGCGTGGTTCACAAACCCCTGGAAGAATTCGTGCAGCAGGTCCACGTCGAAGCTGCCGATCAATGGCCGGGCGAACGCCACGTTGAACTCCAGGCCCGGCCGGCCGGACAAGTCGACTACTACCCGGGACAGTGCCTCGTCCAACGGGACGTAGGCGTGACCGTACCGGCGCACGCCGGTCTTCGCGCCCAGCGCCTGGGCAACTGCCTGGCCGAATGTGATGCCCACGTCCTCGACCGTGTGGTGGCCGTCGATGTGCAGATCGCCCTTGGCGGCCACATCGAGGTCGAGCATGCCATGGCGCGCGACCTGGTCGAGCATGTGATCGAAGAAGCCCAGGCCGGTCGACAGGCGGGAGGCTCCCGTGCCGTCCAGGTTGAGCGTGACGCAGATCTGCGTCTCGAGCGTGTTGCGGACGACTTCAGCTTGGCGCATGGACGAGGGTCGGAGCGTTGGGCAGCAGATGGTCTATTAGGTGCAGGCCGAGGTCAAGCGCGGCGGCTCAGGCCGCCTGCGGCAAGGTCTGCCGCAGAGCGGTCAGGAACCGCTCGTTCTCCTCGCGGGTTCCGACCGTCACGCGCAAGCAGTCGACCAGGCGTGGGTGCGAACCATCCAGTTTCTTGACCAGCACGCCGCGCGCCTTCAGCCCGGCGAACACGGCGGCCGCCTGCCGTACCCGGAACAGGATGAAATTCGCGTCGCTGGGGTAGGCCACGACCCCCGCGCACCCGGTCAGGAGCGCCGCGAGGCGCTCGCGCTCCAAGCGGATCGACGCCGCCTGCTCGCTCAGGACCTCGGCGCGTCCGAGAACATAGTGTGCGACCTGCTGAGTGAGCACGTTGACGTTGTACGGCAGCCGCAGCTTGTCCACCTCGACCAGCCAATCCGGGCTGCCGATCAGCATGCCCAGTCGCAGCCCGGCCAGCCCGAGCTTCGACAGCGTCCGCATCACTAACAGGTTCGGGTAGCGCGCCAGCTCGGGGAGGAAGCTGCGCCCGGCGAAGGCGTGATAGGCCTCGTCGACCACAACCAGCCCGGGCGCACGCTCGACGACCCGTCGGATGATCTGCGCATCGAACAGGTTCCCGGTTGGGTTGTTCGGGTAGGCAAGGAACACGAGCGCCGGGCGCTGCGCGTCGATCGCCGCATCCAGCGCCTGCGCATCCAGCCCGAAGCGCTCGTCCAGGGGCACGCCGACATAGCGCATTCCGACGAACGTGGCGACCATGCGGTACAGGACGAACGACGGCTCGACGCTCAGTAGAACCGCGCCGGGCCGGTTGGTGGCCAGCGCGAGCAACTGAATCAACTCGTCGGAGCCGTTGCCGAGCAGGATCTCCATCCCGGCCGGTACCTGCATCGCCTGCTTCAGGCGCTCCCGCAAGGCACTCGCACCCGGGTCGGGGTAGCGGTTGAGCGGTGCCCGTGCCGCCAGACGCCCGACCTCCGCTTGCATGTCCGTCGGCAACGCGTACGGGTTCTCCATGGCATCCAGCTTGACCAGCCCGGCGCTGTCGGGCACATGGTAAGGGGCAAGGGCCTGGACGTCCTCGCGGACGATATCGCGCGGGGATTTAGCCATGCAACCGGAACTCCGCGGATTGCGCGTGCGCCGGCAGTCCCTCACCGCGCGCGAGCTCCGCCGCGATCGCGCCGAGCTTGCGCGCGCCGTCGCGCGACACCTGGATGAGGCTGGTGCGCTTCTGGAAGTCGTACACCCCGAGCGGCGAGGAGAAGCGCGCGGTGCCGGCGGTCGGGAGCACATGGTTGGGACCGGCGCAATAGTCCCCCAGGGATTCTGACGTGTAACGGCCCAGAAACACCGCACCGGCGTGGCGGATGTGCGGCAACCAGCGCTCCGGCTCCTCGACGGATAGCTCCAGGTGCTCGGGCGCGACGCGGTTCGCGATCTCGCACGCTTCGCCGAGGTCGCGCACCGTGATAAGCGCGCCCCGGCCGCGCAGCGAGGCGGCGATCACATCGCGTCGCGGCATCTGTGCGATCAGCCGTTGCATGCTCCGCCCGACAGCCTCCACGAACGCGTTGTCGGGACTGAGCAGAATCGCCTGCGCCAGCTCGTCGTGCTCCGCCTGCGAGAACAGATCCATGGCCACCCAGTCGGGGCTGGTCCGGCCGTCGCACACCACCAGGATCTCCGACGGCCCGGCAATCATGTCGATGCCCACCATGCCGAACACCCGCCGCTTGGCGGCCGCTACGTAGGCGTTGCCCGGGCCGACGATCTTGTCCACGCGCGGCACACTGGCCGTGCCATAGGCGAGTGCCCCGATGGCCTGGGCGCCGCCGATGGCAAACACTCGGTCCACCCCGCACAAGGCCGCCGCTGCCAGCACCAGCTGGTTGCGCTCGCCGCCCGGCGTGGGCGTCATCATCACGATCTCCGATACCCCCGCCACGCGCGCCGGCATCGCGTTCATGAGAACCGAAGACGGATAGGCCGCCTTTCCGCCCGGCACGTAAATGCCTACCCGATCCAGCGCGGTCACCCGCTGCCCGAGACGGTTGCCGTCGGCATCCACGTAGTCCCACGACTGCGCCACCTGCCGTTCGTGATAGACGCGAACGCGGCCGGCCGCCGCGACGAGCGCGTCGCGCTGCGCACCCGGCAGCCCTGCGAAGGCCTGCTGCAGCTCATCCTTCTTCAGTTCGAGTGCTGCGATGCTCCGTGCATCGACGCGATCTAGCTTGCGAGTGTATTCCAGCAGCGCCTGGTCGCCCCGGTCGCGCACGTCGGTCAGGATGGCAGCCACGGCCTGCTCCACCGCGTCGTCCTGGGCGCTCTCCCAGGCGAGCAGCCGCTCCAACCTGGCGCTAAAGTCAGGCTGCGTACTGGACAGGAAGTTCAGTTCAAGCATGCGCGTGCTCCGCCGTCACGGCTTGGGCGAACGCATCGAGCAGCGGCTGGATCGCCTTGCCCTTGAGCTTGAGCGCGGCCTGGTTGACGATCAGTCGGGCGCTGATGGGCATGACCTCTTCCACCGCCTTGAGGTCGTTGGCCTTCAGCGTATTGCCAGTGCTGACCAGATCGACGATCGCGTCGGCGAGGCCGACCAGCGGCGCCAGCTCCATCGAGCCGTACAGCTTGATGAGGTCGACATGCACGCCCTTGGCCGCGAAGTGTTCGCGCGCGGTCCTGAGGTACTTCGTGGCCACCTTCAGGCGCGCGCCCTGCCGCACCGCCGCCGCATAGTCGAACTCGTTGCGCACCGCCACCATCATCCGGCAGCGCGCGATGCCCAGGTCCAGCGGCTGGTAGAGGCCCTCTGAGCCCTGCTCGTAGAGGACGTCCTTGCCGGCAATGCCCAGGTCCGCCGCCCCGTAGCGAACGTACGTAGGCACGTCCGAAGCCCGCACGATCACGATGCTGACGTCGGCGCGGCTGGTGCGGATGATCAGCTTGCGGGAGGTCTCCGGGTCCTCGACGGGTGTCACACCGGCGGCCGCCAGCAAAGGCAGCGTTTCGCTGAAGATGCGCCCTTTGGAAAGCGCGATGGTAATGGTCATTGCAGGATTCTAACGCAGCGCAGCAGCGGCGCTGGCGACGCCAAAGAGCACTCCCTCTCCACCACGCAACGGGGGAGAGGGCGGGGGTGAGGGGGCAGGTCAGCGTGCGGCGAAAGCCGAGCCACTGGCACCAGAAGCTTCCCTGTTCGCTAGCGTACCCGCCTTATTCGCGCGCCCAGTTGGCTCAGCTTTTCCTCAATGCACTCATAGCCGCGGTCGAGGTGGTAGATGCGGTCGACGATCGTTTCGCCATCGGCTACCAGGCCAGCCACCACCAGGCAAGCGGACGCGCGCAGGTCAGTGGCCATCACCGTAGCGCCGCTGAGTCTCTGCACGCCGCGCACGATTGCCGTATTGCCCTCTACCTCCACGTTCGCACCCAGCCGTCGCAGCTCCTGCACGTGCATGAAACGGTTCTCGAACACGGTCTCGGTGACGACCGCAGTGCCATCGGCTACCGTGTCCAGGGCCATGAACTGGGCCTGCATGTCGGTAGGGAATGCCGGGTAGGGCGCCGTGCGCACGCTGACTGCCTGTGGCCTTCCGCCGGTCGTCAGGCTGATCCAGTCCGGGCCCGTCTCGACCCTCGCGCCGGACTCCTGCAGCTTCGAGACCACGGCATCGACGAAGTGCGGCCGGGTCTCGCGCAACTTGATTTCCCCGCCAGTAGCGGCAGCGGCCACCAGGAACGTTCCGGTTTCGATCCGGTCCGGCATCACCTTGTACGTGGCCCCGGAAAGCGCGGGCACGCCCTGCACGGTGATCACGTCCGTGCCGTGTCCGGAGATACGCGCCCCCATCGCGATGAGGCAGTTGGCCAGGTCCACTACTTCCGGCTCGCGGGCAGCGTTCTCGATGATCGTAGTGCCCTCTGCCAGCGTGGCCGCCATCAGGACGTTTTCTGTGCCGGTGACGGTCACCAGGTCCATCATGACGCGCGCGCCCTTGAGCCGCTCAGCACGGGCGGAGATGTAGCCGTGCTCGATCGCAATGCTGGCGCCCATGGCTTCCAGCCCCTTGATGTGCTGGTCGACCGGACGCAGCCCGATGGCGCAGCCCCCCGGGAGCGACACGCGCGCCTCGCCGAAGCGCGCGACCAGTGGACCGAGCACGAGGATGGACGCGCGCATCGTCTTCACCAGATCGTACGGCGCCACGCGGTGATGCAACGCCCCGGCGGTGAGGCCCACGCCGAGCTTCTCGTCCAGCGACACCTCGACCCCCATCTGCGCGAGCAGCGACAGGGCGGTGGTCACGTCGCGCAGGTGCGGGACGTTCTGCACGCGCAGCGTGCCGCCGGTGAGGATAGACGCGCACAGGATCGGCAGCGCGGCGTTCTTGGCGCCGGACACGCGCACCGCGCCCGACAACGGCACGCCGCCCTGGATCAGCAGCTTGTCCACGGCTCAACCATTGGGGTTGTAGTCTTCGGGAGCGAGCGTGCGCATGGACAGGGCGTGGATCTCTTCGCGCATGCGATCGCCTAACGCCCTGTACACCAGTTGATGCTGCTGCACGCGCGACTTGCCCCGAAACGCCTGGCTCACGATCAGCGCCTCGAAATGGTGCCCGTCGCCGATCACTTCGATGTGCTCGCAGGGCAGGTGCTCCTGGATGTAGCGCTTGATGTCGTCGGGCTCAACCAAACGTAGTTCCTCCGGATAGGTCGGCGGGGCGAGCGCCGAGGAGCGAAATTCTACTCCGCCTGCGTCAGTGCCTGAGCTTGTAGCCGCGCGCCAGCAGATGCAGGGCAAGCGCGGTCAGCCCCAGGAAGAAGCCGGACACCACGGCGAACGAAGCGCCGGGTGCCACATCTGCCATGCCGAAAAAGCCGTAGCGGAAGCCGTCCACCATGTAGAAGAACGGGTTCAGATGCGAAGCGTGCTGCCAGAACGGCGGCAGCGAGTGCACCGAATAGAACACGCCGGCCAGGAAGGTCAGCGGCACGATCAGGAAGTTCTGGAATGCCGCCAGCTGATCGAACTTGTCCGCCCAGATCCCCGCGATGAGGCCGAGCGTGCCCAGGATCGCGCCGCCGAGCGCCGCAAAGGCTAGCGTCCAGATGGGATGCGATACCGACAGCGGGGCGAAGCCCGAGGTGAACACCAGCACCCCCACGCACACGAGCAGGCCGCGCACCACCGCCGCCAAGGTGTAGGCGAGGAACGTCTCGAGCGGCGACAGCGGGGTCAGCAGCACGAAGATGATGTTCCCGGTGATCTTGGACTGGATCAGGCTGGAGGAGCTGTTGGCGAAGGCGTTCTGCAACAGCGACATCATCGCCAGGCCTGGAATCAGGAAGGCGGTATACGTCACGCCCGGGTAGACCTCGAGCCGGCCCTCGAGCACGTGGGAGAAGATCAGCAGATAGAGCAGTGCCGTCAGAATCGGCGCGGCGATGGTCTGGAAGCTCACCTTCCAGAAGCGCAGCAGTTCCTTGTACAGCAGGGTGACGAAGCCGTTCATCAGTGTCTGCGCATGACCTGCACGAACACTTCCTCCAAGTCCGCCTGCAGCACTTCCAGCTCGAGCACCCGAACGTCGCTCTGACGTAGGCTGGCAAGCACGCGCTCCACGTCGGCGTAATCGTGGACTTGCAGGATCCGGGTTGCACCCTCGTCCGCGATATGCAGAGGCCGGATCGGATCGGGCAGCGCATCGGGCGACAAGCGCAGGCGGATGCGCACGCCGGAGTAACCCCTAAGCAAGCTGTCGGTCGCATCCAGCGCGACGATCCGGCCCTGCTTGAGCATGGCGATGCGATCGCACAGCGCTTCGGCTTCCTCGAGGTAGTGGGTGGTCAACACGATGGTGTGGCCCGCCGCGTTCAGCTCCCCGACGAACTTCCACAAGCCCTGGCGCAGCTCCACGTCCACGCCGGCGGTCGGCTCGTCGAGGATGATCACCGGCGGCCGGTGCACCAGCGCCTGGGCCACCAGCACGCGACGCTTCATCCCGCCAGACAGCGAGCGCATGTTGCTGTGCGCTTTGTCCGTCAAGTCCAGCCGCTCGATTACCTCGTCGATCCAGGCATCGTTGTCGCGCAGCCCGAAGTAGCCGGACTGGATGCGCAGCGTCTCGCGCACAGTGAAGAACGGGTCGAACACCAGTTCCTGGGGTACCACGCCCAGCGCGCGACGGGCAGTCCGATAGCTCAGGCACACGTCATGGCCCATGACCCGGAGGCGGCCGGCATCGGGCCGGGCGAGACCCGCGAGCAGGCTGATCAAGGTCGTCTTGCCCGCACCATTGGGCCCTAGCAGGCCGAAGAACTCCCCTGGCGCGATCTCCAAACTCACGCCGTCCAGTGCCTGGACCCGGCCGTAGTGCTTGCGGACGTCCTCGACCTGGATGGCGGCGGTCATGGCCCGGCCGCTACAGACCGGGGAGAAGCTCGCGCACGTCGTAGAGAGCGGCCAACGTGCGCAGGTTGGTGTTGGCGCTCTCGAAGCGCAGAGAACGCCCCTGAGCCGCGGCCGCACGGCTCCATTCCAGCAGCAGGCTCAGCGCCCCCGAGTCGGCCTGGGTGACGCCGGACAGGTCGATGATGGCATCTTGTCCCGCCAGCAGCCGCAGCCCCTGCGCTCGCAAGGCTTGCACGTTGAGCAGGGTGACCGGCCCCTGGATGCGGCAGCGCCCCTGCGAGCACTCGAGCATGCGTGCGGCGTTACTGCGGCTTCTTGGCCGGCTGGGCCTTGCGGCTGTTGAGCTCCTGGAGCGACTTCACCAGGCCGTCGATGCCGCTCTGCCGAATCTGGTCGGCGAAGCTGCTGCGATAGGTTGTCACCAGGCTCACGCCATCTACCACGACGTCATACACCTTCCAGCTCGCAGGCGATTTGTACATGCTGTAATCGACCGAGACCGGCGGCGCATCGCCGGGCAGTTTAATCAGGGTGCGCACCTGCACGTCCTCGTCGTTGGGCTGCAGCTTGAGCGGCTTTACCTCGACGGTGAGCTCCCGATATGCGCTGTAAGCGGCGCTGTAGGAGCGCACCAGCAGATTGCGGAACTCCTGCACCAGGCTCTTCTGCTGTTCGGGCGTGGCCTGCCGCCAGTTCTTGCCGACTGCCAGGCGCGTCATGCGCTCGAAGTCGAAGTGCGGCGCGATCTTCTCCTCGATCAGCTCGGCCATCTTGGACTGGCTGCCGGCGCGCAACTCGCGGTCCTGGCGCATCACCTTGAGCACATCGTCCGCCACGCTGCGCACCAGCTCGTCCGGCGCCTTCTGCGCCATCGCCGGAGCAGCCGCAAGCATCAACCCCAAGAGCCCGGCCGCGGCCAGCGAACCCACCCAGCGGGGCATACGAGAAAGCCAGAGCATGTGAACCTCGAAAGTCGTCCGTTCGATCGTCGTACCGTAGATCACCTACTTCGATCCCCCCTCGGCCGCCTTGCCGTACAGGAACTGGCCGATGAGCTTCTCGAGAACGACCGCCGACTGGGTGTGCTTGAGGGTGTCCCCGTCCTTGAACACCTGCTCGTCGCCCCCGCCTTCCAGCCCAATGTACTGCTCGCCCAGCAGCCCGGAGGTGAGAATCGACGCGGTGGTGTCACGCGAGAACTTGTAGCGCTTGTCGATGCGCAAGGTCACCTTGGCCTGATACGCCGCGTTATCGAACGCGATCTGCTCCACGCGCCCGACCACCACGCCGGCGCTCTTGACCGGGGCGCGCACCTTCAGTCCGCCGATGTTGTCGAATGTCGCGATCAGGTGGTAGCCGTCGGAAGCCGACACGCTGGTGGCGTTGCCGACCTTGAGCGCGAGCACCAGCAGCGCCGCCAGGCCGGCGGTGACGAACACGCCGACCCACAGGTCAACAGTCGTGCGTTTCATACTTCAGACTCCGGTGAACATGAAAGAGGTCAGCACGAAGTCGAGCGCCAGCACCGCCAGCGCCGACGTCACTACCGTGCGGGTCACCGCGTAGGACACGCCTTCCGCGGTCGGTGGGGCATCATACCCCTCGAACAACGCGATGAGGGTCACGGCCACCCCGAACACGAAGCTCTTGATCACGCCGTTGAAGATATCCTCGCGCAGGTCGACGTTGGCCTGCATCTGCGACCAGAACGCACCCGAGTCCACGCCGATGATCACCACGCCAATCAGGTAGCCGCCGAACACCCCCATGGCGCTGAAGATGGCCGCCAGCAGCGGCATGGAGATCACGCCGCCCCAGAAGATCGGGCTCAACACGCGCGCGAACGGATCCACCGCCATCATGTCCATGGCGGTCAGCTGCTCGGTGGATTTCATGATGCCGATCTTGGCGGTGATCGCCGAGCCGGCGCGGCTGGCAAATAGCAGCGCGGAGACCACCGGACCGAGTTCGCGCACCAGCGCCAGAGCCACCAGCGTTCCGAGCGCCTCGGCCGATCCGTAGCGCTTGAGCGTCTCGTACCCCTGCAGGCCCAGCACCAGGCCGACGAATAGGCCGGATACCACGATGATGATCAGCGATAGTGTCCCGGTGAAGTAGATCTCGTTCAGCGTCAACTGGAAGCGGCGGAAGCTCGGGCCGGAGCGGATCAGGACGGTGGCCGAGAAGCGGCTCGCGCAGCCCAGCTTCCACACCCCGTCGACGACCAGGCTGCCGATCAAACGCAGCCCGCGGTCCACCGCCCCGATCACCCGCGCCGCTCCAAGCCGAGATCCTGGGCGTAGGCGGCGCCCGGGTAGTGGAACGGCACCGGTCCATCGACCTCGCCGAACACGAACTGGTGCACGAACGGTTCGCGCGAGGCACGGATCTGGTCGGGCGTGCCCTGGGCCACGATCACACCCTCGGAGACAAAGTACAGGTAGTCCACGATCTTGAACGAGTCTTCCACATCGTGCGTGACCACGATCGAGGTGGCACCGAGCGCGTCGTTGAGCCGCCGGATCAGGTTGGCGATGACCCCCACCGAGATCGGATCGAGCCCGGTGAACGGCTCGTCGTACATGATCAGCATCGGATCGAGTGCGATCGCCCGGGCCAGCGCCACACGCCGCGCCATACCGCCCGACAGCTCGGACGGCCGCAAATGCGCGGCACCGCGCAACCCCACCGCGTTGAGCTTCATGAGCACCAGATCGCGGATCATGCTCTCCGGCAAGGCGGTGTGCTCGCGCAGCGGGAAGGCGACGTTGTCGAACACGGACAGGTCGGTGAACAGCGCGCCAAACTGGAACAGCACCCCCATGCTGCGCCGCAGGCGGTACAGTCCGCCATGAGAAAGCGCCTCGACCCGCTGACCGGCGATACTCACGCTGCCGCTGCGCGGCTTGAGCTGGCCCCCGAGCAGGCGCAGAATCGTCGTCTTCCCGCAGCCGCTGCCGCCCATGATCGCCACCACCTTGCCGCGCGGGATGCTCATGCGGATGCCGTTGAGCACCGGCCGCGCGTTGTAGCCGAAGTGCACGTCGGCAAGCTCCACCAAATTGTCTGAGTTCACAGCGCTCGGGTGCATTGGGCAGCGCGATTGTACCCGGACCGGGGGGCCTGGCGCGCAGCTTGCATCCAGGCCGCGATTGCTGCACTGTTGCGCCCCGTCATGACAACGTCAGACCCCACCCCGGCCCTGCGCTTCGAGCGCGTCACGAAGCGCTTCGGTAGAGCGCTCGCCCTGTCCGGGCTATCGCTCGACGTCGATCCCGGGCAGACGTTCGGCCTGGCGGGCATGAACGGCGCAGGCAAGACCACGCTGATCAAGTGCCTCCTGGACTTCTGCGACATCGACGGCGGCCGCATCGAGGTGTTCGGGGTGTCGCACCGGGTGACTGCCTCGCGCGCTCCCCTGGTGTTCCTGCCCGAGCGCTTCGTGCCTCCGTACTACCTCACCGGCCGCGATTTCCTGCGCTACATGCTCAAGCTGCGCGACGTGCCCTTCGATGCCAGCGCGGCGGAGGCAATGCTGGCGTCCCTGGACCTTGACGTCTCCGCGCTGACCAAGCCGGTGCGTGCCTTCTCGAAGGGCATGACGCAGAAGCTGGGCCTGGCGGCCTGCTTCCTCACCCGCCGCGACCTCTACGTGCTGGATGAGCCCACCAGCGGCCTGGATCCCAAGGCCCGGGCGCTGCTCAAGGTCCAGCTCAGGCGCTTGCGTGAAGAAGGGCGCACCCTATTCCTGACCTCCCATTCGCTGGCCGACGTGGAGGAAATCTGTGACTGCATGGCGGTGATCCACCAGGGCGAGCTGCGCTTCGCCGGTACACCACAGCAGCTGCGCGAGTGCTACGCTTCGGCCACCTTGGAGCAGGCGTTCCTCGCTTGCATCGACTCCCCAGGGGGTACGCCCGCCGGCGCGAGGTCCCCGATTTTACGATCTGGCAAGTAACTTGCTCCATAGCAGGATGGATGCAAGCTCCGGGCATCAAGACCGGACCCACGCTGGATCAGACACTTAGGATATCCCGCTAGGCGACCATCAGGTCCCGGCCAGCCCTCGTAGCGCGACGCAGTGAGCCAGACATCGCAGAAACCGGATCTGCTGATCGTCGATGATGACCCGCTCATCACCGATACGCTCGACTTCGTGCTCGGCAAGGACTTCAACGTCTATGTTGCGGAATCGCGCGCCCAGGTGAAGAGCCTGTTGCGCCAGCTGGACAACCCCCCCGGCCTCGCGCTGGTCGACCTCGGGTTGCCTCCCACCCCACACCGCCCGGATGAGGGGTTCCAGCTGATCAACGAGCTGCTCGCGCTTTCTCGCGACGTCAAGATCCTGGTGCTGTCGGGGCAGAATGAGGAGAGCAACGCGCGCCACGCGCGTGCCCTGGGTGCGATCGAGTTCGTGCCCAAGCCATGTGAGCCGCGCCACCTCAAGCAGCTCCTGCTCAAGGCCTTGACCATCACCGCCGCCGAGCGGGTGGCGGAACAGCAGGAAGCCAACGACGGGCTGATCGGAAGCGGGCCGGCCATGGCCAAGCTGAAGCAGCAAATCCGCCAGTACGGCGGATCGCCTTTCCCGGTGCTGATCGAAGGGGAGTCAGGCAGCGGAAAGGAACTGGTAGCCGCTTCCCTGCACCGGCAAAGCCCCAGGGCTGCCAAGCCCTATCTCGCGCTCAACTGCGCCGCGATCTCCCCCCAGCTGGTGGAGGCGACGTTGTTCGGCCACGTCAAAGGCGCCTTCACTGGCGCCCAGAGCGCCCGGGCCGGCTACTTCGAGGACGCCCGCGACGGCACGCTGTTCCTCGACGAGATCGGCGAGCTTCCCCTCGAGCTCCAATCCAAACTGCTGCGCGTGCTGGAGAACGGCGAATACCAGCGCGTGGGCGAGACGGCAACGCGGGTCAGCCAAGCCCGCGTGATTGCCGCCACCAACCGGGATCTGCGTCAGGAAGTCAAAGCCGGCCGGTTTCGCGCCGATCTCTACCACCGTCTGAGCGTGTTCACCGTCGCCGTGCCGCCGCTGCGCGAGCTGGGCGACGACCGCCTACTACTGTTTCAGCATTTCGCGCAGTTCTACGCCCAGCAAAGCGGCGTAGCCCCGGTGGCGCTAGATCCTGCCGCACGTCAGGTGTGGCTCGACTACAGCTTTCCGGGTAATGTTCGCGAATTGCGCAACATCGTTATCCGGCTGACCACCAAGTTCGCGGGCCGAGAGGTCAACGCGGAGCAGTTGCTGGCTGAGCTGGATCCCGATGTCGGGCAGGTGGCGGCGACCGGACCGGCGCCAGCCGCCGGCGATTTCCGGGGATCGGTGGAGGCAGCGAAGCGGCATCTGCAGTCCGACCGCCACTTCAGCCTCGACGAAACCCTGCATCGCTGCGAACGCAGCTATGTAGAAGCGGCCCTCCAGCTGACCGGGGGCAACCTAAGCCAAGCCGCCAAGCTGCTCGGCATCCACCGCACTACGCTCTACAGCCGCATGCAGAACTATCCGGCGACGAGCCAGGACAAGCCCTGACCAGGCCCGCAGCATGTACTACAAGCACTTCGGACTGACGCAGCCGCCGTTCCGGATCACTCCCGACACCGACTTCTTCTTCGAAGGCGGCAACCGCGGCGCCGTGCTCGAGGCCTTGATCTACGCGATTGCTCAAGGCGAGGGCATCGTCAAGGTGGTCGGCGAAGTCGGCAGCGGCAAGACCATGCTGTGTCGCGTACTCCAATCGAGGCTGCCGAAGTCGGTCGAGACGGTCTACCTGGCCAACCCGAGCGTATCGCCCGCGGAGATCCTCCACGCCATTGCTTTCGAATTGCAGTTGCCGCTGCCGCGAGAGGCGGGCCGGCTCGAGGTGATGCATGCGCTCAACGAGTATCTGCTCGCTCGGCACGCGGAAGGCCGGCAGGTCGTGGTGTTCGTCGAGGAATCCCAGAGCATGCCGATCGGTACGCTCGAGGAAATCCGCTTGCTTTCGAATCTCGAAACTCGCCGCCACAAGCTGTTGCAGATCATCCTGTTCGGCCAGCCCGAACTGGACGAGAACCTGCGCAAGCCCGAGATCCGCCAGCTTCGCGAGCGCATCACCCACAGCTTCAACCTGGCCCCGCTCAACGCCGAGGAGGTCCGCGAGTACCTGGCCTTCCGCCTGCGCGCCGCGGGCTACCATGGACCCGATCTGTTCTCCGATCGCGTGATCCGTTACATCTGGCGCATGACCGGCGGCCTGACCCGCCGTATCAACATCGTCGCCGACAAGACCCTGCTGGCGGCATACGCCGCCAATACGCACAACGTCAGCCTGAAGCATGCCAAGGCGGCCGCCGCCGACAGCGAGTTCAACGCCGCGCCCCGGCAGCGCAGCCACCTGCGCTGGAATCGGCAGAGCGCTGTTGCCGCGGCGCTTGCAGTGGCGGTCGGTGCCGCACTGATCGGTGCGCGCTACTTCTTCGCATCGGCGGACCCTTCGGCCGTCACGACACAACCGGCGGTCGCCGCGGGGAGGCTGGCCGAAGCCCGGCCGCAAACGGCCCCGGCGGCCACGCCGACCAATGCACAGGGCGACGCGACCTCGGCTTCCAACGCGAGCACCGCCTCTGTGCCCGGCCGCTCGGTCGCACCAACGCCAGTGGCCGTACGGACGGTGGAGTCGAAGGGCGCGACGCCAGCGGCAATCTCACCCGACGCTCCGCCCGCGCCTGGCGCGAAAGAGCTAGACGCTCCGCCCGCGCCTGGCGCGAAAGACCTATTGGAACAGCGATTGCTTGCGACGGAGCGCTGGCTTGCGGAGGAGCAAGGCGGGGTGTTCAGCATACAGCTTCTCGGATCTAACGACACGCAGATGTTGAGAAGCTACCTCGAAACCTTAAGTAACCACATTGAAAAAGATAAGATATTTGTGTACCGCACGGTCGCAAACCAGGCACCTTCCATGACTGTTCTGTACGGAGCGTTCCCCGCACGAGCCGACGCTGTGAAGTCGCTGGAAGCGTTGCCCGCCGCCCTCAAGGCCAATCGTCCCTATATCCGCACCGTGCAGGGTGTGCGCGCGGAACTGGCCCAACGCAAGGCGTCTTGACGTGCATCGTGCTAGCATGAGTTCCGGCCCACGCGCACGCTGTTAGTGCTCACCAACCACGAGCGACCAGCAGACGACTCGAACGCTATGACGGGACAGGCACACCACGCACGGGCCGCCGTTGGGGCGATGCGCTGCGACGCTTCGCGGCAAGTAACGTCCGGCCGTGCTCTGCGGCGGGCGGGGCTGGCATTGGCGGCCTTGCTCGCGGGATGCGCCGCTCATAAGGCTGCCGTCCCACCTTCGACGGGGCACCTCACCAGCGAGGTCGTGGCGCCGACCGAGGATACCGGACGCATTCTCCAGCCGGTCACCAACACCCCCTTCGTCCCGCCGCCGAAGCCGCGCATCAAACCTGCCACCTACAGCGTGGTGGTGCACGAGGTGCCGGTCAAAGAGCTGTTGTTGGCCCTGGCTCGGGACACCAAGGAGAACATCGACATCCACCCGGGCCTGCAGGGCCTGGTCAGCCTGAACGCCATCGATGAGACGCTGCCAGCGATCCTCGACCGCGTAGCGCGGCAGGTGAATATGCGCTACCGGGTGGAGGGCAGGACCATCATAGTTCAGCCCGACACACCCTACCTGAAGACCTACAAGGTGAACTACGTCAACATGACGCGGGACACCAATTCTACGGTCGCGGTGAGCGGGCAGGTCGGCACCGGCACGCAAGGAGGCGGGCAGTCAGGGGGGACATCCACGACGTCGGTCACGACAAAATCGCTGAGCAACTTCTGGGACGTCCTGCGCGCCAACATCGAGAGCATTCTGACGTCGACCCGCAAGCTGAGCCAAAGCGCGGAGGAACGGCAGGCGCGCGCCGAACAAGTCCGCGCCGAGCGCGAGGAACGCCTCGCGCAAGCCGAAGCGGTCGCGCGAGCGGGCCAGAACGCCACGAACCTGTTTCAGACGGTGTTCGGAAGCGACCCCTCGAAGGGGCTGACGGACATCAAGCAGGATATCGTAGTCAATCAAATCGCCGGGACGGTGACCGTCATGGCGACGGAGCGGCAACATGCGCTCGTCAGTCAGTACATCGACAGTGTCCAGTCCGCGAGTCAGCGCCAAGTCCTGATCGAGGCCACGATCGCCGAAGTGACCTTGTCGAACAACTATCAGGCGGGCGTAGATTGGAGCCGCCTGCCTATAAGCGGCGGCGGGTTCCAGTTTCAGCAGGAGATGTTGGGAGCCAACCTGACCACCGCACCGCGAATGGTGATTGGCTACGCGAACCCGACCTCGCAGCTGGGTAACCTCGCCGCCAGCATCCGCTTGCTCGAGCAATTCGGAAAGACTCGGGTGCTGTCCAGCCCCAAGCTCATGGCCTTGAACAACCAGACGGCGCTGCTCAAAGTCGTAGACAACGTCGTCTACTTCACGGTGCAGTCGTCGCAGACCACGGCCGGGGTCGCGGGAGCGAACATCATCACCGCGGTGACCACCACCCCGAATACGGTGTCCGTGGGGCTGGTGGTCAGCCTGACCCCGCAGATACATGACGACGGGCATATCACCCTGGTGGTTCGTCCGACCATCAGCACCGTGACCCAGTTCGTTACCGACCCCAACCCGGTGCTCACCGTCCCGAACAAAGTGCCGGAGATCGCCGTCCGGGAGATGGAGTCCGTGCTGCAGCTTACCAGCGGCCAGACCGGCATCCTCGGCGGCCTCATGCAGGACAACGTGAAGCGCAACCGCGACCAGATCCCCGGTGCGGGCAGTCTTCCGCGAGTCGGCGACCTGTTCGCCTTCCGTGACGAGCAGGTCAGCAAGAGCGAGCTGGTGATCTTCCTGCGACCGGTGGTCGTAGCCAACGCCTCCTTGGACAGCGACGAGTTGAAGCACCTTCGTAAGCTGCTGCCCGAGATAGATCAGACGGGTCAGAACCCATGAGCCTGCTGCTGCAAGCGCTGCAGAAGGCGGCCAAGAACCGCGAAGGCGGCGACGCCGAGTCCGAACCCGGCGCGAAGCCTGCGGAGATCGAGTTCGAGGTGGCGCCCGAGAAGCAGGAACCGATGAGCGAATCGCTGGCGCTGGCCGAGGAGGAAATCTTCGAGCCGGACGCGATGCCCGACGAGGAGCCGGTACCAGCGAGCGCAGTTGCGTTCGGGAGCGCACGCTCGACCTCCGCCTCCTCCGCGCATGCCGCGACCATCCTGCGCGCCAGCGAAGCCAAGGGCCAGACCTGGCTGGATCGCGTTCGCGATCGCCCGGTGCACACCTTCGCTATCCTGGCGGGTATCTTCGCTGTGTTCTACGGGGTCTATGTCTACCTGCAAATCTTTCACCCGGCGGTGCTGCGCGGAGAATTCCTGACCCGGCCGCTGCAAGCGCGCACGCCCCCGCTGCCCCGGGCGCCCGTTATCCCTCCCCCCGCAGCACCGGCCGTGGCCAGCCCCGCCCCAGCGCCCGCCGCGACTGTCGGAGCGGCAGCCGCCGGTGCAGCTCCCGGCGCGGAGGCGGCGAAGCCGGGCGATCGCGCCGCCGCCCCTCTTGCCGGCGTGCCCGGTTCCGGCGAGAAGACGGCCAGAGGGGCCAAGCCGAGGAAAGAGGTCACCGAGAGCGCGCCGCGCGAGGCGGCCGACGTGCCGCGCGAGCGGCCGGCACGGCGATCCGTGCGATCAAGCGACGAAGTGGCTGAGGTTGGCGACCAGGTCAACGTGCGCGTGCCGGACGCACATCCCGCACAGGTCGCCACCGGGCTCATGGACGCATGGAAGGCTCTGCAGGAGGGCCGCTTCGAGCAGGCCGAGTCGCTGTACCAGTCGGTACTGCAATCCGAGCCGAACAGCGTGGATGCTGTCCTTGGGCTGGCCGCAATCGCCGCCCACCATAGCCGCACCGAGCAGGCAATGCGCTATTACGAGCGCGCGCTGGAGCTGGAACCGCGCAACTCGACCGCACAGGCCGGCTTGATCGCGATCATCGGCCAAGCCGATCCGGAGATGTCCGAGACGCGGCTCAAGCAGCTGATCGCGCGCGACCCGTCTGCCTATCTTTACTTCAGCCTGGGCAATATCCAGGCGCGCCAGAGCCAGTGGCCACAAGCCCAGCAGGCCTACTTCCAGGCCTATCAACTGCAGCCGGACAATCCGGACTACGCTTACAACCTGGCGATCGGGCTCGAGCATCTCAATCAGCCCAAGATCGCGCTGTCTTACTACCGCAAGGCCCTCGAGCTCAGAGGCCTGAAGGGCAATGCCAGCTTCGATCAAAGCCGAGTCCAAGACCGAGTCGCACAACTCGCAGCTCGCGTCGGCAGCGAGTAACGCGCCGGTCCTGCGCCAGCGACGCAAGCCGCGCCTGGGCGAGCTGCTCGTCCAGCTCGGCTACCTGACCTCCGACCAGCTGCGCATCGCGCTCACCGAGCAGAAGGCGCAGCCGATCCCGCTCGGGCGCATCCTGGTCAAGCTGGGATTCGTGAAGCAGTCCGTGATCGTGGACGTGATGTCCAAGAACATGGACCAGGAGAGCATCGACCTGTCGCAGGTGGTGGTGGATGCCGACACCGTGAAGCTGGTCCCGCAGGACTTCGCGCGCCGCCACCGAGTCCTGCCCATCGCCTACGACCAGGAGCAGCAGGTTCTCGCCGTCGCCATCTCCGAGGTCTCCAATCTGGTCGCGCTGGACCAGCTGCGCGCTTCGCTGGGGCGCAACGTCAAGATCAAGCCGGTGCTAGCGGGCGAGGGCCAGCTCGACGAGTACATCGATCACTTCTACGGACATGAGCTGTCCGTCGACGGCATCCTGCGCGAGATCGAGACCGGCGAGATCGACTACCAGAGCCTGCAAGTCGGCGGCGACGAGTACACCCAGCCGATCGTGCGGCTGGTGGGCGCGCTGCTGGTCGACGCGGTCAAGCGCGGTGCGTCGGACATCCACTTCAACCCGGAAGCCTCGCTGCTGCGCATTCGCTACCGCATCGACGGCGTGCTGGAGACCGTGCGCAGCCTGCACAAGAACTTCTGGCCCGGGATCGCCGTGCGGCTGAAGGTGATGTCCACCATGAACATCGCGGAGACGCGCGCGCCGCAAGACGGGCGCATCTCGCTCAACCTCAACGGCCGCTCGGTCGACTTCCGGGTGGCGAGCCAGCCGACCATCCACGGCGAGAACATCGTGCTGCGCGTGCTGGACCGCGAAAAGTCCATCATCAGCCTGGAGCACATGAAGCTCCCGAAGCACACGTTGAACACGCTGAGCCTGATGCTGGCGCGGCCCGAGGGCATGCTGGTGATCACCGGTCCGACCGGCAGCGGCAAGACGACGACTCTGTACGGCCTTCTCACCCAGCTCAACGTGGAGTCGGTCAACATCATGACGCTCGAGGATCCGGTCGAGTATCCGCTGGAGCTGATGCGTCAGACGTCGGTGAACGAAGCGGCGAAGATGGACTTCGTCAACGGCATCCGCTCGATGATGCGCCAGGACCCGGACATCATCCTGGT
>Ga0335070_10001545_pt1 | contig 26599 bp, 25 predicted proteins | sample Lox_Sample_13_FD_206722 | JGI IMG/M metagenome (GOLD analysis project Ga0335070, IMG submission 206722) | Soil microbial communities from Loxahatchee National Wildlife Refuge, Florida, United States - Lox_Sample_1.3 | ecosystem: Environmental > Terrestrial > Soil > Wetlands | place: USA...
CGTGGGCTGTTCCGGCGGGTCCCACTCAGGCAACACGAGGCCACCAAATGGGTCGTGCCCTACATATCCCCAGGCTTTCGCCGAGTTCCACATAATGCGCAGCGTCCCGACTAGGTTTTTGACGGTCTTAGCGCTTAAGTCGCAATCGGAGATGAACGACTGCAACAGTTCGCCGGTAATGTCCTTCATAGCCACGTCACCGAGTTGAGGAATCAGGTGTTTCCGCAACTGAGAACGTATTGGAGGCTGGGTTGATGGTTTGTGCTGGCTGAGAACGATCTCTTGCCAGCGCTTCGCGAATTCTGAGAACTGCGCTACCGGCCGCGGCCGATAGGAAAGGTTGTTGATGTCTGTAAGCAGGTCCTCCAGCGCGCGAAGGGCTAGTTTCCGAGTTGGATAGTCGGTTTTCGTTCCAAGGATCACCCATTTTTCGAGGCGCTGAATCTTGCCGTCTCGAATGATGTCCTCTCTGTAACGTCCCACCCAAACCGGATTTCGCTTTCCGCGCAAGACCAACTGACCGCGTTGAAACCGTCTCCTGGCCATACGCTCAAAGTCTCCTTTGAGCGGGACCGCGGAGTTCGCCTCGGCCAAGACGATATCATGTTCGGTACTAGCGACTACAGCCTTGTTACGACCGAGGTGTTGCATCAGTTACCTGCTCGTTCTGTGCTCCAAAATCACTTGATTCTCGAACCACTAACCTACGTTTTCCGCCGTACTCAGCACCAGCACTCAACGTCTCTCATCACAGCAAAGAGCGCCCTCCAACCGAACCAGATTGTGCCGGACGGGTGGAGCGTCGCCTTCTAGCTGCTCTTGTTAACTTGAAAACAGAGGTCGGTCAAACGGCCTGATCGGGCCGAGGATGCGCGTTTCAGCGGGTCCCTAGATCGGAACGCTCAGGAATCTTGGGGACTCGATAAAAGGTCTTGTGCAAAGTGTTCTCACAGCAGACTCTTGTATTGGGACTGTCAGGACCGTCGACCCGAGGCTGGCATCATGATCGTCAATAGAATGTTTTCACCGATTACACTTTGACTGGACAAATCAGCTGGTGTGGAGGAATTTGCCGCCAAATCGAATGCCACAAAAGTGTGCGCATTGGTCCGTGATTCACTCCCCCACAGCCGCCGCGAAGTCGATTCCCTCCCCTACGCGCTGGCTGACTTCCTTGAGCCACGCTCGTGGATTGGTGCCGTGAATCACGCGCCCCAGAAACCCCAGCCGCTCGGCTGCATTATTGCGGTTTCGCCGGATGTCGTCCTTCGTGATCTTGGTGTACTGGACGAGAAAGGTATCCATGCTCCGGGGCTTGGCAAACACGTATGTCGCGTGTCCAAGCTGAGGGGTCTCCACAACCACGGCTTTCTCGACGTCGAAGATGTATTCATCCCGAAATAGGTAGATCCGGCGTGCCCGGCGTGAGAGCTGACGATAGAAGAACGGGTCATAGTCAGGACGCCAGCTGATCTGGGCGACATCAAAGTCGCCGGGAATACGCAACTTGGAGCACATTCGCTGCAGCTCGGCTCGCTCGACCGCCCGATGCTCCAGGCACAGCCGGATCTGATCCAAAGCCCGCGAATACTGGCCAAAGCGATGATAGGCAGTTTTGGCAGATTCGATTTGCATCTGGAAATCGGGTGGCAGTTTAACCCCCAACCGGCTCGGCAACGCAGCTTCCCAAGTAACGAGTTCCCACTGCTCATGACGCTTGCGGTATTTGCCGCTCTGTACGAACGTGCCCTCGACCTCGATCTTGGTTCCCAACAGATGCTTCCACTGATTCCAGGTACGGTCCCAGAGTGTATGCAAGGCGGCTGGATCGAGCCAAAATTCCAGCTTGCGACGCACGTCGCGGCACAGTGCCCGGTCTTCGTAGAAATCACATCTGCGCAGTGGCACATGGAACCGCCGTCGCCGGAGATCCGGTGAAAAGGCGAGGATGCGGCGAGCAAAGAAAGTCGCTCCCTCACGCGAAGGCTCGCCAGCCACGAGAAGAGAGCCGAATCCACCATATGGAAATACGGCAGGAGCTTCTGGATCGGCCAGCAGCGCGTCGTAGCAAGCGCGGAGTTCGGGCTGACCGACGATGTTAAATGCGCGCTCCAGCGCCACTCGCTCTCTGTGCCGCCCGACCGCCGTTCTTAGCTCCAGATCACGCAGCTTGAAAGCGACGCGAAGCTCGGAGGGCGAAGCGCTGGCCGGGATACGCAAGACCTCGTACAGGGTGGGATGATCGACGCTGTCGGCCGTGCGCGGCAGGCGATAGAAGTACTCGCGGAGGACCTCGCAAGGCAGGAAAATCGTGCCGATGCCAAGGCTTCCACGTTCAACCTCAGCCGAAACGAAGTGCTGATTTCGTTTGTCCGGCCGGGGCTGACTGACGTATCCGATCGGCACGTGGTAGAGATAACGGTTCGGCCCGGAACCTGAGTTCCTGGTGATCAAGATTTCTGCGCGAATCGTATCTCTGGCGGGGACGGGGAAGGCGATCTCGTCGCCAATGCCGACGTAACCGGCAAGAAAGGGCCGTAGTAGAACCTTCGCCCGATTGGCCAACTCGAGAGCGGCAATACCCTCCTGCTGCTGAACACCTACTACACGCTCGCGACAGATCGGAATCGGTGACGCGGCAGCCATACTCGGCAGGCAGTGTAGACGGGTTTCCGTGAGCGGTCGAACGCGCCTGCTACGGTCACGGCCTCAGTCCGCTAACGTCCAAGGCGCAGTCCCTCGTGAAGTACCTTCATAGCAGGCTGGGTGAGGCGACCCTCGCGCCGTCGGAGGTATAAATATTTAGCGAAAAACAATTTCTTACTGAATCCGGAATCGGTGGGCCAGCATCTATCGGTGACATTTTCCATTTGTGTCCAGGAACGTACCTTAAATTGGTGGGTTCAGAGCGCAGTGGAAGGTGTCCTTCAGATGAGTGTCCCTTCGTCCCGTAAGCTGGCCGCTAGCTAACTTGCTCTGCAAGTGTTGCTGTTTGTGGAGCTCAAAGCAGATAAGCGCCACGGGGAAACGACGTCCAAAATTGCTGCAGCTTGATTTGTGTGGGGCCGCATTTCGCCAGAGTTTAGTTCGAGGCCCGCAACTCAGGCGACGCGATATTACGAGACCCTGTCATGCGCGGGACTCTGCACCGATCAGGCAATTCGGGCAGCAAACAGTTAGCAGCCATTGATCAACTGCTGATGGCTGGTATTAAACTCGGGCCTGCCAAAAAGCGCGAGGCAATCAACCGAGTCCTGGAACTTGTCCCGGAGTGGACGCGTGGAGACTGCTGGTGGCGCATCAAGCAGTTGCGGAGGAACGCCAAGCGCACAGCTCTTGAGCAGCGCCACCCCGCCAAGGCAAAGAAATCTGGGAACGCTGCCGCAGCCCGGCGGCCAGCCTCCAGACCATGGACGCCGGCGGATGACGACAGGTTGTTGAACCTGGCTGGGTACGAACCAGTCAAGAGGATTGCTCAGCGCCTGGACCGTTCGGTCCGCGCGGTTCGATTCCGGATGGCGGCACTCGGAATCAGTGCTAGAGTCACGGATGCGTGGTCGCTGCGGGCGCTGTGGAAGATGTTGCGCGTACGTCCTTCCCGGCTGAGCTATTTCATCGGAAACGGCCTACTAAAGGTGCGAGATGCGCGCATAACCGCAAATTCGCTGGCGACGTTTTGCGATGAGAATCAGCCATCTGTGGCCCCCGCCACCCTCGAACGAGTCACGGCTGCCCTCGTTAAGGGAGCGGAAGGATACACATGGGAACGGGCCGCTGAGCTTCTTGGCGTAACAGTGACCCAAATACAAGTCTGGATTTCTGCGGGCCAGTTAAAGCTCGTTGACACATTCGTTACCGACAGGTCGTTTGAGGAGTTCTGCAGGAAGCACGGCGACAAACTCAATCTGACGCTGATCGACCCGGCGACTGCTAAGTGGCTGGTAAGTGAGTACGGTGTTTCACAATCCGCTACCAACGGCACGACCGTTTCGCATGTTCAAAAGCATGCCTTGGTGACCAGAGCCTGTGACTGTGGAAGGAAGATCGCCGGCAACGCATACTTCCGGCATGTCAGAACCTGCAAATCCGTGGCTGCAGCTTCTGCCCAATCTCCCGACCAAGGATCGAGGGCGCAATTCTCGGTGTCGATAGAGCGCTAGGCCGGGCGGTCAGTTATCGGTGAGCTCAACATAGGAATCGGCATCCCGACGCCAGTCCTCAAAAGGGGGGTAAGGGCTCGGCAACTCCGAACTCCAGACCTCATCACAGTGGTCGGCGTACTCCATGGTTCGAATGGCCCGCGGATGGCTCCGCACTTGAATGAGAATGGCATCGAACCAGCCCTCGGTTTGCGCGTCCTGGAAGTGATGGTCAGCGACCCAGAGCATCAGGTGCTGCCATTCTTGTGTAGCAGCACTGGCCTCCCGTGCTGGTGCCTTGAGCCCGGCATCCAAGTAGCCTGGGCAACGACGTTCCAGCTCACGTACAACCTCTGCGGGAGGTTCTGAACCCCGTTCCAGCGCCTGTGTTGCCCAGTAGGCAAGAGCTTCGTAATCCATGTATCGAGTAGCAGCCTCGGTGAGGCGGTCAGGATGCACCAGCTTCGCCGATGCCCTGGCCTTGCGCTCCCGCGCCGTCAGATGAGCAGTCTCGTCACATTGTGCCGCGATGCCTTTCCACTCCTCGAACGACGGATACTGAGCCGGTTTGGCTTTCTTCCACTTCTCGGTGCACTCCGACCAGCACACTTCGGCTCGCTGGTAGCGCGGGTCTCGTACTGCGTAATACGTACTTGCAAAGAACGAGCCTTCCTGCTTGGCAAAGCCAAAGACGTGATCCTCGATCCAATCTTCCAGGCGGAGAACCAGAGGCCGGATCTTGGCTGCTTTGGATGTGAGGGCTTTTTCGGTTTCAAGAAATCCCGGGCAGCGGTTCTGGAGAATCTCGGCTAGCCAGTCAACGATTCGCTCCTCGGCTTCGAGGATCGAGCGAGCCCAGAAATTAAACTCCTGCCAGTCGATGTATTGATTACGAACTTGATGGAGCCGCTGCCACGGTATCCGACGTGCCTCCTCATCGGCGCGCTCGCGGGCGTCCCGCTGAAGGCCAGCGGTCAAGTCGCGCACGGATTCGCGTTTGGATTTCTTCAAACCGCGGTACCTGGGATGGGGACGCAGGGCTGAGTGTCGTCGGTCGTCGTTTCGGAGCCCGCTGCCTGCCGCCCTATTCTAGTCGATTTCGACGATGCTGGAAGCAACTTGTCATCGCCATTTCCGCCGAGCCTGACCTTCGGTTTCCTGCCGAACCGGCGGGAGCCTGCGACTCACTTTGAGATCGAAAACTCTCGTCCCCAATCAACCACGAACTATAGTTCCTCAATCATTTAGCGTCAAACGACAACTATGGGGTGTGCCCAAACAGATTGGTGCTGATAAAGAGCGTGGAGCCCGCACCATAGGTGAGGCTGTCGGCGCTGAGATTACCCGATTGCGTGTCGATCGCGGATGGAGCCAGGCAAAATTGGCGCACGATCTGGGATATACCGAACGCTACATCGGCCAACTGGAACGTGGCACCAAGAGCCCAACCCTACGAACGCTAGCCGATCTCGCCAAAGCGTTTTCCATAGAGCTCTCCACCATAATCAAAGCTGCGGAGCGCCAACACCGGAACAGTGGAAAGCGCTGATCTGCAGCGGCATGGAGTTATGCCATTCAGCGCGGCGGTTGACTATTCGCTTTTTGTTCGCCTACACTAACTGGCATGCCGGAAGAACGTGAACGTGGTGCACTGCTCATAGCCGCCTGCCTGATTGCAGCCATTCGGTTGCGGGGAGAGCCCATCCAGCCAAGCCCCAAGCTGAAGGCAACCATTTACGATTCCGTGCAGCTTGCAGTGCTGGTCTGGCGAGAGATACAGGCACGCGGAGCGAAGCCGGTAAACTGACGTTTGCACCGGGGGAATTTTGATGGCTGACACGGCTCTCTTCAGCCCAGAAGTCTTCGTATTTCTGCGGCAGCTAAAGCGGCACAACGACCGCGAGTGGTACGCCAAGAATAAGGCGCGATACCAAACGTCCATTGTCGAACCAGCGCTGTCGTTCATCAGCCGGTTTGCGCCCTACCTGGAAAGAATCAGTCCCCACTTCGTCGCCGATGCGCGGCCTACCCGCGGTTCCCTGTTTCGCATCTACCGCGACACTCGCTTCTCACCTGACGGGCGTCCTTTCAAAACTCACGTCGGCATTCACTTTTCTCATGCCAGCGGCAAGGATGCTCATGCGCCGGTTTTCTATCTGCACCTTGAGCCAGACAGTTGCTTCGTTGCGGCAGGCATCTGGCATCCGGACAATCGGGCTCTGACGAGAGTGCGGACGGCTATTGCGCACGACATGGAGCAGTGGGCCAAAGTCCGGAAGAAGCTGATTCTTGAGGGGGACAAACTATCGCGGCCGCCGCGTGGATTCGATCCTACCCACCCCTTTATCGACGACCTGAAGATGAAGGACTTTATCACCTCGGTTCCGCTCAGCGAGGAGCAAGTCTGCAGCGCCAAATTGATGCGGGATTTCGTCTCCGCATGCCGAAAGATGTCGCCATTGGTGGAGTTCACCACCAAAGCTTTGGGGCTGAAGTTCTAGCGAGGCGTGAACCAATGATAGAGGCCGAGACCCTGAAGTCGATCGCCTCGCAGTTGATGACCGGTACTTCGGTTAGCGTAGGTGGGATATCCACGCCCGTCCGCCGCACAAGTCGACAGCACTTGAAAACCGCCGCATTCAGCGTTGAGGGTCACCAATACGAAGCCATCGAGCAGAACCCGGAGAAGCCGAGCCGATGGGGACAGTTGGCACGCAGCGGTCATCAGGTCGTGCAATTCAAGGACGCAGAGCGCAACCAATTCGTGGCGGTCGTTGTCGATGGCGAGGTCACATTCTACGGCGCGAGCAAGAAACGGTCCTGATGCCCGTCCCCAACATCTGCCTGAATCGCGCACGTGAGGGTCGTTGCCGGAAGAAGAAGAGGTGAGACGCGCATCTGCAATCGGCGGATCCAAAACCGACGAGAGGAACTGCGGCGCCTTCAGTCAATCTGATGTGTTCCGCCCAGACATGTTCCAAACGCCGAGTGTCGAGACGGTAGCAGATTTCTTCGACGCTCGTATGCGCTCGCAGGTAGTCGATGTGCCAGTGAGGCCGACGTGAGAGCTTAAGATGATGGGCAAGCCGGGCACGGACGCCTCCAGGCCCCAGGGCGCTGCCGACATAGACGTAAGAGCCCGACTGAAGCTGTAGAGCGCCGAGCCTTCCGATCTGGACCACGTCAGGCGATCTCGACGAAAGCACCAGTACGTATGTGCCTGGTCGCGCCTGCATAATGTCCATGCCGTCATCGTAACCTGAGCGGAGTCTTGAATCCTTTGGCATGAGTGCCAATGATCGACTATCAGATATCGCGCTAGGCCGACTTCTTCTTCGCAGCCCAACGAGCTTTCATCAAGTCTGACAATTTCTTCCTGGCCGCAGCGCTCATCGTTGGACGGGCCTTTGGCTTGGCAGGAGCCGACTTCTTGGGAGCAGACTTGCCCTTCTGCTTTGCCCATCGTTGCTTCATGGCTTCAGAGATCCGCTTACGGGCTGCCGCACTCATGTGCCGACCCGTGCGTGCCCCGGTCTTTGGAGGGCGTCCCCGCCGAGCAGGAGAACCGAGTCCTTCAAGAGCAGCAATGGCATGGTCGATGCGAGTGCGCTGTTCCTTGAGGGCTGCCACTACGTTTGCGATGTCCATGGCATCCTTCCCTGACCTGAGTAGGTGAATTGCCTGTGAGTGTAGCAGACAGAGGCCAGGGCGGTTCTTTCGTGGGCCTACGCTGCTAGTCGAGTCCAGTTGGGAAAGGGATTGCGGGAAGAGTTCTTGAACGACAGGATCAAGTCCCGCACTCTGGTGCGGCGCTCCAACAGCCTCGACAGCAATTGTTCGAGTTCGTCCGCAGCAGAGTCATACCATTCGGGAGGGATCTGATCGACAAGCGGCCCCAGCGAGCTTTCGGGAAAGTCCTCAATCCGGCTCAGCCAGGGCTCGAAGCTCTCCCACCCGGCGATACCTGCGTACACGTCATTCCTGCCAAAGACGCCGCGTAAAGGCGCATCCGGGAAGCTCCACTCCCCAGCGTTGAAGCAGTATCCTTGGTCAATGAAGCTGGCGGTGAATTTGCGCTCGCCGCGGCGCTTCCAGAACGCGGCCTGGCGGCCGTCTGCATTGCAGGTCCACTTATCGAAGGCCAGTATGCCCGCAAAGTCGGACAGATTCCTGACTCGCCTTGTTATGGTTTCCGGCAGGTAGTCATACACCTCGCCCTCTGTGGGCGAAACCACATAGCGCGATCCAAAAGACGGCCCTGAAGTGATCATCGTTTGTCTGCCGCAAAGCTCAATGCGCAACTCCGGCGAGTGCTCGATCAACCAAGGATGAACGTCCACGACTTCGGCGACGGGTACTGGCAGGCCGATCATCTCCGCGAGGCGGGTGCCCAGCCAGTCGTTGACCAATACTCGGGTGTGCTGGGGGTTGTTCTGTAATGTTAAGAACTCAGTAATGTGGAGTAGGTTGCCGATGTTGCGTCGATCCTGCATTTTCAGGCATCTGATCTCCACATTACCGAGGTTTCAGAGCGCCTCCAGCCATTCAAGGACTGACTGGTTCTTGCGCCATGAGGAGTTACTCCGTCCGACCGGCTTAACTCGAGCAATTGCTCTGCGTTTCATTTCCAGATCGATGGTGGCGTAGCGATTCGTTGTGTTCGGACTGGCATGTCCCAACCACTGGCTGATGGTTACGAGGTCGACACCAGACCTGAGAAGAGCCACGGCTGTACTGTGGCGCATGCTGTGAGGGTGAAGACGTTTGCGAGCTAGAGTGGCAACGTCGGCACGAGCACGGTCGAAATGCCTGGCCAAGATGTATCTAACCCCAAAGCGAGTTAACGGCTCCCCTCGATGGTTGAGAAAGACGCGCACATCAGAGCGGAGGTCCATTTGGAGCTCCGCGCAATGATCGCGTAAGACACGAGCGGTTTGCGGCCACACAGGACAGAAGCGTTCTTTCCTTCCTTTGCCGAACAGGCGGATTTGAAATGGTCGTATCAGTTGCAGATCGCAAGCCCGCAGATTGACGATCTCCTGCACGCGTGCTCCGGAGTTAAACATGGTCGCCAGTAAAGCGTAGTCGCGACGGCCATCCCGACTTGCCCTGCTGACTCGAGAAAGGATGGCCTCAATTTCGTCACGTTCGAGGTATTCAATTACGCGCTGACGAGCGCGTTTGAAGGGAATGCCCAGAATGCGCTGAACCCGGTCGAGGTGTTCGGGGTGATAGGTTCCCACGTAGCGAAAAAAAGCGTGGATGGCAGCCAAGCGGACATTCCGGGTCGTTACGCTGTTCTTGCGAACCTCCTCGAGATGAGCGAGGAAAGCAAGAACATGGTCCGGTTCGATGTCCCCAAGCTCCAGGTCATGAACCTGGCACTTTCGTTGAAAAGCCAGGAAGCGAAGGAAGAGCACTAAGCTGTCCCGATAGCTGTGAACAGTGTGAGCGCTCATGCCACGAACTCGGGGCAGATGGTCCGTAAAGTACTGGCGCAGGCGAAAGGCGAACTTCGTCGGCGCGGTGATTTTCATGGTCTCCTCCCCTCCCGCACCGATATCGGGACGACCAGTTCACCGTAAGAATCACTGAAGCGGCTGCTGGCAAGAGCGCGGAGAGGTTCGACGAAGTGCAGGTAACGGTAGGTCGAGATTATGGAAACGTGCCCAAGGTAGGCCGCCAAGAATGGCAGTTTCGTTCTCACATCGACGCCAGCGCGGTACCAGCGAATCAGCGCATTGACCGCACAACTGTGTCGAAAGTCATGCACTCGCGGCCGTCGGCCGAACCGCGTGCGAATGTTGCAGGCATCCATGAGGGTCCACAAACTGCACTGCAATCCCCAGGCTGTATAAGCCCTTTCTCCGTGCCGCCGATGCCAGATGAAGGGGGTGTCGGGAAGAGTGGCCAGGTTATGCCGGCGCCGTACCCGCAGGTAATGCTCAAGCTCGTGAATCACTCCCTGGGACAACGGAAGGATGCGCGATTTGTGAAACTTGGAAGCGCGCACCAAAAGCGTACCTTCGCGAGAATCGAAGTCGCCGACCACAAGTCGAAGTAACTCTCCAATGCGCACTCCCGTCGTGTAGAGAAGTACGACAGCAAGACGGACCACTTCAGGACGGAGAGGCGAATAAGGTCGTCGCCGAAGACTTTGCGCGGCCCTCATCAGCCGTGCCACCACGGACTCGGAAAAGATGTACGGAATTACCGTTTGGCTGGGCATCGGAAAGAGGCTCGGGTCTGGGACAAAGCAATCCGGCACTGTGCGGCGGCGGTAGCGACAGAACCTGCGAATCATCAACATCAGGTACCGTCGCACACGTAGCGTTAGCCCGGCCTGGCTTTGGCACCAAGCATGAAATATCTCTGCCGTCAGGTCCTGGGAGGCGCGAGGAAACTGACTCAAGAAACGATCCAGGGATTTTAACGTTGTGATCTCATGCTTGTATCGTTTCCCCAGCGCGAAGTTGAGTTCCAGGTAGCGAGTGATGGTCGAAGCCAGAGTGGACACGAAGCTGGATGTCGGTTTCATGCGCGCACCGCCTTCTCTCCCGTGGATTCAGTTGGCACAGGCAGGGCAACGTCTCGCAAATCCTCGATTGCCAGGCGCAAGTAGGTCCAAGTGCTCTCCAGCGTCCGATGGCCGAGAAGGTCGCTGATGGTCTTTACCGGGGTGCCTTTCCGCAGCAGAAATACGGCATACGAGTGCCGAATGCGATGGCACGATCCTCGCCCAGGGATGTCCAGTTGGCCGCGACGCGCCCACACTCGGAATGCCATCGAAATGGCAGTTGCCTTGAGGGCGCCAATCGGAGCTTTCGCGCGAAGGAAAATCTGACGTAATGGCGGGGGCGGTGGAGCTTCCTTGAGGTATCTGTGCAACGCCGTTCCCACCGCATCAGTCAGCGGCAAATCGATAATAGTTCCAGTCTTCCTTTGAGAAATGGAGATCTTACCGGCTCGCCAGTGGATGTCATCCAAGGTCAACGCCACGATATCGCTGGCGCGCAACCCATAGGTTGCCATCAACAAGAACATCGTAAAATCGCGCCGCCCGACCAGGCTGGAGCGGTCGATGGAGTTGAGAAATGTTTGGACCGTCTCCCACGGAAGAGTGCCTGGTAGTTGCTCTTCTCGGTAAACGCGAGGAGTGTCAATCTGACGATCAAGCCCCTGTGGTGTCGCGCCGGTTACCGCCAGGAACCGCAAGAAGTTGCGAAGTCTTCCCACGATGTGCTGCAAACTTGCCCGACTCAGTCGCTGACTGATCTTTTTCACAAAGGCTTCGAGATCATTGATAGTCAAGGTCTTCAGCCGGCCAGGGTGCTTCTCGATCTTAAGGTGCGCGAGGAACTCCAACGCCGTGGAGGAGTTGCGCTGGATCGTCGCCGCTGCGGCCCCTCGAACCGTTTCCAAATAGCGCGCGTACGCGGCCAGATGTCTTGTTGCAACAGTCGACTTTCTTTCTGCGGGTTTGAGGAGACCTCGGGCACGCAAATACCGCTCCAGGCTCCGGGTTTGTCCCTGTCGGCCAGGAAACCGTCGCACCAAGCCCTTACCACAGGCGGCTAGATCAGACTCGGTAATCTTATTCAAACGTCGAACACCACGACGACGCAGGGTGGCCTCAATATACGGAAGCGTCCAAATGGCCCGCATTATTGATCCGCAACCGTAACCGTGGTCCCAGAGCCAACTGGTCATGTCATCCACAACGGGTCCGAGGATGACCAATGAGGAATATCTCTGGAAGCTCATTGGGCAGAATTTCTTAAGCATCAGAATCTCCTTTCGCGCGGGATGGCGCCATTCTGATGCTATGAAAAATGTGGAGCTAGTAGAGCGCTGGAACCCCGAAATCACCGCAGTCCCAGCAGTGCACTCCACATTACTGAGTTCTTAACATTACAGAACTAATGTGGAGCTCCACATTAGTTCTGGAACTTGACGACGTAGTAATTGCTGTCGGCGCAGCGCATGAGATGGCTCTGCGCGCCGCCGCGCATCCGGCGGATGTGTTGAATGGCTTGGATTGGCATGGGGCTGTCCCTATCGACAGTGGGGTGCGTTAACAGCTGAGGTCGGCGTTTCTGAAGGATGCAGGACTGGGACTGGCTCTGATTGACGAGATCCGGCTGGCGGTATCCTTTATCCGAGGTCCGCTATGAAGTTCCAGCAGTTTTCATTTGGGCAGATTCGGATCGATGGGATTGAGTACAGCTATGACGTGGTGATCAACCGAGGAGAGATTTGCAAGCGGAAGAAGAAACCGTCCAAGAAATTCCGAGAAACGTTCGGACACACACCGCTCTCTCTGGAAGAGAAGATCCCGTGGAAATGCAGTCGGTTAGTGGTGGGGACGGGGGAAGGAGCACTGCCAGTGATGGATGAGGTCAAACGTGAGGCTGAGCGGCGTAAAGTGGAATTGCTCATCCTCCCGACGGAAGAAGCCATGAAGCTCTTAAATCAGCACGCCGAGAAGACCAACGCCATTCTCCATGTGACCTGCTGAGCGTCGGAATCCGCCAGACCGCTGCTGACGTGCGGCGACACGTCGCAGGCCTCATCCCAGGAACCCGCGTCAGCGAGCAACGCCAGCGGCCGTTCGTCTTCAGACGCGAGGCTGGCAACATAGAACAGCACGGCGAAGTAGTGACAGGTGCTTCCCGCCAGCACAAATAAGTGCCAGAAGGCATGGAAGTACGACAGGCGGTCGAGAGCGTAGAAGAAAATTCCCGCGGTGTAGAACAGCCCCCCCAGCCCAATCCAGAAGAGGCCGTGCCAAGTGAGGGCGTGCAGTAACGGGCGCATCGCAAACACGATCAGCCAGCCCATTCCCAGATACACGACGACCGACGCGATTTCGAATCGGTCGACCGCGAAACTCTTAAAGACAACTCCCACGATGGCTAGGCTCCACACGATGGTGAACAGAAGCCATCCCAGCTTCCCGTGCAGCGGTACGAGGACAAAGGGAGTATATGTTCCGGCGATCAGAAGATAGATTGCCGCATGATCAATGATGCGCAACGCATGACGCGCACGGGTGCGGACGAGCGAGTGATACAGCGTCGAGCAGATATACACGAGCACCAAGGTGACGCCAAAAACCGAGCAGCTGACAACTTGCCAGGTGGTTCCACCCATCGCCGTGACCACCAGGACGACCGCTCCGGCGAGAGCCAGTGCCGCCCCGACGCCGTGGGTTACGGAGTTCGCGATGATGTCGCCCAGGCTGTGTTCCGTGACCATAGGAAGGTGATGAAGATCTACTTCTTCGGATAGCCGACAGACTGAGCCAGCAGAATCCTCTGGTCTGGCCGCAACTTCATGACTTTAGCCAGTGCGGAACGATCCACAGATCCCCTGACGACCGTAGCCATGCCCTCGGAGGCACAGAACAGATAGACATTCTCGCTGATGAATCCCACGTCGGCACCTGTGAACAAATCTGCTTGACTCCCCGCTTGTCCGGTCTTGCTGAGATCTGCGACGTAAATTAGGTCAACCGGCGCAGTTGCGACAAACGGTTGTGTTCCAGTGGCGGCGCGCACGTCTTGTGCCAGGATCGGTTCAAGACGGTTTGTTTTGGCGTCGTATAGAGACAGGCCATCGCCCCTTGCGACGTAGATGTCAATTTCCTGCCAGTTCATCGCCGAAGGTGCGGTGCGTCTGCCATCTGGTCGATTAATCCCAAACGCAGCCCAAAGGAGGTTGGCTAACGCCTGCATCGGCAACTTGTCGGGAGTAAACTCCCGTTGAGTTTTGCGTTCCTTCAGCACCTGCATGAGCGGACGGCCCCCGTCCGTCTGTGGGGCCGGAAGTTGGATCGGTTTAAGATCCTGGGCTTGTAGGGCGATGGAAACAACGAGAGCGAGTAGTAAAGCCGTTTTGCGCATAAAGATCCTCAGTTCGAGCTGCTCTGGTCCGTATCTCCGGTTAGCGAATCCCACTGCGTCATACCCTGTGGAGGGCCCACCCGCCGATGGCGCGGAAGTTATGTAGGTGTCGCGGGAGAGGATCCCTTCAACTGCGGCGCCTACTATTTCTTGCCAAACACCTCTTTGAGCAGAGCCGTGGTTTGTGCTGCGGGATTGGTGCGAATCTGCCTTTCCTCCTGACCGAGTTCATAGAACAGACCATCGAGTGCCTTCCCCACCACATAGCTATCGAGGTTGAAGCTCTGGCCTCCCAGCAATGGGCCGGCCATTGAGCTCTGGGCAATCGCATTGAACTGCTTGATGACGCCTACGTTCTCCATCGACTGGTGCACGATGGGAGTGAACGCCTGGGTCAACTCCGTGGAACTGGTCTTCTTGAAGTAGTCGGTGGCTGCGGTGTCGCCGCCTGACAGAATCTTGTTTGCATCGTCAAAGGTCATCTTGGTGATGGCGTTGATAAAGATCTGCTTGGCGGCAGGCGCGGCTTGCTCGGCGGCACGGTTCATGGACAATTCGAGTTCATCGAGCTGCGCGCCCATGCCCATCATCCGCATTCCCTTGCCGACGGTCTGAAGTTGGCTGGGCAAAAGGATCTTGATGGCCTGGTTCTTGAAGTAGCCGTCGACCCGTCCGGTGGAGGCGACCGCCGTGCCAGTGCTCTTGGTCAGCGCCTCTTTCAGGCCGCCGGCAATCTTGTCATTGCTCAGCGCCATTCCGGGCAGGTTGGTGGATTGCGTTGTGTTTTGAGCTTTCTTCCAAAGGTCCTCCAACTGCGCCTGAGCGGTGCAGCAGGCTAGGAGGACTCCGCATATCAAGGTGATGGAGAATACCCATCGTTTCATGGCTGGCCTCCGGGGCACCTAAGCAGGGACAAATTTCAGGTGAGGCGGCTTAGCTCAGGATCATCTGAATGGGCGAGACCATCTCGCCCTCTTAAATTGTAAGCCCGCTACAAGCCGCCAGCTCACTGAAGTCACTGCCGGTTATCTCCAGCTTTCCGAAAGCATGTTCTGGGGATTGGCGGCAATCTTGAGCGCTTCCCGTTCGATCCCGTTTAGCATGCCCCTGAACACGATGGCATGGAAGGGCAGCACGCTGTACCAATAAGCTAGGCCGAACAAGCCTCGCGGCCGAAACAACGCCGACTGCTGCAAAACGCATTGGCGATCATCGAGCGCTTCAATCCGGAACTCCAGAAGCGCCTCACCCGGCAACTTCATCTCGGCGCGCAAGGCCAACCGGCAGTCGCGCTCGAAACCCACGACGCGCCAGAAGTCCAGCGCCTCTCCGTATCCGACGACTTCTGAATCCCTCCGCCCTCGTCGCAGACCCGGGCCCCCAACCAATTGATCCAGCCATCCGCGGATCTTCCAGAGAATATCGGCGGCGTACCAACCGTTCCCACCGCCAACCCGGCACACGGATCGAAAGACCGCCCACGCAGGTGCTTCCACGGTAACCCGCCGAACGTCACGGAAGACGGTTCCTCCTGCCCAGTCTGGATCGCCAGGAATGGGACCAGCCATCGACCAACTGGTTTCCACATTGTGTTCAGCCATATTGTTGAGAGCCGCGCGTATGGCTTCGCGGACGCCCAGAAGTTCCTGGGGAATAAGACTGGCAATGCGACTGTCGCGACAGACCACTGGATTCTTCAGTCCCTCCGCCAAAGGGCTGGCAATGGTGTTGCTCAAGGGAGTAATCAGCTGAATCCAGTAAGAGCTAAGGCGTGGCGTCAATACGGGTACGGGAATAATCAGACGGCGGCGCAGACCGAGTTCTTCCGCCATGATGCGCATGATTTCGCGATAGCAAAAGACATCTGGGCCGCCGATGTCGAATACGCCGCCCGCTGTTTCCGGTACTGCGAGGACTCCTACCAGGTATCCGATTACATTCCTGACCGCGATAGGCTGACATGGGGTACTAACCCATTTGGGGGTGACCATAACGGGCAATCGTTCCACCAAGTAGCGCAGGATTTCAAAGGATGCCGAACCTGACCCGATAATCATGGCCGCGCGCAGTACCCTGACCGGTACGCCCGAAGACGCAAGTGCTTCCTCGACTTCGCGGCGCGATGATAGATGTTCACTCAAATCCGGGCCGGTCTCACCCAGTCCACCGAGATAGATGATTCGTTCGACCCCGGCATTCTTAGCGGCACGCGCGAATGTCGAAGCCAATTGACGATCGTGCTCAGCGTAGTCGGATCCCGCAGACATCATGGAATGGACGAGGTAATACGCTGCCTGACATCCCTCCAACTCGCGGGTCAGAGACGTTTCCTCCGCTAGGTCTGCCAGTCTGATTTGAACGTTTGGATCAGTGGCCCAAGGGCGATTCTGCAGTTTGGCTGGTGACCGCACCAGACAGCGGATTGCGTAGCCGTGCTCGAGCAAACGAGGGGCAAGACGGCCGCCAATGTACCCGGTTACGCCGGCTATCGCTACGCGTTCAGGGACTGACACAAAACTCCTTCGAATCCGAAGGTCCCGGGATGGCCCTCTGCATTACACAAATGTCCCCACACTCCGCGCCGACACATGCACTTACGGCCTGCCCAGCGCTGGCGGGGGGAGAACCCGAGTGAAATCAGTGAAAAGCTTATGGGATCGGAGGCAGGCAGAAATCCCATGAAAGTCGGGCGATTCTGGATGAGAGCACCAGAAAGGCCGCCCCTCCCCCAGAAGCGGCCCACACCCGAGACCACACTCCACGAAATGGCGCATGTGAGACAGGCGTATTAAGTATCGCTCAGGCTACCGCAAAAGCAAATCGATTCAATTGGGACAGATCTACCCATTCAAGACTTCAGTGTGCCGTCTTCTCTTTGTGGGCTTTAGCAAGGTGGCGCAAGAACTCGTCGGTCAGAATTGTTCCCTTTTCTTCGGGCGTGCTCCCTATTGTGGGTTCCAGAAATATCTCGCCGCATCCGGAGCACTTCCACGCCACGACGATGCCTCCGAGTTGGCTTAACGCAACGAGATGATTCACCCCACACTCTACGCTGTTCACCTTTGTCTCAAGTCCGTCGAAATTGAAAAGAACCGACCGAAGTCTAGCTATGCGTCACACACGTCGAGCAGCGTCCGGCCGGCCTTGCGTTCGAGACGAGACATCCGGTGCTCGAATCGTGCCTTGGTCCGGCGATACTCGCTGGCCGAGATTGCCCCTGCCTGGTTCGCGCGACGGAGCTGAGCAAGCGCCTCGCGGGCGAGCGCCAGCGCGCGGCCCGGTTCGCGAGCCTCGTGTTCGTAGTAAATTGCCAACTGTTCGTAGGCTTGATAGCCCTCGCGCGAGTTCCCCAGCATACTCTCCCAAAGTTCGTGCGCACGGCACAGGTCCCCGTCGCGCTTTGACAGCCGTGCCAGCGCCGTACGAGCCGCACGATCGGTTTCCGCTGGCAGAACGGAGGCGATTGACTGTTCGTACAGTCTCCGTGCGCGCTTTGCCTCGCCGCGTCGCTCGCACATACGAGAGACGCCGAACAGTTCCAATCCATCCTGACTGGTTCCCTCCTCGTCGCCGAGGAGTGAAAGGATGCGCCCCGAGAGTCCAGCCAGTCCGCAAAGATCCATCTGGTTGTGCTGGAAGACCGGGACCAAGGGTTCGGCGCGTCCCCTGCGTACGAAGTCTAGATAGATTCCTGGAATCAGCTCCGAGGCGATATCTGCTCCTCGGTCCCATCCCATCACATGGCGTTCGAGTTGTGACAGTCTTACCGAGCCGAGCCGCAGCCGCCATAGATTCCGTGCGGGGTGAAGGAAGTCAAGGTGGGCTCGCGATGCGGGCGGCGGAATGGTTCGCGCCATCCGATAGCGGGTTTCGAGCAAAGGCCAGTCGAAGGACTTGCCGTTGAACGTGACCAACACCGGACGTTCTGCCATGCGCTCGGCAAGCGCCGCAAGCACCGAACGTTCTTCGCTGTACTCGCGCATGAACAATTGCTCGACTTCGAGACCGCTGCCTTCCCACCACGCCAAGCCGACCAGGAAGGGATACGTTCCGGTCCCGCCGGCGAGTCCGGTTGTCTCCGTATCGAGAAAAAGCCAACGCTGAGTGTCCGCAACCTCTTCGGGTGCGTCGGGTGCGAGCAACCGCAGTGCCGCGGTATCAGGAACCCATGGGGCGTGGTCGCCGTGCCAACAGTGGACTGAGAGATGTTCGCCATGACAATTCCGTTTGACCGAAGCGCCTAAAATCTGAGCAAGCCTCTCTGATCCAGCGGCGAGGCCCGAATCGGCACTGATGGGTCGATCTTCGCCACAGTTCCCTGCTGGTCCAACGCTGTGTCCTGACATAGGTAGGACCGAAGGGCGCTGCAACGCCTTCAACCGGGAAAAACGATCTGTTGTCCTCTGCGTCACGGTACGTTGAATACCTACGGTTCTTCTTGTTGGGTGTTACCGCCCATCAGGAACACAGCCTGCCGAGGATCGTTAGAGCAACTTCTTTGGAACGCTCACTCTTGTCACCTGCAGGACCGACACACGACGGACATCCGCTGTCACACGGACAGGCCGCGATAAGATCCCTGGTACGCGCCAGAAGCAATTGGCAGGCGCAATAGAGCGGTTCGCTGAATCCAATCCCTCCGGGATACGCGTCATACAGGTACAAGTTCGGCTCGAAGAGTTCTTTCTCGCTGCCCGGCCCACTCGCAAACTCCTGCCACTCCACGTCGGCGCTCCCATGCAGTGGCCGTTCGCCAACTGCGGTGCCAATGTCTCGGCGGTCGCACATCAGCAGCAGCGTCGCCATGGACGCAAGAGCGTAAACCAGCCCGAAAATGCCACTCTGCCGCTCCGAGAGCATGAAAGGCAGTCCTGCCAGCAGTTCATGTTGGAGCGTTATCCAGAACGCCGTCGTGTGCATCTCGTTCTCGGGCAGCTCCAGCTTTCCTGAACCCACGTTCTCGTTCGTAAAGAACTTGATTTTCTTGAACCCGACTACTTGTGACCGCACCAGCACGTCGCCGTGCGCCCGCGCCGCTGGGCCGGCGATACTCTGCTCCTCGGCAATCTCGAGGACCCGCACCTGCGTGTAGCGGATGGCGTCGGTGAAGTAGTCCACGTCCACGCGCTTCACGTACGCCTTGCGATGATCGAAATCCAACCGCTCGACATGGAATTGCTGGCCCTGGTGGATGTAGATCGCCTTGGGATGGACGGTGGTGAGAGCGGATGAAAAGTCCACTTCACCAATTACCTCCGGCTTCCCGTCTTCTCCGCCTGTCGTATCAATGATGACGAAATTGTCGGATGTTACCGAACGCAGGCTGATCGTGTCAGCCGGATAGCTCTCCTGGACCCAGTGCCAGTTGCCTCCGCTACGCTGCAGGAAGCCCGCTTCCGCAAGTCGCTCGCAAAGTTCGGGCAAATCCATGCTGCCAAAGCGCTCGTCGGGCGAGAGCGGCAGCTCGAACGCCGCGCACTTCAAATGGTTCACGAGAATCTCGAGGTTGTCGGGCTGAATATGTGCGTGTTCGGGCGAACTTCCAAAGAAGTATTCCGGATGCTGCACGATGAATTGGTCGAGCGGCGCGGAAGACGCAACGAACACAGCGCACGAGGATCCATTGCGGCGCCCTGCTCGTCCGGCGCGCTGCCAAGTGGACGCAATCGAGCCCGCGTAACCCGCCATTACGCAAGCGTCGAGCGAGCCAATATCAATTCCCAGTTCCAGGGCATTGGTTGCAACGACTCCGCGGATTCGGCCATCGCGAAGCCCACGTTCGATCTCTCGCCTCTCTCCGGGCAGATATCCGCCGCGGTAGCCGCGGATCGGTTCCGGCTGGCCAGGCTTCGGCGGGTTGGCCTGCTGCAAATAGGTCAGTAGGACCTCCGTATGCAAGCGGCTATTGGCAAAAACAATCGTCTGTAGCTTGCGCGCCAACAGTTCCCTGGCTACGCGCGTCGTCTCATTGATATAGCTGCGCCGAATGCCGAGGTTTCGGTTGACCATCGGCGGATTGTAGAAAGCGAATAGCTTTTCCCCAGCTGGCGCGCCGTTCTCCTCAACGACGTCAACTTCGCTCTCGATCAGTTGCGAGGCCAGCTCGCCGGGGTTTGCAATTGTGGCGGAACAGCAGATGAACTGTGGATTTGAACCGTAGAACTGCGCCACTCGTCGCAATCGCCGCAAAACATTCGCAAGATGGCTTCCGAATACCCCGCGATAGGTGTGCAATTCATCCAGCACGATATAGCGCAGGTTCTCGAACAGCCGCATCCACTTGGTGTGGTGCGGCAGGATTCCGGCGTGCAACATGTCCGGGTTCGACAGGACAATATGTCCGCGCTCCCGGATGGCCTTGCGTGCGTCCTGGGGCGTGTCGCCGTCGTAGGTGAACACTCCAAAGCCGTCATCGAGCCGCGTGGCCAAATCCTGCAACTCAGCAAGTTGGTCCTGCGCTAGCGCTTTGGTTGGAAACAGGTAAAGAGCACGGGTATCCGGGTTCTCCAGCACCGCATTCAACACCGGCAGGTTGTAGCAGAGTGTTTTACCCGAAGCCGTCGGCGTTACGACAACAACGTTCTTGCCGCCGTGCACCAGCTCGGCTGTGGCAGCCTGGTGCGAATACAGTTCCTTGATCCCTTTCGAGCGGTATGCCTCAGCCAGCCCAGTTCTGACCCAGTGCGGCATCGGCCGAAACACCGCCTCGCGAGCGGGGATCTGTCGCACGGCTGTGAGCACCTCGTCAGTGCGGTAGCGGGCGACGAGCGTACCTAATATCTCCTGTAGGGTAGCGAGGTTTGTGCTGGATCTTGGGGCCAAGGCTTGCTGGGATGTGGTCATGTAAACCGCCGCGAAGTATATTCGCCTTTTCTTCGCTATCAGCCTAGCAGCTCAACGGGCGATGGCGCAATCCACGAATCCAAGGAGGCAACAGGCTCAGCATTTCTTTCGGACGAGCAACAAAACATGATGTAGTAAATTCTGCAATTCCAGTACGCTATTGTTAACACATGGCTTACATTGATATCTCTGAGCGTTGTCACAAGCGCAATGTCCAAGGGCATCGCAGTTCGACGGGTGAGCGATGCAGTCGACAACAAGGCGAACACAAGGCGAACATAACGCTATAATTCGGTGTGGCTCGCTGTCGCGTCTCGTTCACCGATCCCGATGGAGTCCTCCACGCCGTTGAGGTTGACGCGGACTCGTTGTATGAAGCTGTTGCTCATGCGGTCGCCGAATTTCGCGCCGCCGGTCCGTTCAAGGCAGCACCTGGTCCTACGAGCGAGTTCACGGTCACCGTTTAACGAAAGCCCGTCGAGCACCGCATTCGACTCATTCAGGTTGAGAAGTGGGCGGAGCACACAACGAAAGACGGACCCGCCGGAATTATGAAACGAGAACGCGTTAGGAAACTATTGGCCCCATCGGCGTAATGTTCGGTCTAGCTTGGTCGCCCAACGAAGGCTTGGGAACCGGAGATTGACCACTTGTGGCGCCGCTCGCGTGTTTTCCGAAGGACACGGAAGACATTTCTCAACACTCTCTCAGTGTGCGACGGGTCAAACGACGGTGTCCACGACCATCAGGCATCGAGTGTCGAACGGTTCCATGTCACGGGATGGAAGCCATTTTCGGACACTGGCTGAACTCACGCCGCCTCCACTATCAGTTTCACGGCAAATGAAGGCGCTGCGCGCCCGAGTGCAAGATAAACGTCTTCCCTTTCCAGACCAGTTCACCCGGCATGCTCGGTGGAAGCTTGATTTCGGCATCCACTCCGGTGGCTTGCGAGGTCAGCTTCACCTCCATTACGCCTTTGGGAGTCGGCATTTCGGACATAACCTCGCGCAGCCGACCGGGATGAGGCTCGATCACCACGCTCGCAAACCCGGGCGCCTTCGGTCGAATTCCGGCCACGAGGGTGAGAAAGTCGTAGTTGGGATGCGCGCTCCAAGCATGGGAATCGGATCGCGTTGGTTCCGGCTGTTCCGCCCATGTCGTCAGTCCCAAGGCAAGCATGTTCTGCCACGGCTGCAGCAGGTCCAGATACTGGTCGCCCATGCCCGCATGTTCGACCGCACGCGCCATGTAAAACCGGAAATAATAAGTTGCTTTCGTCATCGGCGGGACCGGTCCGGGCGCTTGGAAACCAGGATCGCTAGCGGACAGGATTCTATTCAGGACATCTTTCTGTTGCCCCTGCGAGACCACGTTCAACCACACGCCGAGAATGTTGGCATGCTGGCTGTAGTGCTTCTGGGCCGGCGTATCGGCCAGTAAACCGTGGGTCTCGTTCCAGCACATTCTTCGCACCGCATCGCCGGCCTTGGCCGACGCCTCTCGGTAGCGTTGCGCACGGCGCGGGTCTCCGAACGCAGATTCCAGTTCGGCGCCGTTGTTCAGCGCCTCGATGAACTGCAGCGTGATGACAGACGAACCGCCATCCGCATCTTGCGGCGGCATCCCGAACGCGAAGTCCTCTCCCCAATCCACGAACGGCCACCAGGTGATGTTTGCCATGAGTCCGTCGGGTTTCTGCCGGTCTAGAAACCAGTCAAGCACCGTTCGGGTGCCGTCGACCTGAGCTTTCACGAATTCGTCGTCGCCGCGATACATCCAGAAGTCGTGCACCATTCCCACCCAGAGCAGCGAGAAGGTTGGAATCATCTGGGTGACGGACGAAGGATAGCGGCTCTGGGTAATGCCCGCCGGAACTCGGGAATCATTGAACGCCTGGATGGCCTGGCGCGCCAGTCGATCGTCGCCGGCGACCGTATACGAAACCAGTGCCTGAATGCGCGTGTCGCCCACGTATTGCATGCGCTCGTAATACGGCGTGTCCATGTATGTGTCGTGGGCGTCGAGACGCGCTGTCCGCCAGCCAACTTGCCAAATCTGGTTCAGCGAAGCATCGTCGGACGTGAAGCGGCCGCGCTCTTCGAATGGATACGCCGTAAACCACGACCGGAGGTCCTGCAGCTCTAGCGGCTGGTCGGCAGTGGCAATGTCCATCTGCAGATAACGCCAGGCGCGCCACACCAGAGGCACGAATCGACGCCCAGAGGAACCATCCGGCAGAAACTCGTCGAAGATGCCGACGATCTGCTTGCCCGCAATTTCGTTGCGATTGCCCTTTTCCCCCTTGCTGTCGACAAGGGCTTCCGCATAGGTGAGGCGAATTGTGCTCTTGGCGCCGCCACTCACCGTCAGTTCGGGGTAGGCAGTCGTCAAATGAGAATGGTCCAGCAGCAAGGTGACTTTGGAATGCGCCGGAACCGCGAGCGGCTTTTCCGGGAACTCCACCGGCGTCGGAATTCCGCTGGCGCGCACAACCCGTCCCACGGAACTGAGCCGCATCTCCATGGCAGGGAGCGGGTCGGCGACCAACTGCCAGTTGGTGTTCTGCAAAACGGCTCCCCGGTCGGACGCGTGCCCAATTGACAGCGGCTTTTCCCAGGTGTGGCGAGAAGTTGTGGTGCCATTGCCGATCCCATCGAAAAGCGCTCCGTCGATGCGCTCTGCCGGTTCGGCTACGTAATAGAATTCTGCGACCGACTCCGGGGTTGGCAGGAACTCCACTCCTTTTTCCTGCGTAACCTGCCAAGTGTCATCCGTGTCCACGGATGCTTCGGCTGCCGTGTTGCCCTGCACCACGAATGCGGTGCGGTCGCTGATCTGCCCAATGGGTGTGCTTCCGGAGTTCCAAACGACGGAAGCGATCTCGTTGTGTCCCGTACGCAGGAGCGGTGCCAGATCGTAGGTCTCGTACCGCCAATGCGCCAAGTCGCTGCGCGCAGGACCGCGTCCCACCTGGCACTCATTCACGTAGAGAACGAATTGTGGGTCAGCACTCACCCGGACGATGAAATGCTCGGGAACCTGCGAAACGTTGAACCCTTTCCGGAAGCGCAAAACAACGCTATCTCTTTGTGGCGCGGTGGGCGAGGTAATCCATTGCGCCTTCCATAGTCCTCTCCGTGCCTCCGGGGGAAGTTGGGCCCATGCGCACTTTCCAAAAGCCGCAAGGAGGGCAAGGCAAAGTACGACGACGGATTTAACTTTCATGATTCAACACTTTACCGAGCTGGCCGATGCTCAGGCAACGCCGTGTTCAACTCCCGCCGCCTCAATCGTTCCAACCATTCTGCTTCCGCCGGTCCCCGCGAAATCTTCACACGCACGCTCCGCCTCACCTGCACTCGAAGTTCTTCGCGTCTTCCGTGTCCCCCTGTCTCTTGTACTGCGCGTGCTTCGGATAAGGGCAAAGCGGTCGACTGCGTCCCGGAAACGCCTTGCCGGTTGCAATCACTGACGCAGGAACGCTTCCCTTCTCCACCCAGTTGACCATCGCACTCAACATGTCAAATTGATCGAGGCTCGGGCCTCCACCGCAGTGCGCCATGCCCGGAACAAAATAGAACTGGCTCCACTTCGAGGCGGCCTCGATCCCGCCGTTCGCCGCTGTCATCTGCTTGTAGTACTCGAACGTGTCCAGCGGCGAGAACCACGGGTCGCTGTTGCCGTGGTAGAAGATCAGCTTGCCGCCATGTGCGGAAAAAGTCGTCAGGTTGGTGGACATCGAGTCCACTAGCGGCTGGATGTTTGCCAGTGTTTCTTTCTCCACGTCGACTTCCATGGCGATGGTTGCGGGCCCGAAGATGCCTGGCCCCGGCGACAGAATCCCTCGGATGGGACCGCTGGCTGTAATGCCGGTGTCGTACAGGAAGCCGGGGTACACCTGCACTCCGTTCGAGGTCTTTGGGCCAGCCATCGCTTTCTTGATGGCAGCGACTTTCTCGGAGCTGAGGCAGGAGTCGGCCTTGCCTTGCTTGCAGGTCAGCACCGCGGGATCAAACTCGCAGGCGAGCGGGTCGGAGATCATGCCGTCAGCCACTCCGTCGAGCGCATCGCACTTCTTGAGCAGGGCATCCATGATTAGCTTGCGGTCGGCGTCGCTGATGGCTTGCGTAATGATTGGTTTGCCCTCTGCATCTTTGGGAGCGATCTGGTTGAACGCGACCGGAATCCACTGGCCGATGGCGAGGTTCGAGAGGCCGGTGCGCATCGCAGGATCGCCTGAAATGATTCCGTCAAATCTCGTCGGATAGCGCTGCGACAGAATCATGCCTTCGCGGCCACCGGTGGAACATCCGGAAAAGTAGGAATAGGCTGCGGGTTTTCCGTAGTACTGCGCAATGAGTTGCCTGGCCAGCGTAGCGACCTCGGCGTTGGCGAGATACGCAAAATCCAGGTACGCCTGCTGGTCTTTCATGAAGTCGAAGTCGAAGGGTCCGCGGTGGCTCTTATGGCCGGTGTCTGTGCTGACCACCGCGAATCCGCGCATCAGTGCGGGTGTGTCGCCCGCGGCATTCATGCCAAGTGGGGGCTGTACGGTTCCGTTTCCGCCGCCGCCTCCCTGCATCAGAAAGTCGCCATTCCATTTCTCGGGCATGGCGAGGGCGAAGTTGATGCCAAACTCCTCGCCGCCGACTCCGGTGCGGCGATTGATCACGCCCTCGACCCGGCAATAGGCCGGAAGCGGCGCGCTGTGACCGGGCCCCCACGGATTCGGCTCGGTGGTTCCGGCAGCAATCGGTGCGGCCTTCAGAATCTCGACGCGTGGAACTTGGAAGTGCATCAGGTCGCCGCACGAGCCTGCCTGCTGGGTCCAGGCACTGGAACCCGAAGCGAGCACGAACCACACCAAGGTCCGCCACAATCGTGAGTGCATCTTGTCCTCACTTTCCTTTGGCAGCGCGACTGATTCCGGCGCTGTCGCTGCGGATTCGCAAACCGCCGTATTAAGCGTGTGTCACTGCTCAACTGAGACCACAGTGACAGATTTAGGCTCTAGCTTCAGCGTCAGCTTACCACCTTGAACCTTTGGTGAAATGGCCTTCGGAACGACCGTGCTGGGTGCCTCGACGCTGTTTATGCTGTCAACCTTGGGCCCGGTCAGGGTTTCCCCAGAAGCCGATTTGGCGGTGATGCCGGCCAGACTTGCCTCAACTTCAACAGGCCGATTTGGGTCGAGGTTTGTTATGGCTAACCACAGCCTGCCACTTGCGTCCTTGGCGGCGATGGCATCGACACGTGGCAAGGTGATATCACCGTGGACATAGGTGCCGGGGTCGAAAGCAATGGGCACAAACGTGGAGTCCTGGAAGGGCGCATATAGTTTGAAGACGTAGTAGGTCGGGGTCAGCACCATCTCTTGTTTGTCGGTGAGAATCATCGCCTGTAGCACATTGATCATCTGCGCGATGTTGGCCATGCGCACTCGTTCTGCGTGGCGGGCAAAGATGTTCAGGTTCAGCGCCGCTAGAATTGCGTCCCGCAGACTGTTCTGCTGTACCAGGAAACCGGGATTGCTGCCGGGCAAAGGCGCATACCAAGCGCCCCATTCATCGACAACCAGGGCGACCTTCTTTTCCGGGTCGTACTTGTCCATGATGGCGGAGTGCTTACTGATCAGATCGTCCATCGCGAGCGTTAATTTAATGAACTGGCTGTACTCGGTCTCGCCGAAGTTCGTGGATGTGAATGCGG
>Ga0335070_10001546_pt1 | contig 26599 bp, 22 predicted proteins | sample Lox_Sample_13_FD_206722 | JGI IMG/M metagenome (GOLD analysis project Ga0335070, IMG submission 206722) | Soil microbial communities from Loxahatchee National Wildlife Refuge, Florida, United States - Lox_Sample_1.3 | ecosystem: Environmental > Terrestrial > Soil > Wetlands | place: USA...
GCTCGCCGGCCAGTTGCGGGAGATGATTGAAGCTGGGGAGCGACCTCTCCCGCGGGCGACGGGGAAACGGGCGCCCGCTTCCTTGACCTTCGGCCGCACCGCCCGCCGCTCCTTCGAGGTTCGGTACTGGAAGGACATCGACTTCCTCTCGGCCGGGAAGTACCTGACCAAGACGAATTCGGACTGTGTCCTGGACCCGGTGACTCAGAAGATGCTCAAGCATCACCATCGGGACCTGGATGGACTCGGCGACTACCTACTGAGGTACTATCGCCGGGTCATCGCTGGACGCGGATTGCAGGGATCGGCCCTGATCGGCGATCTTCCCTTCCGCTGGGAGACGGACTTCGACTTTGACTGGTGGGGCGGCTGGCTCAAGAACAAGGAGGGACGCCTCGAGGAGCGCAATCTCCTGGTGGTGATTCCCGGACGTGACCGGAGCCGGGCCGTAATCATGGCGGACCACTACGACACGGCCTACATGGAGAACGTCTACTACAAGGAGAAAGGCGGCTCAGGGGCCCGTCTTGCCGCCGCGGGTGCGGATGACAACCATTCGGCGACCGCGGCCCTTATGGAGGCGGCACCGGTCTTCTGTGACCTGAGCCGGGAAGGCAAGCTTGGCTGTGATATCTGGCTCGTCCATCTCACCGGCGAGGAATTTCCATCCGACTGCATGGGCGCGCGCCACCTCTGCCGGCAGCTCGTCGAAGGAACCCTGAAGATGCGGTTGCCGGAAGGGCGGGAGCGCGATCTGTCGCAGGTTAAGGTTCAGGCCGTCTTTGTTATGGATATGATCGCGCATAACACCGACCGCGATAGCGACAAGTTCCAAATCTCCCCGGGAAGCGGTGTAGAAGCACTTTGGTTTGCCTATCAGGCCCATATCGCCAATGAGCTATGGAACGCCTCGACCCATCTCTGGAACCGGCGCCCGTCGCGTCGCGGCCGGAGCCGCGGCAAGCGCAGCCCTGACATGACGGTCCCTGAGATTGCTCTCCACCCGAGACTCGACGGTCAGGTTCGTCTGCCCCGGGACCCCAAGAGCACGCTCTTCAACACCGACGGCCAGATCTTCTCGGATGCGGGCGTCCCGGTGGTGCTGTTCATGGAGAACTACGACATCAACCGCCAGGGCTACCACGACACCTACGACACCATGGCGAACATCGACCTCGACTACGGCGCCGCCGTCGCCGCGATTGCCATTGAAGCCGTGGCCCGGGCAGCTACGGAGGAGCCCATGACCGTCTAAGCCAAGGCTGCCCTTCCTCTCCCTCAAACTTGACAAACAGTACCTCCCGGCACAGAATCGGGTCCGATCGTTTGGCTGAGAGGGGCTTGCTCGTGACACGAGGAGGCCCTGTTTCCTTCTATGTTCCCTGACGCCGTCTCGTGCACAATGGGGGCTCGTTGCCTTGCTCGAGAGACGGAGGCATTGATGGTGCGTTCCGGCCGAATCAGAGTGATGACGTTCTTTGCCCCCTTGCTTTCCTTCCTCCTTCTCGCGTTCGGGCCTTGCGCTGGCGTCGGTCGAGCGCAGCCGCGGGGCACGCTGGGCGAAAAGAACATCCTGATACTGCATACCTATGAATCCAACCTGCCCCTCAACGAACTGGTGGACAGAGGGCTCTCGGCGGCGCTGGAATCCGGCGGGATTGGGAGTAGGAGCCACTTCTTCGAGTACCTGGACCTGTTGCGCAATCCCGGCGCCGAACACACGAAACAGCTGGTCGAGATGCTGCGCCTGCGTTACGCCCGGCGTAACGTGGATTTGATCATTACTACGTTCCCGGAGGCCCTGCAATTCGTATTAAACGAAGGTCGGACCATTTTTCCTGACGTCCCCATTCTCGCGCTGTTCCTTCCACCTGACTTTAGGACACCGGAGACGAACCGCCGCATCATCGAGCATCGCATCAGCCTTGACATGGCCGGCACGCTCAAACTCGCGCTGAAGCTCCTTCCCGGGACAAAGTCCGTCTATGTCGTCAACGGGGTCCAGGCGAGGGACAAGGTCTTCGAGAATCAGGCTAGACGCGATTTCAGGGAATGGGAGGGTAAGCTGGATTTTCGCTACTTGACCGACATGTCCTTGGAGGACGTGCTAGCCAGGGTATCGAGCGCTCCGCCTGGGACCATTGTCTTCTTCATCACCATCTTTGCCGATAGTACCGGAAAGGGCTACAACGCCAGGGATGCGGTCCGGAGAATGAGGGAGGTCTCCACGGTTCCCATTTTCGGGCTATACGACACGGCGCTGGGTCACGGAATCGTTGGGGGCTCTCTGGCCAGCTTCGAGCGCATCGGCAACAAGGCGGGCCATCGGGCTCTCGAGATCCTTGGGATCAACCAAGCCCCGGAGAATACCGCGGCCGTGCTGGATGTGCCCCCCGTGCCGATGTTTGATTGGCGGGAGCTCAGGCACTGGAGCTTGAGCGTGAAGGCGCTGCCTGAGGGAAGCGTCCTCGTCAACAAGGAACTCACCCTTTGGGACCTCAGGTATTACATCATCGGCGCTCTGGCCTTTTGTCTGGCGGAGACCGCTCTTGTTGCTATCTTGATTGTCCAGAGGCGTCGCCGAAGGGCGGCTAAAAAGTCTCTAAAGAAAGCTAAACAAAAATATCGAGCCATTTTCGAAGGCGCCCTTGAGGGTATCTATGAAACCTCACCGCAGGGGCAATCCCTCACCGCCAACCCCGCCCTGGCGAGGATGTTAGGATATGATTCGCCAGAGGATGTTACCTCGTTCATCAAAGACGCGGCGAATCAGGTATGGGTAAACCCGAGTGAGCGTGCTGAATATATCCGGCTCCTTGAGAAGCAGGATGTTGTGCGTGGATTTGAGTGCCAGTTCCAGCGTAAGGATGGAACCAAGATCTGGGTGTCGCTCAACACCCGGCGGGTATGCGGGCCGGATGGTCAAACCCTCTTCTATTCAGGCTTCATAGAAGACATAACCGAGCCCAAGCGCGCTGAGGAGGCGTTGCGTGAAAGCGAACGCCAGCTCCGGCTCATGGCCGATTCCCTGCCGGTGCTCATCGCCTATATCGACCGGGAGCAGCGCTACCGGTTCAACAACCTTGCCTATGCCGGGTGGTTTGGGATTTCCGTGGACGCCTTGAAAGGAGCTTCTATCAGGGACGTCCTCGGTGACAAGGCCTATGAGGCGGTTCGTGGCTACGTTGAGAGGGCCCTTGCCGGGGAGGAAATCGAGTTCGAGACCGAGCTGACGACGCGGGACGGTTCCACCCGCTACGTTCGGGCGCTCTACGTTCCTCATGTGGACGAGAGAGGCGGTGTTCTCGGCTTCTATGCCCTCGTCCATGACGTCACCGAGCACCGGCGGGCCGATTTGGAAATCCAGCGGCAGCGGGACGAGCTTGCCCATGTCTCCCGCGTCTCCACCCTGGGAGAGCTCACGGCCTCGCTGGCCCATGAGCTCCACCAACCGCTTGCCGCCATCATGAGCAACGCCCAGGCGGCTCTCCGCTTTCTCGCCCAGGATGAGCCGGACTACCAGGAAATCCGAGATATCCTGGAAGACATCGTCGCGGACGACCGGCGCGCCACCGAGGTGATCCAGCGACTGCGTTTACTTTTGAGGCGGGCACGACGTGAGCCGACTCCGCTAGCCATCAACGAGCTCATCGGGGACGTGCTGACCCTGCTGAGAAGGGAGACGTTTCTCAGGGGCATTGCGATTGAGGTGCATCTGGACGGGGATCTGCCGCTGGTGGGTGGGGATCGCGTTCAGCTCCAGCAGGTGCTGCTCAATCTCGTCTTGAACGCCGCCGATGCCATGGCCGACGGCGAACCGGCATACCGCAAGCTGATCATCCGCACCGAGAGAGACGATGAAGGGAAGGTGAGGGTCGCGGTGCGGGATTTCGGCCCCGGGTTGGACGGGCAGAACCTTCACCGTATTTTCGAGCCCTTCTACACCACCAAACCTGAAGGCCTGGGCATGGGCCTTGCGATCTGTCGCTCCATTGTCGAGGCCCATGGCGGCCAGTTATGGGCCTCGAACAACCCTGACCGGGGCGCTACCTTCGTGTTCACCATCCGGGTGAGCCATAGTGGTGAGGCATGAGTGATTTGGAACCCATTGTCTTCGTGGTCGATGACGACCCCTCGGTGCGAAGGTCTCTGGGGCGACTCATCAGGTCGGCAGGGTTCACAGTGGAATCCTTCCCTTCGGCCCAGGACTTTCTCGAGCGCCCCCGCCCGGATATCTCCGGCTGCCTGGTTCTCGACATCCACATGCCCGGGGTGAGCGGACTCGATCTCCAAGAGGAGCTCGCTGCGGCGGAGGTCAACCTGCCCGTCATCTTCCTCACCGGCTACGGCACCGTTCCCGCAAGCGTGCGAGCGATGAAGGCCGGGGCTGTCGATTTTCTCGAGAAGCCTGTTGACGACAGAGCCCTTGTGGACGCCATTCACCAGGCGGTGGAGAGGAACCGGCGGGCGCGACGGGAGCAGGCCGAGATCAGAGAAATCGAGCGACGAATCGAGTTGCTCTCGCCGAGAGAGCGGGAGGTATTCAGTCTCCTCCTCACCGGGATGCTGAACAAGCAGATCGCTTCCGAGCTTGGAACCACAGAGAAGACGATCAAGGTCCATCGGGGCCGCGTCATGGAGAAGATGCAAGCCAGCTCCATGGCAGAACTGGTGCGGCTGGCCGCGAAGCTCCGCATACGCTGACGATAAGAAATCTGGTCGTATTGGACTAAGGTCCAATTGCCTCCAGCCCCCATCGTGAGTATCATCGTTCCTGAGGCTAGCAGTATCCCCTCGGATTCTCAGTACTGAGCCGCCGCTGGGGCTGCCTTAACTACACCTTGCTTCCTCCAACGGGTTCGTTCACGAACTCCTGCAACGGTAGGCCCGAATTTTGGTCAAGAGACATTCGATGATATTTGTGGTGGATGACGACCCGTCGGTCCGCAAGGCCCTTAAAAGGCTTATCGTTTCGGTGGGATACGAGGTGGCAACCTTTGGTTCCGCCGAGGAGTTGCTGACGTCCGGTCGGCACGAACTGCCTGACGTGTTTGTCATCGACGTGCGGATGCCCGGGGTGAGTGGGTTGGAGTTACAGAGAGCGTTGGCAGCGTCCGGCTCCCGGACCCCTGTCATCTTCGTCACAGCCTATCGGGACGACCAGGCGCGCACCCTGGCCCAACAGGCGGGCGCCGTTGCCTATCTCGAGAAGCCGGTGGATGAGGAGGTCTTGCTCGCGGCGATCCGCGCCGGTCTCAAACGACAGACCTTCGAGGCCCTTGAGGCCGAGCGCCCGGGGCAGTGATGAGTGGCGTGGCTTCGGTCCTACTGAGTCTTTCCTAAACCCTCCACCTCTGGTAGATTTATTCGCCTCGGGCGGAGGACGGGGAGAGGTTCGACCGAACCAGCGACATCTCTCTTCCCTCCTCAGGCGGAGGGGCTTCCTCATGCAACCCGCTCTGCGGGTGAAGCATCACTTCGAAGCGATGATTCCCTTGACTTTATGGTCATTCGTTGTTTTAAGAGAAGCTTCTGCTCTTGACACAGGGGTGGTGTTTGGATGTATAAAATATCAAGGGCAATTTCCAGCTGCCCGGATTGCGCATGCCGATCTGACGTCTTACTATTCACTTCCGTAAGAAGGCGGTTTAATGTTTCCATTAAGAGGCTGCTAACGGCGGATCGAATACGGCGGGCACAGAGCCGGCTGCCAAGCTCTTGAGCGTCTACAGGTATCCTAACAACAAAAGAGGTGCGGTCAGATTTCACGTACCGGCTACGCGAGGCTCGTCCTACCCATTGTGCTTTGCACACCGCGGGAGTGGGCCCAAAGACGGAGGGGGGTGAGACAATAGGTGTGATCCGCGGCGAGGATCACCGGTAGTGGAAGGAAAGAGATACGCGCCGCTGAGCCGACCCCTTTGGTCTCTTGGTCGAGGTAGTGAACGCACTGGGGAATGAGCGGCAAGGTTGAAAGGGTGGGCAGGCATTATCAATACTGCTAGAAAGTGGAAACCGAATCACGGAAGGAGCAAGAGATGAGGAGAATGGTGAGAACTTGGTACATGGTAGGTATCATGGTGGCGCTGCTGACGTTTATGGTGGGAGCTTCAGCCGAGGCCAAGCTTGTTCCCAAGACGGACAACTTTGTTGTCCTGTTGGATCAGTCCGGATCGATGTACATGCAGTACGAGGCCATGAAACAAACGCGAATGGCCGTAGCCAAAACCGTGCTTTCCCAGATGAACAGCCAAATTTGCGAGCTGCCCTACAAGGGCGGGCTCTACCTTTTTGCGCCGTTCCAGCCGGTTCTACCCCTTGGCGTTTATGACCGGGCCAAATTCGCTGCCGCTCTGCAAACGGTCAAAAACGACCAGGAAATTTTTGGCCGGCTGACGCCCATGGAATTGGGGATTAACGATCTGGGTGCGGCCGTTGCCGGCTTGCAGGGCAAAACGGTCGTTATCTTGGTGACTGATGGTGGAGCGAACGTAGGCGGTGATCCGGTGCAGGCAGCAAAAGCCATTGCCGCCAAGGCTTCGCAGGTGTGCTTCGTTGTCATTTCCGTTGATCCCGAAGGCGCTAACGGGAAACGGGTCAATGACGAGATCGCGAAAATCAACAACTGCAGCACCCTGGTGGATGCACGGCAGCTGGCCGGCAATCAGGCGAACATGCAGAAGTTCGTGAAGGATGTGTTCTGCGAGGACGTCCCGGAGAAGGCCGCCGCCGCCCCTGCGCCGCCTCCCCCTCCGCCGCCAGCCGCGCCCGCTGCTGCACCTGTAAAGAAGATCGTGCTGCGCGGCATCAACTTTGATTTCGATAAGGCCAACATCAAGCCCGAGTTCACGCCGGTGCTGGATGAAGGCGTGGACATCCTAAAGGCCAATCCCGACGTCAAGGTGGTCGTCAAGGGCTACACGGACTCCATAGGCACTGCGGAGTACAACCAGAAGCTCTCCGAGCGTCGAGCGAAATCGGTTCTCGATTACTTTGTATCGAAGGGTATTGCCAAGGACCGGCTGTCGGCCGTGGGTTATGGGATGAAGGATCCCATCGCGAACAATAAGACCAAAGACGGACGAGCCCTCAATCGTCGCGTCGAGCTTCAGGTTCAATAAACTCACGAGAAAGCCCTTTTGGGTCACAGGGTCGATCCCTGTGGCCCAAAAGGCCGAATGGATACAGCCGCTCGCTACGGCCTTTGCACTATCGCCCCGGCCGGCCGCTTTTCTCAACGAGGGCGCTCTCTCCCAGCGCCCCGGGCACCCCATTGCCGGCCGCCGGTCTCAACCAGGAAAGCCGGCCACCAGCCCTCGTGGCCTTGGCATGAACATTGCTTTTCATAGTGACAAACCATTGGGAATGAAGGACGTCTGCCCTGTGGGCCGTGAACGGGTGCGCAGGGATCGAGAAACGCCAACGGGAAAGGCGGGGTTTGCTATGAAAAGCTCAAAGAGCGCTTGGGTCGGGCTGCTGGTCGTGGGATTCCTGGTATGCCCGTACGCACTTGGCTATGCAGCGGAGGATACGCAAATAGAGTCGAGTTTCCTGGCCTTCCAGAAGACCTGGATCCAGAAGTTGAACAAGGAGGGAAGATACGGTGAGAAGAACATGCGGGTCGATCGCAGCGCTGAAGATCGCTCGCTGTTCGTAGCCAGATATGATGTGGTGAAGGAAGCCGGGGCGTGTCGAATCAAGAAGACAGGGCAAACGGCCTGCCCGTACGTCGGTGTCATGCGCTACGAGGTATGGACCTGCACCGCCAAGGGGAAAACCGACGACGAGGCGAAGCGCGGCCCCTTTGACTGCCAACCGCAGAGCGAGATCACCGAGATCTTCCGCTACGCCGGCGGCATGTGGGTCTATTGATCAGGTGACCGGGCCGACTCTTTTCATCCCAACATTCCATCCTTTCTTCTCGGCGGGCGGCACTGGGTGATGCCATTGTGTCAGCGCGCCGTACCTGTCCCGCTTTTACGGTCCTTTGCGGAACGCATCGACGACCGAGCTGATTACCGCCACTATGCCCATTTCTTATTCTCGCAGGTCATCCGTCATTTTTGACGACATTTGACGGCAGACCCGACGCACGGGAAGACCGGTCGTGGAGGGATGAGGTGACGAGCCTTGTCCCGGTCTGGTCGAAATCTGTCTTGAACTGACACATATTTCGGAATAGACTGCGTTTGCCAACCGAGTTCTCCCTATTTTCCAGTAATGACGCAGGTGACCTCGTAATTCTGTGCCGATGGCGTTCCTTCGGCGAGGTCGACAGGTGCTGATGGAATGGGGCTGTTTCCGTAGTAAGCACGGTAACAATGAGACAAGGACGGAAGCCATGAACAGAACAATGACGCAGGTGCTCAGTTTGGTGCTCGCCCTGGCGCTGGTTCTCCCCGCCGTTGTTTGCGCGCAGGGCTCGCCGGCATTCAAGCAGGAAGAGCTGGACCAGCTGCTCGCTCCCGTCGCCCTTTACCCTGACTCGCTGCTTACCCAGATCCTGATGGCCTCCACCTATCCTCTCGAGGTAGTCCAGGCGGCGCGCTGGGTGAAACAGAACAAGGATCTCAAGGGGGATGCGCTGACGGCCGCCCTGGAGAAACAGCCCTGGGACGCGAGCGTCAAGTCCTTGGTGAACTTTCCCCAAGTCCTCGAGATGATGAACGACAAACTCGATTGGACCCAGAAGCTGGGCGATGCCTTTCTGGCTCAGGAGAAGGAGGTCATGGGTACGATCCAGAGCCTGCGGGCAAAAGCCTACGCCGAGGGCAACCTAAAGACCACAAAGGAGCAGACAGTCATCGTCGAGAAGGACCCGCAAATCATTATCATCCAACCTGCAAGCCCTCAGATAGTCTACGTGCCAACCTACAGCCCAACGGTCGTGTACGGTGTATGGGCCTACCCTGCATATCCGCCTTATCCTGTCTATCCTCCCGGTTATGTGGCCACAACCGCAGCATTCTCTTTTGCCGCCGGCGTGGCGGTGGGGGCTGCCTGGGGGTATGCGTGGGGGCACTCGGACTGGCACGGCGGCGATATTGACGTTGATGTCAACAGAAATACCAACATCAACAGGAACATTGACCGCGGAAAATACGCGACCCAATACCAGGGAGGCCAGGGGAAGTGGCAGCACAACCCCGAACACCGGAAAGGGGTCGCCTACCGGGACCAGGGGACCGCCCAGAAGTTTAACCGTGGACCATCTGCGACTACTCAGGACCGAGCCGCGTACCGGGGGCGCGCCGACGCAGGCCGCCAGGAGCCGGGTCGGGGCGGGGCGGGACAGTCCCGTGACCTCTCGTCCGGCGGCCGGCAGACGGCCCAGCAGCGGCCCGCCAGCGCCGACCGGCAGGCGGGCCAGCAGCGTGGAGACCGGAGCGCGTTCGGGGGTTATGAGGGCGGCGGTGAGACAAGACAGGCCAGCAACCGCGGCCGTGAAAGCCTGTCGTCGGCGCGGGCCGGTGGTTCTCAAGGCGGCCGCGGGGGAGGTGGGGGCAGCCGCGGGGGCGGGGGCGGAGGCGGCGGACGCCGCAGGTGATTAGCCGATACTCCCGCTCCCACTGCCGACTGGAGGAAAAAGCCGTGACTCTTATGACACATACAAAACGTAATGATACCGTGACGAAACTTTGTCTGACGGTCGTCGCGTCAGCCCTGGTTGTCCTCTTTTTGACCTTCAACGCCGGATATGCGGCAGCACTGAAGCAAAAGGGGTTCGCCTCTCCTGAGGATGCGGTCAAGGCCCTGGTTGACGCCTTGAAGTCCAATGACACCAAGGCGCTTTCGGCCCTCTTCGGTCCTAACAGCAAGGATCTCGTCTCCTCGGGCGACCCCGTCGCCGACAAGTCGCGTCGAGAAAGATTTGTCGTCTACTTCGAAGAGAAGCACAGGCTGGAGGAGGTAAGCGCCGACAAAGTGGTGCTCCATGTGGGGAATGACGACTGGCCCTTCCCGATTCCTGTCGTGAAACGCGGCGACGCCTGGGGCTTTGACCCGAAGGAGGGCAGGGAGGAGATCCTCGCCCGCAGGATCGGGCGGAACGAGCTGAGCGTCATCCAGGTCTGCCTCGCCTACGTGGATGCGCAACGTGAGTACGCCTCGAAAGATCGCAACGGTGACGGTTTCCTGGAATACGCGCAGAGGTTCGGGAGCACTCCGGGGAAGCATGACGGCCTGTACTGGAAAGCGAAGGAGGGGGAGGAGGAAAGCCCCCTGGGTCCGCTCGCAGCCGAAGCGGTCAGAGAAGGCTACGGCGGTAAGAAGTCCGGCGATAAGCCTATCCCCTACAAAGGCTATTACTACAAGATCCTGAAGGGGCAGGGGAAGGATGCGCCCGGAGGGGCGTACAGCTACGTGGTGAACGGCAGGATGATCGGCGGCTTTGCCATGGTCGCCTTTCCTGCCACGTACGGTTCCTCGGGAATCATGACCTTCATTGTCAACCACGACGGGATTGTCTTTCAGAAGGACCTGGGCAAGAACACGGCAGCGATCGTCGCCAAGATGACCGTTTTCAACCCGGACCAGACCTGGGAAACGGTCGAAGTCCCGGAGGCAACGGCCGCGCCGTCCGGGAGTTGAACGGTGGTCCTGAGACCACGCTTTGCCCAACGGATTCCGGACGGAGGCGCACGGATGAACCGCTGGCCGAAAAATCCCATTGTCTACGAAATCAATGCCTGGGTGTGGCTGTACGAGCTGAGCCGAAAGCACGGCCGGGCGATCACCTTGGGTACGGTGCCGGCAGCGGAGTGGGACGCCGTCGCCGCCCTCGGGGTCGACGCCGTGTGGCTCATGGGGGTGTGGGAAAGGAGCCCCGCGGGCAGGCGAATGGCATCGGCGCAACCGGCGCTCGAAGCCGAGTATCGCCGGGTCCTTCCGGATGTGTCGCCGGATGACATCGTCGGCTCCCCATACTGTGTCCGCCGTTACGTCGCGGAGGAACGGCTCGGCGGGCCGAAGGCACTGGCAACGGCCCGGGAGAGGCTGGCGGACCGTGGTCTCCGTCTGGTCCTCGACTTCGTGCCGAATCACGTGGCCCTTGATCACGCCTGGGTCCTCGAGCACCCGGAATACTTCATCCAGGGAGGCAGGGACGATCTCGCGAGTACACCGTGGGAGTTCTTCGAGGCGGGAGGGAAGGTCTTTGCCTTCGGTCGCGACCCCTACTTTCCGCCATGGATGGACACAGCGCAGCTCAATGCGTTTCATCCCGGGCTGCGCCGGGCCGCGACCGAGACGATAGGCGATATCGCCCGGCAGTGCGACGGCATGCGCTGCGACATGGCGATGCTTCTCATCAACGACGTGTTTCAGCGCACCTGGAGCGCGCGCGCCGGTGCCCGGCCCGAATCGGAGTTCTGGCGCGAGGTGATCGGCGGGGTGCGGGCGAGGCATCCTGAGGTCATCCTCATCGCCGAGGCCTATTGGGACCTCGAGTGGGAGCTCCAGCAACAGGGATTCGACTTCTGCTACGACAAGCGACTTTACGACCGCCTCGCCCATGACAGTGCGGAGAGCGTGAGGCTGCATCTCCTCGCCGACCTCACGTATCAGGAGAGGCTCATCCGGTTTATCGAGAATCACGACGAGCCCCGGGCGTATGGGACCTTCGGCCCGGAGCGATCTCGGGCGGCGGCGGTGACGGTGGCCACGTTGCCGGGAGCGAAGCTTCTCCATGAGGGCCAGCTTGAAGGCCGGCGGGTTAAGCTTCCGGTCCAGCTGGGCCGTCGTCCGGCGGAGGCCGCCGATCGGGAGGTTCAGGCCTTCTATGGCCGACTCCTCGACGTTGGCAATCGCTCGGTGTTCCGAGACGGGGACTGGCGGCTCTGTGAGCGGAGCGGCTGGCCGGACAACGCCAGCTACTTGAATCTGCTGGGCTGGTGCTGGCGGCGAGGCGAGGAGCGGTGGCTGATCGTCGTGAACCTCTCGGGATTCAGAAGTCAGGCTTGCGTCCGTGTTCCCTGGGATGATCTGGCCGGGCGAACCTGGTCGTTGAGCGATGCCTTCAGCGGTGAGGTGTACGAGCGCGAGGGCAACGAGATGCTTGCCACCGGCCTCTTCGTGGAGCTCGCGCCGTGGCGCTTTCATTGCCTGCGCTTCGCCGGGGAGTGAGAAGGTAGGACGAAACCATGAAAAGCGTGTCTGCTTTGGCGATTTTGGCGCTTTCCTTCATGATCGCCCAAACCGGTTGCGCTCACGGTGAGCGCCCGGTACTCTATCCCAACGATCACCTGAAACAGGTAGGTCAAGACCAGGCCCAGACCGATATAGATGAGTGCATGAAACTCGCTACCGAGTATGGGGCGGACTCGAGCGCCGGCGGCAAGGTGGCGAAGGATACCGCAGGGGGTGCCGTCATCGGCGGCGCCGTGGGGGCGGCGACGGGGGCGGTGCTCGGCAGTGTCGGCCGGGGGTTGGCGGCAGGTGCGGCCGGCGGCGCTGCGGGAGGTCTGGCTAGGGGCGCGCTCGCCTCCGACCAGAAGGACCCGGTGTTCAGGCAATTCGTGGACCGGTGCCTGCGCGAGAAAGGCTACGAGCCGATCGGATGGCGATAGCGATGCGGTGTGCGGTTGCGTAGCTCTTGGCGGTAAAGTAAGGTCTTGGAGCTATATCTTGGACGGGGACCAATCAATGGAGAGGAGTAAGAGATGAAGAGAGCGAAAGGTATCATTGCGATCGTTGTTGCCCTGGTCCTGCTTTCCTGCTGCGCGTCTCTCCGGGCGGACGACTCCAGGTCGAGCTCGCCGGTGCTGGACCGCATCTTGAAGAAGGGCGAGCTGGTGGTAGGCACGGCGGGCACGATGCCACCATTCAACATGACCACCAAGACGGGAGTGGTCAAGGGGTTCGAGATCGATCTTGCGGGGATGATTGCCGCCGGCATGGGGGTCAAGGCGAGGTTCGAAACCATGCCCTTCGACCAGTTGCTGCCCGCGCTGCAGGCCGGAAAGGTGGACATGATCCTCTCCGATATGACCATGACCCCCCAACGGAACCTCAAGGTGGCCTTTGTCGGCCCGTACTTCATCTCCGGCAAATCTCTCCTCACGAAGCAGAAGGACCTGCTCGCGGCGAAGAAGCCCATCGACCTCAACAACCCGGAACTGACATTCACCGCCTTGGACGGCTCCACCAGCCAGTACTTTGTCCAGGCGCTCATGCCCAAGGCCAAGTTTGTGCCGGCGAAAGACTACAATGAGGCTGTAGCCCTTGTCATTGACAACAAGGTAACGGCCCTCGTCGCCGACTATCCTATCTGCGTGATCTCAACATTCCGCTATCCCAACCAGGGCCTGGCGTATGTCGCTACTCCCCTCACCTACGAGCCTATCGGCATAGCGGTGCCGGCCGGCGACCCGCAGCTGATCAACTGGTTACAGAATTTCTTGAACGCCGTTCAGGGGAGTGGTGATCTGGCGGCTTTTAAGGACGTGTGGTTTGGTGACGCCTCGTGGTTGAAGGATCTGCCTTAACCCGCGCTCGCGGCGGGGGGTGGTTCACGCCTAATACGGGTTAACCGCGGGAACGGCCTCCCTGACCTCGAGCGGTCGGGGAGGCACACGCCCCAGAGCTGGCTCGCCACAACCCGTTACGACAACCGAGAAGTGCCGAGGATTACTTGGGGGAAATCGCAGGGCCGGCGATACCGTAGTCTTCCTCCTCGATGGCGGTGATCTTGCCACCGAAGATGACGACTTTGGTGATAAACCGAGCTGAACCTTGATTATACCACCAGGTCTCGGCTCCGGACTCGCGGGGAGTCTGCTTGAACGTCGGCGGGCCGCATTTCTTGTACAAATCTGAGACGCTGTCGGCGACCTCCACGTTGCTCGTGCCACAGCGGAAGGCGAATGCTTGATCCGCCACTACACCTGCGAGGAAACCCATCACGAGGACGACTGCCGCGATCAAAATTGCTCTGTGTGTCTTCATCATGAAAACCCCGTCTGCGCGTTTATATTCCACCCGGCGAAGGCTTCACAACATGAGCCAAGATGGCGGCCCTTCTTGTGAGGCCACGGCCACTTGCGAAATAATCTGGGGTATGGCTCACCCTCAAACCGGCCGTCGGTACGGGTGCGCCTTTCCCCTCGCAGGAGGGTTGACCTATTGAGACGAGGGGTTCGAGGAGCCGTAGCCGTAGTCCCCTTCCTCGATCGCGATGATTTTGCCGGCGAAGATGGTGATCTTGGTCTGGAACTGGGAGGAGCCCTGATTGTAGAACCACACCTCCCCACCTGTGGTGCGCGGCGTCAACTTGAAGGTGGGGGCTCCGCAGCTCCCATAGAGGGTTTCGATGCTGTCGCCGACCTGCACGAGGTTCCCGCCGCAGTAGAAGGCGAGTGCGGGCCGGGGTGCTAGAGCCGGGAGCAGGAGTGTTACCAACAGGACTGCCATGGCCAAAACTGCTGCGTGCGTCTTCATCATCGAAACCCCATGCGAAGGTTAATTTAGATATGCGCGGGAGCCTGCAATACGCAAGCCAGTCAAGGACCTTGGCAACATTCTTAAACATCTGCGTTCAGGATGTCAACTCCGGCGCGCATTCTCCATGAGAAGCTGTCGGCTTCCGTACTTGCCCGCTCGCGGTTCCGCGACTCGTGCCCTCAGAATTTACCCCTGGCCCCTCCCTGCACGCCGCTACTTGTGAAGAGGCTGGGGTCGACAAGAATGTCGCCCAGGTGATGATTTGCGGCAGCCTGCCACTGCGGCGGCACCGCCTCCCCGGCTCCCCCGTCCAGGGTAAAGGAGAGCTGGATTGGCTGACTGGCGTTGCCTTGTTGATCTTGGACCACGCATGACATGGTGAAGTTCATGCCTGCCGCCTCAACGGGATCAAATTCCGGGATGGGCATGGCAATGTAACCGGAGAACTCGGCGCGATCGTCGCCCGTGAGCGGAACTTGAGCGCTGTCGAGGGGGCCGTAGCCCGTCTCGTAAGGTATACAAGCGATGTTGACCATGTCGTGGTTCGGGTCTTTCGCTCGCAAAAAGATCTTTAACGTACCCCCCGGGCTGAAAGTCCGGGGCGCATAGTACGCCTCGATGACGGGCGGCGGCCCCGTCGCTCCTTGCGTCGGCCAGCCATAGAACTGGGGGGAGGTACCACACCCTACGAGCATCACGAATGCCACCAATCCAAGCAGCATCTGTCTTGTCATGATCACACCTCCCTGAAGGCCTTCTGCCCGACGTGAGCGGGTCTCGGCCATCCGTCTCTCGAGCCTGCAAGAGATACACGTACCCTTCTCGGTTTTGTCCCCCCGAGCTCGCTCGAGGTTCATTGATAATACATGCACCCGTTTCAAAGGGCAATTGGACCTTGGTCCAATTCCTCCTACCGCCAAAACCTTCCACATCGGGAGAGAACGAGGAGGCCGGCGATCCTACTCCTCTGCCCAGATCGACGGCGAGGAACGAGAAGCGGGGCGACCGATGTGGCGACCGGCCGCCCCGCTCACTCTTACCCTTGGGGAGAAACGGGCACATAGAGCTTCGCCTGGTCTCGCTGCACCAGGAGGAGCACCTGGGCCCCGTCGCTGGTCTGGGCGATTTGCTCCTTGACCTCGTTGATCGAGGTTACCGGTTTTCGGTTCACCTCAAGGATGAGGTCACCCTCCTGGATACCGGCCTCCGCCGCCGGGCTTCCCGGCTCCACACCCATGACCACGACGCCGCGATCGGCCTTGAGGCCGAGCTGGCGAGCGAGCTCGGGGTTCACATTGTGGAGGCGGAGCCCGAGCTTCCCATCGGCCGGCTGGGCGGATTCCGCAGCCTTGGCCTTGGTCTCGTCGGAGGGCAGCTTGGCCACCTCCATGCGGAGCTGTTGCTCCTTGCCGTCACGAAGGACGGTCAGGGTGACCGCCTGACCCACCGGGGTCGCGGCAACCATGACCGGCAGGCTGTGGCTATCCTCGACGGCCTTGCCGTTGTAAGCGACGATCACGTCACCGCGCTTGACCCCCGCCTTTTCAGCAGGGCTGCCCTCCACCACGTCGGCCACGAGCGCGCCCTTGGTCTCCTTCAGGTTGAGGGCCTTGGCGAGCTCGGGGGTGATGGACTGGATGTTGACCCCGAGGTAGCCACGGGTCACTTCCCCTTTGCTCACGAGCTGAGGGATAAGGGGCTTCGCGGTATTCACGGGGATGGCGAACCCGATGCCCTGGCCTTCGGGCAGAATAGCAGTGTTGATGCCGACCACATCGCCCTTCATGTTCAGAAGGGGGCCGCCCGAGTTCCCCGGATTGATCGAGGCGTCGGTCTGGATGAAGTCATCGTAGGGACCGGCGCCGATGACGCGGCCCTTCGCGCTCACGATGCCCGAGGTGACCGTGTGACTCAGGCCGAAGGGATTGCCGATGGCGAGGACCCACTCACCGACCTTGAGCTGGTCGGAGTCGCCGAGGCTCGCCGCGGGCAGAGACTTCGGCGCCTCGATCTTCACGACCGCCAGGTCCGTCTTGGGATCACGCCCCACAACTTTGGCCTTGTACTCCTCCTTGTCGGAGAGCGTGACCGTAACCTCCTTGGCTCCCTCCACCACATGATTGTTGGTGAGGATGTAGCCATCGCTGCTGATGATCACGCCCGAGCCCGCTCCGTGGATCCTCCGGTTCTCGCGGCCCTGGGGCATATCCTTGAAGAACCGCTCGAAGAAATCCTTGAAGGGGCCTTCGGGAATTTGGGGGTGGTCGAACCCGGCCTTTTCCGTCTTGGTGACCTTGATATTGACCACCGTCGGGCTCAACCTCTCCGCGATCTCGGTAAAGGAGCCCGGCCCGGCAGGCGAGGTCAACTCCGTCTTGGCCCCGCCTTCCATCACCTTACCTACCGAGGGGGCGGTCCAGTTGAGGCCCGAAGCCACAAGAATACCGGCAACCATGAAGGCCAAACCTACGGTTGTCAGGGTCTTCAGACCGAAGCGTTTCGTGTTCCCGTACTCTCTCAATCGTTTCAGCATGGCGATTCCTCCTTACGCTACCGAGTGATCTATTCCCGTCAGGGACGGAACTCTGTCTGTGCGGGCTTAACCCGCATTATGCACGAGGCGCCGTCGCGAGATCGTGGAGAAGGTCGTGCCACCGGGCAACCACAGGGGCTCGGACCTGAGGCGTACTTGTCAGTACGTCGCAAGGTCAGAGGCCTGAGGACGCCCGGAAGGACGGCCATATCCGCGGTCGCAGCAGGTGGTTCGTGCATAATGCGGGTTAAATATAAGAGGCGAGTCTTAGAGGAGGATTAATCGGAGATTAGAAGTTTCTCATGGAAGATGGGGGATTGGCCGAGGGCCTAAGCAGGAGACGAGAGAAAACCGTTGCTGCCCAGGAGGTTGACCGGATGTATGCCGTTGGTATAAAATTGGAATTGCCATGGGATTCCAATTCGACGAAAGGAAGAGCCAGTCGAACAAGGGCAAACATGGGATCGATTTCGTCGAAGCCCAGAAGTTGTGGCACGATCCTGATCGGATCGAGGTCGCGGCGCGCACGGTGGATGAGCCTCGATTTCTGATGGTGGGGAAAATCGGCAATGACCATTGGTCAGCGGTCTTCACCTATCGAAACGAGATAACGAGAATCATCTCGGTTCGGCGATCTCGACAGGAGGAAATTGAACTCTATGAAGGCGAGTGAGTTCGATAAGAGGTTCGATGAAGGCGGGGACATCGCCGACTTGCTGGATCTCTCGCGAGCCAGACGGCCCGGGCATGAGCAGAAGCGGGTCAATGTCGACTTTCCGGTGTGGATGATCGAACGTTTGGACCGGGAGGCGCAGCGTCTTGGCGTGCCCCGGCAATCTATCATCAAGATCTGGATCGCCGAGAGACTCGAGAAGACCTCGCCAGCCGTTTAGAGGTTAGGGGCCGGGGCCTTGAATCTTGAAGAAATGACCTTCCCCTTCGCCCGAACGCAACACCGCCCACCAAGCCTCACATCATTCCTGCAATCCGGGGCAGCTGCTGCTTGTGACCTCACCGCGATCGGCGACGGTCGTGCAGATACAGGGCAATCCAGCTCCAGGCCTCCAGCCGCCGTATTGGAAGCCAACACCCCACACCTGCACCTCTCCCCCACAGGCCTTGCTGCCGATGCTTGCAGCGGTGCGGACGATCTGCTCAACATCGGAACTCAGGGCGGTAAAGCCGAGGTAAGCCTGGTTCCGGTCGTACACAACCCAGGCGACCTGCGATATGTCGAAGAGGTAGGAGAGACTGTTGGAGAGGGCGGATTGATCCTGGGCCAAGGTGAATGCGGGCGTCATCACCAGATACAAGACGACAAGGACAGTGAACACTGCTTGCTTCATAACAACCTCCGTGGCGAGACGTTCGATTCCTTGCGAGCGGCGGCGCAACAGCCGGAGTACGAATCACGAGTCCTTCGGGAGGAGCACGGTGAAGGTGCTCCCCCGGTCGGGAGCGCTTTCCACCTGGATCTTGCCGCCGTGGGCCTCGGCGATGGAGCGAGCGATGGCGAGGCCGAGACCGTGGCCGCCCTCGCCCCGGGAATGGGCCTCGCCGGTTCGATAGAAGGGCTGAAAGATCCGCTCCCGCTCTTCGGAAGAAAACCCCATCCCCGTGTCGGCGACCCGCAGCGCCGCCCACTCGCCCTCACCCTCGAGGGCGAGGGTCACCTGGCCGCCCCGCTCGGTGTACTTGATCCCGTTGTCGAGTAAGTTCAGGATGAGTCTTTTTAACCTGTCATAGTCCCCCCGGATGGGGACGGGTTCCACCCGACCTAGGGCCAGGTGGATGGAGCGCGAGTCGGCCAGGACCTTCACCCTGCCGTACACATCGGCCACGAGGTCGGCAAGGTCGAGAGGCTGCCGATCCATCCGCAGCACGCCGGCATCGGCCCGCGCCAGGAGGAGCAGGCCGTCGGTAAGGCTCGCGATCCTCTCGATCTCCTCGAGGGCGCTCCGGAGCACCTGCCGGTAATCCTCCGGGTCTCTCGGGGCGCGGAGGGCCACCTCCAGCTCACCCCTGAGAATGGTGAGGGGCGTTTGCAGCTCGTGGGAGGCGTCGGCGCTGAACCGGCGGATCTGGTTGAATGCCTCATCCAGCCTGCCCAGCATCTCGTTGAGGGTTTTCGCCAGTCTGTCCAGCTCATCCCCGGCCCCGGTCTCTTGCAGGCGCTCGGCGAGGTGCTCGGCGCCGATCCGATGGGCGGCCTCCCGCATCCGCTCCACCGGCCTCAGGGCTCGCCGGGCCAGGAGCCAGCCGCCGCCGGCTGCGAGCAGAAGACCCACAGGAACGACCACCGCCATGACCACAAGAAACCGAGCGCGGGTCAGGTAGATACTTCCCAGCGACATCCCCACCTGGAACAGCTGGACTACCCGGCCCCCTTCCACCACCGGCATGGTCAGCACCCGAACCGGGTACCGGCCAAGTCCCTCCACCGTCTCGAAGGTGGCCAGCCCGCGGGAGGCATTCCGGAGAGCCTGAGTGCTGAGAGGGAGCCTCTCTGAGTGAGCGGGAGGCCGTCGGGGGTCAGGGCGGCCGGATGGGTCGAGGAAGTCGAAGTAGCGATCCCAGGGGGAAAAACCGAAAAACCGCCGGAAGAGTTCGTCGATCTCGGAGGGGGCGAGCCCGACAGTGCCCCGCTGGTACTGCTGGCCCATGGCCTGCGCCACCCCCTGGAGGGAGACGTCCAGCTCATGACTCAGACTGTAGACCAGAAGAGCGTATGCGGCGCCGCCCAGGAGAAGAAGGGTCGCAGACACCACGCCGGTGTACCAGAGGGTGAGTTGCGCCCGGATCGACCGTACCCGCATGGCTCACTCCGCCCTCAGCACATAGCCGACGCCTCGGACCGTCTGGATCAGCTTCGGCTCCCGATGGGCATCGATCTTCTTCCGGAGGTAGTTGACGTAGACATCGATGACGTTCGTCATGGGATCGAAGTCATAGCCCCACACCCGCTCGGCGATCATGGTCCTGGTGAGCACACGGCCGTGGTTGCGCATGAGGTAATCGAGCAGGGAGTACTCCCTCGCGGTGAGCTCGATCGCTTCGTCACCGCGATGGACAAGCCGTCGGGAGGGGTCGAGGGTGAGATCGGCGATCCGCAGAATCGCTCCATCGCCTTCCGTTCGCCGCCGGAGGAGGGCCCTGACCCTCGCCACCAGCTCTTCGAAGGCGAATGGCTTCGTGAGATAGTCGTCGGCGCCCGAGTCCAGGCCGAGCACCTTGTCCTCGATGGCCGCCCGCACCGTGAGCAGGAGCACCGGGGTGCTGACCTTCTCCGCCCTGAGCTCCTGGAGCAGGCGCAGCCCGTTCTTTTTCGGCAGGTGCACGTCCAGCACGATCAGGTCGTGCACCCGTTCCAGCGCCAGCTCCAGGCCGCTCTCGCCGTCGTGGGTGAGATCGACGACGTAGCCGTTCTCCTCCAGACCCTTCTTGATGAAGCTGGCTACCTTTTTCTCATCTTCCACGACGAGGAGGCGCATAAAAAGACTATTTCCCGATGCTGCCGATCTCGCACGGATGCTTCTCATGCGCGCCGAGGTTCACGAACGGCGCCAGCAATCCGACCGGACCGACGGCGAGCGCACTGAGAAACTTGACCCCCTTCGTTGCCAAGGAAAGCATGTCGGGCCGCACCGTGGGGTCCTGGATCGTCCCGCTGATCCGCAGCTTGGTTGCGAGGCTGAAGAGGCTCGGGTCCTTGGGCTGCGGTGCCAGCAGAAAATTCACCTGCTCCGTCCCCAGGTTGATCTCCCCCTCGCCGGTGAGGACGGTGAGCTCGGTGTCGAAGACGAAGGCCTGGCTTGTCGCGAGACCGTTCTTGATATCAAACTGGATGACCCCGCAGTTGACGCGTCCGGCTTCCTTGCTGCTGCCCCAGAACGGCATCACCTTGCGAGAGAGATCCATTCCCAGCAGGTCCAGGTACTTGCTGACGTAGCCCTTTCCCATGACCGCGCCGGCCGAGCCGTCGAGATGGGCCATGAGAGTTCGGACGGAATCGCCCCTGCTCTTGACATCGGCGGCGATATCCAGATGCCCCTCGACCTCGCCGCTTGCGCCGGTCTCCCTGAGAAAGCCGCCGAGATCAAAATTCTGAACGAGAAATTTCGTGGCGACGGCGGGAGGCGATCCGGGATAGAAATGAGCATAGCCGGAGACTTTCGCGCCTTTATACACGGCTTCGAGGGTATCGATTCCGAGTTCGCTGTCGTCTAGCGTGAGCGTGAGCCGGCCGAATTCTAGCCCCGCCTCTCTGACTTGAATGCGTCTGGCGTTGAGCACGATATCGGCGTCTACCTTCTCGAGGAGACGGAAGGGCAGGGGATCATCGGGGAATAAACGGCGATCGCGCCCCCCTTTCTGGGCGAGCTTTTTCTGCGCTTCCTTGGACCCGCGGACGAGAGGGGTGAGATCGAGCAGGCCTGATGCCAGCACCAGGGTTATTTTCGGGCGCTTCCGGAACTCCATCTTTGCCGAGCCGGTCAGATCGCTTTTCCCGACAATGGCCGAGAGCCCCTCCAGTGCCAAGGCGGTCCTGGAACCGGTGAGGTGCCCGCTCAGATCGAAGCTGCCCAGCTCGGGCAGCTTCGTGCCGGTCAAGGTCCCGATTTCCGCGAACTCCTTGCCGGTCGCCGTGACTTTCAGGTCTATCCCTCGGCATGAAAGAAGATCCTCGACCTTGCCACGTGCAGCGAGTCTTAGGCCCTCCCGGGTCACGTTCCCCTGCGCCTCCGTGAGCGAGAGCGCCTTGATGGAGCCCGTGAGCCGTCCCTTCACGTCGAAGGGGCCGGTTTGCGGCAGGCTCACGCCGATAACGCGGCCAAGCTCGGCCAAGTCCTTGCCCGACCCGGTGAGGTCGAGATGGATGTCCCTTAGGGAGATCAGATTGCCGACCTTGCCGTTGCCGGTGAACTCGAGGCTTTCGCGAGAGAGATTCCCCCGGGCCTCATCCAGCGTCAAGGCTTCAGCGGTGCCCTTTAGATTTCCCGCAACCGTGAAGGAGTCAGTCTCCGGGAGGTTGACGGCAAGGGCCCGTCCCACCCCCGCCAGGTTGGTCCCCGACGCCTGGACATTCAGGTCTATGCCGCGAAGGTTGGGGACGTCACCGATGGCGCCCTCCGCCTTGAACTTCACCCCTGAAACATCTCCCGCGAGATCGAGCGGGAAGGCTTGGCCTCCGCCCAGGTTTCGCATCAGCCCGATCTCGCCGGCAATCTCCGCCGGCTGGCCGTTCCAGGTGCCCTTGAGGTTGACCGTCTGTCGGTCGGCAGAAGGGCTCTCGGCCGTATCGAGCCCGGCCAAGGTGAGGCGGGTCGTGGATCCTGTCTTGCCGTTGCGAAAGGCAAAATTGAGTTCCCTGATGCTGACCCTGGCCACATCGATCTGCATGCCCGACCGGACGGTCCGGCTCCCTCCCGTCGCGCCTTCGAAGTCCCAGTTGCCCCGTCCAGTTGGGTCCGTCTCGAGGAACAGGTCGACGCCAGTCATGGCGATCCGCTTCACCTCTACATCTCGGTGCAGGAGCGGCAGCAGGCGGACCTGTGCCTCGATTCGGTCAGCCGCGAGCATTTGCGGCTGAGAGCCCCAAGGGGCGTTGGCAAACTTCACATCCTTCACCGCAAGGGCCGGCAACAACCCGAGATCCAGTTTGATATCGCCGCCGAGCGTCAATTCGCGGCCGGTGGCATCTTTTACCGCCCGGGCGATCTCAGGCTTGAGTCTGTTGTAGTCGTAGGTGGCGAGGAACAGGTAGAGGACGGCCACCAAGAGGACGACCAGGAGCGCCGCTCCCCCCGCGATCATCTTCCAGCGCATTGCAGCGTCATCCTCTCTTCAAGAGTGGCGAGTCCGCATTCGGCACGAGACGCCGTACCGAGATCGTGGCGATGGTCCTGCCGCCGGGCAACCATCCCGCGGCACCGCGGGACTGGACCTGAGGCGTACTGGTTCAGGACGTCGCAATGTGAGCTTGTCCTGAGCCTGTCGAAGGAAGACCCGAGGCCCCCCGGAAGGACGGCCATATCCACGGTCGCAGCAGGTGGTTCGCGCCTAGTGCGGACTATGGCGATTGCAGGGCCCGAAGCTTCATCTCGATGCGGGACTGGTCCCGGGCGCTGAGATCCTTGCCCTCCAGGGCCTGCCGATACACCGCCGCCGCCTTTTGCCGCTCCCCCTGTTGCATGTGGAAGTCGGCGAGGAGGAAGTAAGCGTCCACATAGCCGGGGCGCTGCTTGACGAGGTTCTGGAGCGTCGCGATCGCGCCTTTGCTGTCTCCGTTCTGGCGCTGGTAGAAGGCGAGCGTGTAGGCGTACTTCGGCTCCTGCGGGCGCAGCTCCGCCGCCTTGCGGCACCACGTCACCGCCTCGTCCATTCGGTCTTTCGCGGTGAGGACGCAGAGGTTGTATGCCGCCGCCGCCATCTGCGGGTCCGCCTTGAAGGCGGCCCGGAGATAGCGCTCCGCCTCCTTCGGCTGGTTCAGCTCCGCCTTGAGGAGCCCCATGTTGAAGTTCGCCGCCCCGCTTTGCGGCGCCACCTTGAGCGCGCGCTGGAGGGACTTCTCCGCCTTGTCGTTCTCCCCCAGCCGGGCATAGGCGATGGAGGCGTTCACCATGGCCAGGACCGCCTGGGGCTCGAGCCTCAGGGCCGTGTCGTAGGAGGCGAGAGCCTGCTGAAACTCACCGCGGGCGAGGTAGTAGTTACCCAGGTTGTAGTGGGAGTCCCACTGGTCGGGCCGGGCCGTGATAGAGGTTAGGTACTCCGCCGTTGCCGTCTTGAGCCTCCCCGCATCCGCCTCTTTGAGCAAGGGCGCCGGGAATTGGGCGAGGGCGGCCGCCGCCCGGACGCGCACCAGCCGGTAGCTGTCTCCCGTCGCCTCCACGAGGGCCTGGAAGCTCTCCCGCGTCAGCCTGAAGGAGAGGGCATCGGCGGCAGTGGCGCGGACGAGCGGTGAGGGGTCCTTTACCGCCTTGAGGAGCGCCGGCAGGACCCTCTCATTCTCCACGGTCATGGTGAGTCGGATGAGGGAGGCGGCGAAGACCTCCTCCCGATTCGGTCCCGTAATGTAGTCGAGCATCTCCGGGAGCCTCTTCCAGTCGCGCTTCCGAGCCGACTCGATGAGGCCCGCCCGGTAGAGCACCGGTGCCTGGTAGTCCCGCTCCCGCCACTCCCGGACGTAGCGGTCCGCCCAGGCCGCGTCCTTGTCCGCATGACAGATGTTGCAGGCATTGGGCGAGCCGTAGGCGATGGTCGCCGCCGGCGCCGGCGGCAGCATGGAGTGGTCGGTCCGGTTCATCCTGGCAAAGCCCGTCATGGGCATGTGGCAGGAGATGCAGCGGTTGCCGGGGCCGTCGGCCTTGTGGCGGGTGTGGGCCGCGGCGTTCGCCACCCGCTCCGCGTGGCAGGGGAGGCAGGCCTCGTTCGCCTTCTCCTCCGCCCGGAAGCGGAAGCGGCCGCTCGAGGTGTGGCACTTGATACAGTTGAGCTGCCCGGACTTGACACAGGGGCTCATGAGCCAGGAGGTGTAGGTGTAGTTCTCGCCGAGGTCACGGCCGTCGGGGTAGTAGTCGCGGTCGTCCAGGGTGGCGATGTCGAAGTGGTCGAAGAACCGGTCCCCGGGCTTGAAGGTCGTGGTGACCGGGGACATCTTGGCGTGGCACGAGCCGCACGAGGCGTTGTGCTGCTCGTTGGTAAACTTCTTGACGCTGATGATCTTGAGGTCAGGCGGAAGCTCGCCCTTGGGGGTCGCCCGCATGACCTCGTTGTGCTCCTTCGAGGGCCCGTGGCAGGTCTCGCAGTTGATGCCCGGCTCGGCCCAGGTGGTCTTGTAGGTGTCCGTCTTCAGATTGAAGTTCGTGCTGAGCTGGCTCACGTGGCAGTTGAAGCAGGCGGTGTTGAAGGTGTAGGGCGACTCCTTCCAGTTGACCGGCTGGGTGCGCTCGCCCGGGGCGAAGTGGCGGACGCCGCTCGCGGCGGTGTCGTACCACGTCTTGGTGCGCACGTCGTAGGCGACGGGGAGAGTCTGGAGGCGCCCCCGCTCGAGAGGCGTGAGGAAGTAGTAGACGTTCTTCCCGCCGAGGACGTGGACCATGGGATATTTCTTAACGCCTCCCTTTGGCCCCTTTTCGAGGACCCAGCCGGCAGCCGGGCCGACCTCCGCCCGGTAGCGGTACGTGCCGATGACGACCTCTTCGGCCTGCGGGGTAAGCTCCCGGGCGGCGAACTCCGCCGAGTAGGGTTGCATGGCGAGGCCGTGGCGGGAGGTGGACCAGAGCTTGTAGAACTTCTCGTGGCACTCGATGCAGCTCCGGGAGCCCGCATAGAGCCCGAGTTCCCAGGGGAGCGCCGATTCAGTCTCGTCCGCGCCCTTGTTCTGGGCAACGCCCGGATTGCCGCTCCCGGTAACCATGCCCGCGAAGACGAGCACGAGGATCATCATGCTAAGCAGCACTCTCGAGGCCATGGTCTTCTCCTCGCGTTCTCTCTGAAGCCTTGTTTTCACTTCACTACGCCCGTTCCAATCTCAAGGATCAATACGCGTCTCCCCGAGGAAGAATGGCGTAAACATAAAGTATCCTGTTGTCGCTGTCGGGAGTGATAAGGATCCTCCAGTCGCCCACCCTGAGCCGGTAATCTCCTTGGAGCTTCCCGGTCAACGGCCGGATGTCGCGGTGAAGAAAAGGGTTGACCTCCCTTATCTAGCGCATGGAGGGCTTCCCTGATTCTCTTGCGTGTTCTTTTGTCAAGTCTCAGGTAGTACTTCTCAGCAGTGGCCTTGACCTCAATCGTCCAGCTCATCGAGAGACTTCCCTTTCGCACCTTCGGCTACTTCCGACTTCCCCCGCTGAATGGCTTCCACCCATTCCGGTCTGGAAAGGAGATCAACAGTCTCTCGATGACGTTCTATGTATTCGTCTATGAGCTCCGAGAGGATGTCCTTCATCTCTCTCTTCTCAATACTCGCGATAACCTTCAGAATGTCGCGTTTCCCCTCAGGAATGCGAACCGTGGCAGTCCCCATGGCTCTTCACCTCCTTTTGCTGGCAGCATAGGCGCTCAGGAGCCTGGTGTCAACCGAACGAATGGTGATCTCGGGGTCTGAGCGACTAGGTCCGGTGGCGTGGAACCTGAGGTCGGGAAGAGACGGGTCCGAAACGAGGCGTTGACAGTCCCGACTCATGACGGTATAATAGCGACAAATGTCGTCAACCACACCAGGGGGAAAAGGATGCAGCCGGCAAAACTAACAAGCGTCCTCGGCGGAAAGCAGGGGCTCCCCAGTCGCATGGAGATGATCGAGCTCAGCGATAGAGGAGTAACCAAGGACTCCCTCCTGCGCCTGGCAAGCTACCTCAATTTGTCGCTGAGTCAAATGGCCACGCTCCTGCCCATCACGGAACGGACCATCCAGCGGTACTCCCCGAAGCAGCGCTTCAACCGGGTGGTCTCCGAGCAGGTCCTTCAGATAGCTGAGGTTGCCGCCCGAGGGGCGGTAGTTTTCGGCGAAAGAGAGAAGCTCCTCTCCTGGATGAACACCCCCAGCACGGCGCTTGGAAACAGGACCCCGGCGTCGCTCCTCAGCTCCCGATTCGGCACGGAAATGGTCCTCGACGAGCTCGG
>Ga0335070_10001548_pt1 | contig 26572 bp, 24 predicted proteins | sample Lox_Sample_13_FD_206722 | JGI IMG/M metagenome (GOLD analysis project Ga0335070, IMG submission 206722) | Soil microbial communities from Loxahatchee National Wildlife Refuge, Florida, United States - Lox_Sample_1.3 | ecosystem: Environmental > Terrestrial > Soil > Wetlands | place: USA...
CATTGCACAGAATCTAAGAGGCAGAGTTCACTGACTAAAAAATTGACCTCACCTTTTGCCCTACAATCCATCTTATCTGTGCTGCCCATACCTCGATATCCTCCTGACACACAAATCGTATACCACCGGCCAGTTTGTGGGGTTGACTTTATTTTCGTGAGTGATAGACTTCCTATTATCCAGGCCAGGCTCGTTCAACATTTTTCGGAGGGAGGCAATGGGAGGATATAAGCATAGAATCCTTGAAGTGGATCTTTCCACGGGCAAGATGGACATCTCCGATGTAGGCGAGGACGATAAGAGGAGATTCCTCGGAGGGAGCGGGATTTCGGCGAAACTCTTCCTGGATCGCTTCGATATCCAATCAAACCCCCTTTCGCCGGAAAATCCCCTCATGATCATGAATGGACCTTTGACCGGAACGAATCTACCCGGCACGTCGAGATTTGTCGTTTGCGGGAAATCTCCTCTGACGGGAATCTGGGGAGAATCCGCGTGCGGTGGCAACTTCGGACCGGAGCTGAAGATGGCCGGATGGGATGGAATTGTATTCAGGGGAGCCTCCGAAATACCTGCGTTCCTTCTCATTGAAGATGGTCGTTGTGAACTCCACGATGCCTCCGACCTCTGGGGGATGGATATCTACCAGGTGACCGATTTCCTGAAGGCAAGTTATAGGGATGGCAAGCAGGTGAAGGTGTTCGCCATAGGAAGAGCAGGAGAAAACCTGGTGAAGTTTGCAGGGATTGGAAACGATAAGGGACATTTCGCCGGCAGGACCGGAATGGGAGCCCTGATGGGCTCCAAGAAATTGAAGGCCATCGTCGTCCGTGGAAGCGGCGGCGTAGAGCCTACTCTAAGGGAAGAATATAGCTCTCTCTTGAAAGCATTGATTCCCAAGGTCAAAGCATCAGTCCCTGCCCAGGCCTTGAGAGAAATGGGAACGGATTCCGGGATGGACCTGGGAATGATGACAAACGATGTCCCTATCAAGAATTGGACATCCACCCAGGATTTTGATCTCTCCTTCAACCTCGGGGGCCCTTCGCTTACTGAGAAGTATCTGACGAAATCTCATTCCTGTTACGCCTGTCCTATCGGCTGCAAGCGTGTTGTGAAAGTAGCGGATGGACCCTACAAGACAGAGGAAGGGCCCGGCCCCGAATACGAAACATGCTGCACCTTTGGCACGATGATCATGAATAAGGATCTGGCCGGTGTGATCAAGGCGAACGACCTCTGCAACAGAACCGGGATGGACACCATTTCTGGTGGAGCGGCCATCGCCTTTGCCTACGAATGCTATGAAAAGGGAATGATCACTGGGAAAGACACCGATGGCCTCGAACTCGTTTGGGGAAATATCGATCCTGCGCTCAAGCTGATCGAAATGATCTCGGAAAGGAAAGGGATAGGCTCTATTTTGGCCGATGGGACAAGGGCGGCTGCGGCGAAATTTGGCAAGGGCGCGGAGGAGTTGGTGACCGAGGTTAAGGGACTGGATGCGCCCATGCATGACCCCAGGGGCTGGCATGGAATGGGGCTGGGTTACGCCGTCTCAACCCGCGGAGCCTGCCATCTTCAACACATGACCCTCTACGTGGAGCAAGGAATGTCAGCCTATCCGGAAACGGGCCTGGAGACCACCTATAAAGGCCCCCAGAGTGAAGGGAAAGCAGGGATGTATTTGATTTCTGAAAACTTCGGAGTCCCCTGCAACTCGGCCTGCCTGTGTATTTTTGTCCTGGGATGCCTTTCAGCCCCTGATTTCGCTGAGATGATAAGGGTGACCACGGGCTGGAAAGATTTCGATATCGCAGAACTTTTGAATAGCGGTCAACGAATCAACCTTCTCAAAAGAACGATAAACTGCCTTCTCGGCATGAAGAGAGAGGACGACCGATTGCCGAAGAGAATTCTAACCCCCCTCTCCTCCGAAGGAAATGTCCCGGATATAAACCTGATGTTAAGGGAATATTATACCCTGCGCGGACTGGATGAGATGGGGCGTCCCAAAAGAGAGATTCTTGAAAAGGCCGGGTTGAGAGAATTGATTTCAAAACTCTATTGAGGAGGTGTCACATGGCATACCGGTTTCCGAGTGAGCAATGGATCAAGGAATATCAGAGGGTGATCAATTCGAGTGAAGACTATAAGAAGTCTGGAGCGACCTGGACGGCGGGTCCCGTTTGCCTGGTAGTTTCAGCGAACCCTTCCGTCGGTTTGGACAAAGAAATCGGGATCTGGCTGGGTCTTCAGAAAGGAGTTTGCGAGGAGATCAAAATCGTCACTCTTGAAGAAGCCCAAAAGGCGCCCTTTGTTATCACGGGTGACTATGCAAGATGGAAACAGGTGGTCCTCGGCCAATTGGATCCGATCCAGGGGATGATGCAGGGAAAACTCAAATTGAAGGGAAACCTTCCCACCATCGTCAGATACGTCAAGGCTTCTCAGGACCTCGTTAAATGTGCCTCGAAGGTTGACACCCAATTTGCTGACGAATGACAGGCTGTTGAAAAATGCCCATCTGCGGCGTTCCCCTCATCCTTCGTCGTTGCAGCGTACATTCCAGTACGCCTCGCTCCTCAGGATGTCGGGCGCCTTGCATCTGGACCTTTTTGATCATCCTGTGAGAAATAAGTTTTCCAGCAGGCTCTTAACCTAAAGGCATCTTTAAAAGGGAGAAACTCAATGGACTATCCCCAGGAACTAAATTTTGTTTTCAGATTCCCGACGAAGATAGTATTCGGCCCCGGCACGGCAAAAGAGGTGGGGATGGAAGTGGACGAGTTGAAGAGAACCAGGGCTTTGATCGTCACAGACCGGGACCTCGCTCAAACCGATCTTGCGAAAATGGTTCAGAAGGCTTTGGGAAAAAAGTGTGTCGGCATCTTTTCGGATGTCGTCCCTGATACGGGGCTGCAGATCGTCAATGCCGGAGCAGAATGCGGAAGACACTTAAAAGCGGATGTCCTTGTGAGCGTGGGAGGGGGAAGTGTCATCGATACGGCGAAAGGAATGGCCATCTGCTTGGCGAAAGGCGGAAAACTGGAGGACCATGCCGGTTTCAACGTCCTTACTGGTCCCATTACGCCCCATATAGTGATCCCGACCACCGCGGGTACTGGCAGCGAAGTCACTTACGCGGCCATCATCAAGGACCATGAGCAGAAGAGGAAGCTCCTGTTCGCAGATAATTACCTCTTTCCTAATGTCGCCATCTTGGACCCCTTGATTACGGTGGGGCTGCCCAGATTGACGACCGCGGCGACAGGAATGGATGCCCTCTCCCATTGTGTGGAAGCCATTCACTCAAGACAGAGTGAGCCCATTGCTGACGCCCTGGCTTTCCACGCGATAAGGATGATCAGAAAATATCTTCCTCAGGCAGTGGAAAAGGGCGGAGATATCATTGCGAGAGGACAGATGTTAATAGCTGCCTGTATCGCCGGGGCCGCTTTCTCGAATGCCCAGGTGGGAATGGTCCATGCCCTTGCTCATTCCGTCGGCGCAAAGTTCGGCGTCCCCCACGGAATCGCCAATAGCATCTTGTTGCCCCACTGTATTCTCTATAACCTTGACGCCTGCCTGGATAGATATTCGCAGATTGCCCAAGCGATGGGAAAAGACGTTAGAGGAATGGAGCCCTTGAAAGCTGCTGAGCAAGCTGCCGTCGCCATCCGGGAGTTTTCTAAATCCATAGGAATGCCGCAGACCTTAAAGGAAGTGAATGTAGAGGAATCGGGTTTAGAGCAGTGTGCGAACGATGCTCTCATGGATGGGTCGATTGTCTATAACCCGAAACTGGTCGTTGATCCTGACCAAATTCTGAAAGTGCTCAAAAACGCTTTTTGATGGGAGTTCGGATGCCCGAGATCATCATCCTCCCGGAAGCCCGGGAATTGGGTCTCCCGGTCATGCTCGCCGACCTGATCAGGCAGAATATTGAAAAAAGGCCTGACAAAATAAAACCCTTTGAATCACTTAAAGCGAAGGTCCTCATCGAAGTCCCGGACATCCAAACCTCAGCGGGACTTGAATTTCATGGAGGGAGACTCACCCTTTCCAAAAACCTTTCCGGAGAGCCGGATTTACATATTCTGACGGATTCAGCAACCATTCTGGACCTAAGCCTCTTAAAGATCAAACTCGGCCTCCCCTACTTTATCGACAAAAATGGTTCTAAGATCCTTAAGAAAATTCTGAGCGGAGAGATTGTCATCAAAGGGTTGCTTAAGAACTTCTCCACCCTGATCAATCTGACCAAAGTCATCTCGATCTTTTAAACTCGAAAAGCCCCCACTGCGGATCAAGCCTCAACCAACCTTCCGCTCAAGAATTTCTTCCTGAAAGTCTGATTTTTGAGTTTTACCCTTCTATACGCTCTTTCAAGTGATAATTGTCAAAATGCCCAAAAGGATAACTTCCACGACCCATTCTCGTCTTGACATGTCAATTGTACTATGATAAAGACCGTGAAAAGATTAGACCAATTCAAAAATGGTGGCGCCAAATTTAGAGATAAGGATTATAGATGGATTGATTTAATAATAAGGCAAGTAAGAGAGGAGGTGTAAATTATATGCAAATGGCAATATTCTATCTCTTTTTAATGGTAATATTCTGGTTAATCGGGGTGGCTATCCTTAGATGGGTGCTACGAATAAACAAGATTGTCCAGGAGCTTGAACTTATAAGGAAAGCCTTGATAACTGCTCATAGTTTAACCGTCAGAAATGCTGAGAGAGGATGGGATAATAAAGAGGTAGTAAAAATAAGCCAATCAGAAATTGATAAAGGATGGAAAGCGTTACAAGAAACCAAAGAGCAGGGATAAGACGAAAAAAAATAGCGATACATCGATAATGACGGTTCCCGGAAAGACGAGGACTCCTTCCTGAAACATTCGCTTTCCTAATTTCAGAAAAAACTGTATATTACAACCGTAAATAGCGCACAAAGTTAAGGAGAAGACCACACGTGGCGAGGCCAAGAGTTCGAGAAACGGATCAAGGAATCCAAGGACAACTTACTGTAGAAGTTTACGATAAAATGCAGAGAAGGCTCAGGGATAAGGGTTGGATTGAGACTCAAGATGTCATCAAGGCTGGTATTACATACGGGCTCGTACTTGAGATAGGCCCCGGTCCTGGATATCTGGGGCTTGAATGGCTGAAGAATACGCTGGCTACCACCCTAAAGGGACTTGACATCAGCGCGGATATGATCGCCATTGCCCAACGGAATGCGGCGGGCTACCAGCTTTCAGACCGAGTTGAATATGTCAAGAGCAGCGGGGCTAAGCTGCCCTTTGAAAACGAGTTATTTGACGCTGTGTTTACGGCAAGCTCGCTACACGAATGGAATCAGCCGAAACAAACTTTTAATGAAATATGGCGTGTATTGAAACAGGGCGGGAAATTCTTTATTTCCGATTTTCGCCGAGACATGTTTCCCTTGCTGAGATGGTGCTTGTGGCTCGTTGCGAAACCAACAGCTATTCGTCCAGGATTACTCACTTCGATCAATGCAGCCTACACTGCTGAGGAAGTCAAGGCATTGATGCGAGATACGGAATTGTCCTCCTACGAGATTGCGAGCAGTCCAGTCGGGTTAAGAATCGTCGGGACAAAAGAGAAATGATTGAGGGTGGCACTAACGACTTGATGTAGCCGACTCGTAACATTCGCGGTCATCACGACGTTATGCCGAAACAATGATAAAGGAGAAATTAAATGGCGAGGCGCCATATTAGAACTGAATATCTGGACATTGATACTGCTAAATGTACAGCTTGCGGTAAATGCATCGAAGAATGCTCAAATCAGGTCTTAAAAGTGGTAGGGATTAAATTTCTTATCAATCATCGCCATATAAAAGTGGTTATGCCTGAGGATTGTCTTGGATGTTTATCATGCGCAGAAGCATGCCCAGAAGGTGCGATTAGAGGAATTGCGTAAGAATACAAGAGATTATTTGCCTTTGTAGGAACTGGTTTCTATCACTAAAAGAATATACTAACATAGGCATAACAACGGCGTGGAGTGGACATTCACGCCAGGCGTTCTCGCTTTCAATCCATAATCCTCAATCCTTGGGTACGGCTTCTGATATTGACTTGTAGGTGAAGTCGCCACATTTTACTATTGTTGGCCCTCAATCGCTCCGTCATCCATGGAGGTGAGGGATGGAATGGGGACAAAGTGAATGAACAGAAGATAAGGGTTGGCGGGATCATGGCAAATACGGGATTGGCCATGGTGAGTATCTTTTCAATTCGTGGCCGGCCTGAAGCGCCGAGCATTGTCCTCCATTCTCTCGGGGAGAAGAATATTAATATTGAATTCGTCGTCCACACCCTGGACCCTGAGGAGAACGGGAACCTTACGTTCTGCATTGATCAGGGAAACCTGGACGCAGCCCTGGATTTACTGGAGAGGATTAAATCCATGATGGAAGCTAAAGCGATTTCTTATCACAGTAATGTAACCGTGATCAGCGTTTTCGGCCCCCACTTCAGGGAAAAGCCGTTCATCTCGGGCCTTATCTTAAACGCCCTTGGAATATCGGGGGTCAAGATTTTGGCGATCAGCACCTCGATCTCCAGTTGCTCCTGCTTGGTTCCGGGTGATCAGACCGGAGAGGCCATGAGAGCCTTGCACGAGACCTTCGAGGCTCCCCATCAGGTCACGAAGTTTGCCCCCTGAATGAAGCAACGTCAGATGCCAAAGCTCAAATGGGTTTGCCTGTATAAATAAGCTTAGGGTCAGGCTTCATTAAGAAAATGAGCCGCCCACACTCGCCTCTCAAGAGATTTGGGGTGGCCGCTGGGCAAACATCAAGGAGGGCTTAGAGGCGGGAGCGTGATATCCCAACCTTTTTGAGCAGAAGAGACCCTTTAAAAACATAGAGGCAGCTTAGATAAGTTGGCTTGAACATATGAACAGTCATTGGAAAAAACTCATCAAGCGGCTTCACCCCGAAGGGATTCCTTGGCCGGGAAGTGTTTTCTATAACGCTCTGAGCGGCACAAAGATCTTCCTTCGCCACTATGAACTGGTGGCACAAGACGTAGCCCGTTACGGACCTGCACATTGCCTCCTCGACATCGGCACTGGACCTGGACGTCTTCTGGTGGCGATTCGGAAGACACTTCCGGATACGGAATTGGTCGGTGTGGACATCTCTACCGCCATGATCGCGCAGGCTGAGCGGAACACGAGGACATATGGGCAGGATTCCGGTATCAACGTAGGAGTCGCCGATGCGAATGCATTACCGTTCGCCGATGGAACATTCGATCGCGTGGTTTCCACAGGTTCTCTTCACCACTGGAAAACTCCTTTGCAGGCCTTGTCCGAGGCGCATAGGGTTCTCAAGGCGAATGGCTACGCACTCCTCTATGACCTCGTCCGTGACATGCCTCGGACAATCCGCGACGGAATTCGTGAGCAGTTCGGAACCTTCAGGTTTACCCTCTTATGGCTGCATTCATTCGAGGAGCCTTTTCTGAACGTAGAGCAAATGGTCGCAGTGGGGAGACATACAGACTTCATCGTGGAAGGGACGCGGTTTGCAGGGGTCTTCTGCTGTCTCCTGTTGAGGAAAGCTCCTCTTCCAGAGGCAAGCACAGACAGAACAGGCTAATCAGGGGACGCACGCGACTCGCATGCACTCGCGCCGGATCCCATGCGTTGCCGTTAAACTCGATTATCTACCGGAAATCTTAGATTCGTAAACCATCGCTCGATTGCAGATAGGTGAAGTTCGCAGGCGGTTCTTTTGAGAGCCGGTCCGGGGCCATCACGCAGAGATTCCAGAGAGGCATAGAAGATGCCGACCGATCTTCCTCAAAAAATAATTTTCACAATCTCATTTTTGTATTGACAAAATAATTACTCCTGATATTTTTAGCTCAAACAATCCTGATTCAACTTTCTCTTTCCAAAGGGGGTGGCGGATGGGGAAAGGCCTGACGCGATGTAACCGGTGTGGCGGCATGATGGTTCAGGAAAAGATTTATTACGAAACCGAACACTTCTGGGCGTGGAAGTGCGTTTACTGTGGAGATTATATTGATCAAGTGATCTTGGAGAATCGCCAAATTCAAAAATCGAGTGACGGAAAAAGTGTGAAGGATCATAAAGACCGTGTGTACGGACCTTACTCCGACACCCCATCCACCTGAAAATATTCTCATCTCGGCCCGGCAGGACGCCATCCTGCGACTTGCACTTTCAAAATTCTCAAAAACCATGTATATTCTACAAAGGCAGGAGGGACTGTTTTTCTCGCGATAGCAGTTTCTTAGATCTGGAGTCTACGAAAGGATCTGACATGAAATTCAAAACGATGTTACTCTTCTTATTTCTTGCCTCTGTTCTTACCCTTCCCTCTCCTTCCATTGCTCAGGGAGAAAGTCCCGACAGGGTCTATAAGGTAGGTATCCTCCCTTTTGTGATTCATAGTCAGGAGAATCTGGATTATCTTCGGGAAGGAATCAATGACATTCTCACTTCCCGAATTTCCGTTCCAGGGAGAATTATGGTCATCGAGCGAACCCTTGTGGAACAGGCTCTCTACGAACTGAAACCGACCCGTCTCGATGAGCCAACAGCCGCGAAGATTGGAAAAAAAATCGGGGCCGATTTTATCGTCCTGGGAAGTATCACAAAAGTCCATGATTATATCAGTCTTGACGCCCGTCTGGTCAGCATGAGCGAAGAAAAACCGGCCGTCACTGCCTATACGCAGCAGAAAGGCATTGACAACGTCATGGTGAAAATTAACGAGTTCGCGCGGGATATTGGGCTTAAGATCCTGGATGCTGGCACGACGACCAGCCCCCAAGATGAGTCCAGGGGTCCCCTTATAACCCACGCGTTTACCGTAGAAAAATTAAAGTATGGAGACACCCTGAAGGTCTACATTGAGGCGGAGGATCCGGACGGGAAGATGGCCAGGATTGGCGTCGTGGTCGATCAGGCCGGTTACGGTCGCTATCCGATCAATTGGGTGAATCTTGAGGCAACGGATCGCAAGCATTTCAAAGGGTACATCCAATGGAATACCTTCAGCTCAAAGACGGTGAAGTTATCCGAGGGGACACCCATTACCCTGACCGTTTTCGTTTATGACAGATCCCGGAATACGAGCAATGCCTTCACTTTTCCGATCACGTTCGAATCAGGGGTCAAGCGGGCATCTTCATATCCACTCCCCCCTCCCTTCGATCAGGGCGATGTCAGAAAGCTCGGGTCCATCAGTGTCGAATTAATGGATTTTACGGTTTGGCCCCATTAAACCAGCCCTTGAGCGAAGTCCAAAAAGGAAAAGCTGGATATCAGGGAAATTTGCGCCGGTAATCTTGAAATTCAAATCAAATCGAGGCTGGTGTCTTCAGACGGCAGGGGGATCAGGAATACCGGCTTCCGGGTTTGAAGGAGAACCGCGCTGGACACGCTCCCCAAAAAGGTTTTTTCCAGGAATCCTTTCCCGTGGCTCCCAAGAACGATCACATCGCAATTTTCTTCATCGGCCACCTTCAATATCTCTTCCACAGGATTACCCAGCCGGATTAGGATGTTTGAGATAAGGTCAGCCGACGAAACGCCTGTTCGAGCATCCGCTTTTACGGAAATATTCTGGATTCGCTCTTTGAATTTTATGGTGGTCTCTTCCCAGCGGTCCTTGGCAACCTGATGCCTGAAATCTTCAAAATTGACTAACATCGGAGCAATCGGTTCGACTGCATGCATGATGACAATCTTCGCTTCATCTCTTCTTGCCATATGGGTCGCATAAAAGAAAGCATAAACAGAGTTTTTGCTGAGATCGGTCGCAAAAAGAATCTTCTTGATCTGTGGGATCATCTTTTTTCTTCCCGACGGAAGAAACACCCGTCAGAGCTGGAATGTCCTGCAGCGCCGGAGGGATATCGCCCATAAGAAAAATTTTCAACCAGTTTCTTCATCTTATTTCATCGGAGAAAATAAAGGAATACTCCCAAACCCATGAACAGGAGCGCTGTTAAAAGCTTGACCGTCCCTGTATGCTCTTTGGTTGCGATTGCCATCCTCTCGGAAGTCACTCCAAAAAAGGCCGCCACAAAAATGCCCCCCAGCGGAATAATGAACATGAGATTGTAGAGAACGAGATTAAAAAAGGCATAGGCCCTCAATTTGGGGATGGTCATGATATATCCAATCGTGGGGAGATAGAGCTGCCCGGTGCAGACAACCTCCGTAGCAGCAATGACGAATCCAAGAATGAAGGTACCCAGGATACCCGCTTTACTCGACCGGGTCTGCACTCTGATGATGCCATGAATCTTCTTCTTCAGGGCCATGGGAAGCTGAAGCTTCATTTTTGCCCCCTGGCCACGACGGTAGAGGACATAATCATAAAGGCTGATGACCCCCAGCACAAAGGCAAACACGGCAATGACGAGATAGATCCCTTTGGTGACCAGAGGAAAGCCACTCAGCTGGCGGAAACCAGCCATAAGCCCCATTCCAGCTATGAGATAAGCAATAAAGACACCCAGGGTGAAAATGAGGCCGTAGGTGAGGATCTCCCTGCTTTTTTTGCCTAAAAAAGAAAGGTAGGAAACGAGAAAGACGATCGTGGCAAAGGCGCATGGGTTGAGACCATCGATAAAACCCGCGACCAAAACGGTCGTGAGGCCAAATTTCCTGAACCGCTCAATCATTCTTTGCTCCCCGCTAAGGAGGGCCGCTTGGGTCACTTTCTCCCAGGGCGGAGGAGCTCCCTTCCCCTGATATTTTGAGACCAATTTTTGGAAATTCTCATAGCGAAAATCACTTCCCAAAATGTAGTCCTCACCGATATAGAGTTTAACAGCCTCCCCCCGTTTGGACTCCGGAATCTGATAGATGTCATAAAGAGCCTCATCAAGCTTTTTGTTTTCGTCCTCCATCGTGTCGAAGGCTCCTATTCTCAAATCAGGAACCTTGGAGACCCACTCCTTTAACTCAGACCTCTTCCCTTCGCAATCAAGGCACCCGCGCCGATAGAGAAACGCACCATAGATAATCTTCTGAGATTTCTTCTCCTCCTCTGTAGGGGCCTGAGTGATCCACCGCTCTGTCTTCGTTACTTGCAGCGAAGGCCAGGCCACGCCTCCCCCCCCAGCGTAAGACTTCACTAACCCCTCCAGATCTTTTTGAATCTTCGTGGCTCCTCCCAAGATATAATTGCCGATAATCACGACGGGAAGTTCGTTGTCCCCCTGCTTCCATTCTTTTTCGAATTTACCGAGAAGGTCATAATTCTCCAGCTTGTTTATGGAAAAAGACTGAATCTCCAGAGGGTACTTCTTTGAAAGAGGCTTAATAAATTCCTCGTTGAGCTTCTGTCCTCCCTTCTCTTCAGAATAGAAAAAATATAGCCTTACAGGTTCTTTTGAGAAGCTGACTCGGGTAGTTGCAGGTATCAGGAGAACCGTGATGAGGCAGAAAATCCAAACCGAATTCTTTCTCATGGCTTCCTCCCTCTCGAGGAATTCAACCTCAAACCTCGGATGCGCCTCAACTTCTTCTCTTGCGGTAACGCACCTCGTTCCCGAAAATCCAAAAATCCACCCGTCTCATTTTTTCTCCGTCAAAAGATACTGAATTAGATCCTTCATTTTGTTCGATGTCCAATCCACTTCCCGGAGGGCCCTCGCGACGATTTTGCCCTCAGCGTTGATGAAAAAAGTCTCAGGACGATTCCAGACCCCGTAAGCATTGGCCGCCGAGCCATTTTCATCAATCAGGATGGGTGAAGATATCTTATATTCGCTCTTGTATTTCTTTAAATCCTGCTCTTTCTCTTTCGTCGCCACCTTGAGAAATACCAAATCCGTTTTCTTGAGTTCTTCATGCAAAAGAGCAAAAGAAGGAGACTCCCTCTGGCAGTAAGGTCACCAGGTGGCAAAAAAGTTTAACAAAATGATCTTCCCTCGTAGCTCTTTGAGAGAGACTTTTCCTCCACTCAGTTCCTTGAGTGTTAAATCAGGGGCATCGACGGCCACCCTGAGTTTCTCTACCCCTGCCTCTCTGAATTGAGCAGTTGCCATAGGAGTGTTCCATAGCACGAAAATCATTAAAAAGAGGACAGCCATCGATAGACGCCGCATAGTCATCCCTCCGCACGAGAGTTTAAACTTGTAAAAAGAAGCCGTGAATTAGAAGATTATTGCTTATCACCCACCCACTTGTACCGATATAACACCATCACAAAGTCCTTTTTTTGTCAACATTAAAGTGAGATTGTGAAAATTATCTTTATCTTAAGGTATAAGGAATAAAGCAGGGTTAAGGCATCAAGACACTTGTGAAGGCAGGGAGAAGAGACGAGAAATTGTATTGGAAAGTCGAGAGGGAGTGAAGACGCGGTTTATGGTTCGAATTGCTCCAATTCAATACTCGATCTCATCGGAAAGGAAATACAGAATGTGCTCCCACCGGAAGATAAACAGTCTTCCGGTTTCTTACAGTGCGGGCATGCGGAGATTCTTCCCGGGCAGAGATCCTGGTCTGTGGGGATACAATTGCACCTCTGACTTCCGACTGAAATATCAAATTTAAAGCGCTGGCCATAAACCCTCGCCCGCAAAAGATCGAGCCCTTTCCCTCCTGCGCCAAAGTCATAAGGTTTCTTGGATGTATAGAGCTCTGTGTCAAGGGTATGAAATAATCCGTCGAAAAGACGCCTCTGGTTCTCTTTCGTGATTCCAATGCCGAAGTCCATAACCTTGATTTGTATCCATTGTTTTTTTTGCTCTAACATTACCCGAATCATTCCCTCATCAGGAGTGTTCTCGATGGCGTTCTTTAGGAGTCCCACCAGAATATCTTCGAGGATTCTTGGGTCCGTAAGGACATCGAGACTTTGGTCTCCTTCCAGGTGAAATTGAATTTCCCGGCGAATCGCTTGCTTTCTTACATCCCCCAAGATTTGGTTTGTAAAAGAATAGAGATCAATACGTTCAAGACTTAAAGGCTGAGAACCGTCTGATTCTACCGGTTGTTGCCTCGTCTCCAATGCCTGGTAGGACCGGATAATCTGATCGGTTTCTTGTTGAATGTCGGAAAGACGGTTCAGGTTTTTCTCTAAAGATTCAAAGACCTCCTGCCTCACAAGAGGGGAGGTTTGTGCTTGGATTTTGCGCTTCAAAATCCGGATGTTTCCCTGGATCACAGAGAGCGGTGTCCTCAGTTCATGAGAGAGATGGTCAAGAGCTCTACTCTTGGCTTTGCTTAATTTTTCCAGTTCCTTCTTTGATTGTTCGAGCGCTTCGATCCGGGCCTGTTGGAGTTTGGCATTCTCGACCGCCACGGCTCCCTGATGGGCCATGGTCACCATCAATTCCTGATCATCCGAAGAATATGGGTCCCCGGAGAGTTTATCTCCCAAACCAATGCCCCCCCTTAAATTTGAATCAATGCTAAGGGGAACCCAGATTCTTAGGCCAAAGGAGGAGAACAGGTCAAACAGTTTTTCTCTTTTGTCGTTCTGAGCGCTAATGCTCTCATCGAAGGTCTCAATTTGGGTTATTTTGTTTAACCACGTTAAATCACCTAATGCGATCTTCTCGCAAATAGTATCTACCGTCTCTTTGGGCAAACCTCTCTGACTGCAGGTATCCATTTTGCCTCGGCTCGTATCGAAAAGGAAAATAAATCCACAGGAGGCTCCAAAGTTTCCGATCATCATCATCAAGAGGTTTTTTGTAATCTCTTGAGTTCCTCTTAAAAACCCTATCTCCTGGCTCAAATCGTAGAGCGTCTTGAGATGGAAGATTCGCTTTTCAAGCTCTTGTTGGGGCTTTTCTTCTTTGGAGGGATCTTGGACGTTTTTGAGGGTCTCATCTTCCATGGATCACGTTCACCATTCCTGATGATCTATGAGACCAACGCAGATGTTGAACTCCTTGAAGTTCGAACTTTGAATTAAAAATCCTTGAGGGCTAATTCCTCTGTTTGGAAAATTTCAGTGTATTTGGTCAACCCTACCATGTTGAAAATCTTTTGAAAGTGGCCGGACAGACCAGTCACCCGTATTATCTGGCCGTTTTTCCTGCTCTCTGAGGCAATTCCAATCAAAATGGCGATTCCGCCACTATTGATATACCCATCTTTGTCAAAATAGAGGAGGATCTTTTTGGCTCCGGCTGCGCTGACCTTTTGGTACGCCGCTTCGATGGTCTCCCCTGTGACGGCAGTGACATCCCCCTTGATTTGGAGGATCGAAACATCGTCTTTCTGGGAAATGGATACTTGGATGTCCTTATTCATACTGTCCTATGCTCTGGCGAAACCCGATTTCCTCCTTAGATCACTGAGTTTCTTCACCATCCTTTCCCATTTATTTTTCTAAATAGATGATCATCTTAGTAACGTTTCCGCCCTCTGGACTTGGCTCAAAAGAGACTTCATTCACTAAACTCTTGATAAGAAAGATTCCCCATCCTCGAGGCTTGTCCTTGCCAGCAACCTTTTTTTCAATACTGGGGATTAAGACTTGATCGATTCCTTTACCCTGATCTTTCACAGCCACCTGAAGTTTCGTTTCCTCGACAGTCAGGGTGATCCCTACTTTCGTCTTAGTGTCCATCTTATTACCATGTTCAATGGCATTCAGGCAAGCCTCAGCGACAGCTGTCTTCAAGTCTTCAATTCGGTCCTCTGTAAAGCCCATTTTTTTCGCTACCGATGCAGAACACTCCATTGCGACCTTCTCAAACCCCATGATGCTTGGGATATGAAGCTCGACCTTATTGTCTGCCATCACCATTGGAACTCCTCTCCCACCGCTTAGGATAGAAGCAAATCAAATAAGATGAATCTATTGAAATCCCCGATGATTTCAAGTCCATTATAGTCAATTGGCCAATTTTTTCAAGAACAAAATTTCAGGCTTAACCCCGCCAATATCCAGTAGCTCAATGAATGACACTCCTGCATTTCTAACTTGACATGTTAAATTTTAAGGGTATGGAACTTTGCCACGAAGTATCGAGTATTACCAAAAGTATAACTAAAACTGGAAGAACCTCTTGGGGCATTACGATGTTATAACGGCAGAGCGAGAAGAACAACTTCTGCGGCTATCTCATTGACAATAGACACACTTTTCCACTATCATTAGGTAGCCAGAGAGCACTGAGTCGGCTTCTGAGAAGAAACAATGAACCTCATCATTGTGACACCGGGGCATCCTGGTTTGCGATTCAAGTCTTATCCCCCTGCTCTCACCGCTCCTTACCTCGCCGCATTGGCAACCCCCTATGCCGACCATATTAAGATATACGACGTCGCAGTAAAACCTTTAAAGTTATCCCAGCCTCTGCCAGACATAGCACTCTTAACCACCACGATGCCCCAATCCGACCACATATTTGAAATCGCAAGACAATTGAAAGCCCGCGGAGTGACAGTTCTCATGGGAGGTCCTCACGTGACTCTGGCATATGAGCTGGATTCCCGAATCAAAGAACTCGTTGACAGTGTTGTTTTGGGAGAAGGAGAGCAAGCATTACCAAGAGCTCTTCAGGACTATAGGGAAGGGAGATTGCAGCTCCTTTACTCCATGCCTGTAGATTCGCTGGAAGGGATACCATTCAGCCGGCTGGATCTTCTTGACAGGAACAAATACTATTCCTCAACGGTCCTCATGGGAACAAGGGGGTGTATACATCAATGCGGATACTGTGTCATCAGGAATTTATACGGGTACAAATACCTCAAACGCCCTGTAGAGGAAGTCATTGAGGAAATCAAGTTCCAGACTTCCAGGCCAAACTTGCGTTGGGTTGACAGGAAGCTATTGACCTTCTGGGATGACAACCCCGCTTCTGATCTTGACTGGTTTCATGATCTCCTGAGAAAAATGATCCCTCTGAAGAAATGGTGGCTCTCGCAAATGTGCATGAACGTGGCGGACAATGTTGAGACGGTCAAACTCATGAAAGCCTCCGGGTGCAAGGGGATTCTGGTCGGCCTGGAATCAGCATCCGAAGCAACACTCAAGGCTCAAAACAAGGATATGGTGAACGTGGTCTCCCGTTACGAAGAACAGGCGAAAGTCCTGTTGAAGCACGGGGTCAATTTCATCGGAACGTTCATGTACGGTTTTGACCAGGATACCAAGGAAAGTTTATTTGTAGACACACCGAAAATTGCAGCGAGAATGGGAATGTCCCTCCTTCACACGCACATTGTCGCCCCCTACCCTCATTCCGAGTATTACGCCACTCTGAACAAAGAAAACAGGCTGATAACGAATGAAGCGAAATATTACAATGGGTACACCGTCGTCCACCGGCCGAGGAACATCCATCCTGCGGACCTTCAAGAAGGGTTTATCCAAACTCGCAAACAATTCTACTCGTGGCGCTCGATCTTCAAAAGAATGATGAAGCACAGGCTCTCGAAAATGCCCGAGTTCCTGATCTGGAACCTCCTTTACCTGAGGCCTAACCACAAGCTTGTGCCTGGAATCCGGATGGAAGAATGGCTGAGATATTTGAAAACCCTATGAGTCCTCATCGTGATCCGCTCAAAGCGAAGTTAGTCTACTGAGACAACGATGACGGTAAGGTCATCGTGCTGAGCGGCGCTACCTGAGAACCCGTTGACCTTGTCGAGAATTTCTTTCAACAGTGCATCAGCGCTCATCGATCGGGCCCCCTGAACGACTTCCAGGAGCCGCTCAAAGCCAAAAATTTCCTCCTTCTCGTTCATCGCCTCGACAATGCCATCCGTATAAAATACGATCTTGTCTCCCGATGCAAGCTCAAACCTCGTCTCACGATAATCGGCCTCATCCAGGATGCCAAGGGGGAACCTGTCCCCTTCGGTCTCCATGAGTCGGGCTTCCCCTGTTTTTGGGGAGAAGTGTATCGGTTGGGTTTGGCCAGCGCTACACAGATTGAGCGTCTTCTCCTTTGATTCGAGTACAGCATATAGTAAAGCCACAAACATACCACTCTTGATGTCTTTCTTGGCGCGCCGGTTAGCCCTCTCCATGATTTCGCCCACGGTAAACTGCTCCTCAGAAAGCATCCGAAAGATGCTTCTCGAAGCAGCCATGACCAGTGCGCCTGAAACACTCTTGCCCGTTACATCACCGATCACCAAGCCCAATTTACCTTCCCCCATCTCGATGAAATCAAAGAAATCGCCCCCAACCTCCCTGGCCGGGATGGAAGTGGCGGCTATGCCGAACCCCGGAACTTGGGGGCACGTGGCAGGCAGCATGCTCATTTGAAGATCTCGGGCAATGTTGAGTTCCTCTTCCATTCGCTGCTTCTCCAGGTTTTCCTGAAAAAGTCTTGCATTCTCGATGGCCACAGCCCCTTGATTCGCAACTGCATGAAGCAAATCGATGTCCTGGCGATTGTAAGGCTTGCCTGACTTCTTCTCGCCTAAATTCAGCACCCCAATGAGCCGGTCCTGAAAGACCAAGGGAACCATCAGGCTTGCACAGACCGATTCAAATTCCTCTATACAAGGCTGAGAGATTGCATTATATTTGGGGTCTTCCAGCACGTCATACCTGGTCAGTTCCCTCTTCTCTCCTTCAATGATTTGCATCAAAGGCCCGTTGCTCTTAAAGAATTTGCCCTCCACTTCCTGCTTCCTTTCGCCGTCCGCCAGATATACTCTGTACTCAGTTGTAGCGGGATGAAGTAACATGACCGAAGTTGTGTTAATGAACATATCCTCGATGAAAGTCTGGGTCAACTGACGAACCACCTGCCCCAGGTCAAGCAACGACGTCATCGCCCGGCTCACTTTGTCAACAACAGAGCCATAGTCATATTCTTTTCTGAAGAAGACACGATCCACGAGAGCCTGAATACGATCGCGCAAAGGATTAAACACAAGGATCACACCCAGAGTGAAGAGGATAGGAAATGCGCGAGACTCGGCCAAAGCATACCTGCCTGCAATGACATTCAAGCTTAGGCTCACGATTGCATAGACTCCGACCACAACGGCAGTAACCACCGCATATCCAACAGTTCTTTTGATAATGGTATCTGCGTCGAAAAGGTTGTGCCTAATGATCGAATAAGCGATAGACGCCGGGAAAAAGATGACAAAAAAGACCAGAAAGTTCCACGGAATATTAGCCTTGAGAAACTGGACCGCCGCCATGGCCAATCCTGGCGGCACAAAAGCAACGGTCACACCGAAAAGAATCATGCGGGCCCGCTGGCGGGCTGCTATCGTTGCAGCCTTGTAAACGGCATGAACCTGGAGGATAAGTAACATGATCGCAGAAAAGAGGCTGAAAACCCTCCCCATAGCTCCGAGCTCCCTATACCCCGGCAGCCAGGGCAAAGCCGCTGACCTCACGATTTCTTTGAAAGTGGAGAAATATATTATGAACAGCAAAGATAGAATGACGGCCGGAAGGTAGACGAGGTATTCAAGAGCCGGTAAGCGACCCAAGAACCGTTTTTTATCCGGGAATATAAGGCCAAGATGGAGGAACGTAGCAGGGAAAAAGGAAAGGGCACAGTAGTGCAACCGGACTAAGTAATAAGTCGATTCAATTTCATAGGCAGAAACCACGTAAGTCCCAAGGCTCAAGCACAAGCCCAGAAAAACCCAGCTGCTGCGGATATTGGGTTTCAGAAGGTAGGCAATGACTCCAAGGGCGTAAAGGAGAACCCCGCAGGAGAAAGTGATGAGGAAAACAAGGAGGAAATCCCTTATGCCGAAAATGGTGACGGGTACCGTGACCTCCCGGATTTCTTTCTTCGACTCTACTCGATATCGTACGGGCGTTCCGGGTTGCTTCTCTCGGACTGATCGAACCACGTCCTGGCCTTGCAGGACGGGCACTCCATCGATCGAAAGAATGCGGTCCAAGTATTTGAGCCCAGCCATCTTACCCGGCCAGTCCCGAATACCAAGGGAATCCAGAAAGGGAGGATGGTAAACCAGGAATCCCGCGAACGGCTTGTTCAGCCATGATAGAGCGCTAATAAAGCATATAACGGAGACAACCCCCATCAGAGAGGCGGCCCCATAAAATATTAGCGATGAGGTTCGGAAACTGGATTTCATAACATCCCTCTAGGCTTACCATAGGCCATAGGGTACAACGCTATTCTGCCTTCTTGACCAGCAGCTTTCTGAATCCCGAATATGCCAAAAGCCCTATTGAATAGACAAAACACGCATAGGCGAACATGTCACCGTAGCGGGTGTAAAAAGTATCTGGAGACGAGAGGTGTATTTCGCGGGTGAGCATTCCTTCAACAAAAAGATCCTCGCCTCCGTTGGTGAGCCTAGCAGTGATTCTTCCATAAGGATCGATAAAGCCCGACACTCCGGTGTTCGTACACCGAACCAGATTCACCCGGTTCTCCACCGCCCTGACAACAGAAACGGCCAGGGCCTGGTAAGGGTAAGCGCTCTTTCCAAACCAGGCCTCATTGCTAATGTTGACCAAAAATCCAGCCCCCTTTTTCACCATACATCTGCCCAGTTCGGGAAATAGGATTTCTGAGCAGATGAGCGTGCCAATCTTCGTCCCGTCGACTTCAAAGAGGATTGGTTCTGTTCCGGCCACGTCGGAATTCATCCCTTTGGGAACGATACATTCCGGCCACGGTATGATTCCTTCATAAGGAACATACTCTCCAAAGGGAATGAGATAAATCTTTAAGTATTGGCCTAAGATCTTGCCCTCCGGAGATAAAAAGAGGGCTGTATTGCCACTTTTAAGTTTGACCTGTTTCTTTCCAAATTTTGGGTATTCGGCACTGCCTACAAGTAAATAGGCACCATTACGCTTGACTATGGAAACCATTCGCCGCAAAAGGGTATGATCGCTCAAAATGAATCCCGGCGTAGAGGCTTCGGGCCAAACGATGATTCGAGGGTGGAGCGTTGAAGCTTCTTCTGATAAGGCCTGGTATTTTGAAATAATCTGTTCACGGTATTCTCGTTTCCATTTAATCTCCTGTGGAATGTTGCCCTGAACCACAGCCAGTGAAAGAGATTTTCCGGAGATGGTAGAGGGTATTGAAGTATATCCTGCAACCCATAGGATTAATATCACCGCAAGCACAACAGCCCCCCTAAGGACAGGGGACCGGGTTAGCTCCAAAGGTTCTCCGCGCTCGGTTTTCTCAATCCAGTGCCCGATCAAATCGGCAATGGCTGCATTAGCAAGAACGATGATAAATGAAACTCCATAGATGCCCGTAAAGGAAGCCATTTGAATCAGGGAAAGATTCTGGTGTTGGGTGTATCCCAAGAGCCCCATCGGTAGTGCCGCAAATCCGGCGTTTGAGCGAAGATACTCCACGACTATCCAGAGGGAAGGGGCCGTGATAACGAACGGAAGTCTGGTATTTCGAGAGATAAAATGAAAAAAGAGTCCAAAAAGGGGAAAGTATAACCCTAGATAGAGGCCCAAAACGGCGTAATGGAGCAAGGTAACTCCTTTAACAGAATTGATCCAGAAAAAGACACCAAAGAAAAAACCAGCACCCAGAATATACGAAAAACCCAAGACCACTCCTAAACTTTTACGCCTTATGGCTAAAAAGTAGGGAACCAAACCAACCCAAGCCAAAAATCCAAGATCGAAGTTTGGAAAAGACAGGGTAAGCAGTGATGCTGAAAGAATGGGAAGAAAAATTCTCATCATAAAAAACATCTTTTTCTCGGCTAAAGGCCTTCAGGCCCGCCAAAACACACGACCGAGAAGCCCATGGCTTTAGCGCCGGCTGCCATGACTGAATCGGCGGTGGCAAAAATGTCTGTCTGGATCTCCTTTGCCATTGCCAGATGCATCGCGTCGACCATCCGAAGCGGTAGATCGCAAAGAACCGATAAGAGATTGACGGCACCTCGTACCAGGCCATCAGAGAGCGGGTGACAGATCAAAAACTTCTGTCTAATATCCTCTTCAAAAGTCGCAAATACTTTTATCTCGCTGGTCGAGTCAATGTTTCCCTCTCTACGATGTCTGGCGAGAAGGTCGCGCATCTCCACCACGGTCAGTTCGCTGATTGCAATAGGACCATGCTCCTGGATATACTTCTCAACTTCAGTGGACTGTTCTTCCGGAAGGTACCATTTTGCCAGGGCGCTGGTATCAAAATAAATAACTTGCCTCATCTCTCATCCCTGTCTTTGCGGATAATCTTCCCACTCCCCTTTTGCATCCGCTTCATCCCCTCGCGAAGATCACGGTGTGATGGAATCGGTCTCTTCCTCCCAACTTGAACCACCTTGGCAATTGGGTCTCCGCGGCGAGTAATCATGACTTCCTCCTCAGCCGCAAGTAAACGATCCAGATGCGACAGTGACTGCCGGGCTTCTCGTATCGTGAGCTTCCTCATCTCTCATCTCCTTTTCGCCCATGGATCTCTTTTCGTGCATATGTGGCACATCCACTCGAAAACATTTATTGGTAACATGACTATTGAACTTTTTTGCGGTGCACAACATCTAAGAACTTAAGACTGGGAACCTATGATGTTGCATCAGAACTTCCGCAGAGAGAAAAATCCTTCTGCTATTGGATCTAATCCTTATTGGCAGTGCACCAGTAAATTACTCGAAGAAAGGATAAGCCCTTAATAATAAATGGCGAAGAGCTTATCCTCCAATTCTTCCCATCAACGATATTTACAATAATGGATCATCAGATCGGAATAAGGAATCTGAAAACCACCTCTGCATATATTCTGTCTCCTGCATTTTTGAATTTTAGCACCTTGGTGATGATAATGTCTTCACCCCCACATTCTGAATAGCAATCCGAAGGCCCTTCATATTGCAAGACGTAATAGAGCAGATTCTCTTTGGTTATATCGGCGAATGGAATCTGGAGGGGGAAGTAACATAACTTCTTCTTCACATATTCGACTTTGCACATTCCACGAAAAGTAACCGTCATCCAACCCGTCGGCTCTCCAGCATCATCACGTTCGTTCTCCAGGGTTAACATACCCACGATTACCGGGCCACCAATAGTAAAACCTGGAGGGGGTTCACCTCCAATACTGATGCGGGGTGAAAAAAACATCACTGGAATCAAGAAAACGCTGACCAACAATATCTTTTTCATTGTCTCTCTCCTCCTTCTTGATTTACTAAAGTTCAGGTCAATTTAATTCGATTTTTCAAACACCTCCTCTCTTTTCTATTTTCTTTTAAATATTGCGGAAATCGTGTGGTTGGCGGTCACATTCTTAAAGGTGTAAGTGCTGATGGCACCCTTTGAAACGCCGTCCACCTTCACGTCTGCAATTTGATAACCCGTGTTGGATTTGATCGTAAAAGTTTGGTTGGCACCATACGTGACCTTTACGGCACCTGAAGGCGAGATGCTTCCGCCCGTGCCTGCTGTAGCTGTAATGGTGTAGGTTTTCAACATAAAAGTTGCCACTGCAAAACACGGTCCACATAGGTTAAGCGTGCACTGTGACCCGTTGATATTAACAGAACAACCTCCTGGTCCTAAACAGAATGCATACCAATCATGAAAGGCCGAATTAGTATTGGGAGTAGCTGTGAGCGTTACGGTTGTGTTGGCATCATATGTGGCCGAACCAATAATTCCACCCAAGTCCCAGTCAAGAGTACCAGGCGAAGCTGTGATACTCCCGAATCCAATCTTTGTAACGACAAGGAGATAACCCTTGAGGGTGGTGAAAGTCCAGACAGAGGACCATGGGCTCGTCCCTCCCGCACCCGTCGCATTTACACGCCAGTAGTAAACCGTGTTATTGGCTAAGCCTCTGACTGCCTGCGACGTACCAGTAATCCCGCTCTGATTGACCTTCAAGTTTGATCCAGTCCAGTTTGTTTGACTGGTTGAAACCTGCAATCCGTATGAAGTTGCTCCGCTGGACGCATTCCAGCTCAAGGTTGGAGTTGTGGAGACTCCCGTCGCATTATTGGCTGGGGAGACAAGAGTTGGAGCTGAGGGAGCAGCGACACCCGTGGTGAAGCTCCAGAAAAGAGACCAGGCATTTGTCCCTCCCGCGTTGTTTGCATTAACCCGCCAGTAATAGGTTTTGCTATTAGAGAGCAGACCGGAAAGCACTTGGTATGATGTGTCGGTAATCCCATTCTGATCTAGCACCATTGACTGGAATGATGAATCATTCGCGATCTGCAATCTATAGTTGATGGCACAACTGACCTTATTCCAGCTCAATGTCGGAGTTGTAGAAACATTTGTTGCTCCGTTTGCCGGTGAGGTGAGCGTTGTAACGGGAACATCATTGGGGTTATTGTCGTCGCAGTCTGCAGGCGCGCCAGGAGGCCAGCCTTCTGGAAAGTAATACGTGTCGCCGTCCGCGTCGGCCAGGAGAATGAACGTCTCCGTATTGGACTGAAGAGCATCTTTCCACTTATACTGGTCTATCCTGGAATAATCTACGTTATCGATGGTATGATCGATGCCAAGATAGGTCCTCATGGGAATTACTGCTTTTACAGAGTAATTCCCTGGGCTTGATAACGTATAATAAGCGTGGGCATTTGGAAGAGTCACCGTCAAAGCCCAGCCAGCGTTAACTTTCTCTACGGGCTCGACTTGAAGAAGTTCAACCCTTCCAGTCTCAACTTCTACCGGGATAACGGGAGGTGGCGGTGGGTCATTTCCAGGGGGGCCCTGTTCAAACTCCTTGGCAATAATGCCCCGGCCATCTGGGCCAGTGAAGACAAGGAACAGGTGAAAAGGCTTAGCACTAAAACCTTTGGTCGTTATTACCTCTCCACCTGTATTTTGAAACGAGAGAACTACTTCAACCTGATCGCCCGTGAGATAAACAAACCTATTCTGAGCCTCAGGGCGGTTGCCAGCAAGAGCAAGACTCACCTTTATGTCTGAGGCGGATTGCGCAGCAGCCTCCTCGACATTTATCCCCACGATCAATACCAGGCCTATCAGTACACTCCATATTAGAGTCCTCATCGCGCCTCCACCTCCTTTACTTGTTATGGATTTGAATCTTCCCTTTGGCGACGCTGCCGAATTTATCATCCCTGCTCCAGTTATTGGAGTATTTATACATCAGACAGTCCGAATCATCATTGTGATTCTGGTCAGCTGCCCCAACGGCATGGCCCATTTCATGAGTAATCGTGTGTTTTCGGACCTGTTTCTTTGTGTACTCATACCGAGACTCAACCGAAGAGGGGTTGCTTGCTACAGGAAGCTCTATCAAGCCGTTGTTGTTAATATCGAAGGGGGATAGGTCCTGCGTGTAGCTATTCATCACACGGACATCCCCGTCGAGCTTACTTGCCGTCCCGCCTGTTTTATCTTCTCCTGTGTTCCACACGGCGTTATCATTTGCATCCTCTACGAGATTAATAGGATCCAGCCAGTTGTTTGGATCACCCCACGTTGAGACGCCATCCCATGTCTTCCCTTTTTTATACGGTTTGTCCGTAACGTAAAAGTTAAGGGCTTTCTCATACGTGATTGAGCTCCCATATTGTGTACCAGTTCCTATCCCACTCTCACCTTTCGTGTACCACTGCCAATTCCTGAGGCTTACCCATTTAATATGGGCATACGAGTCGGCCTTACCTTGATAATTGGTCGTCGTATTGTTGGTGATACTCAGGACATGTATATTTTTAGTGTTACTTACTATGGCGTCAGTACTGACTACAGCATGGACGTCAATCCCGGCCTCATTAAACGCATCGCCGATGGCAAAGGGATAATTGGTATCGTTGTAGCCAGTGAACTTGACAAACAAGTCTTTTCTGAACGGACTGGTCCTAAAGTGCTGGACAGAATCGAAAACCCATGCAGTGGTCTTGTAGTCTGTGTCGGTGCTTGGTTTTAACGTCCCCCACTTAAATCCTCGGTACTCCTCAAAATTCGTGAGCTTGTCGCCGACGAAGTTGCTCCCTAAACTAGTATCGACATCGCCGTTCGGATCCAGATCGCCGTACAGGTTCTCCCAGGCGTCTGGCAACCCGTCACTATCCGTGTCTCTGGGGAACGTGAAATCCCTTTCGACAATTCCATTAGGGGCACCTGCAACAGTTGCCTTGGCATGAATGGTAATCGATCCGCCATAATCCTTCGGAACTAACTCTATCTGGTTTTGAACGGAGAGACTGTAATTGAAGTCAGGATTTGGATCAACACACTTCTGGCCCGCCACTGTGCAATTTGCGTCATTTGTACATGAGGTGCCAGTAAGGGTGCCCAAAGTCGTTTGCGCTGTATTGGCATCATAACAAACCCCGGCGGTGATATCGTTTGTAAACGCCCCGGGATAGCGGCTTATCTTCGTGACGGTGAAATTAATCGGGATTGTCGGCTGCTCTACACCTTCTGCTCTGACTACAGCCGTGACTGTGACCTGGGCTCCATCAGCAGTGGGTAGCCAGGTATTGTAGTCAAGACCAGCAGACAATTCGAAGACGATGTCGTAGGTCTGGATTGGGTCGCAAGCATCGCCTCTTCCATCCCCATCAGTGTCTCTCTGATCCCTGATGCAATAGTCACCGGCTGAACATGGATTAGAATCATCACACCAAGTCAGGGCTGCAACACAGGTGCCCTTGCTGGGACCGTTGGGCTTCAGAGGACAGTTGTCACCGCCTTCACTCAGGAGGAGAGGACGATACCGTATGCAGTGTCCTGCCGTATCCGTTTGGGCACATGTTTTGTCCGGGATTCCGTCACCATCTGCATCTTCATCACAGGCATCGCCAATTCCGTCAAGATCATAGTCTGGTTGTGAATTGGAATGAATGTCTCCTTTATAATCGGTCCATTGAGCTACCTTTGGATTGTACACATATGGGCAGTTATCGACCGTGACACCTAAAGAGCCAGCTGGTGGTTGGCCAGCCAGTGTCCAAGCGCAAACCCCATCTCCATCAATGTCGTTATCTTTGTCGTTAGGACACTTGTCGCAGGCATCGCCTATGCCATCTCCATCCGTATCAAGTTGATTCCCGACTCCGGGTATGCTGGCCTGAGCAACACCGTTGGCGACACTCGGGCAGTTGTCAACTGTGTCTGATACCCCATCACCGTCAGTGTCCTTGGCAGTGGGTTGCTGTGTAGCTTCATCGCCCGGAGGAACCACGACTATTTCACAGACATCCCCTATGCCATTTCCATCGGTATCTCGTTGATCCATGACACAGGTATCACCAGTTGCGCACGGAGTAGTCGCATTGCACACAGCCTTGCTCGCCAAACAGGTGCCTTTTAAAGGACCATTGGGAACGCTCGGACAGTTATCGCAGGCATCAGCAACTCCATCTCCGTCATAATCCAGCTGGTCTGGGTTGTAGGCAAATGGGCAATTGTCACAGGCATCACCGACTCCATCCCCATCCGTATCCTTCTGGTCGGGATTATAGACATATGGGCAATTGTCAAGTTCGTCTGGTACCCCATCCCCATCACTATCAGCGATGCTAACCAATCTCGCTTCGTTGGAATTGCCTGTCCAATTGCCGGCAGCGTATGCTTGAACTACAAAATAGTAGGTTTGACCAGATGTAAGACCCGAAGGTGTATACGAAGTTACGTTTCCAAC